>Ga0307372_10006026_pt1 | contig 17913 bp, 16 predicted proteins | sample OX1MG_FD_202533 | JGI IMG/M metagenome (GOLD analysis project Ga0307372, IMG submission 202533) | Soil microbial communities from Risofladan, Vaasa, Finland - OX-1 | ecosystem: Environmental > Terrestrial > Soil > Coastal area > Acid sulfate soil | place: Finland: Risofladan, Vaasa | collected... | reverse complement strand
GCCTTGCGCTGATTCTCACGCGCCAGCGCGAGCATCTCGTCGGTCATGTCGAGCCCGTAGGCTTTGCCGGTGGGGCCGACGCGGCGCGCCGAGAGCAAAACGTCGATACCGCCGCCCGACCCGAGGTCTAGCACCGTCTCGCCCGGCTTGAGTTCGGCGAGCGCGGTCGGGTTGCCGCATCCGAGCGACGCGGCGACCGCCTCGGCCGGAAGCGCCCCGGTTTCGCCGTCGGCGTAAAGGTTCGCGGTGATCGGATTGCCGCAGGGGGCGGCCGTGCCGCAGCACGACCCGTCCTGGCGCGAGACGCGGCGCGCGGCGCGCGCGTAACTTTCCCTGACCTGTTCCTTTAGCGAAGTCCGGTCTTCCATGTTCTCGCCTCCCATCGGTTTCAGGGCCGCATCCGCATGATGCCCGGGGCGGCCGGACGATCCTTTCCGCAATCCGGAGCTTGATTGCCGCCGCGTCCATCCGGCAGCTTCGAGCCGGCGGTCCGAGCGGGCCTGGTATGCATCTCGGCGCAGCAGTCCTCGGCCAGAAAGCGAATCAGGTTCGCGGCCTCGCGCCAGTTCACGGCGTAGTAGATGAAGCGGCCCGAGCGTTGCGCGGCGAGCAGGCCGCAGCGGGTCAGCGCGTCGAGATGATGGGAAAGGGTGGAGCCCGGCAGTTTGAGCCGCCGTTTGATGTCGTCGACGCAATTGCCTTGCGGTCCCGCACGAACCAGCATCCGGAAGATCTCCAGCCGGTCCTCCTGGCCCAGGGCGCCGAACTGCTCGACCCGCTTCTTCATTACGTAATTTCTAGTAGCATAGAAATGTTGGCCGGATCAAGCGGAGCGCCGGCCGCGACCTGCTGACGATGGCCGCGCCCGCCTGCGGCGGTATGCCGGCGCGACCTTGGTGGCGGCCGCGCCGGGTCAGTGCGGAGCGCGGCGGAGCGCGCCGGTCTCGCAATTTTCGCGTCACGCGCGGTTGGAGAAGCGGATGCGCAGCTTGGCCACCGTGGATCCCCTCGGTTGACGATCGGAGTCCACCGCCCAATTCTCAAGCTCAAATTCCCATGGTTCCTGAGCCCAAGGCCCTTTTGCCGCATTTCCTCGATGTAGGCGCAGCAGAGCTCCCAGTCTTTCTGAGTCAGATTTGGGTTTCTGATTTTCATGAGTGCTGGTCGGAGGCGGCATTTCGCTGAGCCAAGACCGCGGCCGTCTCGTGGTATCAGTGAAGGGCGCTTCGCTTGGCAACGACGTTGCGCCTTTCCGGAGCCGCTTCGCCGCTCGACGATTTTATTCTGTCGATCGATCGCTCTTTCTTGGCGATTACGGTGTTCGGGAGCCGTGCGTAAGAGAGGGGTTCGAGATAATCCTGGCCCTTGGTCAAACCCCACTCTTATGGAGCGTGATCCGGGCTCAAGCGTCGGCCTCTTTCAATTCGATCGTCAACGGAATTGCCCGCGCGCTCGGCAGCTTGAAGGACAAGGCACCGGCGGCGAAGACCAGGGCGGCGGAGGCGAGCAGGCAACCGGTGAATCCATAGAGTTCGAAAATAACCCCGGAGAGCAGCGTGCCCAAAAGCCTGCCGCCCGCGTTTGCCATGTAATAGAAGCCCACGTTGGTCGCGACCTCGTCGTTCTCCGAGTATGCGAGAATGAGATACGAGTGCACGGCGGAATTGATCGCAAAGACGATCATGAAGATTCCCAGCCCGATCATCAGTGCCGGAGCCGGCCGGGCATGAAATTCAAGCGCCGCCGCCAATGCCACCGGAATGACGGTCAACACGAAGGCCCAAAGCCGCGCCGTATCGCCGGTCACGCCCTGGCGCGCGCCCAATTGACGGAGAATCTCCGGCACGATCGCCTGGATCATGCCGTAACCGACGAACCACGCGGCGACGAATGCCCCGGCCTGCATAAAGGACCAGCCAAGCGTTGAAATGAGGAAGACCGGCAAGCCGACGACGAACCAGACATCGCGCGCCGAGAACAAAAACAGCCGCGCGGCCGAAAGCCAGTTCACCGCGGCGCTCTTGGAAAACAAGGTCGTAAACTTGACCTTCGATTTCACCTTTCCCATTGCGCGCGGAAGTGCGGTCACGGTGCCGAGCAGCACGATCGCGAGACCCACCGCCATCGCAACCAGCGATCCGACAAAACCAAGCGCGGTCAGAAGGGCCGCCCCGAGAAAGAAGCCCGCTCCCTTAAGCGCGTTCTTCGATCCGGTGAGCCGCGCCACCCATTTGAAGAGGGCTCCGTCCTCGCCCTGCGGGACCACGACCTTGATGGCGCTCTTGGCGCTCATCTTGGTCAGGTCCTTGGCGATTCCGGAGAGCGCCTGGGCCGCCATCACGTAGGCGACCGAGGTCAATCGAGCCCAGGCCGGTTGCAGGAAGGCGAGCATGATCAACGCCACGATTTGCAGAAGCAAACCGCCGTACAGGGTGACTTTCAATCCGGAGCGCGCGGCTATCCAGCCGCCGAGCAGGTTCGTGACGATGCCGAAAAATTCGTAGAACAGGAACAGGAAAGCAATCGCGACCGCGCTGTATCCGAGCCGGTCGAAGTGCAAGAGCACCAGCATTCTGAGAGCGCCATCGGTGAGCGTGAAGCCCCAGTAGGCGCCCGTGACCAAGGCGTAATTGCGTAGGGCGTTTCGCACCGTCCTACACCGCCGCGGCGCTAAGCCCGGTCGAAGACAGGCGCGCGGCGACCTTTGCGGTCAATTCAACCAGCCGGTTTACGTAGCCCCATTCGTTGTCGTACCAGGCCAGTACTTTGACTTGGGTGCCGTCGACGACCATGGTCGACGGGCCATCGACGATCGAGGATCGCGGGTCGTTGACGTAGTCGACCGACACCAGCGGTCGCTCCCATCACGCGGCCAAGTTCAATTTGCCGAGTTCCGTGACCCAGCGTTCGAGGGCAAAGCGTTCGAGCGTCTCGATGGGAACCGCGGTGAAGATCCTGATCCGCTGTTCCAACCCGGCATAAACCTTGACGAACGCCTTGCGCCTGGCCGCACCCGTCGCGACCATCGCAACCGGGTCCTCGATGCCCCAGTGCGCCCTTATCGGTTGCCCCGGCCAGGTCGGGCAGATCTCGGCGGCAGCGCGGTCGCAGAGGGTGAAAACGAAATCAAGCGGCGGGCCGTCGGGCCGGGCGAACTCGTTCCAATCCTTGCTCCGCAATTCCCCGGTCGCGTAATCGAATTCTTCAAGCACCTCGAGCGTGATCGGATGTACGGCGCCGCGCGGTTTGCTGCCGGCGCTGAAAGCGCGGAATTTGCCGCCACCCCATCGATTCATCGCGCACTCCGCCATGATGCTGCGCGCCGAGTTATGGGTGCAGAGGAAAAGCACGTTGAATTCGCGCCCGGGACCTGCGCTCGCGGAGGTGGCGGGCGCCGAACTCCGCGCTTGGCCGGCGCAGCAGTTTTCGGTCAGAAATTCGACCACGCCGTTAATGGTGCGGAACTTCGCGCTGTATATGACGAGCCTGCTTTGCCGGCGCGAGGTTACAAGGCCGCTGTGTCTGAGCTGATTGAGGTGGAAGGAGAGGGTGGGCGAAGGCAATTTCAGGCGCGCGCCAATTTCTCCGGCGGGCATGCCTTGCGGGCCTCGCTCGACCAGCAGGCGCAAGATGTCCAGGCGGGTCTGCTGCGCGAGCGCGCCCAACGCGGCGACCACGTTCGTTTTGGTCATATTTCCATATATATGAAACTATTGTAAGGTTTTGCAAGCGAATGCGGGGAAGCTCGAGCGGATCAATGAAGCGGATTTGTCGACCCCGTTCCGGCCCGGGTCCGCGTATGAGAGGATTTGACCGATGAGCGCCGTTTCAAAGCCTGCGCCCGCGCCGATCCTGCGGAGGCTGTCCCTTTTGGACAGGTATCTCACGCTGTGGATTTTTCTCGCGATGGCGGCCGGCGTGACGTTGGGCTACCTGTGGCCCGGCGTGAAAGCGGCCTTCGACCGGTTGAGCGTTGGCACCACGTCGCTTCCGATCGCCGCCGGGCTCATCCTGATGATGTATCCGCCGTTGGCGAAGGTGAATTACGACGAACTGGGCGACGTTTTCCGCGACTGGAAGATCCTCGGCCTCTCGCTGGTGCAGAACTGGATCATCGGGCCGATTCTGATGTTCGCGCTGGCGGTTGTTTTTTTGCGCGACCGGCCCGAATACATGGTGGGACTCATCATGATCGGCCTGGCGCGGTGTATCGCGATGGTGGTGGTGTGGAACGACCTCGCCGACGGCGACAGCAACTATTGCGCGGGGCTGGTGGCGTTCAACTCGGTCTTCCAGGTGCTGTTCTTTTCGATCTACGCGTTCGTCTTCGTGACGGTGCTTCCGCGATGGCTCGGTCTTGGCGGAGCGGTGGTTCACGTGACGATCGGCGACATCGCCGAGACCGTCGGCATCTATCTCGGCGTCCCGTTCGCCGCCGGACTGGCCACCTGGAAAATTCTGACCGGACTCAAGGGCAAAGCCTGGTACCGGGAACATTTCGTTCCGAAAATCAGTCCGCTGACCCTGATCTTTCTGTTGTTCACGATCGTGGTGATGTTTTCGATCAAAGGTGAGGCGATCGTGCGGCTGCCACTGGACGTGGTGCGCATCGCGATCCCGCTGCTGCTCTATTTCGCGATCATGTTCGGGCTCTCGTTCGTTCTGAGCTACAAGGCCGGCGCCACCTATCCGCAAACCGCCACGCTCTCGTTCACCGCGGCGTCGAACAACTTCGAACTGGCGATTGCGGTGACCGTGGCAACCTTCGGTATCGACAGCGGCGCCGCCTTCGCCGCGGTAATCGGGCCGCTGATCGAAGTGCCGGTGATGATCGGGCTGGTCGGCGTGGCGCTGCGGGCGCGGCGGAGATATTTTCCCGCCTCCCGGGCGACCGTCGTCGCCGTGGAATGTTGCGAAACGATTGGCGCCGCGCAACGCTGACACTTGTGCCGCCGAACCTGCTATAAACTGACGCGTCATTGCCGCGCGCCGTCGCGCGCGGCGTCGCGAAGGGATATCCGATGGCGGCCGCAATGAAAAGCGAAAAACCGGTTCCCGTTGCCGACCAACTCTCGCAGCCGTTGTGGGACGCGGCAAAAGAGCGCCGGCTCGTGGTGCAGCGATGCGCCGAGTGCGGCTACTACAATCATCCGCCGCGCCCCGCCTGCGACCGCTGCTCCTCGCAGCGCCTGGAGTTCGCGCCGGTCTCCGGCCGCGGTACGATTTACACCTTCACCGTGATGCATCAGCCGAGCGTCGCCGGCTTCGAGGGCGAGGTCCCGTACATCAATATCGTGGTCGAACTCGAGGAGCAGGCGATGCTCTTCATGGTTTCCAATCTGCCGCACGCGGAGCTGGACCAGATCCGAATCGGCGGCCGGGTCGAAGTCTGGTTCGAGGAGCGCGGGCCCGGCTTGGTGCTGGCGCAATTCAGGCCGGTCTGAGGGAGGGGGAGAGGCGTGGCGATGTGGCACGGCAAGGGCAAGACCGCGATCGTCGGGATCGGCTATTCGGAGCTGGTGCGCCAGTCCACGCGCCCGCTGGGATTGCTCGCGCTCGACGCCTGCCGCGAAGCGATCGCCGATGCCGGGTTGAGTCCACAGCAGATCGACGGGCTGGCGACTTATCCCGAAGCGCCGTTCCTCGGTGCCGGCACGCGCGACGGCGTCGATATCGTGAGCGTCGCCTGGATCATCAACCACCTGGCGCTCGCCTCCGACGTGCGCTGGTACGCGCAGATCGAGACCGGGATGATCGCGGCCCCGGTAATCGAAGGCGCGCACGCGCTGATGGCCGGCGCCTGCGACTATGTTTTGATCTGGCGCGCGTTGCATCAGCCGCGCAACTACGGAGCCTTTAGCGGCGCGCGCGCCGCGGGCGACGCGCAGTTCCTCGCGCCCTGGGGATGCGTCGGCGTGATCCAGTCGCACGCGATGGCGTGGCGGCGCTACATGCACGACTACGGAGCCACCCGCGAGCATCTCGGCACCTTCGTGGTGAACTCGCGGCGCAACGCCAACCTCAATCCGCGCGCGTTCTTCTACACCAAGCCGATGACCCGCGACGACTACTTTGCCGCGCGCATGATCGCCGAGCCGTTTTGCCTCTTCGACTGCGACGTGCCGGTCGAGGGCTGCGTGGCGCTGGTGATGACCCGCGCCGAGCGCGCGCGCGATCTGCGCCGTCCGCCGGCTTACATCGCCGGCCACGGACAGAACACGGTCAGCCGGCGGAGTCTGCTCTTCTATACGCTTGACGACTACGTAGCGAACGGGCAATCGCTGGCGAACAAGCTGTGGTCGTCGGCGGGACTGGGCCCGGCCGACATGGACGCCGCGCAGTTGTACGACGGCTTCAGCCCGTCCACGCTCTACTGGCTGGAGGCGGCGGGCTTTTGCAAGCGGGGCGAGGCCTATGCGTTCGTCCAGGACGGCCGGATCGCGCTGGAGGGCGAAATTCCGGTGAACACCTTCGGCGGCAGCCTGAGCGAGGGGCGACTGCACGGGATGGGGCATATTGCCGAGGCCGTATTCCAGGTGACCGGGCGCGCCGAGCGCCGGCAGGTGCCGGATGCGGCGGCAGTATGCGCGATCGACGGTTCGCCGATGATGCGCGGCAGCGGAATCGTGGTAACGCGCGACCCATAGCGACCCCTCGGCGACCCATGGGGTAAGTTTTCGGCAAGTTTTCGGCAGGTTTCCGGGTAGTCTTAGCAGCCTCCGAGGGCCCTTCCATTGCTTGACGCAAAGGCATATGGTGGTCGATGTAACGGTCGGAGTGTTCCCTATCAACTGCCCGGGAATGAGCCCGGGTTCTCTGTTCGAGAGCTTCCCGACAAATACCAACGGAGGGCAATTAATGCCCAGCAAATTGTACGTAGGCAATCTGGCCTACGCAGTGTCCAACGATGATCTGCAGCAGCTGTTCTCGCAAGTGGGACAGGTGCAGAGCGTCGCGATCATCACCGACAAGTTTTCGGGCCAGTCAAAGGGTTTCGGTTTTGTCGAGATGGCTAATGCGGAAGATGCGGCCAAGGCAATTCAGCAGTTCAACGAGACTGAACTGAAGGGCCGCAACATCAAGGTCAACGAGGCCAAGCCTCGTGAGTCCAGCTTCGGCGGTGGCGGCGGCGGCGGCAACCGGGGCGGTGGTGGCGGCGGCGGCGGCGGTGGAAATCGCGGCCGCGATCGCTGGTAACAGTCGATCAAAACAGGGGCGGGCCGAGCCCCGCCCCTGTTTGTTTTTTGCGCACGCAAATGATTTGAGTCCGACGGCGCCGGCGGCTTCAGCCCGCCGATGACGGCGGTGGTTTGAGAGGGGCGACCAGTTGGAAAAACGCCGCAGAGAGCAGCTTCGCCGGCAAAAGCAGCAGGATAAGGAACAGCGTCGCGTCAAACGCGTCGCCGAACGGCAGACTCCGTCCGGAGTGGCCAAAGATAAAGATGCCGACCTCGCCGATATGGTTCCCGGACCGCAGCCAGGGCAGATTGTCGATCTCGACCCGTCCTAGCAGTCGTAAAGCCCGCAACGCGAGCCCGTACCACGGCTCGCCCTTCACGCTCCTTTAAGACAACAGTATTCGCCGGCAATTGGCGGTTCGCGTGACCGTTGCGGGCGCGCAGGGCGAGCTACGCGCCGGAGCTTGCAACCAGCGCGAGAAAATCCGCCAGATGGATCACCCGGATGCGTGAGCCGCGCCGGCGCAGCTCCGCCGCTATGTGAAATTCGCAGCCGGGATTGCCCAGCACCACGTAGTCGGCGCCGGTCGCCTCGATATTGTCGGCTTTGCGCTCGGCGAGTCGATGCGCCATCGCGGGTTCGAGCAGGTTGTAGCTCCCGGCCGAGCCGCAGCACAGGTCGGACTCCGCCATCTCGACCAGCCGCACCCCGGCGATCGAAGCCAGAAGTTTGCGCGGCCCCTCGCGCACGCCCATCCCATGCGCCAGATGACACGAGTCGTGATACGTCACGGCGCATTCGAGCCGTCCCGCCGGTTTGCCGCGGGCGAGCAGCAGCCGGCTTAGATCGGTCGCGCGTGCCGAGACCTCGCGCGCGTCGCCGGCCAGTTCCGGGTCATCCTTCAACAGCTCGCCATACGACGCGATCGCCGCGGCGCATCCCGACGCCGCCGAAACGATCGCCTGGGCGCCGGATCGTTTCAGCGCCCGCACGTTGCGGCGCGCGAACTCGAGGCCGCGCGCCAGGTTGCCGTCGTGCAGGTCGAGCGCGCCGCAGCAGACCGTGGGCGCGAGCTGTACGACGCGATAGCCGGCCGCCCCGAGCGCGCCCTCCGTGTTGCGGTTCTCCGAGGGCGTCAGCACCTCCGCGACGCATCCGTGATGCACCACCGCGACGGGGGCTTCGGCGGCGGGCCGCGCGGCTTCGGGATAAGCCGGCGAGACCCCGGTCAGCTCGGGCACCAGGTCGATCCATTCGCGCAGCGCGCGCGGCATGAGGCGGTGGAGCGCGCCGCGCATTTTGAGCCGCTCGGCGGCGCGCAGCGGCCACAGCATCGCGCGCAGGCGCGCGGGATACGGAAAGATGAAGCGGACCGCCGCATGCCGCAGCGCGTCGATGAATCCGCGCCGATGGTTGCGATCGATGAAGTCGCGCGTCCGCTCCAGCAGCCGTCCATAATGAACACCCGAGGGGCAGGCGGTCTCGCATCCGCGGCATCCCAGGCACGAGTCGATATGACGCACGACGTCGTCGTCGAGCGTCATCCGCCCCTCCGCGAGCGATTTCATCAGGTAGATTCGCCCGCGTGGCGAATCCATCTCGGACCGCGTCAGCAGGTAGGTCGGGCACGACTCCAGGCAGAGCCCGCAGTGCACGCAGTCGAACAGAAGGTCGTATTCGACCACGTCGCGCACCAGCCCGGGGAACGTCGGCGCGGCGGGGTTTCGGGTCGCGGTATCCGCCATCAAATTCCTCCGACGAAACATCCGGGATTGAAAACGCCCGCCGGGTCGAACGCGGCCTTGAGCCTGCGCATCAGCTTGAGCGCGCCGGCTGGCGGTTCATCGAAAAAGTCCAGGTGCGGTCGCAGCCCCGGCGCGGCCGCGAGCAGTCGCAGATGGCCGTGCGCGGCGTGCGCCGCGATGCGCCATCGGGCGAGCGTCTCGCGCGCCGTTGCCGAGTCTAGCTCGCCGCCGATGAAGATCTGCGCGATGCCGCAGGCCGCGTGCGCGCGGAACTGCGCGCCCGTGTCCTCGACGCATCGGGCAAGCTCGGCCGGCGCCGTGGCGAGCTGAGCGGTCATCATCGAAGTAGACGCAAGCCCGGCGGTGGGCGCCAATTCGAGATCGCGCAATCGTTCGTAGGTCTCGACGGCGCCCGCGCCATCGCTGAAGCTGGCGCCAGCAAGGCCGCTGAAATAGCCGCGCTGATCTTCCAACTCCACGGCGTTGCCGGCGATCGCGGCCAGCAGCAGAAAAGCCCCCGGATGGCCGAAGCGCGCGGCGAGCGCGGGACTCAACACCTCGACGTGTACGAGCGGCAGCGCGTCGTGAAGCTTGAGCGCCGTATCGAAGCCTTCGGCCGCGCGCGCAAACGGCGCTAGGCCGAGCGTGTAGCCCTCGGGAATCGGCCGCAGCTTGAAAGCCGCCTCGGTGATTATGCCGAGCGTTCCGAACGATCCGGTCATCACCTTCATCAAATCATAGCCGGCCACGTTTTTGACAACCCGGCCGCCGCCGTGCACCGTGCGTCCCTCGTGGCCGACGAAGCGCACGCCGATCAGCAGGTCGCGCGGCGTGCCCTCGGAAAGCCTGAGCGGGCCGGCCTGCGATGCGCCGATCAGTGCGCCGAGCGTGGTCGCGCCGGGATTGCACGGGTCAAGCGGCAGGCGCTGGCCGTGCTCGGCCAGCCGCTGGTTGAGCGCGCCCAGCGTCATCCCGGCCTCGGCGATCACCGTCAGGTCTTCGGGTTCGTAGGCGACGATGCGGTCCATGCGGGCGAGCGAGACCCCGAGCATCGCGGGCGCGCGGCGGATCTCGCCGAGCGTGCGCGCGGCGCCGAGCGGCGCGAGCGTGGTCGGTCCGGCTTCGCATTGACGGACCAGCGCGGCGATTTCGTCGCTGTCGCGCGGCTCGGCGATTATCCGCGCGGCCATCGCTTCGCGCCCGCGCGGCTGACGCACGCCCTCGGCGCCCAGCAGCTTGCGGATCTCGTTCTCGAGCTTGTCGACCTGGACGTCGCTCACCGGCTACAGCGGGGCCTGGCGGCGTGGCGCGGCGACCTCGACACAGCCGCCGGGTTGCGGGATGACCTTGTTGGGGTTGGCGTGTCCGGCAGGATCGAACACGCGGCGCAGTTCGCTCATGACGATGAGATCTTCGGGTGCGAACAACAGCGGCATCTCCTGTTGCTTCTCGACCCCGATGCCGTGTTCGCCGGTCAGGCTGCCGCCCATCTCGACGCAGGCCTTCAGAATTTCGCGGCCGACTTCGATCGCGCGCCGCACCTGGTCGGGATCGCGTTCGTCATAGAGCACGATCGGATGGATGTTGCCGTCGCCGGCATGGAAGACGTTGCCGATCGCGAGATTGTAATGGCGGCTGAGCATGGTGATCACGCGCAGGATGTCGGGCAGGCGCGTGCGCGGCACTACGCCGTCTTGGGTGGCGTAGTTGGGCGCGAGCCGGCCGACCGCGCCGAAGGCGCGCTTGCGCGCCTTCCACAAGAGCGCGCGCTCGGCCTCGTCGCGGGCGAGCTTCACCTCGACCGCGCCCGCGTCGGTGGCGATACGCGCAATGCGGCGGGCGCGTTCGCCGAGCCCGGCCTCCAGCCCGTCGATCTCGACGATCAGCACGGCGCCGGCGTCGGCGGGAAAGCCGACCTTGAACGCCGCCTCGACCGCGCGAATGATGAGCTGGTCCATCATTTCAATTGCGGCCGGGATGATGCCGGCGGCGATGATCGCGGTGACCGCCGCGGTTGCGCGCTCGACGTCGGCGAAAATCCCGAGCAGCGTGCGATGCGCCTGCGGCTCGCGCAGGAGCCTCAGCGTCGCGCGCGTCACGATTCCACAAGTGCCCTCGGCCCCGACCACCGCGCCCAGCAGGTCGTAGCCCAGGCGCTCGTCGGCCGGGCCGCCCAACTCGACGACCTCGCCGCCCGCGAGCACCAGCTCGACGCCCAGCACGTGGTTGGTGGTGACGCCGTACTTCAGCGTATGCGGGCCGCCGGAGTTCTCGGCGATATTGCCGCCGATGGTGCAGGCGGCCTGCGAGGAAGGATCGGGCGCGTAAAAATAGTCGGCCGCCTTGACCGCGTTGGTCACATTGATGTTGACCACGCCGCTTTCGACCTCGATACGCCGGTTGGCGAGGTCGTACGCGACGACGTGGTTCATGCGCGACGTGCAGACCATCACCGGCGCGTTGAGCGGCAGGCATCCGCCGGAGAGCCCGGTGCCCGCGCCGCGCGGCACGAAAGCCACCCCGCGCCGCTCGAGCGCGGCCAGCACGGCGCTAACGTGCGCGGTGGTTCGCGGCAGCACCAGCAGGTCGGGCGCGCGCTTGGCGATCGTCCATCCGTCGCATTCGTAGACTGCGAGCTCGCTTGCGCGCGCGACGATTGCGTCTGCGCCGACGATTTCGGCCAGTTCCGCGGCGAGTGCGGGCAGCTGCGCGGCGAATTGCGGGGTGGCGGCGAGGCTCTCCACGGCCAACCACTGTAGCACGATCGCGCCGATATGGATCCGATGCGCGCTACCCGCGTTTGCCGATACGCGCGGCGCGCTTTTGCCATGCGCGCCCGTCCGGTCAATAATGAACGGAGCGCAAAATCGCCGCCGACGAGAGGCCGCGCTTCCAAGCATGGGCTCGCGTATCGGCGCTGAAAAGGGAGATCGCCTTTGCCAAGTTCCTCGTTTCCGGAGTTGCAACCGTCCGCCCGCGTGCTGCTCGGACCGGGTCCCTCGAACATTCATCCGCGGGTGATGAAAGCGATGCTGTCGCCGGTGGTCGGTCATCTCGACCCCGACTTCGTCAGGGTGATGGACGACATCAAGAAGATGCTGCGGATCGTCTTTCGCACCGCCAACGAGATCACTTTCCCGGTCTCGGGCACTGGCTCGGCCGGGATGGAAACGGTGCTGGCGAATCTGATCGAGGAGGGCGACGAGGTCGTGATCGGCACGGCGGGCGTATTCGGCACGCGCATGGTCGAGCTGGCTACGCGGCTCGGCGCGCGGCTGCATCGGGTCGACGCCGAGTGGGGCCGAATCGTCGAGCCCGAACATATCGAGCGGGCGCTCAAGACGGTCAAGGCGCCCAAACTGGTCGCGATCGTGCACGCTGAGACCTCGACCGGAATCCATCAGCCGATCGAGGAGATCTCGAAGATGGCGCATGCGCGCGGCGCGCTGATGGTGGCCGACGGAGTGACGTCGCTCGGATGCGTGCCGCTGGAGATCGACGCCTGGCAGATCGACGCCTGCTATAGCTGCACGCAAAAAGGTGTCGGCGCTCCGCCGGGACTGGCGCCGGTGACCTTCGGCCCGCGCGCGATGGAAGCCGTGCGCAAGCGCAAGACGCCGTGCACTTCGTGGTACTTCGACCTCTCGCTGATCGAGAAGTACTGGGGCCCCGACCGCGTCTATCATCACACCGCGCCGATCACGATGAACTACGCCTTGTACGAGGCGCTCAGGATCGTGGTCGAGGAGGGGCTCGAGGCGCGCTTCGGGCGCCATCGCGCCAACGCGGCCGCGCTGCAGGCGGGGATCGAGGGGATGGGGCTCGAGCTCGCGGCGCAGGCGGGCTTCCGCCTGCCGCAGCTCACCACGGTTGCGGTGCCGTCAGGGATCGACGAGGCCCAGGTGCGCGCGCAACTGCTGGAGAAGTTCAACGTCGAGATCGGCGCCGGGCTGGGTCCGCTCAAGGGCAAGGTGTGGCGCATCGGCCTGATGGGCGAGTCGTGCAAGCGCGAGAACGTGATGCTGATCCTGAGCGCGCTGGAGACGATCCTGGAATCGATGGGCTTCGAGATCGCGCGCGGCAAATCGCTCGCCGCCGCCGACCGCGCCTACAACGGCTCTGCCGCCGCCTAGACCCCGGGGCGAGGCGCGAAGCTCAGGCGGCGTCCGCAGCGGCCTGATTGGGCCGATCGCCGAGCGCGGTTTCGCGGATGACGCGCAGCAGGGTGCTGCGCTTGAGCGGCTTGCCCAGATGCGAATCGCAGCCGGCCTCGACCGCCTTGCGGATAGTCTCGTCGAAGGCCGACGCGGTCAGCGCGATGATCGGCGTGCGCCGCGCGCCGTGCTCGCACTCCCATTGGCGGATGCGGCGCACGGCCGAGAAACCATCCATCACCGGCATCTGGATGTCCATCAGCACGAGGTCGTAGCGGCCGCCCACGAGCTTGTCGACCGCGACCTGGCCGTTTTCGGCCTCGTCGAGTCCGTACCCGGTCTTGCCGAGGTAGGCGCGAATCAACAGGCGGTTGTCGATCGAGTCGTCGGCCAGCAGGATTCGGCAGGGCCGCGCGGCCGCCTCGGCCGGGGCGGCCGCGGGCAAAGCCGCCCGCGCGGGCGAGGCCGGGAGTTGGTCTGACGAGGGCGCCGCGGACTGGTCGATCGCGGCGGCGGCCGTGGCCAGGGCCGAACCGGTCGCGGGCTCGACGGCCGGCGGCGTGCGGCGTGCGAAGTCCGCCGCCGCGGCCAGCAGGTCGGCGCGCTTGAGCGGTTTGACCACGTAGTGCTCGAGGCCAGCCTCGCGCATGCCGACAAAGGCTTTCGAGAGATCGTACGAACTGACGGTGGCCACCGTGAGCCCGGCCGCGCCGCCCGCGCGTGTGCCGATACGCCGGGCGAGTTCGAAACCGCCGGCGTCGAGGCGTGAGCAGTCGGCGAACACGAGCTCGAACGGCTGTGCGGCGCGTTGGGCCCGCGCGACCGCCTCCGCCGCTTCGTCCGCCGAGGCGGCTTCGATCACGGTGGCGCCATGGGCTTCGAAAATGTCGCGCGCGCTGGCGCGGCAGGTGGCGTTGCGGTCCATGATCAGCACCCGCACCGCGCCAAGGTCGATCCGCGCCGCGGCGTCGGTCGCGCCCGGTGGTACGCCGAAGCGGGCCGTAAAGTGGAAGGTGCTGCCCTTGCCGACTGCGCTTTCGATCCATACCCGGCCGCCCATCAATTGCACCAGCCGCTGGACGATCGCGAGTCCCAGGCCGCTGCCGCCGTACTTGCGCGTGGTCGAGGAGTCGGCCTGGGCGAAAGGCGAAAAGATCGAGGTGAGCTTTTCGGGCGGGATGCCGATGCCGGTGTCGCTTATCGAAAAGAGCAGTGCGCCGGGATCGCGGCTTTGGGTGTCGCGCTCGATTGCGACGACCACTTCGCCGTGCTCGGTGAACTTGAGCGCGTTGCCTACGAGGTTGGTCAGGACCTGGTTGAGACGCAGCGGATCGCCAATCAGAGTGACCGGCAAATCGGAGGCGACGCGGACCACCAGTTCGACCTGGGTCTTGCGCGTGCGGATTGCCAGCGTGTCGGCGACGCGCTCGGTCAGTTCGGCGACGTTGAAGGGGGCCTGCTCGAGGCTGAGCTGTCCGCTTTCGACGCGGGTGAGGTCGAGGATGCCGTTGAGCAGCTCCAGCAGATTGGAGCCGTTGCTGATCACGCGATCGACGTAGTGGCGCTGTTCGGGGCCGAGTTCGGTGTCGGTGAGCAGATCGGCCGAGCCGAGGATGACGTTGAGCGGAGTGCGGATCTCGTGCGACATGCAGGAGAGGAATTGCGATTTGGCTTCCGAAGCCGCCAGCGCAACTTCGCGCGCCGCGATCAGCGCCTCGTGGGTCTTGCGCAGTTCGGTCACGTCGCGCACGGCGCTGATCACGCATTCCTGGCCGTTGATCGTCGCCCGCACCGAGGAGATCAGCGCCGTTACCGGCTCGCCGCTGCGCATTCGGAAGTGGCCCTCGACGTTGCGCACAAAGCCCGCGGCCTTGACGGCGTCGGAGAGCGTTCGGGCCTGCTCGCGGTCGTCCCACAGGTCGAGTTCCGAGGGCCTGCGGCTCATTACTTCTTCGCGGCTGTAACCGGTGCGGTCGAGGAACTCGCGATTGACGTCGATAATCTCGCCGTCACTGGTCCGGGTGATGACGATCGCGTCGGAACTGGTTTCGAACACACGGCGGAATTTCTCTTCGCTTTCGCCCAGTTGCAGATCGCGTTCGCGCAATGCCTTGTACTGTTGCGTTCGCTCGCGAAAGCGCACGCCGAAGCTGGTCGCGCACTGCGAGAGGCACGCCGCGCTGATGACGCCCAGCCAGTGATAAAAGAGGTTGGGATCGATCTGGTGCGCCAGCATGGTGTTCGCCAGCAGCGCGGACACGCTGAACGTGCTCAGTCTCAATTGCCATCGCGCGTCCCATGGAATCAGCAGGGCCGAGCCCAGCATGATGAGCAGCAGCGAGACGAACAGCGCCTCGTGCCGGCCCCCCGCCGCAACGCTCATAACCGTGGAGCTGACGATGAGCATCGTGCACAGCGAGAAAGCCGCCGCGCGCCAGTGCTCGCGAAAGCCGCGCGTCCAACTTAGGCCGAGTCCGGCCAGCGCGGCGGCGAAATTGAAGAGATGAAAACCAGTGAGCAGCCAGGGGTTGACTTCCGCCGCACCGCCAAGCCTGAGTTCGGAAATTATGAACAGCGGCTGGCTGGCGAGGATGATTGCGATGCCCAAGCGCGTGAGCAGTACTGCCCACGCGTCGTCCGACAGAGTCGGCTTCAGGTCGAAATTTAGGCCGTCGGCGCCTGGGCCTGCGGGACTTACCGAAGGAAATGGGCGCATTTACGGACTCCTGAGCCCCATAAGCGCGTTTAAACGCAATTAGTATGCCCAAGAAAAAACTGAGCTAATTTGCGGCGGATGGGTTTCTAGACAATCAAAAACAGGCAGTTCCGCCTCAAGCTCTTTGCAAACGTGCAACATTAGGCTAAAAGATAGGGCACAAAGATAGTGATATCGGCCGCGGGATGAAATCTCGGGTGACTTGGTGCAATTGCGGATCCTAACGATGCAACCCGAAGGGCGTGAATTCGCCGATCGGATGGTGCGCGCCAGAGCCGGCAAGGGTCTCGGGTTCGGCGAAACCCCGCAGTCGGCCCTCGGCGAGATCCATCTCAACTACGGAGAGGTATGCGGCCTCTACAATGAGGACGGGCCAGAGCCCGACGAAATGCTCGCCGGGTTTGTTATCCACGACCTCGCGAGGTTTCCGCAAAGTTACCCGCGGCCGGACCTCACGCATCTGCCAGCCGGGGGCGTTTACGAATGCGGCGAGCTGTGGGCATTGGCGCCGGGGGCGGCGCGCCTGGCGCGGCACGCAGGGTTTATCCTGGCGGGCCTGCGCAAAGCGAAGGCCATCCTGGTCTACCCGTTACTCAGGCCGCGCGATCTCAGTGGGTCTTACAAGACCTTCTCGCGCGCCGGAGAGCCAATCCGCTGGCCCTATTTGAAGACGCTCGATGGCAACGAAGTGTGGGTGCAGGCGATGGTGCTGGAGGGGCTGGCGCTTGAAATGACCGTGAATATCGCGACCGCGCTCAGCTTCGAAGCTTTCGACGGCCAGACCCTCAGATTTCGCAATCCTTTTCCGATCGCGCCGAAGATCAATCGAAGGATCCCGCTGCGCACTCCCGGTGCGCAGGAAATTCGCGGCAATCGCGTCTTGCAGCTCCGCCGCTAGTCATCAGTCGTTCGCTTCCGCTGGCGCGGCGTCGTCTCATACGTGCCCGTTGGCGAATCCTGCCGGCGCCTTCCGCGAGTTCGCCAAAGGCCGGCACCGACCGTCTGCGCCGCATAGGGCGCGCCGCCTCGCTAAAACGGCTTGATCACGGCGAGCACGAGGATCGCCAGCAGCAGCGCGCTGACGATTCCGTGAATCATTTTGAACTCGCGGGCCGATGCGCCCGACGGGTCGTTTTCCAGGTTCAGGATGCGACGGTATAGGCGGTAGTGGAAGTAGAGCAGCACCAGCACCAGCACCAGCTTCACATGCAGCCAGCCCATCATGAGGGTCGCCGGATCGAGCAGGATCAGGATGATGCCGAAGAAGACCGTGGCCAGCGCCCCGAGGTTGCATCCGATCTGAAACAGCCGCCGCGAAATCAGGATGAGCCGCTCGCGGGCCGCGCCCACCTCCTCGGTGGCCAGCGAGAGCATCGACGCGATCACCAGCAAGTTGCCGATCCAGACGATCACGCCGAACAGATGAAAGACGATCGCCCATTTGATGAGGCCCGCCCAATTGACCATCGCACCGCTCCTCCCTCAGGCCGCTCGAATATGGATCGTCCGTGCCGCCAGTACCATCGCCACCGCGGCCACCGCCGCGGCGCCGAGGTACGGCGCCGCCGGCCCCAGCGCCTGGTAAACCATCCCACCCGCTATGGGGCCGATCACGCGCGCCAGCGAAAGCACCGACTGGTTGAGTCCCAGCGCCTCGCCCTGTAACTCGTGTCCCGTGCGCCGCGAGATCAGGGTGGCGACCGCGGTGGTGCCGAATCCGTAACCCGACGCGATCAGAATCAGCATCCCGTAAAGCGCCGCGTGCGAGGGCCAGCTTCCCAACGGCGCAAGACCGGTCGCGAGCGCCGCCGCCCCGGCCACCACCAGCGCGGCCTCGCCGGTGCGCGGCACCAGTTTGCCGACCAGGTAGCCCTGAGCGATCGCCTGCACCAGTCCGGCGAAGGCCAGCAATCCGCCGACGCCGGCCGCCGCGTAGCCGTAGACCGCGGGCACGGTCAGCGCGAAGGTTGCCTCCAGCGCGGCGATCGCCAAGGTCAGCAGGAAGGCCACCGTGAACAGAGGCGCGAGCGCGCGATGACGTCCAAGGCGCCGCGGCAGATCGAGCGACCATCGCGACCCTGGGCGCGCGCCTGGCTCCGCGCCGCGCGCGGAGGTCCGC
>Ga0307372_10006024_pt1 | contig 17915 bp, 12 predicted proteins | sample OX1MG_FD_202533 | JGI IMG/M metagenome (GOLD analysis project Ga0307372, IMG submission 202533) | Soil microbial communities from Risofladan, Vaasa, Finland - OX-1 | ecosystem: Environmental > Terrestrial > Soil > Coastal area > Acid sulfate soil | place: Finland: Risofladan, Vaasa | collected... | reverse complement strand
TTGAGTTTTTCCAGCACGACGCCCGGTACAGCGCCATCAACTTCGATGAGGCTGAGCGCGGTTCCGCCGACTCGGTCGCGTCCGAGCTCGAGTCCGGCAATATTGATTCCCGATTCTCCCAGGAGCGTCCCGACCGCGCCGACCACTCCGGGAACGTCGCGGTTATGCAGCATCAGGAAATAGCCTTCGGGAACCGCCTCGACGCGGTAGCCGTCAATCCGCGTCAGGCGCATCGCGCGATTGCCCAGCACCGCGCCCGATACGTCATGCTCGCCCGCGTCGGTGCGCACCGTCACGGACAGCGTATTGTTGTAGTCGGTAACTTCGCGCGAGCGCGTTTCCGCGATTCGGATGCCGCGCTCGGTCGCGATATACGGCGCATTGACCACGTTCAATTCCTCATCGAGGAACCCGGCCATCAGCCCCTTCAGAACCGCCGCGGTAATCGCGTCGGGTTTCAGATTCGCGGCCTCGCCGCCGAATGCCACCGTGACGCTGATCGGCGCGCCTGCGATCAATTGGGCGACCAGCCGCCCGAGCTTTTCGCCGAGCATCAGATGAGGCCCGAGAATTTCGAGTTCCTTGGGGGTCACCGCCGGAATATTCACCGCGTTGCGAATGGTGCCGTCGATCAGGAAATCCGCTACCTGCTGCGCGATATCGACCGAAACCTGGACCTGCGCCTCGTCGGTGGCGGCTCCCAGATGCGGCGTCGCGATCACAGCGTCGAGCTTGAGCAGCGGATGCTCCCGGGGCGGCGGTTCCTCGGCGAATACGTCGAGCGCGGCGCCTGCGACTTTCCCCGACGTGATCGCGTCGGCGAGCGCCTGTTCGTCGATAATTCCGCCGCGCGCGCAATTGATCACGCGCACGCCCTTTTTCATCTTCGCAAACGCCGCCGCATCGACCAGCCCGCGCGTGTCGTCGGTCAACGGCGTGTGCACCGTGATGAAATCGGCGCGGGCGAATAGTTCGTCCAGGCCGACGAGTTCGATCCCGAGGCGGCCAGCGGCTTCAGCAGTGAGGATCGGGTCGTAGCCGATAACTTTCATCTTGAGGCCGGCACCGCGGTCGGCGACGATTCGCCCGATATTTCCCAGCCCGACGACGCCGAGCGTCTTGTTGCAAATCTCGGCGCCGGTGAACTTCGTGCGTTCCCATTTTCCCGCGCGAACCGACGCGTTGGCTGCCGGGATATGCCGCGCCATCGCCATCATCATCGAGATCGCGTGCTCGGCGGTCGTGACGCTGTTGCCGAGCGGGCTGTTCATCACCACGATTCCGCGCCGCGTCGCCGGCGGAATATCGACGTTGTCAACGCCCACTCCCGCGCGTCCGATCACTCGCAGCCGCGTGGCGTGATCGATTATTTCCTTGGTGACCTTGGTGCCGCTGCGAATCAGCAGCGCGTCGTAGTCGCCGATAATTGCGGCCAGCTCGGCGGACGCGAGCCCCGGCTTGAGGTCGAATTTGAGTTGAGGATAGCGCTTGAGAACCTCGATTCCCTGAGGTGCCAGCGTATCGCTAAGCAAGACGCGGAAGCTGTCCGCCATGTTCGCTTCAGATGCTCCGTGCGATTCGTGATTGGACCGCGGCGACGCCCGCACCGGTCCGGAATTCATAGCCAAGATTTGCGAGCCCCGCTTCGAGCGCGCTTATCGCGATCAGCATATCGAACGGAGTCAGATGCCCCATGTGCCCGATCCGCACCAGTCTGCCTTTCATCTGATCCTGTCCGCCCTGCACCGCGACGCCCAGAACATCGCGCATGTATTTCACCAGCTTCCCGCTGTCGAAACCTTCCGGGACTATAAGCCCAGTGACTCCCGGAGCCGGACTGTCGGGCGCGATAAGCTTGAGCCCCAGCGCAAGCCCGGCTTCGCGCGTCGCCAGCGCCATCGCGGCGTGGCGCGCGAACACTCGCGGCAGCGTCTCCGTATGCAGCAGCTCCATCGATTTGTTGAGCCCGAAAATCAACCCGACCGCGGGCGTGAACGCGGTGGTATGCTCATCGCGCTGCGCCTTTAGCTCCTTCGGAAGATCGAAATAAAATTTCGGCGTCTGGTTTTTCTTCGCCGCTTCGATTCCGCGCTCGGACAGCACCACAATCCCGAGCCCCGGCGGCAGCATGATCGCCTTCTGGCTTCCGGTGATGAACGCATCGACGCCCCAATCGTCCATCTTCTGCTCGAACACGCCGACCGACGTGATCCCATCGACGATCAGCATCGCGCCACGCCGCCGCGTCACTTCGCCAATCGCTCCGATCGGATGAATCGCGCAGGTCGAGGTCTCGCTCGCCTGCACCAGAACGGCTTTCGCTTCCGGATGCGCCTTCAGCGCGTCATCAATCTGCTCGGGACGCACAGCGCGGCCCCATTCGACTTTGACCTCGTGCGGAATCATTCCGAACGCCGCCAGGATCTTGCCCCAGCGCTCGCCGAACTTGCCGCCGTTGACGTAAATCGCATGGTCGCCCTGCCCGAGCAGGTTGATAATCGAGGCCTCCATCGCGCCAGTTCCCGACGACGACAGCAGGATCGGCTCTTGCGCGGTCCCGAACAGCGGCTTCAGCCGCGCGCGCGCCTGGTCGAGCGTCGCGCTGAACGCTGGCGTACGATGATGAATTATAGGCTGCGCCATCTCCAGCAGCACTTCGGGCGGCACGGAGACAGGGCCGGGCGTGAACAAATATTTTTTTGATGGTGTCACAAAATATCTCAACCGAGCGTGGGCGCAAGCGTCGCGCGTGCGGTCCGGCAAAAAAAAGCCTGGTGTCCGCAGGCGCGGATCGCCAGACCCCGAATGCCAAACCCCGATTTCGTGCCCGGGACCTCCCGAGCCCCCGTCCTCTCTATGTGGATAACGGAGCGTTTCCGGAGAGTCAAGTTTGCCCGTTAACCGTGCAATACGTTTCCGCACAGGAAGCTGACGCGTTGTAAACCCGCTCGGCTGATGATTTAACCGATATTTCTACCGATGCCGATGGAATGCGATGCCGATAGAACATGAAACCCGCGACGGCGCGCTGGTCTGGATTCGCAACCCCGTGACCGGCGTCATCTCTTACGTCGTCGATGTGCGCGCGAAGAGCTTCGCGTTCACACTCGGCCGCGACGCCGGCAACTCCGCACGCCCCGCGCCGATGAGCGAGGAGCAGCATAGCCGCGCGACCGCCAATTGTCCCTTTTGTCCCGGCAACGAGGCGCTCACCACCGGTGAGATCTTTCGCGTGACGCCGGCCGAGATGCCCGAATGGACCGGGGCGGCGGCGCGCGACGGCGACGGATGGGTGGTGCGCGTGTTCAACAATCTTTTTCCGCGCATCCCAGCCGAGCTGACCGGAAATCGCAACGAGTCGTATATCGTGGTCGAAGACCCGCGCCATTTCATTGAAAACGACAATCCGCAGGCGCACGGCGACCTGACTTTTACCGGCGCGCTCGGCGAGGAGCACTTCTTTCATCTGCTCCAAGCCGACGTGCGCGTGATGCGCCTTGCGCGCGAGAATCGCGCGGTTCGCGCGGTCGTGATCCGCAAGAACCAGGGACGCGAGTCGGGCGCCTCGCAGCCGCATCTGCATCAGCAGATTCTCGGCTCGCCCGAGCCGTTTCCATCGGTCGCGGCGGAAGCGCGTGCAGAGCGCGCAACGCCCGGACTGTTCGAGGAGATTATCAATCTGATGGATCGGCTGGGCCTGACGCTCGAGAGCCGCGGCAATATCATCAGCTACGCGAGTCCCATCGGCGCCTTTCCGCGCAGCTACGACGTCGTGATGCATCAATATCGCGACGCGCAGTTGCCTGAATTATCCACCGGGGAGTTGCGCGAGTTTGCAGGCGCGATCTACCGGATCCTCGCGCTGATGGGCCCGATGCCGCTCGATTACGAGATTCACCAGGGCGAGGGGCTGCCGCTGCATGCGCATATCAACGCGCGGATGTATCCCTATTCGAACGTCGCGGGAACGCTGAACCTGCCCAACACCCTGCTCGCGAGCGCCGCCGCGATCAGAGAAGCGCTCGCGCGCCGCGCCTGAGCGGGCCCCGCTACTGCGCCTTCCATGCCGGCTTGCGCTTTTCCAGGAACGCGCGCACGCCTTCCTTTGCATCCTGGCTCTGGCGAACTTCGCGCGCCATGCGAGTCAGGTCGTCGTGCCATGCGTCGAAGGTCTCGGCCATGCAGCGGCGCACCGTGGACTTCATCGCACGCAGCGAGAGCGGAGCGTTGTCGGCGATCTTCTCGGCCAGCGCGGTCGTGACCTCGCCAAGCTTCGCGTCGGGCACCACCTCATGGACCATCGCCATGTGCCGTCCGCGCTCGGCGTCAATAAGCTCGGCGGTGTAGAGGATCCACGCGGTGTTCGCGGACCCGCAGATCTCGATCAGCTTGCGCGTAAAATCGTACGGCACCATCAGGCCGACGCGCCCGAGCGTCATCCCGAGTTTGGCGTTAGCGCTCGCGATCCGCAGATCGCAATGCAGCGCCAGCTCGAGTCCTCCGGCCAGCGCCGCGCCATGCACCGCGGCGATCGTCGGGACCGGAAAGCGCTCCAGGCGGCCGAACACCGACTCGAGCGAGGTCGGGTTATGCCCGCCCTCGGCTTCGTCAACTTCCCGCAAATCGATTCCTGCGCAAAAACTCGCGCCCTCGCCGCGCAAGAGCAGCGCGCGGACTTCCTTGTCGTTTTCGAACTGCGCGAGCGCCGCGTTGAGCGCCTCGATCAGCGGCTGATTAAGCGCGTTGCGCTTCTCCGGACGGTTAAGCGTCAGCACCGCGTAATTCGCCTGCCGTGTAATCTTGAGAACTTGCTCAGCCATTCGGGTCGCTCCTGCTTATGCGCACAGCGCGGATATTTCGCCAAGCGAAAGCATCGCACGCGACTCATAGGTCTTCAAGTTCCGCAAACGCGGCGATGAAAAAGGTGGGGCGATCAGGATAAAGACGACCAGACGACCGGAAGAATCAGGACGTTTCGTGGACGCGGCGCCGCCGGCGCGTCGGGAACCTCGATCAGCATCGGCCGTCCAACCGGATTCGCGCGCGGCCCGCGCATCGGCCCGGATCCGCCGAACTCCGGCACGAGGGTATCGGGAGCGGTGACGATCGATCCCGGAGCGAGGTGCATCACATAGTTGCTACCCGGCCGATCGAACGAAAATGGTTGCGCCGACGCAACCATCGGCGCCCCGAGCGTCGCGACCGCGAGCGCGGCAACACCGATTAGCCGTAAGCGCACCACAGGTCTCATGCCCTTTAGACGTATAAACCTGCAAAACGTTTCAGCTCAGCTCAGCGCGGCGTGCAGCTCTTGTTGAATCCCTCTCCCACCGGGCGAGGGATCAGAGTGAGGCGCGAGAGGCCAGCCGCGGCTGCTCACGCCACGATGCTCAGCATTTTGTCCTTGATGAAGATGAACTTGCGCGGAGGCTTGCCGCCAAGATGTTTCGCTACCGCTTCGCTCTGTAGCGCTAGCGCTTTGACCTCGTCTTCTCCCGCTCCCGCCGCGACCTGCAGACGTTCGCGCATCTTGCCGTTGATCTGCACCACCACGGTCACCGTCTCCTCGCGCGCAAGCGCAGGGTCGAACAGGGGCCAGCGCTCGCGATGCACGGAATCCTGATGCCCCAGCGCGCGCCACAGCTCCTCGCCGATATACGGCGTCATCGGCGCGAGCATCAGCACGAACGACTCGACGACGAATCGATTCATCTGCCCGGGTTCGAGCTTGGTCACGTAGTTGAGATGCTCCATCAGCGCCGCGAGTCCCGTGTTGAAGCGCATCTGCTCGAGATGTTCCGTTACGATTCCGAGCGTCTTGTGCGCGCGATGAATTGTCTCGTCCGACGGCGCGCCCTGCGGGCATCCGGCTTCGACGTAGCGCCGCACCCATGACCATACGCGGATGAGAAAGCGCTCGGTGCCGGCCACGCCGCTTTCGTTCCACTTGGTGTCTTCGTCGAACGGCCCCATGAACAGCTCCCACAGCCGCAGCGCGTCGGCGCCGTACTTTTCGATCATCGCGTCGGGCGTGACGACGTTGCCCTTGGACTTGGACATCCGCTGGCCGTCGGCCGCCCACACCACGCCCTGATTACGCAGCTTGGGAAAAGGCTCCTGGAACGAGATCAGCTCCGCGTCGAACATCACTTTGGTCCACATCCGCGCGTAGAGCAGATGCATCACGGCGTGCTCCGCGCCGCCGACGTAGAGATCCACAGGCAGCCAGTAATCGACCGCCGCGCGATCAAACGGCGCGCGATCCTCGTGGGGTGAAGCGAAGCGCAGAAAATACCACGACGAGCATGCGAAGCCGTCCAGCGTGTCGGTCTCGCGCTCTGCCGGTCCGCCGCATCGCGGACAAGTCGTGTTGACGAACGACGGCACGTTGGCCAGCGGCGAGCGCCCTGTGCCCGACGGCTGGTAGTCCTTCATCGCGGGCAGGAGCACCGGCAGTTGGTCCTCGGGCACTGGAACGATCCCGCATTCCGCTTTGCAATAGACGATCGGAATCGGGCATCCCCAGTAGCGCTGCCGCGAAATCAGCCAATCGCGCATCCTGTAGGTGACCGTGGGATTGCCGATTCCGCCGCGCTCCGCGAAGTCGCAGACCGCGCGAATCGCGTCAGCGGTCGTCTTGCCATCAAGGAAGCCTGAGTTGATCGCGACGCCGTGTTCCGTGAACGCGCGATCCGCAGGCGCCGTCGCGCCGTCGGCCGCAGCGGTGACGCGCGGAATCTCGAGGCCGTACTTCACCGCAAACTCGAAGTCGCGCTGGTCCTCGCCCGGCGCGGCCATAATCGCGCCGGTGCCGTAGCCCATCAGGACGTAATCGGCGATCCAGATCGGAATATCTTTCTTCGTAAAAACATTGTGCGCAAACGCCCCGGTGAAGACTCCGGTCTTTTCCTTGACCGTGGACATCCGCTCGATCTCGCTCTGACGCCGCGCCTCCGTCGCATACTCCTCGACCGCCGCCCGCTGCGCGTCGGTGGTAATCTGCGCGACCAGCGGATGCTCCGGCGCGAGCACCATGAACGAAACGCCGAACACGGTGTCGGGCCGGGTCGTGAAGAAGCGCACTTCTTTTCCCGGATTGCCGGCCACCGGGAAAGCCAGCTCCGCGCCCTCGCTGCGTCCGATCCAGTTGCGCTGCATCAGCTTGATCGGCTCGGGCCAATCGATCCCGCCCAGGTCTTCGAGCAAGCGGTCGGCGTAGTCGGTTATCTTGATGTACCACTGCTCGAGGTCTTTTTTGGTGACCGGGTTGTCCGGATGCCGCCAGCAGCATCCGTTGATCACCTGCTCGTTGGCCAGGATCGTGCGGCACTTGTCGCACCACCACTGCGATCCCGTCGCGCGATACGCAAGTCCGCGTTTCAGCAGCATCAGGAAAAACCACTGCGTCCAGCGGTAGTACTCGGGCGAAGACGAATTAATCTCGCGCGACCAGTCGTAGGCGCATCCGGAGATGGTGAGCTGGCGCTTGAAATTCGCGGCGTAGCGCGGAACGGTTTCGCTCGGATGAGCGCCGCGAAGCATCGCCTCGTTTTCCGCGGGCAATCCGAACGCATCCCATCCCATAGGATGCAGCACGTTGAACCCGGTCATTCTTTTGTAGCGCCCGATCACGTCGCACGGGACGTAATTATGCAGATGCCCGACGCTCAAACCGTTGCCCGAAGGGTAGGGGAACATCTCGAGCACGTAGAACTTGGGCTGTCCGGGAGTGTCGGCCGTGCGATAGAGATCGGCGCGTTCCCACTCGGATTGCCAGAAGGGTTCGATAGTTTTCGGGTCGTAGCGTTCGTCCATCTTGTGATGCGCCGTCGCGCGCGCAAGTTTGAGAAGTCTATCGCGCGCCGACCCCCGGATAAACCGCCGCACCCCGGATGTCTGGATAGGACGATCTCGGGCGATACGGAGATTGGCCGCAGCCGTCATTTCGTTCATTTGTGTCATTCCCGCGCGCGTGGCTGCCGCGCGCGAGGAATCCCGTGCTTCTCCCTGAATCGATTGCCACTCGCGGATGGGTGCATGAGCGCCTCGGGATTTCTCGCCCATAGCTCGAAATGACGATCGTGGATGAACTGCCGACGCGAAATTGTGCCGCCGATCCTACAATCGTCATTTCGACCGCAGGGAGAAATCCCGAGGCGCATGTGCAGTAGTGCGCGCAGGTGACAGATCAGCGTTGACAGCTGGAACGTTCGCAATCGCTCTCCCTTGACAATCGAAAAGTGATCGCCGTTTTCAATGCAGTAATATTTTTGTCAAGACTGAACTGTTCTTATTTTATTTGGCCGACTATGCGATGATCGGAAGGTGGACCGGTCGCGTAGGCCGTCACACGGCCGCTTCGCCGAATGGCAGGGACTTGGGAAAGTAAAACGAACTGTGATCCTCCCACGGAAAGCCCTTGAGTTCATTGAACATTCTGAAACACGACGGGCAAAATCACCGGAACGAAGCCACGGCTACCGAACGCTCGTTAGGCTGGCCTTGACGGGCGCCCCGGCGCGCGCTATTTGCTGATCGTCCCAATCATTGAACGAATGGTATGGAAGTGGCTCAAACATTATCGATCGTCACCGACTCGAGCGTCGATCTCCCGGCCGCCGAAATCAGCCGCCTCGGAATCGAGGTCGCTCCGATCCAGGTCGCATTCTCGACCGAGTATTTCCGCGACGACACGCTCGCGCGAAACGAATTTTATAAACGCCTGCCGGGCGAACCTCGGCTGCCGGTGATTGCAGCCGCGATGCCGACGGACTTCCTGGCGGCGTTTCGCAAGGCGCACGAGCGCGGCCAGCAGATCCTTTGCCTCATCAATCCTTTCGAATCCTGCTCGACCTATACCGCCGCATTCTCGGCGGCAGTAGTCGCCAAGCGCGACAGCCAAATTCCCGTCGAGGTGCTGAACACCGGCCGCGCGCTTACGGCGCTCGGTGCTATCTGTATCGAGGCGGCAGAGATGGCGCTGCGCGGCGCGACGCTCGCCGAAACCGTCGCCGCGATCGAAGAGGCAACGCCGCAAATCGATACCTTTCTTGCTCCCACGACGACGGAATATTTGCAGCGCGACGGCCGGATCTCGATCTACGAAATGAACGTCGGCAGCCTTAAAGGCACCGTGCCGCTGATCCGAATCTGGGGCCGAGTCGCGGTCGTGGACAAGTCCAAAACCCAGGCGGAAAATATCGGGAAGATGCTCGCGCGCGCCGAGGCTGAACTCTCCGGCGCCGAGGCGACTGTCGTGGTAACCCACGGCGCGAATCCCGGCGGCGCGGCGATGCTCGCCGAATCGGCGAAGGCGCGCCTGCGATGCAAACGTATCGTCACCACCGAGCTTGGACCCTCGGCCGGCGCGTATTGCGGACCGGGAGTCGTTGGCCTCGGATGGTGCCCGAGCCTGGTGAAGCTCAACTGATCGCGATCTCGGATCGATTCGGAGTGCGAATATGAAATTCGGAATCTTCTATGAACATTCGGTGCAGAAGCCGTGGACCCGCCAGTCCGAGCTGCGCGCGTATCAGCAGGCGCTTGAACAGATCGAGCTTGCCGACGAGCTCGGCTTCGACCAGGTCTGGGAAGTCGAGCATCATTTTCTCGAGGAGTATTCGCATTCATCCGCGCCCGAGGTTTTTCTCGCCGCCGCGGCCGCGCGCACCAAGCGCATCCGGATCGGCATGGGCATCTCCGTGTGCCTGCCGCCGATGAATCATCCGGCGCGAATCGCGGAACGCGCCGCCGCGCTCGATCTGATCTCGAACGGACGCCTCGAATTCGGCACCGGCCGCTCAGCCACCTGGACTGAAGTCGGCGCGTTCGGAATCGATCCCGACGCGACCAAGGAAATGTGGGACGAAGTCGTCCGCGCGATTCCGCGGATGTGGACTGAAGACGAATTCGAGTGGAACGGCAAGTACTTCAAGATGCCGCCGCGAAACGTGCTGCCCAAGCCGATCCAGGACCCGCATCCTCCGATGTGGGTCGCGGTATCGTCGCCCGAAACCGCCGTGCAAGCCGCCGAGCGCGGAATCGGGATGCTGGGCGTCACTCTCGGAACGCCGGCCGACTACAAGCGGCTCGTGTCCGACTACCGGCGAATCATCAAGCATTGCGACCCGGTCGGCAAATTCGTGAACAACCAGGTCAACGCCGCGAGCTGGATGTACTGCGGCGAAGACGAGAACGAGGCGCGCGCGGTCGGCGGCGGCGCGGCGTTCAATTTCTTCCGCACCGCGGCGCATCTGGTGGGACTCGGCGGAATCTATCCATCGCACGCGTACACTGCCCACGCCAACGCGACCGCGCTGCTCAGCCAGGCAGAAATCCAGTCGCTACGGGAGGGCTTTCCTGTCGGCACGCCCGATCAGATCATCGAAAACCTGCGCTATTGGGAGGAAGTCGGCGTCGAGCGCGTGGTCTGCATGATCAACTTCGATCAGCAGATTCCGCATCCGAAGGTGCTGGCGAGCCTCGAACGCTTCGCGAAATACGTGATGCCCGAATTCGCCGAAGGCAAGCAGACGAGCAAGCGCGGGGAGAAGTCGAAAGGCGGCCCCGAAGCGCCGCCGATGCCGGCGTGACGGCGCCGCGCTCATTCCGAGCAAGTTGAAAAGAAGTCGAGGAGTACGATAAGTGCCTGACGAAGGACTCGCCCGTCACGAACAATATCGAATCGCGCTGCCCGCCGAACGCGTCGCGTATCCCGCGTTGCCGTGGCAGTGCGCGAACGCGACGATGCTCAATGTTTATTTCGAGGTGCGCAAGGCTCCGTTGCTCGAGCGCCTGCCGCCCGAGTTCTGCCGCACCTCGCCGGCGTATTGCCGCCTGACGATTATCGACAACGCCGACTCTCCCGTCGGGCCATTTCGCGACGCAACGCTCGGACTCGGTTCGCGGCTCAACATGATGCCGGCGGTGTTCGTCGCGGCTTCCATCACCGACAGCGCGCAGGCATTAAGCGCCGGACTATGGGAGCGCAGCTACCCCAATGTGCTCGGCAAAATCGAGTTCGATGCGAGCGTCGGGCGCGCGCACGCGATAATCAGCGACGCGAAGGGACCGCTGCTCGAAGTCGAGATGCCGCAGTTGCAGACGATCGAGCCGAGCCGGCTTGCCTACGATCACGCCGACGGATTTCGCACTCTTCCCGACGGCAAGACCGAGCTAATGGTTATCGGTCCGGAGATGGCGATCGAGCGCGCGGCAATTTGCAAGAACGCGACGATTACGTATCCAGCCGAGCGCCCCGACTCGCCGTGGCAGATCCTCGATTGCCGCAACGTCGTGAGCGCGCAGTTAGTCCACGGCCCCCGCGATTTCAAGAAGGGCCATCCGCCGCGCTGAACACGCACCTCACCCGGCCGCTCCCTCTAAGGGCGAGGAATTATTTCTTGCGCGCGATTGTCAGGCCGTCCGCCAGCGGGAGCATCACCGCCTCGACGCGGTCGTCGTGCGCGATAAAGTCGTTGAGCTCGCGAATCGCCTTGGTGTCTTCGGTCTGATTCGCGTTGTCGATTACCGCGCCGTTCCACAGCACGTTGTCGATCAGGATCAGTCCGTCGCGGCGCATCCGCTTCAGGATCTCTTCGTAGTAAACCCGGTAGTTCGACTTGTCGGCGTCGATAAACGCGAAGTCAAAGCTGTGCGAGGCCGGCAACGCGCGCAGCGTTTCGGCGGCAGGCCCGAGCTTCAGCGTGATCTTCTTCGCGACTCCCGCCTTCTCCCAATAGCGTTGCGCGATGCTGGTCCACTGCTCGCTTACGTCGCAGCACAGCAGATGACCGTCGTCGGGGAGAGCGCGCGCCACGCACAGCGAGCTGTAGCCGGTGAAGGTGCCGACCTCGACGGCGGATTTCGCGCCGATCGATTTGGCCAGGATTCCCATGAAGGTGCCCTGTTCCGCCGCGATCTCCATCATGCTGATGGGTCCGAGTTTTTTGGTTTCCTCGGAAAGCTCGCGCCGGATCGGATCGGTGCTGTGGCCGTGCTCGACTGCGTATTCGTAGAGCTGGGGAGAGAGCGTCGTGAATTTGTTTAATACCGCCATGCCGCCAAGGATTGCACCTTGCGCGCCGCCTGAAAAGCAGAGCGCGCGGATTTCCGCGCGCTCTGTTTGCATCCGATGCAGCCGAAAAACTGAGGGTTACTTGCCCCCCAGGTAGGCGAAATCGCCGTGCTCGTTCACCGTCAGAGTGCCGGTGAAGATCGAATGGCGATGCGCCGCCGTTGAGATCTTGTAGATCAGATCCTGGTTGCCGACCTCGAAGAATGCGCCGTCTCCGCCGAGCTCGTATAGCTTTTCATTATCGTCAGAATCGGTCGCCCCAATGAACATCGTGCCGTCCGCCGCGAGAACCGGGTCGCCCAGCGATTCGAGCTCAGTGCCAAAGGGAGTGAGCTGTCCGCGCTGGAGCCGCAAATCGAGCCGCTGATGCGACAGGCGAAAAACCGCCGGCTCCCGAGCGCATCCCGCCAGCACCGCCGCCGTGCCGTCGGTCATCAGGCCGGGACGGCCCGGAGAGAGATAGGTCACGGGCCCTTCTGGAGTGAGCGTGCCGGTCGGCAGAATTCGCGCCATCGCACCGCCGCTGTACAGGAACAGCGCTGCCCCGGAGGAAGTCTTCGCCGTGAACGCGACCAGCGTCCCCTGCACCGAGGGAAGCGCGGCGGGAAGGCCGAACGGCCGCGCATAGCGGGCATGGTTCGGACCGTATTCGCCCTCGACCGCGAGTTCGTTGATACCGCCGATGCGAGAAGCAATCAGCAGGGCCTGGCGATGCGCGATCGGTGCGCCCCTGGCGTCAGTCCTTGCGGAATAGTTGTTGAGCCATGCGTTGAACACCACCTCGCCGCTGTTGCCCATCTGCGGACTGCCGAAGCTGAGCACGGCGATATCGTGTCCCTGTGCGGTTTTGCTTCCCAGCCGGGCAAGGCAAGTCAGAGTTCCGTGCGAATCCAGCACCAGCGCGTCGGACTTGGCCGGCAGATTCGCCATGAACGCGATATTTCCGTCCGCGTCGGCCACAGGATATGGATCGCCCTTGAGCTCAGGCGCGCAATCTTTCGAGGGTTTGAGATCGACCGCGCGAGCGACGCGATAGACGGGTGAGCGGTCGGGATCGCCGGTAAAGATCGCCCAATGCGTCTTACCGTTCTTGGCGGTCGTTTCGGCGCCGAACAGCACCCGTCCGTCGGCCATCATCGAGGGCACGCCGACTTCGGAGAAATCGCCACCGTCGGGTGAGGGCAGGCCGACCTCCGTCACCAGCACTGATTTTCCCGAGCTGTCGCTGGCGTAGAGCGCCTCTGAGTCCGCAGTCGCGAGGCCGGCGGTCTCACCCTGCAAGGTCAGCGAAACCGCGTGCGCATAACCGGCGCAGACAAGCACCAATCCAAGCGCAAGCGCCGGGACAAACCCGCGTAGTTTCATTGCGATGTCCCCCGTCCGCGAATCAGTTTTACCTGTCTCCCAATGCAATAATTCTTATACTCGCGTCGCACTTAAATGCGCAACCGGGTGCCGACGCGGTCACAGCGGCTATATGGTCCAAACCGGCGACTCTAGTATAGCATCAGCGCGTGCTGGCTCGAGCCTCCCGCGGCCTGGGCTCGGGAATCGAGAAGGAAACTCGTGATGACCGAATCGCGCATTACATTTCGCTGCGGCGACCTGACCCTCGAAGGATTGCTCGCGCGGCCCGAGCGCAGCGGCGCGTCGCCTGCCGCGGTGATCTGCCATCCGCATCCGATGTACGGCGGCTCGATGGACAACAACGTGGTCGAGGCGATCCAGGCCGCGATGCGGCAGCGCGGATACGCGACGCTGCGCTTCAACTTCCGCGGTGTCGGCGCGAGCGAGGGCGAGTATGACGGCGGCGAAGGTGAGGCCGCGGACGCGCGCGCGGCGGTGGAGTTTCTGGCCGCGCAGCCCGATATTGATTGCGGCGCGATCGCGCTGGCGGGATATTCCTTCGGCGCCGCAATTGCGCTACGCGCCGGACTCGGCGACTCGCGCGTCATGCGAGTAATAGCAGTCGCACTGCCGGTTGCCGCGATGGATTCAGGAATCGACACAGCGGCTGCCAAGCGGGTGGTCCTCGTCTCAGGCGATCGCGACGCCTATTCGCCGATCGCGGCGCTCGAAAAGAGGCTGCAAAAACTCGGCGCCGCCGCGACGCTCAGGGTTATCGCGGGCGCCGATCATTTTTTCGGCGGCTACGAGCCGGCTTTGGCGGGCGCGATCGAGGGCGCGCTCGCGGACGGCTGAGGATTGGACGGCGCGCTCAGGGACGCTTGCCAGACCGCGTAGAAGGGGTCGTCGGGATTTGCCTTTGCGATCTCGATGATCCGCGCGATAGTTTTTTTCAGGTCGCCGTTGTCGATTCGGTTGAGCGCGGCGAAATTGTCCAGGTCGTGGAAGTAGATCAGGTAGTTCACCATCACGGCGTTGTTCAGCGGCTGCTTGTCCAGATCGAAACGCTCGAGGCCGTAGAGACTTGGCGCCAGTGCGGTGTAGTCGGACTTGATCGCCGCAAAGGCAGCCTCGCGCTGTTTCAGAATTTCGTCCCGGGGCGCGCCGCTGGTGTAGATCTTCAGCAGGCGGGCCTGTTCGGTCAGCAGGAATCTGGAAAACTTCAAGTTACTGTTTAAGATTGCGCGCGCCTCGACCGCCGCCGGCGACGCCGGGCCCTCGGTCACTGTGAAGAACGCGACCGCGCCGCGATCGCCCACCCAGTTGGCGGCCGACTCGTCGAACATCGCGTCGCTCGCGAGATAGTACGTGCGATGAAACAGCTCGTGGAGCAGCACCCCGGCCAACTCGACGCGGTCGAGCTTCAGCAGGTTCGTCAGCACGGGATCATCGAAAAAGCCGAGGCTCGAAAACGCAACCGCGGGGCGGACCATCGTGTCGTAACCGTTCGCCTCCATCTGCGCGGCCTCGGCGTCGGCGTCGGATTGCTGGAAATAACCGCGATAGGGAACCGCGCCGACGATCGGGAACCACCAGGTGTGCGGCTGGAGCGAATCCTGCTCGGCCGCCATCACGACATAGACAATCGCGCTCTGATCGACCGGTGCGATCGTCTCGTAGGCGCCGCCGACGTTCATGCCAAGCTGGTCCGCGGCGAATTCGCGGACCTTGAGCACGGTCTCGAGCTTCTCGCGCACATCAGGAGTCAGATCGCTTTGTGCGAGCTCACCGGAAATCGGTTTGCGATTCCACAGGATGCGCCCGCCCTCGTACGCGGCGTGTGTCAGATAGCCGACGTTGCATCCGGCAAGTGCGATCGCAAAGACGGCCACCGTCGCGGCGGACACGATTGCATGCAGCCGCGCGCGCGATGAAATCCTAACCGGCAGCCTCACTGGTAGCCTCGGCCGCAGCCGCGTACTGAAGTTCGAACAGGCGGTAGTACAGGCCGCGCTGGGCGAGCAGTTCCTCGTGAGTGCCGCTCTCGCGCACGACGCCGCTGGCGAGCACGAGGATCCGGTCGGCGCGCTCGATGGTCGAGAGGCGATGCGCGATCACGACGGCGGTGCGATCGGCGAGCAGCTCGTTCAGCGCTAGCTGGATAAGGCGCTCGGTCTCGCTGTCCACGCTCGAGGTCGCCTCGTCCATCACCAGGATTCGCGGATTATAGGCGAGCGCGCGCGCGAAGGAGAGCAACTGGCGCTGGCCCGCAGAGAGGTTCGCGCCGCGTTCGCGAATCTGCTCGCCAAGCCCTCCGGGTAATCGCTCGACGAAGCGGATCGCCTGTGCGCGCGTGAGCGCGTCGCGCACCGCGTCTTCGCCCAGCTCGGTCAGTCCGAGCCGGATATTTTCCATCACGTCGCCGGCGAACAGGAACACGTCCTGCTGCACCAGTCCGATGGTGCGGCGCAGCGCGCGCAAATCCCACTCGCGCACGTCGATGCCGTCCACCAGAATGCGCCCGCGCTTCACGTCGTAGAAGCGGTTGAGCAGCTTTATGATCGTGGTCTTGCCGGAGCCGGTCGGGCCGACGATCGCGATTTTCTGCCCGGGCTCGACGCTGAAGCTCACGTCTTTCAGGATCGGCTCGCCGGGCCGGTACTCGAAGTCCACGTGATCGAACACGATCGATCCGCGCGAGACCGTCGGCAGCCGCGGCGTCTCGGGACTCGAAATGCTGTGCTCTTCTTCCATCAGCTGCTCGATTCGCTCGACCGCCGCCAGAGCGGATTGCAGCGTGGTGTACTTGTTCGAGATTTCGCGCAGCGGCATGAAGAACTGCTGCGCGTACTGCATGAACGCGATCAGCGCGCCGAGCGTGATAACGCTGCGCAGCACCTGCCCGCCGCCTTCCCACAGGATGAGCGCGACGGTGATCGAGGCGACGGTATCGACCGCGGAGAAGAGCCCGGTCTCATAGGTGTTCGCCGCCATTTGCGCGTCGCGCGAGCGCATGTTGAGTACGTCGAACTCGTCGCGGCTGGTGCGTTCGCGGGTGAAGAGCTGAATCACGACCATCCCGGCCAGCGACTCGGACAGGTACGCATTCACCTGCGCCAGGCGTTCGCGGATTTGCCGGTAAACCACGCGCGCGCGCACCCGGAACAGATTGATGAACAGCAACAGCGGCGGAATCGCGATCATCGCCCACATCGCCAGGCGCGGACTCTTGAGCCACATGATCACGACGATTCCCGACATCGTCATTACATCGACGAACATCGTGAGCGACCCCTGCGCGAACATCTCGTTGATCGCGTCGATATCGGTGGTCATGCGGCTGACCAGGCGTCCGACCGGCGTGCGATCGAAGAACGACATCGGCAGATGCTCGACGTGATTGAACACCGCCAGGCGCAGGTCGGACAGAGAATACTGCGCGACCATCACGGTCAGATAGAACTGTCCATAGAAGGTCGCGAACTCGCCCGCGACCATCACCATGTAGATCGCGCCCATCTTGAGCAGGCTCGCGCCTCCGGTAGCGGCGAAGATCGCGGCCAGCCAGGCGGGCGGCGCAACATAATGATGCTGCAAAAAGATATCGACGATTAGCTGAATAATATACGGCTGCGACAGCGCAAACGCCGAATTCAGCGGCATCAGGATGACCGACAGGAAGAACAACCCGCGGTATGGGCGCACGTAGGTCCACACGAACCTGATGAGCGCGAAGTCGCGCGCGCGTCCGAGCTGTTTTTCTTCGCCGGTCTGCATCGCCTAGTACTGCGCCAGTTCCTCTTCCATCAATTGGCGATGGAACAGCTCGGCGTAGGTTCCGCGCCGCGCCATCAGCTCGGCATGAGTTCCGCGCTCGGCGATCGCGCCGTCTTCGAGCACGATAATCTCGTCGGCGTCGCGCACGGTCGAGGCGCGATGCGCCACCACGATCGTGGTGCGTCCGACGACGCTTTCCTCGAGGCTCTGGAGCACGGACTTTTCCGTCTCGGTGTCCACGCTCGACAGCGCGTCGTCCAGCACCACGACGCCGGGCCGATAGGTCAGCAGCCGCGCGATCGTGGTGCGCTGTTTCTGCCCGCCCGACAGCGCCATCCCGCGCTCGCCGACGATAGTGTCGAGACCGTGCGGAAGAGTCGCGATGTCTGGCTCGAGTCCCGCGATCCGCGCGGCCTCGCGAATGTCATCGGCGGTCGCGTCGGGGCGCCCGAACGCGATATTGCGCGCCATCGTGTCGGTGAATAGAACCGGCTCCTGCGGCACGACACCGAGCGTCTTGCGCAGTGAGTGCAGCGGAATTTCGCGGATATCTTTTCCGTCGAGCAGGATTCGGCCGCTGGTCGGTTCGAACTGCCGGGTCAGCAGTTTTACCATCGTGGATTTTCCCGAACCGGTGCGGCCGACGATCGCAAGCTTGCCGCCGGCCGGCACCGTCACCGACACGTCCCTGAGCGCGTAGTCGTAGTGCTGGCCA
>Ga0307372_10006023_pt1 | contig 17917 bp, 20 predicted proteins | sample OX1MG_FD_202533 | JGI IMG/M metagenome (GOLD analysis project Ga0307372, IMG submission 202533) | Soil microbial communities from Risofladan, Vaasa, Finland - OX-1 | ecosystem: Environmental > Terrestrial > Soil > Coastal area > Acid sulfate soil | place: Finland: Risofladan, Vaasa | collected... | reverse complement strand
AACGCGCGCGCTCCCGGAGCCACGGCCAGCATGACGGCGATCGCCGCCAAGCCCGCATAGCCGCGCGGCGCGAGCCACCACGGCAAACGAATCCTAGGCACGCGGTACGGAGACGTTCGCAAGGACGTCGCGTAAGGCATCGTCTGCGGATATGCCCTCGATCTCCGCCTCGGGTTGCACGATGAGGCGATGCGCGAGCACGATCGGGGCGACGTCTTTTACGTCGTCCGGCGTCGCGAATGCGCGCCCGTCGATCGCCGCGGCAGCCTGCGACGCCAGGAGCAGCGCGACCGCCGCGCGGACCGAAGCTCCAAGCGCCAGACGCGGATGCGCCCGCGTCGCAGCCACAACCCGATAGACGTAGTCCTGAACTTCTTCGGAAACGTGCACGTCGCGCACGGCTCGTTGCGCTGCACGAACTTCCGATGCGTCCGTCACCGCCTGTACGTGTTCGACACCGAGCGCACGCGCATCGAACCCATCCGCGACACGGCGGAGCAACTCCAACTCCCATTCCCGGGACGGATATCCCGTGGCAATCTTGACCATAAACCGATCCAATTGCGCTTCCGGAAGCGGATAGGTGCCTTCGTATTCGATCGGATTCTGGGTCGCGCAGACGATGAACGGCACGGGAAGATCGATCGGGGTTCCGTCGATCGTGACGCGCGCCTCTTCCATCGCCTCAAGCAACGCGGCCTGCGTTTTAGGCGGCGTCCGATTGATTTCGTCCGCCAACACCACGTTCGCCACGATGGGCCCCGGGCGCAACGAGAACTCCGCGGTCTGCGGATTGAAGACCGTCGTGCCCACGATGTCGGCCGGCATGAGGTCCGGCGTAAATTGAATCCGGCGAAATTCCAGGCCGAGCGCCAATGCGAGAGCGCGCACGGCCAGCGTTTTGCCGGTTCCCGGCACACCTTCGATCAAAGCGTGGCCGCGCGTTAGCAATGCGATCGTCAGCGCAAAGGCCGTTCGCTCGCCGCCGACCAAAGCCCGCGCGAGCGCACCGTTGACGCGTTGTGCGAGATCCCGAACCGATACCACATCGTCGATCATGCTAGGTCCTTTCGCAGCCGGGCTGCAATACGCGCGGCACGCAGCAACGCGTCGTCGTGAGGGTGCGGCATCTCGCGAAGCCGGGCGAGTTCGTCGATAGCGCTTGCTACATCGGGAGCGTCGCGGCGGTGCTGCGAGCGCCGCATCGCATCATCGTAGAAGGCCGCGATGCCGAGCGGCGCTGCGCGGGCGCGGCGCAGCAGCGCTGCCATGGCGGCTAGATACGATGCGGAATGTCGTTCGTCGGGTACGTCGAGCGCCAGCGGCGGGACGCTTCGAACGTTCGCGTCCACCAGCCAAAGAGCCAGCATGGCTACCACGAGCGCTACGGCGATACGCACCGGCGTTGGGAGAGCCGACCAGAAGCTCGCATCTATCGCGTACCCGTGCAGGCGTTCGTCGAATGCCACCGGCCCGTGGCCGGCCAGCACGTTGTAGGCGAAGCGCGCGTTGGACGCCCGCCCGAGTTCGCCGTTGCTAAACACGCTCGGCGCCGCGATCGCGACGATCTCGCCCTTACCATACGGGCGCCAAAACGCAGCCACCCCGGCCCCGGTGCCCAGGAGCGGCGCCGCGCCCGGCGCGCTATCGAAGGGTGCGAGCTCGACGCCGGCCGCCCGCACCGATGCGACGCCGCTCGTCATGGCGATCCGCGCCATGGGCACGAGTGTAAGGTGCGATGGCCGCGCGTGCACCTTTGCGGGAACGATGACGAGCTTGAACGCCCGGTACAAGGCTGCGTCGGCGGGCGAATAGAGCAGTACCAACCGCCCGCCTTCGCGCACGAATCGTTGCAGCCTCTGCACGTCGCCGCCGTCGATTTGCGCGTGCGAAACCTGCGCGACGACGTCGCTGCGATTGGACGAGATCACCAGCGTGCGTACGCGCGAATCGAGCAACCCCAAGGGACGTTCCAAGCGCGTGACGTCGACGCGCTCGGCGGAGAGCACGTTATACAGCGCGCGATACCCGTTCGGGCCGGTGTCGTAGGTTGAATAGAACGAGTACTCGGCTCGCGCGCTCCATTCGCGCGCTACCGCGAGCCCGACGATCGCCGCCAACCCCAGCACGATCGTCACGTATTGCAGCGTCATGCGATTCACGTCGTCGCTATTCGCTCCGCTAGAGCGTGATACGAGTCGCGGGCTATCCGCCAATCTTCGGCACCGGGAGGCACTTCCGCATACGCGACGCGCGAAAACTGCCGCGCGATCGCGACGAAGGGCCCCTCCGCGTTACGATGCTCGGGGCCGAGCGCGGCGCGCAATTCGTTAATCGTTGCGCTGGCACGATCGCGCAACACTCCTCGCAGATCGAGCAGCGTCACCGCCGCCACGAACAGCACGCGGATCGCCGTTGCGAAATCGCCCGCTCGCGCGGCCGCATCCGCGCGCTCGAAGAGCGCCTGCGCGTTACGCGCGTTCTCGATCGGCGCGTTCGTCGAGAGCCTGCGGTCGTATCGAAATTGCACGCTTCGAATGAGTTGGGCGGCCGCATAGCCCACGATGCCGAGGAAACCCACGATCAAGAGGTCGCCCACCGTCGTTCGTACCGGTCCGCCGAAACGAACGCTTCGCGCGAGCAACCCGATCAGTTGCTTCCATCGATCGATCGCCGCGCCCCACAAGATTTGCCACCACGACGTACGCGGCGCCGCCGCATGCGCGCGCAAGCGGTAGCGCCCGGGCGTGGCGAGTTCGCGCCGCGCGGCGGCCGCAAGAGTCGCGGCATCCGGGGCGCGGGGCGGACCGGATGCCGTATCCGCGGCGACTGCGCGCAGCAACGCGGCCAATTGCGCATTCGCCTCCTTACGCGTGCGAACGTCGCGCGCGCGCTCGATCGCGGCGCGCTGGGTGCGGAGCCAGGTTGTGTACGGTGACGGAGGAGGTGCGGCGTTCATGCGCCCAAGCGCTGGATATCGGCCTCCAAATCGAAGCCTTCACGACGGATGCGGACGTCGTAGTAATACACGGCCACAAAGACGGTCAGGAAAGCCGAGAGCAACGCACCGGCGATCGTCGAGAGGGCCACTTGCAGGAAGACGTTTTTCAGCAGCAGGACGACGGCGATGCCCACGCTCGCGCTAATCCCCACCACTCCGAAGTCGATCCCCAAATAGGCAAGGCCGACGAGGAGAGCTCGGCGAGCTTCATCGCGCGCAAAAATGCGAGCGAAGCCGGAGCGAATCGCCGCCCCGACCGGCTGGCCTTCGATGCAGACGGCAAAGAACGAAAAGCTCGCAGCCAAGACTGCCATTACCGCCACCGCCAGGAGCGCGAGCGTTAAGAGCACCGCCAACGCCGCGAAGATGATCGCGAGCGCCGGCGATGCGCGAACGACGCCGATCCCTATGCCGACAAGGATGGCCAGGGAGAATACCGATATCAAGTATGCGGCCAAACCGATCCCGACCCACACGATCAGCGTACCGAGCACGCTCGGCCATCGCCGCAAAACGGCGGCGTAGCAGGTACCGAAGGCGGGGACGTGGCCTGCGTAGAGAGCGGCCACGCCGACCGCCACGGCATTGGTGGACAACGGCACGACGACGAGCGCAACGACGATCACGATGAGGAGGCCGCCGATTTGCGCCGCGGTGAACTCGCCGAACGGCGACGGAGGCTTGGCCGGCCGGCCAGCGTCCGGGGGCGGTGTCGGGTGCTCCAGAATCGTGATGGCGGCCTGTAGGGACTGCGCCTGGCTCCCGGCAAACGCGTACTGCACGATCGCCATCGGCAGCGAGACGGTCAGGATGATCAGCGTAAATAGTGCGAAATTGCGCACGTACAGCGTGACGGCTCGATCGAGTATTTCACCGATCGAGAGCGGACGAAGGAGCAGCGGAGCGGCAGATTCCATCGCTGCGCGCCTTCTTGAGGATTCGGAGCGCCTCCTATGGTAGAGACCAGAATGGATGTTGGAACGACGACGGCGTTGTGGCGCTATCCGATAAAGAGCCTGCGCGGCGAAGCGCTCGAAACCACGCGCGTCGAAGCCGGCGGCATCCCCGGCGATCGGGCGTCCTCACTCGTCATCGCGCGCGGACATGCGCGAATCGGCAAACCCTATCGCGGCAAGGAAGACGAGCGGCTCCATCGCTTGCGTTCCGGCGATGAGGCCGTTTCCGCCGCAGACGAACGCGGCGTGGCGATCGACGTCGTCGCAGCGAACGGCGGCCACGAATACGATGCCGCGCCCATCTCGATCCTCGTCGACCGTTGGATGGAAGGCTTGAACGCCGCCGTCGGCTACGGCGTCGAGTATCAACGCTTTCGGCCGAATATTTTCGTCGCCGCGCACTCGCAAATGGATCTGGACGAGCCGGCGTTAGCCGGGCGCGAATTGCGTATCGGGACGGTGCAGCTTAAGGTGCGCTCGCCGATCGGACGATGCGTCACAACGACGTACGCTCAGGGCCCCGGCGCATCCGATCCCGCAATCCTGCGATATATCGCGTCCGAACGCGGCAACGCGATGGGGATTTACTGCGACGTGCTGCGAGCCGGCGCGGTACGCATCGGCGACGTATTGGTTTTAGAGGAGCGCTGAACCTCGCGCACGATCGCTTCAAGCGCGTCGATATAGGCGAGAAAGCGTTCGCGCCCCGCGGCGGTGATGCGTACGATGGTCTGCGGCCGGCCTCGGCCCGTACGCCGCTCCGTCACCACGATGCCGTCTTCTGCAAGCGCGTGGAGATGGCGGTTCAAATTGCCGTCGGTGAGCTCGCACGCATCTTGGAGCTGCGTGAACGTCGCGCCCGGCGGTTGCGCGACGAGCGACGAGCAGATGGCCAAACGGCCTCGTTCGTGAAAGACGCGGTCCAGATGCGTCGCGCTCATGCCGGCGTCCGATCGCGCAGCACGAACACGCCGATCGCGATTTGTCCGATTCCGAAACCGGACGGAAGCACCCACCATGCCAGCGCGACGTGCGGCGGCACGAACAGCAAGCCGATGCCGGCCACGAGAAACAGCGCCGCGATCGGAACGACCGCGCGCGGCACGAGCGTGCGCGATGCGAAGAGCCCCACACCGTAGCAGGCGTACCAGATCCCGGGCAGATACGCGAGCTGCCCGCCCGCCAAGAGCGCAAACGAGAGCGCCGCGCCGAGTACCAGCGCGGGAAGAATCGAAAGCCCAACCGTGCGCGTCTGCCAACGATCGCGCGCGCTCGCGTCGTTCACGAACCAATGTGCGATCGCCCCGTAATTCACGGCGGCCGCCAGCGCGCAGCAGGCCAGCCACAACGCAAAGTACGAACGCCCCTGCTCGATGCCGGCCGGATACGGCACGAGAAGCGCCTGAACGACGCCTGCGGCCATGGCAAAAACGCCCGAAGCGATCGCGGCGACGCCCGAATAGCCCTGGAAGCGTTGCGTCATCGCCAAGCGTTCGCGCACCTCGGCGATATCGATCAGCGCGCGCTCCAACTCGTTCATACGTTCATACTTTGTATCACAAAGCGGACGTCGCGGCAAACGTCCTCTAGGGCCCGGCGAAGGGCACCGGGGCTTGCATGGAAAGGCGGCGAGGCGAGCGCGGTTTCTCGCTCATCGAGGTTCTGCTGGCCGGCGCGATCGCCGCAATTGCAACGGCGGTGCTCGTAACCCTCGCCCATCACATGGCACAAGCAACGCGAACGCTCGACCTCCGTCTCCAGGGAAGTTCCGCGGCGCGTACGCTGCTCGATCGCTTGGAAAGCGACTCCCAAACGGCTTGGGCCGTATGGGTCCCGGTGCTCGACGTCGCAGGTGACGACAATCGCGACGGACACGAAGTGGATTTCTTCGCGCAAGACGCTTCGCACCGCCGATATGCGTGGGCCTATCGCTTTGACGCCGCCGCGCGCGAAGTCACGCGCTACGCGTATGCGGCCGGTATCGCGCCGCTCTCCGGCGTGACGTATCGGCCGATCGATGCCTTCTCCGCGACAACGTCGCTCGCTAGCGCGATCGGCAACCCGGCCAGCGCGATTTACGACCCGCTGTTTGCATCGGCTCGGGTTGGGGCGTACGCGTACGATTACGGCACGGCGTTTGGGGCGATCGGTGGAAACGCCATCACCCGCGTCCGCGTCGTAACCGCCGGTATCGACCTTGCGACGCTGCTTGCAAGTGCAACCGCACCTTCGCATTTTACCGTCGTCGTAACGTATACGCCGCCGCCCTCTCCGCTTGGTACACCAACTCCGACGCCGCTGCCGCTCGCGACCTTCGGACCATAACGCCGGGAGCGCGGGAGTTCGCCCGCGTGCGTCGCATTGATGACGGAAGACCGACGTTACAGTCAGGAGCGATGCATGTTCGAAGGACGCGTTGCCATCGTTACCGGGGGAACGCGCGGCATCGGCGCCGCGATCACCGAAATGCTGGCGAAATCCGGCGCGCACGTCGCGGCCGGCTACAGCAAGGGCAAAGAACCCGCCGAAGCCTGCGTCGCGCGACTCAAAGCCGAAGGTGCGTCGGTGTCGTGCCATCAAGGACGCGTCGACGATTTCAACGATTGCCAACGCGTCGTCGATGAGGTCTTGGAGCGATTCGGCCGGGTGGACTACTTGGTCAACAACGCGGGCATCACCGTCGATAAAACGCTGCGCAAGATGAGCAACGACGACTGGCACAACGTGCTCAACGTTAATCTCAGCGGCGCTTTTCACATGACCAAAGCGGTGCTCGAGCATATGATCGAGCGCGGCTCCGGGCGCATCGTGAATATCAGCTCCGTGATCGGTGAGACGGGGAATATCGGCCAAGCAAACTACTCCGCGTCGAAGGCCGGGCTGTTCGGATTCACCAAGTCGGCGGCGCTGGAGCTCGCCAACAAGGGCATCACCGCGAACGTCGTGGCACCGGGGTTCATCGCCACCGAAATGGTCAAAGCCGTTCCGGAAGCAGCACTCGCTAAAGTGATCGAGAAAATTCCGCAACGGCGGCTCGGCGAACCCTCGGAGGTCGCCCGCGTCGTCAAATTTCTCCTCGAAGATGGTTCGAGCTACATCACCGGGGCCGTGTACACCGTCAACGGCGGCCTCGACATGTAGCTCCGCGAGTCCGCTTGACGGGCGAAGCGCACTCATAGGTATATATAGCGTTCGTACAAAAGTAGCAATTCATGGACGCTACCTCTACTTTTGGACATTCGGCGACCCTGCGAAGCCTCGCCGGCCGCGTGGCCATCGTCACCGGCGGCTCGCGCGGGATCGGCGGAGCGATCAGCCGCTCGTTAGCTGCCGACGGCGCGATCGTCGCGGTGGTCGGCGTGGCCCCCGATCGCGAGCGGACGGCCGAGCTACGCGCCTCGCTCAACGGCAGCGCGAAACTCGTGCATTTCTACGAAGCCGACGTCGCCGATTACCCGCAATGTGAAGCGGCGGTGCGGAACGTCATCGCCGATCACGGACGCGTCGACATCCTGGTTAATAACGCGGGAATCACGAAGGATCATACGATTCGCAAGATGACCGTCGACGAGTGGAAAGCGGTTCTGGACGTCAATCTCTCGGGACCGTTTTTTATGATGAAGGCCGTCCTGGAACATATGATCGAGCGCAAGTACGGACGGATCGTGAACATCAGTTCGGTGGTCGGACACACCGGAAACTTCGGCCAGTCGAACTACGCGGCTGCAAAAGCCGGATTGCTCGGGCTCACCAAGACCGTCGCGCTCGAAACCGCTCGCGCGGGCATCACCGTCAATGCGGTCGCGCCGGGCTTTACGGCAACCGAAATGGTGAAGCTCATGCCGCAGGCCGCGATCGATATCGCGAAGAGCCGCACGCCGCAGGATCGCTTGGGCGAACCCGACGAGATCGGTCGCGTCGTGCGCTTTTTAATCGATGAAGGCTCGAGTTTCATCACCGGCGCCACCTACGACGTCAACGGAGGAATGTTCATGTGATCGGGTCGCTGCCGCTCGAAGAGTTTAGCTACGGCATGGACATCGGCGGCGCCGATCCCGCGGCGCTGAACGACGCGCTGCGCGCCGTGACGATGGACGTAATGAGCGATCCGCTGCGCATGGGGACGCTGATGACGTCGCTGATGTTGGCCCAGCAATCGGTCGCGATGAACACGATGCGGCGCATGCAAGGGGAGAATCCGCCGCCGGTCGCGGCGGTGGCGCCCGGCGACCGGCGCTTCAGCGACCCGGCTTGGACGAGTAACCCGTTTCTGATGTCGATGCTCGAAGAGTATCTGGTGCGGCGCCAGTACGCGCAGCAGCTCATCGATCAATCGCGACTGCCCGAAGCGACGCGCCGAAAGGCGCGGTTCGCGCTCACGATGATGATGGATGCGCTCGCGCCGACCAATCTGCCGTGGCTCAATCCCGCGGTGATCAAAGAAGCACTCGATACGGGCGGCGGCAGCCTGATGAAGGGCATGGCGACGTTTCTCGACGACGTCAAGAACAACGGCGGCTATCCCAAGCAAGTCGATGCATCGTCGTTCGTCCTGGGCGAGAACATGGCCGCGACGCCCGGCGAAGTGGTGTTCCGCAACGAACTGATCGAAGTGCTCGCATACTATCCGCAGACGCCGGCGGTGCACGAGCGCCCCCTGCTGTGCAGTCCGCCGTGGATCAACAAGTACTACATCATGGATATCGCGCCCGGGCGATCGTTCGTCGAGTGGGCGGTGCGGCACGGGCACCAAACGTTCATGATCAGCTATCGCAATCCCGACGAAACGATGCGCGATTTCAAGATGGACGATTATTTGCGGCTCGGACCGCTCGCAGCGCTCGACGCCGTGCAGCGCCTCACCGGCGCGAAGCAAGTAAACTTCGCTTCGCTCTGCCTGGGTGGAACGATGACGGCTATTCTGCTCGCGTATCTTGCCAAGCACGGTCAGGCCGACCGCGTCGGCGCCGCGACGATGACGAATACGATTCTCGATTTTGCCGATCCGGGCGATCTAGGCGTCTTCACCGACGAAGCGTCGATCGCCAAGCTCGAAAAAACGATGCACGAGCGCGGCTTCCTCGAGAGCAAAGAGATGGAAGGCACGTTCAACTGGATGCGCGCCAACGATTTGATTTGGAGCTACGTCGTCTCCAACTGGTACATGGGCAAGAAGCCGCCGGCTTTCGACATCCTCGCGTGGAACGGCGACGCGACGCGCATGCCCGCCGCGATGCATTCTCAGTATCTCCGCGCGTGCTATCTGCACAACCTCATCGTGAAACCCGACGCGTTCGTTATCGAAGGTACGCCGATCGATCTTGGGCTCATCCAGACGCCGCTCTATATCTTGGGCGCGGAAGCCGACCACATCGCGCCCTGGCGCACCACGTACATGACCACGCAATACGTCGGCGGCGAGGCCAAGTACACGCGCACCAACGCCGGCCACGTCGCCGGAATCTGCAACCCTCCCGGTAATCCGAAAGCGTGCTACTGGACCAAACCGCAGGCCGAGCCCGGCGAGACGCCCGACGCGTGGCTCGAAAGCGCGGAGAAACGCAATGGGAGCTGGTGGGAGGATTGGGCCGTGTGGGCCGGCGAGCACGGCGGCCCGATGCGCGAGCCGTACGCGCTCCCCGCTTCCGGCGAGCCCGCGCCGGGACGATACGTGCGCAACGAGACCGCTGCGCCGCTCGATATTACCGCGCCAAAAAAACGGGCGACGACCAAACCGGTTCACCGCAAACGTGGAGGACGCTCATGAGTACCCGCGATTACACCTCGATGAAAGGCCTGGGCGAGTTCATTCGCACGCAACGCGAACTCGCCAATCTTTCGCTGCGCCAGCTCGCCGATTTAGCGAAGGTCTCAAACCCATACTTGAGCCAAGTCGAACGCGGCCTGTACAAGCCCTCGGCGGAGGTCCTCAAACAGCTTGCAAACGCGTTGCACCTCTCCGCCGAGACGTTCTTCATGCAAGCCGGATTGCTCGACGACGACATCTACAAAGAAGCCAGCGACCAGGTAGAATCGGCGATCAAACTCGACCTGCGGCTTACGCCCGATCAAAAAGACACGCTGATTCGCGTCTATCGCGGCTTCGTCGGCGACCGTTAGCGTTACCGAACCGCGACGCCGGTCGATAGGAACTGCGTCGCGTTGACCGCGATCGACTGCACGGGTGCAACGTCTCCCGTGGCGCCCGGCGCAAACACCTGTAGCGGCCCCGAGGCCTGCGATCCGACATAGACGTACCCGGCAGCGTCGACCGCGATTCCGATCGGCTGGTCGAGCCCGGTCAGCGCTCCGCCGATCGTACGGATAGGCGTGGCATCCCCGCTCGCGTTTGCCGCATAGACGGTAACGGTATTATTGCCTAAGTTCGCGACGTAGATGTTCCCGCGCGCATCGAGCGCGACGCCTTCCGGCGTACTCAATCCGGTTGCGCCGCCGACGATAACCGTGGACGGAGCGACATCGCCGGACGCGCCGGCTGCGAACACGGCCACGTCGCCGGAATACGAATATCCCAAGCCCGAATCCGCGACGTAGATATTTCCCGGGCCGTCGACGGCGATGCCGGTCGGCGAATGAAAATCGGCGCTCGCCCCGGCGATAATGCGGGCCGGCGCAACGTTGCCGGTGGCGCCGGCGGCAAAAATCGCTATGTGCCCCCCGGGATATCCGGGGAGGTTCGAGAGATCGCCGACGATCGCGTTTCCGCTCGCATCTATGGCGATGCCGGTTTGGCAGCCCGAAAACGTGGTGTTGCTTCCCTCAAGGGAGATCGTCGGCGCGACGTCTCCGGTCGCTCCGGCCGCGAAAGCGCTGACCGGCCCCGGTACGTTGATGCTCAGACAATTGGTCGTCCAGGCCCGGCCCTGAGCGTCGACCGCCGTGAAGTAGTTGAAGCCTAGGCCCGTGGTCGCGCCTTCGATCAATGTCGTGGGCGCGACGGTTCCGTTTGCGCTCGCGGCCATGGTCGCGATCTTGCCGGCGCCGGTTCCGCTGCCCACGTACAGCGTCGTGGCTTGTCCGGGAGGCGCGAAGGTCGGGCCGATGGGCGGGGCTGAGACGGTTCCTCCTCCGCAAGCCGATAGGGTGCCTGCAAGGCCGATCAGGAGGGCAAGGCGAGCGTAGGTTTTCATCCGATTGGAGTTGCCTGAAAGCGCAAAGCGCTCCTATCCCATCGTGACTTTGGCGGCACGTTGACATCTCTAGCAAATGCTTGGTACACTTAGCACCTAGAGTGATCGAGTCAGGAGACAGCACCATGAGTACCTACACCGAATTTGCCCAGAAGGTCCAGAACGAGTTCCTCAACAGCCTCAAGGCTGCCCAGGAGCTGAACGTCAAGTCGTTTGCCGCCTTCAACGAACTGCTCGCGCAGGTCCCGACCGCCAAGGTCGATCCGGCCACGACCGAGCTGCCGACGCCGACCGATATGGTCGAGCAAACGTTCTCGTTCACGAATCAGTTGCTCGAAACGCGCAAGGCCTACGCCGTCAAACTCGCCGAGCTGGCGACCCAGACGCAGCAGCAGTTCGCGCAGACCGCCGCCCGCATTGCGGAGTCCGCGAAGAACTAATCGTCATCCGTTTCGGAGCTCGGTCGCCCGTGGGAAGCGCATCGTCACCGTAGTGCCCTGACCGAGGGCGCTCTCGATCGCAATCGTTCCGCCGATGCGGTCGAGCGCGCGTTTCGCAATCGCTAAGCCCAGGCCCGAGCCCTCTGCTTGCGTGCGCGCACTCCCGCGATAGAAGCGGTCGAATGCGTGCTCGATATCCACCGCATCCATCCCGGGGCCCTCGTCGGCGACCGTGGCTCGCGCGTAGGCGCCGTCGGTATCGACGGTAAATCGGACGGGCGAGTCCAGCGCGTATTTGAGCGCGTTTTCCAGCACGTTTTTGAGCGCTTCGTAGAGTTCGGTATCGTCGCCGGCGATGGCCGGCGAGCCGGCGTGGGTGTAGCGAATACGACCCGCGGCAATCGGTTGCAGCGCGTCGACCGCCCTTTGCCCCAAGCCGGCGAGATCGATCGGTTCGCTCCGCAATCCACCCTTACGCTCGAGCCGTGCGAGAAAGATCAGCTTCTCGATGACCGTACGCATGCGACGGCTCTCCGCCAGCATCGTTTCGTGCACGCGCGAAATTCCATCCGGATCGCGTACGACGCCCTGCTGCAATGCGTCGAGGTATCCCATCACCACCGTGAGCGGCGTGCGCAGTTCGTGCCCGGCGTCGGCGATAAATTGCCGCATCTCGGCTTCGTTGCGCAGGCGCTCAGCCGTCGCCGCGCTCAAGCGGTAGGCGACATCGTCGTACGCACCGGTAAGGTCGCGTAGCTCCGTGTTGCTGTGCAAGAGCGGCTCCGGTGTGAAATCGCCATCCGCGATCTTGCGTAGCGCGTGCGTGACGTCGACCAGCGGTTCGATCGCATTGCGCGTGATTCTTCGGCCGACGAACCACGCCGCGAGAATTGCCAGAATGCCGACCGGCAGCGTGATGCTCCAGTAGAACGCGAGAAAGTGCGTGAAGCCGTCGAGATCGGGCGCGACGATGATGATGCCGCCCGGCACGCGGGTGACGTGACCGTGGATACCGAGTACCGCACCGATCACTTCGGCCGTCCGGCTCACGGCTTCATCGTGCCCCGCGACGATCGTATGTTGTTCGTCGCGAACGAAGACGTGAATGCGGGGGCGCTGGGCGTCCTTCACGATCGCCGCCGCATATTGCGAGAGCGACTGATGCTGCGCTTGGGCCGACGCCGCCAACTGATCGACGCGATGCCCGGTGGTCGACACCGCATCGTTGAGGGAGGCGGCGTACTGCAGGAAGGCGATCGTGGTGGTGGTTCCGGCGACGCCGACGATCAAGAGAAATGCGAGTAGGACGTAACCGCGTGTCAGGCGCTGCGCGAATCCGGCAAAGAGCGTGTTGCTACGCATGCAGCGTGTAGCCGGCCCCGCGAACCGTATGTATCAGCTGCCGCGGCGCGCCTTCGTCCACCTTGACGCGCAGATACGATATGTAGCGTTCCACGGCGTTGGGCCCGACTTCGCTCGAATTCCCCCAGACTAAGTCCAACAGTTCCTCCCGCGTAAACACGCGCCGCGGCCGGCGCAATAACGTGACCAGCAGATCGTATTCGCGCGGCGAGAGATCGAGCTGCTTGCCGTTGCGCGTTACGACGTGTTGGTCCAGGTCGACGTTCAAATCGTCGAGGCTAAGCGCACTACGCTGCTCCAGGTGCGGGCGTCGCAACTTGGCCTCGATGTGCGCGAGCAGCTCGGATATTTCGAACGGCTTGCTCAAATAATCGTCGGCTCCGTGGACGAGCCCCTCGACGCGATCTTCGAGTTCGCCCTTGGCGCTGAGCATGATGACCGGCGCATCCGTTACCCGGCGCAGCATCGGCAACAGCGCGATGCCGTCGATCTTGGGCATCATCACGTCGAGCACGATGAGGTCCGGCTCGAACTCTTTCACGAGCGCGAGGCCGGCTTGTCCGTCGGCTGCCGAACGCACGACGAAGCCGTGGTGCGAGAGCGTCAGTTCCAGCAGTTCGCGAATGCGCGGCTCGTCGTCGACCACCGCGATGCGTATGGCGCTCATTCGAACCTCAAGGCTTCGATCGGATTCAAATTGGCCGCCTTTCGCGCGGGGTAGTAACCGAAGAAGATCCCTACCAGCGCCGAGAAGCCCACCGAGAGGGCGATCCAGATCGGCGGAATCGTCGTCGGCCATTTTGCGAGCAACGCCACGCCGCTGGTCCCGAGTACGCCCAGTACCACGCCGATCAACCCGCCGATGGTGGAGAGCACGATCGCTTCAGCCAAAAACTGCTGCAGAATCGTCCCGCTGCGCGCGCCGACCGCCATGCGCAATCCGATTTCGCGCGTGCGCTCGGTCACCGAAACCATCATGATGTTCATGATCCCGATGCCGCCGACGATCAGCGAAACGGCGGCTACGCCCGCGAGAAGAAACTCCATCACGGCGCCGGTCGACGAAGCCGCTGCAGCGATCGATTGCAAATTGCGGACTTGAAAATCATTACTCTCCGGTGGAACGATCCGATGTCGGGTTTGAAGCAATGTCGTGACTTCGGCCTGTACCGCATCGATCGCATCGGCGCTCGCCGCCGACACCATCAGTTGATTGACCGTCGTCAGCCCGGTCAGACGCTGCATCGCGGAACTATAGGGGATCAGGATCGTATCATCCTGGTCTTGCCCCGTGCCGCTCTGCCCTTTTGCGGCGAGCACGCCGATGACGGTAAACGGTACGCCCTTGACGATCGCCGTCTGCCCGATCGGCGGGTTGCCGTCAGGAAAGAGTTGCGAAACGACGGTCTGCCCGAGCACGGCGACCTTCGCCGAAGCCGTGACGTCGCTTTGGGTAAAGAACGATCCTTGGGCTATCGGCCAATCTCTGATGAACGTGTATGTCGGCGCGACGCCGTTCACGATCGTTTGCCAGTTATTACCGCCTGCGACGACCTGCGTGCGTAGGGTCACGAGCGGCGAAACCGCCGCAACGTCGGGGAGCTGTGCGATCGCCATGCCGTCAGCCGGCGTCAGCGATGAGGCACCGCCGAAACCCGTGCGCGCTCCGCCTTGCGTAACGCTCCCGGGCTGAACCACGATCAAATTCGCACCGAGGCCCGCGATGCTGCTTTGCACGGAGGACCGCGCTCCGGCACCGATGGCTACCGTAATGATGACCGCGGCTACGCCGATGACGATGCCGAGCATCGTGAGCAACGAACGTGCCTTGTTGCGCACGAGCGCCTGCCATGCCAGGCGTAGCGTCGCCATCAGCGTCATGCTACGCCCGCGAGTGTTTCGTTCGGTTTGTCGGAAATAATGAGCCCGTCACGGAACGAGACGATGCGACGGGCATTCATGGCGACGTCGAATTCGTGGGTAACGACCATAATCGTCATACCGAGGTCTTTGTTGAGCTGCTTGAAGAGGCGCATCACGTCACTGGACGTTTTGGTATCGAGCGCGCCGGTGGGTTCGTCTGCGAGAATGAGGCCGGGGTTGTTGACTAACGAGCGCGCGATCGCCACGCGCTGCTGCTGACCGCCCGACATTTGATTCGGAGCGTGCTTAGCCAACTGCGCGATGCCGACGATCTCCATTTTTTCGAGCGCGATGCGGCGGCGTTCGTCTTCCGGTATACCCGCATAGACCATGGGGAGTTCGACGTTTTCGACGGCGCTGGTGCGGGACAACAAATTATACGATTGGAAAACGAAGCCCAGGCGACGGCTGCGGATATCGGCGCGCTCGTCGGATGTCAAATTGGAGACATCCTTACCTTCGAAGTAATAGGTTCCATCGGTCGGTTGGTCGAGCAAGCCGATGATTTGCATGAATGTGGATTTGCCCGATCCCGACGGACCCATGACCGAGAGAAAGTCTCCCGACTCGATCGTCAGATCCACGCCGCCGAGCGCGATCACTTGGTCGTCGCCCACCGTGTACACTTTACGTAGCCGTTCGACCCGAACGACCGGAACCGCAGATTCCGACATGCTCAGCGCCCTCAACCTACATGCCGTGGCCGGGAGCGCGGCCCCCACCCGTGAGCGGCGAGCGTACGACGGCCTTGGTGCTCGTCGTCCCGCTGCTGGAACCGATGACGACGGCATCGCCCGCGGCAAGCGCACCGGCCTTCAGCGGCGTGACCGCGGCTTGCGATGTGGTGGTTAAGCCAACCCGAACGGGTACGGGGTGGAGCGACGACTCGCGCTGCACGAACAGCACGCCGGTGGATCCTGCGCCGATCGATGCGCCGGCGCTCGTGCCGGTGACGGTACCCCACGGCGACTGCGCGCTCGCGGCCGTTGCGCCGGACGCGGCGGTGGAGGGCCTGGCCGGCGCGTTCGTAGCACGGGCGGACTTGGGCGCGACGGCCGGCTTCCACTGGAGTGCCGCGAGCGGCACCACGAGAGCATTCGGGGCGCTGGCAACCTCGATCGTGGCGTTTGCCGTCATGCCCGGGAGCAGTTTATTGCCTCGATTGGGGACGTCGATGACGACGTCGTAGGTCACGACGTTATTCAGCGTCTGCGGATTGATCCGCACTTGCGATACTTTTCCTACGAACGTTTCGCCTGGATATGCGAGAACGGAAAACTGGACCGGTTCGCCCGCCTTCACGTTGCCGATGTCCGGCTCTCCGACGTTGATATCGACTTGCATCTTGCCTAAATCTTGCGCGATCGAAAACAGCGTCGGCGTCTGCAAGGAAGCGGCGACGGTCTGGCCCACCGAGACGGCGCGCGCGATCACGGTGCCGTCGACCGGCGAGGTGATCACCGTATGATCGAGATTATATTGACTCTGTTGCAGCGTTGCTTGCGCCGCCTGCACGGCGGCGGCGGCGGCGGCCGAGCTGGACATCGATCCGGCGGCTTGCGAACTGGTCTGCGAAACCTGGGCCGTTTGTGCGACGGCCTGCGATTTCGACTGCGCGTACGCGGCTTGAGCGGCCGCGAGATCGCTTCGATCCTGCGCTACGGTCGCTCTGTCGCTATCGACTTGATTTTGAGCGACGTAACCCTGCGCGAGCAAGGCGGCATCGCGCCCTTCGGTGATTTGCGCGAGCTGCAGCGCGCTGCGCGCCTTGCCGACGTTCGCAGCTGCCGCGCCGATTGCGGCCGAGGCTGAAGCGCTATTGGCCGCTGCTACCGAAATGCCGGAGGCGGCACCGGTAGCGTTCGCGCTTGCGGCGTTGGCTTGCGCTTGCGCTTGGGTGAGGTTCGCACGAGCTTGATCGACCTGCGCCTGTATGGTGCGGGGATCGATGCGCGCGAGCACTTGGCCCTTCTTCACCCTGCTGTTGAAATCAACGTAGATCTGCGAGATCGTTCCCGAGACTTGAGTGCCGACGTTAATCGTATTTTGCGGATTAACCGTCCCCGACGCGGTTACCGTATTGAGGAGCGTTTGCTGCACGACCGGCTGCGTGACGTACGACGTCGCGCTCTGCGAACGAATGGCGATCGTTGCGATAATCAACGCGACAACGAGCGCTAATGCCGCGCCGCCGACGATCCATTTATTGCGTCCCGCGAGCATTCGCCCGAGCCGGCCGAAGCCGGCGGGGAGTGGGAACGATTGAGCCGACATGTGATGTCCTCCATCCCTACCTTACCCACTCTTGCCTGACAGATGCTGGAGATCGGCTTTTGCAACAGGCTAGAGCGAGCGCCTACCTTCGATCGCTTTTGCCACGGTGATCTCGTCGGCGTAATCGAGATCGCCGCCGATCGGCAGGCCGTAGGCTAGGCGCGTCACGCTGACGCCCAGAGGCTGGATGAGGCGCGAAAGGTAGAGAGCGGTTGCCTCGCCTTCGGCGTTCGGATTGGTCGCGATGATGATCTCGGCCGGCGCGTCCGCTCCGATCCGCTCGATCAACTCCTTGACGTGCAGTTGCGCCGGGCCGATGCCGTCCATCGGCGAAATCAGGCCGCCAAGCACGTGATATTGCCCCTTGAAGGCAGCCGTTCGTTCGATTGCATAGATGTCTTTCGCCTCGGCAACGACGCAGAGCGTGGTGCGGTCGCGCCGTTCGTCCGTGCACAGCGTGCACGGGTCTTCTTCGGTGAGCGAAAAACAGACCGAACAGAAGCGGACTTTGTCCTTCACCGCAAGGATCGCTTCGGAGAGCGATTGCGCTTCGTGGCGCGGGCGATTGAGCAAATAGAAAACCAACCGCGCAGCCGTTTTCGGGCCGACGGTTGGAAGCTTCGAAAATTCGTTGATGAGCGCTTGAACGGGCCCCGCAATCGATCCGCTAGCGGGCATGCCGACTACATGAGGCCGGGAATGCGCATGCCGCCGGTCACGGAGCCCATACGCTTCTGCGATGCCTCATTGGCCTTGGCGATCGCATCGTTAACGGCGACCAGGACCAAATCTTCGAGCGTCTCGGGATCC
>Ga0307372_10006021_pt1 | contig 17921 bp, 13 predicted proteins | sample OX1MG_FD_202533 | JGI IMG/M metagenome (GOLD analysis project Ga0307372, IMG submission 202533) | Soil microbial communities from Risofladan, Vaasa, Finland - OX-1 | ecosystem: Environmental > Terrestrial > Soil > Coastal area > Acid sulfate soil | place: Finland: Risofladan, Vaasa | collected... | reverse complement strand
CGCGCCGCAAGCGGCCGCAGCACTCCCAGGCCGGCTCTTTCGCCTCGACCCGATCGAGCGGCGTGAGCGAAAGCTCCGGCGCAACGGAATCGGGCTCGAAGCGTCGCTCGGCATAGGTCCACGCCTTCCCCTCCGGCCCGCCGCCGCGCGGCGGAGCGTAGTCCTTGGCTTCGCTCTTTCGCGTGTCGTTGTTCTGCGTTCCGTTTATCGGGGCGCCATGGCTCGCCGCGGAATCGTGCTGCGACATTTCAAGCTCCTTGGAGAGAAAGGGACGGGAGGGCGGCGCGCGGGCATTGCGATTCTGCGGCTTGCGCATCGAGCCGCCCGCGCAACTGCGCCGCAACCTACGCCGCAAGCGGCTTGAGCAGGTAGATTGACGATCCTCGCGGTTCAGGAAAGAGATACGTAGGTCAGGCTTTCCAGCCTGACACGGCGTCAGTTTCGTAGGGTGGGCACTGCCCACCGGAACCTGCCGCAACGCGTTTTCGTGCCTTCGCAAGTCGGCTCGCCGCGGGCTCGTCCCAACTGCCTTGTAAACGTCGATCGGGCATCTCGCGCGCCAATCCGCTTCTGGTGGGCAGTGCCCACCCTACAATTACTTCGTTTTGATAGGCAAGATGGGCTACAATGCCCCAATGAGCCGCCGATTTCAGTTCAACTTGCGAGTGATATTCGCGATTACCGCCGTGGTCGCGGCCGGCTGTGCGATCTGAATCCAACTGCCGATCGCTGTTCGGCTCGCGATAGGCGCCGGCGCGATGGGCTTGTTTTGGTGGTTGCTCACGCCGCCGATTGAGCTGCTCGCTCGGATCGCCCGCGGTCGATCGCCTCGAACGCATGTCATCAAACGCCGCGACAGGCAGTCCGGCCAAGTCGAGCCCAAAGGCGAGTCGTGATACGGCGGGGGCGGAAAACGTGCCAGGAGCCTCTAATCTCGACCAGCAATATTCAGGGCAGTCTTTATGAAGGCCGCTAAGAAAAAGGGCGCTCGGGGCGCCTCGGGAGTGCAAGGCGAGGGACGCTCGATGCCAGGCCGCGTACGCTTGGCGCTGGTGGCGGGCGCGTTGGCGTTGTGCGGCTGGGCCGTGCTGCGGCTGATTCCCTCGCGTCCGGTCCCTGCGGCGCCGGCGGAAAAGGCTGGGGAACTCTCGGCGGCGCACGAGTCAGCAGCCCACGACGCGGCCGACGCGCAAAATCAAGCAGCCGAGCCGTTCTATATCGGCGCGGCCCAGTGCGCCGAGTGCCACGCCGACGAGGTCCGCTCTTACGAACAAACGGGCCACAGTCGGGCGCTGGCCGAAATCGATCCGCAGGCCCAGCCGCCCGACGGCCGCTTCGATCACGCGCTGTCCGGTCGCTCCTATCGCGTGTATCGGGCCGACGGCGCCTTTCGGCATCGCGAACAGCTCTCGGCGATCGACGACGACGCGCTGAGCCAGGACTACGCGGTTAAGTACGTGATCGGTTCGGGACGGCACGGGCGAAGTTATTTGATTGAAGACGACGGCTTCTTGATCGAATCGCCGATCACCTGGTACGAGTCGCGCAAGTCGTGGGGCATGTCGCCCGGCTACGACCGCCGCAATCATCCGGGCTTCGAGCGCGGGGTCGACGCGGGCTGCATCGCCTGCCACGCCGGCCGGGCCGAAAACATCGACGGCGCCTTGAACCGCATCGCCATTCACGAGCAAGCGATCGGCTGCGAGGCTGTCATGGCCCAGGGTCGACGCACGCCGCCCAGCGGCGCGCGGCAAAAAACGCCGCGGCGAACGATCGCGCCGCGGCGTCCGAAACCATCGTTCATCCCGGCAAGCTGGCGCGCGACTTGAATGAAGCGATCTGCGCCCGGTGCCATCTGAGCAGCGACGCCTCGGTTCTCCTGCGCGGGCGCAGCGTCGGCGATTTTCGTCCCGGCCATCCCTTGAGCGATTACCGCATCGACTACCGGCTCGATCGGCCCAGCTCTCGGATGAAGGTCGCAGGGCACGTCGAGCAAATGTGGTTGAGCCGCTGCTATCAACAGTCCGACTCGTTGACCTGCACGACCTGCCACAACCCGCACGCCGCCGTGCTGCCCGCCGCCGTGCCGGCCGAACGGGCGGCGGCCGAGTATCGCAGCAAGTGTCTCGAGTGCCATGCGCCGGCGGCGTGCGGGCTGGATGTCGCCGCACGAACGAAGGCCGAGCCCGGCGACAACTGCGCCGCTTGCCACATGCCGCCGACGCAGACCGATGTTCCGCACGCCGCCTTCACGCACCACCGCATCGGCATTCACCGCCCGGCGGCGGAGGCGCCTGCCGCCGAAGCGCCAACCGACGACGAGCCGGAATTCGCTGAATTGACGCCGCTTGCGGACGTGTCGCACCTCTCGGAGATCGAGCGCGATCGTTGCCTGGGCCTGGCTTACCTGGAATTCGAGCCGGAGCAGAGCGGGCCGGCCATCGAGCATTATCGCCGCCGGGCCGTCGAACTGCTCGAAAAAGTGCGCGCCCAAGGGCTGCGCGACGCGTATGTCGACGCCGGCCTGGCCCGCGTGTACTGGTCGTCGCCGCCGCCGCGCGCCGCCCAACTGGCGGCGGCCGCACTGCAAGACGACCCGCTGCCGCCCGACGAACGCACCCACGCGCTGTTCGTGCTGGCCGATTTCTCCTTCCGCACGCAGCAATGGGCGGCCGCGCGGTCGGCGCTGGTGCAATCGGTCCGCCTGCGACGGCATCCGCTCGATTGGCAGATGCTCGGGCTATGCCAGGCCGCGCAAGGCGACGAACCGGGCGCCATCCAATCGCTCGAGCGCGCCGCGGAGATCATTCCCTACGATCGCGCCGTTCACGAGCAGCTCGCGCGGCTTTACGCGCGGCAGGGGCAAACCGACGGCGCCGACCGCCAGCGGCAGTTGGCAAAGCTGCTGGAAGATTTCGAGAAGGACCGCGGCCAGGAGAAGTGAGGGACGAAATACCTTTTCTCACGCGGGCCTCTTGTTCACCCGCTTGCCCCGCCCCAGCCGCCGGCTATGATGCGCCCATGAGCCGAAGGTTTCAGTTCAGTTTGCGGGCGTTGACCGTGCTGGTGGCGTGCATCGCGTTCTTCGTCGGCTTTGCACGCAACTGGTTCGACGATGGCGGAACGGCTGGCCAGGACAAGAACGATTTTGTGGTAACGGTCGAGCCGGACGCCTTGGGCAATCTGACAACGACCGTGAAATGGGGCGATGGGCGCGTCATCAAATTCGCTGCTGGCAAGATCCCAAGCGGCGCGTCGGAGCACGGCGGCTCATTCACGATTCCAGGGCGAGCGGTTACCAAGGCCGAAAGGCGGCAGTTCGAGCAGGAGCACACGCTGATTCATGGGGCGCTGATTCGGGACTGACCGCTAGGCTTAGGCAAGTAAAGGGTTCCTGACACCTTTTTAACGCTCGGTTATTTACGGTTTTCGCTTGACTCAGCGGTAAATGGAATCACTACCCCGCCCCGCGGGGCTTTTTCATGCGTCAGAGGATAGAATGCCCGAATGAGCCGAAGGTTTCAGTTCAGCTTAAAATGGCTTTTCGTCTTGATGCTCATTGCGTCATTGGGGGCTGCGTTCGTCCATTACGACCGCCTGGCGAAAATTGCACGCGCTGAGGTTGAACTAAGGCATTGCCAAGAGATTGAGGCCAAGGTCAAGCGGTTCACTGGCGATGTCGCTGAACGAGCAATATGGGATGCTGAGGATGAGACAAAGGATGCCGCGCGACGCCTTCAATCGCTCAAGAGCCATTTGCCATTTTGAGTGCCCAGCTTAGCATCCGAACGTGCCTGTGACTGATGGCTTGCTCGGAATCCGCGCAATCCGCCCAAAAATCGGGAAGCACTATCACCGCCGCCCGGCAACACAACAATAGCCCACGACCCGCCGCTCGCAGCGTTTGACGCGGCGACGCTGATCTGATTTCAGGGCAAGTAAAGGTTCCTGACACCTTTTTAACGCCATGCCTCGCCCTCAATTCAGCATCCGAACCATGCTCTGGCTGACGCTGGCGCCAGCGCTGGCTTGGCTCATTGGGCTCGCACTGTTGCATCTGATGGGTTTTTCAGCCCGCGAACTCTAGAATCCGGGGCCTGATGGCAGCAACACAACTTTAGCCCACTCCCTTCCGCCCGTAGCGTTTGACGCAGTGAAGCCGATCTGATTTCATCAAGGGTTTCGCCTCGCCCGCGCAAGCGGCGAATATTTGCGTGGTTCGCCCTGGATGCTGCAACTTGATCGCTGAAACTCCCCTCGATCGCACATCCAAATACTGCGTCGTCGGCGCCGGGTCGTCGGGCCTGGCGGTCGCCAAGTGGCTGGCGGCGTGCGGCGTGGAGTTCGAGTGCCTGGAACGCGAAGATGATGTGGGCGGCAACTGGTGCTACGGCAAGCCGCACAGCAGCATCTACCGCTCGACGCACCTGATCTCGTCGAAGCCGCTGACCGAGTACGTCGATTTCCCCATGCCGGCCGAGTATCCCGACTACCCGAGCCATGCTCAGGTGTGGGAGTATTTTCGCGGCTACGCGAGGCACTTCGCCCTGTACCCGCGGATCGAGTTTCGCACGTCGGTCGAGCGGATCGAACCGGCGACCGACGCCGGCCCGCAGGGACCGTATTGGGACGTGACGATCGAACGACTCGCCGCAGGCGCCGGGCCGCGGCGGGAAGTGCGGCGGTATCGCGGCGTGATGATCGCCAACGGCCACAATTGGGATCCGAAATGGCCGGAGTTTCCGGGGAGCTTCGAGGGCCTCTCGCTGCACTCGGCCGAATACAAGACGCCCGACGTGCTTCGCGGCCGCCGCGTGCTGGTCGTCGGCGGGGGGAACTCGGGCTGCGATATTGCGGTCGAAGCGGCGCAGAACGCCGAGCGCACGTTTCATAGCGTGCGCCGCGGCTATCACTATCTGCCCAAGTACATTCGCGGCAAGCCGGCCGACCAGGCCGGCGAGCGGTTGCTGCGTTGGCGGCTGCCGCTGGCGCTGCGGCGAGCGATCGCCGGCGCGGCGATCCGCTGGACGCTCGGCCCGCCCGAGCGGTTCGGCCTGCCCAAGCCCGACCACCTGTTGTTCGAATCGCACCCGATCATCAATTCGCAGATGCTCTACTACGTCGGCCACGGCCAAATCTCGCCCAAGCCCGACGTGGCCGAACTTTGCGGCGACCGGGTGCGGTTCGTCGACGGCACGACGGAAGCCATCGACGTGATCGTCTACGCCACCGGCTTCAAGATCAGCTTCCCGTTCATCGACCGCGAGCATTTGAACTGGCGCGGCGGGCGGCCGGAACTTTTCCTGAACGTGTTTCATCCGCAGCACGACAATCTGGCCGTCGCCGGGTTGATTCAGCCCGACAGCGGGCAGTTCGGCCTGGTCGATCGGCAGGCCGAGTTGATCGCGCGGTTTCTGGCGGCGCTCGACGGCGATCGCGCGTCGGCGGAGCGCTTTCGCCGTAAAAAAGCCCGGCTGCCGGACGATCTCGGCCGGGGCATCCGCTATTTGAATTCCTCGCGGCACTTGCTCGAGGTCGAGCATTTCAGTTATCGCCGGCGGCTGGAAAAGCTGATCGCGTCGTTTTGACGCTCTTATCGATGAAGCCACGGATGAAACACGGATCGAACACGGATGAATTGCGGAAGAGGAAAAACCATTCCGAGCTCTGCCTTCTTCCGGTCTCGTCTAATATACGGAAACTATGGACACCATCGATCTGGAATACGGCCTCGACGGTTTCGCCGGTAATATGCCCGCGAGGTTCCGCGGCGTGTGATCCGTGTTCGATCCGTGTTTCATCCGTGGCTTATTTTCTTCCGGCCGAAGCCGTCGCCGTGAAATCCGTGGTTGATTTGAGTTCAAAACTCCAACTCCAACCCGTCCGTGCCGAGCGTCGTTTCGCGAAAGATGGCGCGGGCGACGTCGAGGCCGATCGGGTCGAGCTCGTTCACCAGCGGATTGAGGTGCATCAGCACCAACCGGCCGACGCGGGCCGCTCGCGCGACTTCGGCTACGGGCGTGGTGCAACTGTGGCCGGTGAACTCGGCCCGCTCGCTGAACTCGTCGCTGAAATAGCACTCGTGGACCAGCAAGTCGACCCCGGCGATTCGCTCGACGTAATCGGCCGCCAGATCGGCCGTGGTGTCGGTCACGTAGGCCAGCGAATGGCCGGGCCAGTCGAGCCGGAAACCGAGCGAGCCGCCGGGATGCTTGAGCGGAAAGTGCGTCAGCCGCCCGCCCTCGGGCAAGTCGAGGCCGTCGGCCGGCAACGCTCGATACTCGCAAGGCAACGGGGCGGGAAACAACAGCGGATACAGCAAGTGCTGTTCGACGGCCGCCAGTTTCTCCGCGTCTCCGTGAACGATCACGCGTTTCGTCGGCCGCTGGTAGAGCACGTCGAACAAGAAGGTCAGGCCGAAGACGTGATCGAGGTGGGCATGCGTCAGAAAGATGTTCAACTCGGGCGTGACCAGGTGGTCTCGCAAGCGAAACATCGCCGTCCCGGCGTCGAGCACGATGCCCAACTCGGGCAAGACCAGACAGGGCGTGTGCCGAATCTCGTTCGGATGGTAGCCCGTCGACCCTAGCATTACGAGCCGCATGGCTCACGACCCCCCGCTCAATTTGGGCGCAAAACCATGCGCCGGATACTGTATTGTGCCATATTCGGCCCTGTCGTGCGCGGGGATTCGTGCGGCGGCGGGCTTGAAAATCGGGGCGACTCTTGACTCCACCGCCCTACCTGCAGAAACGGCAAATGAACCACGGATGGCGCCGATGGCACGGATATTGGAATTCCAAGCCGTGAGATCCGTGCCATCCGTGGTTTCCTAGCGCAGGGCCGAAGGTTCGATAACATTCCCATGCCCTGCCGGCATCGCGACCTCGACCGTCTTCGCCTTGACGCCCGGCGGCCGATCGAACAGGCTGAGGGCGGTTGACGTTGATTCACGAGATTCTAGCAAGCGAGTCGGCGACTTTGGTCTGGCAAGCGATCCTCCGCAATTGGCTCCAGCAACAGGCAAAGGCCAAGCTCTATGCCGCCGCGTCCGGCGCCTCGCGCGATCCCGCCGCGGCCGAAACGGGCGCTGCGCCGGCGCAGTGCGACGTGGGGCTGGTCTTCGCGCTGGGCATCGAGCAAGGCGGGCTGGAAGACCTGTTGGGCGGCGTGGTCGTAACGCAGGGAACCGATTTCATCGCCCGGCAGGGTTCGCTGAAAGGGCGAAACGTCGTGCTGATCGAGGCGGGCGTCGGTCCCCTGGCCGCCGCCCGCGGCACGCAAGCCTTGCTGGCCGGGCATCGCCCGAGCTGGGTCATTTCGGCCGGGTTTTCCGGCGCGCTCGATCCGCGGCTGAAGCGGGGCGAGATCATCATGGCCGACAGCATCGCCGACGGCGATGGCCATCGGCTGTCGATCGATTTCAAGATCAGTCCCGAGGCAGTGGCCGCCACGCCGGGCCTGCACGTCGGCCGCCTGCTGACCGTCGACCGCATCGTGCGATTGCCCGCGGAAAAACGCGAGCTGGGGCAGCGGCACGAAGCTCTGGCCGTCGACATGGAATCGTGGGCCGTGGGCGAAGTCTGCCGGCAGGCCAAGACCCGCTTCATGGCCGTGCGGATCGTGAGCGATGCGGTCGACGACGAGCTGCCGGCCGATATCGAGCGGCTGGCGAAACAAAAAACCCCAGCCGCCCGGCTCGGCGCCGCCGCCGGCGCCATCTTCCGCCGCCCTGCGAGCATCAAAGACATGCTCAAGCTGAAGGAAGACGCGCTCGTGGCCAGCGACAAGCTGGCGAAGTTTTTGAGCGGCGTGATCGTGCAGTTGGTCGAGGTCGGAAATCGGAAGCCAGAGTCGCAAGCCACGGATGAAACACGGATCGAACACGGATGAACCGGCGTGGAACTCGTCCGTGTTCGCTCCGTACTACAAACGTTCTATTTCTCCGCGTCTCGCGAAGATTCATGCGGCGCTTTTGGCGGGGGCGAGCCACGGATGAAACACGGATCGAACACGGATCGGACATGGTTTTTCCGACTCTGTTTTTCATCCGTGATCCATCCGTGATTCATCCGTGGCTCGATTGGTTGCGGCCGAAGGCCGCGCTGGGAAGTCCGTGGCCAAAGTCCGTGGCTCGTGGCGGCGCCGTTTGGAATCGCAAAACAGCGACCCCGCCGCCTTTCGACTCGCGTTTTTTTGCAGTTAATCGCTCGCGGCGTTTTCGGTTCATGAACCATGAGCCTGAGTCCTCTTACGAGCGGAGCGGCGAACGATGGGCGTGTATGTCGAAACCGAAATCCGCTGCTCGCTGGACGAACTTTGGCGCCGGACGCAGGATCCGCGCGAGCACGCGCGCTGGGATCTGAGATTCAGCGAGATTGAGTATTTGCCGCGGCCCGACGGCGAGCAACTCCAGCAATTCGTCTACCGAACGCGTATCGGCGTGCTGGCGATCGCAGGCCAAGGCCGAACGGTCGGCAGCCGCGAAACGGCCGCGGGCGAGTGCGTCTCGGCGTTGAAATTTTGGTCGGACGATCCCAGGTCGCTGATTCGCGAGGGCGCCGGCCATTGGAAATACTTCCCCGGCGACGGCGCGGTGCGCTTTGCGACCCGATACGACTACCGCGTCCGCTACGGTTTCGCGGGGCGGCTGTTGGATCGGCTCGTGTTTCGCCGTTGGATGGCCTGGGCCACCGCTTGGAGCTTCGACCGCTTGCGGTTGTGGATCGAGAAGGGAATCGATCCGGCGAGCAGTTTGAGGCTGAGCGCGGTTCACTGGCTGGCCCGCGTGGGCGTTGCGTTCGTGTGGCTCTATCAGGGGATCGTTCCCAAGCTGTTTCGGCCGCACGCAGACGAGCTCGTCATGCTGCGCGACGCCGGCTTTTCGAGCGAGACGGCCGGCTGCTTGTTGCACATCCTGGGCTGGGCGGAAATCGCGATCGCCCTGGCCGTGCTGATTGCCCGGCGCCCCGCGCGGCTGTTCGCGTTCACGCTCGTGCTAATGGCCGCGGCCACGGCGGCGGTCGCGATCTTTTCTCCTTCGTACCTGACGGCCGCGTTCAATCCCGTCTCTTTGAACGTCGCGGTCGCCGTTTTGGCGGGCATTGGTTGGCTGTCGTCGCACGATCTGCCGTCCGCCGCACATTGCCGTTACAGCAGGTCCTCGAAGCACGCCGAAGAAAGCAGACCCGAGGTTGAGCAATGATCTCGATTTATCAACGAGCGCTCGGGGCCGATTTCGCCCGACTGCATCCCAAGATCCAAGAACGGTTCGGTTTCTCCGAGGCCGATCGCGTCGCCTCGATCGGCCGCGGCGTGATGGATGAAATCTGGCACGGGGCGCCGTTCGTGCTGCCGTTTTTGCAACTGGGCGCCTGGCGGCGGATCATGTTCCCCGAGCAGGGGCGCGGCGTGCCGTTTACGGTGGAAAACTACGCCTACACGGACCGTTTCGGCCGCGAAACGGTCAGTTGGATTCGCAAGTTTCGAACCCCTCGGCCGCGCCGCTTCGACGCCTACATGGTGTATAGCGATCGACGCGGCTGCATCGTCGACTATCTGGGCACGCACCAGCACCTAGCCGTCGATCTTTCGCTATCGGTCGACGACCGGGGCGGCTTGCGGCTGCGTTCGGGCGAACAGCGGTTCTACGAACGCATTGTCGGCTTCCGCTTCCCGCTCGCGTTCTCAGGCGTGGCCGACGTCTGCGAGTGGTTCGACGACGCGAGTCAGAAATATCGGATCGAAGTCAACGTGACGAACTCGCGTTTCGGGAAGCTGTTCGGCTACCGCGGCTCGTTCGATGTGGAGTGGCGGAGCGTTTGCAACGACCAAATTCCGAGCTGCCTCATGCCGACGCGCGAAGAGCGGCGAGAATGAGCCGAACGATCAACGCCCGGCTAAAGCAGCCACTTCGCCAGCCGCCCTCGCGGCAGATCGGCGACGACGATTCTTTCGCTCTGCCCAAAGCTTCTCAAAATCGCTTCGGCGGCGAGGTAGCCGCTGCGGACGGCGCCTTCCATCGTGGCGGGCCAGCCGGTGCGGGTCCAATCGCCCGCCAAGGCAAGATTGGCAATCGGAGTCTGTTGCGGCGGGCGCAGGCGCTCGAGGCCGGGCCGGACCGAAAACACGGCCGTTTGCTCGGTGACCATTCGGGCGTGAAGCAGTTTCGCAGCGCCGGCCGCAGGCCAGACAGAGGCTAGTTCGGCGACGATCTGAGCGATCGCCTCGTCGCGATCGCGGCCGGCGAGATCGCGTGAGGCGCTGATCACGACTTGATAGTAATAGCCGCCGGGCGAGGGCGCCCGGCCCTCCATTCCAATGCCGGGCGAGGGCGCCCGGCCCTCCATTCCAATGCCGGGCGAGGGCGCCCGGCCCTCCATGCCGGGCGAGCCCCCTTCGCTCGCTGGTCGTTGGCCGCGGTTGAACACCCATTGGCTCAGCTTGCCGACCAGCACGGCGTGAGGCAGGGGGGTGATCTCGCGGTCGAACCAGAGGTGTACGCCGGTAATCGGCGCCGACTCGATTTCGTCGATGCGGGCCAACTCGGGCAGGGTCGATAACGTCGGCTCGTCGAAGACTTCGCGCACGCGGCGCCAAGGCAAGGCGACGACGACGGCATCGAAGGGGCGGTGGATGCCGCCGGGAAGAACCAGCCCCGTGGCGCGCAAGGTGGCGCCGGGTTGCTCGTCGCTTGCAAGGGACATAGCCGATGCGGCTGAGTTCGGCGTTCCGTGGGGCGACCTTCCCAGGTCGCTAGGGGAGGACGGCCTGGGAAGGCCGCCCCACGATGAGGCGTCAGGAGAGGACGGCCTGGGAAGGCCGCCCCACGATGAGGCGCCGCCCGATGAGCGTTCTCCGGCGGCGATTCGATCGACAACCACTTGCTCGACGGGCGCCCCCAGCCACAGTTTCACGCCTTGCGCGTCGAGCCAGGCTTCGAGGCGGCGGCCGTAGAGCTCGCCCAGCGGAATCTGCGGCACTTCGACTTCGTACGCCTCGCGGGCCGACAGGAAGCCGTCGACGAACACCTTGCGGGTGGCGGCCAATGAAGCCCGCTCGACATCTTCGCCCAAGGCGCTGACCAGCACCACGGCCCAAAAACGCTCGATCGCCGCCGCCGATTGCCCCTGCCGCCGCAGCCACTCGCCGACGGTCGGCTGCTGAGCATCGTCGTCGATCTTCGTGCGAGCCAGCTTCCACAGCGCCCGCGCCACGCCCAGGCGCTCGCCGAGCGTGAGATAGCCCAGCCGCAGGAAGGCCAGGCCCAGGTGCAATGGCGCGGGCAGCCAGCGGCTGGCGCCGAATGGATACTGCCGACCGTCGGGGCCGAAGAAATAAAGTTGGCGATCGCGTCGGAAGGCGTCGGCGATGCCGGTGCGGCGGCAGAAATCGGCCAGGTTCGTGCAGCAGCCCATGCTGACGTGCTGGCAATGATCGACGAGTTCTCCGCTGGCCGGATCGCGAAAGCTGGCTGCACGGCCGCCAAGTTGACGCCGGGCTTCGAACAGTTCGATCTCGAAGCCGCGCCCGCTCAAGGCCGCCGCCGCCGCCAGCCCCGCCAGGCCGCCGCCGACCACGGCGATGCGTTTCGCTTTAACCCCCTCTCCCAAAGGGAGAGGGACTGGCGCAGCGCCTGTCATCGCGCAGCGGCCTTGGTAGACGCGGCATCTTGCCGCGTTTTTTGAAGCGGCAGGGATGCCGCTTCTACGAAGTGCGGCTGGCCGATGGGGCTGGCCGGGCGCACGAACAGCCAGCGGCCGGCGATTCGCAGCTTGCGCCAGGCGCTGAGCCGCACGCGGCGGCCGAACACGTCGCCGTCGAGCCGCTTGATCTCATTCAGCAGGCCGCGATAAATGCCGGTCATCGCGCCGAACACCGTCTTGCCGTCGGGCTCCAGCCAGCGCTGGAGATCGGCCGCCTCTTGATAGAAGCGTTCGGCCCGGGCGATTTCGAATCGCATCAGCGCCTGGAAGCGGTCGTTGCGCAGGCCTTGCCGCAGGTCTTGGACCGAATAGCCGAACCGCTCCAGATCTTCTTGAGGCAGATACACGCGGCCTTCCGCGGCATCTTCTTCGAGATCGCGCAGAATATTGGTCAGTTGGAACGCCAAGCCGCACTTGCGCGCCGGTTCGAAGGCCGCGTCGTTGGTGAAGCCCCAAATGTGAATGCAACACAGCCCGACGGCCGACGCAACCTTGTGACAATAGCCGCGCAGCTCGTCGAACGTCTGATAGTCCGTCTGCTGGAGATCCGTCTCCACGCCATCGATCAGATCGTGCAGATACGCAGGCGAGAAGCCGTAGCGGCGGAGCGTATCGACCAGGGCCGGCAACACGCGGCCTTCCGCGGCGCCATCCAGCGCGCGCTGGAGCGCGCGGCGCCAGGCGACCAAGGCGGCGCGGCGCATTTCGACCGGCTGATCGTTGTCGCCCAGGTCGTCGGTCACTCGCGAGAACGCATACAAGGCGCTCATGGCCTGCCGCTTTTCGCGCGGCAGCACCAGAAACGAGTAATAGAAATTGCCGGCCGTGCGCCGCGTGAGCTGGCCGCAGTAAGCGTAGCTTGAGTGAAGAGTCGCGTTCATGGAATCCTTTCCCCGCGCCGCCTTGGCACGCAGCGCCAGAGGCAGCCGGCCAACAGCCGCAATCGATCGCTTCGCGAGACCTTGGGTCGACGGCGCCAGACGTCGAAGTCGATCGCGCGAATGCGGTCCAAAATCTTCAATCCCCCGTGAACGAACAACCACACGTCGCCTCTCAAGCGGCCCGGCAGTTGCTCGACCAGCGGCAGTCCGTTGCGCAGCCAGCCTTCCGCCCGATCGACCTGGAAAGCCAGCAGCCGGCGGAAGTCGCGGTTCGCCTCGGCCGCCGCGAAATCGCTATCGTTGTAGCCGAAATCGCGGCAATCGGCCAACGGCAAATAGATTCTTCCCCGTCGCCAGTCGTTCGCCACGTCCTGACAGAAGTTCGCCAACTGCAAGCCGGTGCAGACCGCATCCGAGAGGCGGCCGCGGGCCTCGTCGTGGGAGCGGAACAAGTACAACACCAGCCGGCCGACCGGATTGGCCGAATTCCGGCAATAGCCTAGCAAGTCGTCGAAGGTTTCATAGCGCGTCTGCCGCTGGTCTTGCCGGAAAGCTGCCAGCAGCTCGGAAAAAGGCGCCTGCGGGATGTCGAATTCGGCAATCGTCTCGTGGAGGGCGATAAACACCGGATGATGCGTGCGGCCGGCATAGCAGGCCCGCAATTGGTCCTCCCACCAATCGAGCAATTCAAGACTGCGCTCGGGGTCGCCCGTTTCGTCGGCCAGGTCGTCGGACCAGCGGCAATAGGCGTAAACATGGTAGAAGTGGGGTCGCAGCGCCCGCGGCAGCAGCCAACTGGCGACTTGGAAGTTCTCGTAGTGCGTGCGGGCCAGGCGCCGGCAATAGGCCCGGCTTTCGGCCGCCGAGACGACGCGGCCCCCGGTCTCGGCCGAGTGCAAGGCGCCGGGACCGAAACGAGCCAAATCGGCGGCAAAAGCCTGGCTGGTCATGCTGAAAGCGACGAAAGTTCCAAGGCGGGGTTTCAAGACGCGGCGAGCGGCGGTCGCCCGCATTTTCGGCGCGCTTTCGGTTAATGCAACCCGAGTTCCTACGGATGGCAAGACGACAGCCTAAGCTGTAGCTGTAGGGCGGGGCGCAGCCCCGCGTGTCGCGAGTCGAGCGCGTGGGGCTGCGCAAAATGCACGATTTTAAGGCCCGATGCGGGGCCGAGTCTACGTCGATTTTGTTCCGCGCCGCCACCGCCACGGGCGCTCTTTTACTTAGCCCAGGCATTTATGCCTGGGATCCGGGAAGATTTTACCCCCGATCCCGATCGGCGTCTCGCGGGCCGCAACGCGGCCCGCGAGACGCCGATCGTGGGGAGGGTCGTGTGTGCCCCGCGAATTCCCAGGCGTAAACGCCTGGGCTAGATAAAAGTTTTCCGGGTTGAGTCATTGAACGAAAGCTGCCCCGTCGTGGCCGAACAAAAACAGGACAAACGATCTCTTTACAGAACCACGATTTTGCGCAGTCCAGGCTGCGCCCCACCCTACCCCCGATCGCATCGCGCGTCCGCCTTCACGCGGCTTTCCGGACTGCGCGAAACGCATTATGATGGGTGCCGTGACTCCTGACAAACGCGAAACACGCATGAAGATCATCCTGGCCAGCCCGCGAGGCTTCTGCGCGGGCGTCAATATGGCGATCGAAAGCCTGGAGTTGTCCATCCGGCTGTACGGCACGCCGATCTACGTCTACCACGAGATCGTGCACAATAAATACGTCGTCGACACGTTTCGCGCCAAGGGAGTCGTGTTCATCGACGAACTGAACGAGGCGCCCGAGGGCTCGCACCTGTTGTACTCGGCCCACGGCGTTTCGCCGGAAGTGCGTCGCATCGCGCGCGAGCGCCGCTTGCACACGATCGACGCCACCTGCCCGCTGGTGACGAAGGTGCACTTGGAGGCGGTGCGCTACGCGAAGGAAGGCTATACGATCGTGCTGATCGGTCACGAAGGGCACGACGAGGTGATCGGCACGATGGGCGAGGCGCCGCAGGCGATCGTGCTGGTGGAAAGCCCCGAGGACGTCGATCGCCTGGAGCTGCCGACATCGACAAAGCTGGCGTATCTGACGCAAACGACGCTTTCGGTGGACGACGCCAATCGGATCATCACTCGCCTGCGCGAACGTTTTCCGCAGATCGTCAATCCGCCCAAAGAAGACATTTGTTATGCGACCCAGAACCGCCAGGAGGCGGTCAAAGTGCTGTCGCAAGAGGCCGATCTGGTGTTGGTGCTGGGCAGCCAGAACAGCTCGAACAGCCAGCGGCTGGCCGAGCTTTCGCAAGAGAACGGCGTGCCGGCCTACCTGATCGACGGCGCCGCCGATATCGACCTCGACTGGTTCAAGGGCGACGAAACGGTGCTGGTCACGGCCGGCGCCAGCGCCCCGGAGTTGGTGGTCGAGGATTGCCTCGAATTCTTGCGCAAGCAGTTCGGCGCCACGGTCGAAGCCCGCATGGTTCGCGAGGAAGAAGTCTATTTTCCCCTGCCGCGCGAGCTGCGCTCGCTAGCGGGCGCAGCGGCGGCCGAGCGGGCGTAGCCACGCGGTTCTCGGCTACCGAATTGCTATCACGCTAGGGTGGCTGGCGGCAGAGCGAAGCGATGCCCCAGCGATCCTGGGGCATCGCCAAGGCTCAGCCGCCAGCCACCCGTCTTGTTCACGCCAGCGGCGGAATGCGGCGGAGCTTGTCGGGATTGCGGATGCTCCAATCAAACTTGTTCCGCAAAACTATTGCGGACGATTGGCGCCGGACCTTATAATCGCAATCCATCAAGAAAGTTCGATGAATGGTCGGCGCCGCGTTGAGCGCAGCAACGGGGGGGGCCGGTCAAACGGGATTTAATTTATTTGACAACGACTCCTTCGGCGGTTTAAGGTCAAGACAATCCGCCTGCCGGACCGTCGTCGCCGCCTGCCGAAACGACGTTCCGCAAGAACCTTCCAAAAAATCCGGCCCCCGCCTTCACGCCGACAAAAAGAGGACCAAGCTGCCATGAAGCGATTCATCGCGGCCACATGGGCGATTGCCGCTCTGCTAGCAACCGCCGAAGTTTTCGCCCAGCCCCCGGCCTTGAATTACACGCTTCCCGCTGCCGTAGGGCCGGGCCAGGCGACCGACATCACTTTGTTTGGCGGCAACTTGGCCGAAGCCTCGGCCGTGTGGACCGATATCCCCGGCGCCCAGGCCGTGCTCACGCCAGGCATCGAGGGCAACGGCACGAAGGCCGACAACGTTTCGTTCCGCTTCACGTTGCCCGCCGAGACGCCCCTCGGCGTTTACGGTCTGCGTGCCGTGACTTCGAAGGGCGTTTCCAGCGCCCGGCTGTTGATGGTCGATGACCTGCCGAGCGTGAACGACAACGGCGCCAACAAGCAAGTTCCCGCGGCCCAGGCGCTCGTGCTTCCGGTGGCGGTCGACGGGGCCTGCGAGCCGGAGAGTTTCGACTATTACAAGCTGACCGTGGCCGCCGGCCAGCGGATCAGCGTGGAAGTGATGGCCCGGCGATTAGGCTCGGCGCTCGATTCGGTGGTTCGGCTGCTCGATGGCGGCGGACGAGAGCTGGCCTACAGCGACGACGAACCGGGCATCGGCTCGGATAGCCGCTTTGCATTTCAGTTTGCCGCGGCGGGCGACTACTTCTTGGAGATTCGCGATATCCGCTATCAGGGCGGGGCGAATCATCGCTATCGCCTGCGGATCGGCGACTTTCCGTTGGTCAGCGCCGCGTTTCCGTTGGCGGCGCCCAAGGGCGCCACGGTGAAGTTAGTCGTTGCGGGTCCGGACGCCCAGCGGGCTCCGGCGATCAGCGTCGCGGCGCCGGCCGCGACGCCGGGCGACCGCTTCAGCGTCTCTGCCAAGTTCCCCAACGGCCAAGGTTCGGCGCCGCTGATGGTGATGGTCTCTGCGGCCGCGGAACAAGTCGAGATCGAGCCGAACGACGCCCCCGAGGCGGCCACGGCGGTCGCGCTGCCCTACTCGGTCAACGGCCGCTTCGACCTCGCCAAAGACCGCGATTTCTACGAATTTCAGGCCAAGAAAGGGCAACGGTTCGTGTTCTCCGGCCGCGCGCGGAGCGTTGGTTCGCCCAGCGATCTGTTCATGCGGCTGTATAACGCCGCTGGCGGCGTGCTGGCCGAAGCGGACGACGCCGGTCCGGAAGAAGGCGCGATCAATTACACGTTCCCCGAAGACGGCGTCTATCGGCTGATGGTCGAGGACTTGCTGCACCGCGGCGGTCCGGAATTCGTCTATCGGGTCGAAATCGCCGCGTATCAGCCGGGCTTTTCGCTGGCCATCGACGCCGACAAGCTCGACGCGCCGCGCGGCGGCGTGTTCGTGGCGAAAGTCACCAGCGCCCGCCGCGATTACAACGGGCCGATTACCTTGTCGATCGCCGGCGCCGGAGATGGCTTCGCACTGGCCAACAACGTGATTCCCGAAGGCAAGAATGAAACCACGATGAGCGTGACCGTGCCTTCCTCGCTGGAGCCCGGCAAGCCCTATACGATTTCGATCGTCGGGCAGGCGAAGATCGGCGAGACCGATTTCCGTTCGACCGCCAGCACGCAGGTTGCCTTGCGAAAACTTTTCAATGGGTTGGCCTACCCGCCCGAGTCGCTCGACGGTTCGCTGGCCTTGGGCGTGGGGCCGGTGTTCGCCGATTTCTTCCAGTTGGCCGTCGAGCCGGCGCCGGCGCTGTATCCGCAGGTAGCGGGCGCGTCGTCGGTGACCGTCAAAACGACCAAGTCGAACGGCTTCGACGATCAGATCACGCTGGCCGTCGATGGCCTGCCCGCCGGTGTGACGGCCACGGTCGCTCCGATTCCCAAGGGGCAGGCCCAGGTCGCCATCGCCCTGGCTGGCCCCGGTTCGCTGGCCGAAGGGGACTATACGTTCCGCATCGTCGGTTCGGCCACGTTTCAGAACCAACCTAAGCAGGTCGTGCTTGGCAATGCGGTGCTACGGGTGGTCAAGCCGCTGGAAGTGACCGCGGCGCCGGCCGGCCCGGTCAATCGCGGCGCAGCGGCGAAGCTGAAGCTGTCGGTCGCGCGGGCGCCCGGCATCGGCGGGCCGGTCACGATTCGCCTGAAGAACCTGCCGGTGGGCGTGACGGCGCCGGCCGAGATCACGATTCCCGACGGACAGAACGAAGTGCAGGTCGACCTGACGGCCGCGGTCGACGCCCGCTTGGGCGAAGCCGCCATTACGGCGGTAGCGGCTGCGAAAGTGAAGGAGAAGATGGTGACCATCGAGAGCGTCCCCGCGACGCTGCAAGTGGCCACGCCGTAGTAGGTCAGGCTTTCCAGCCTGACGATCTAGTAGGTCAGG
>Ga0307372_10006017_pt1 | contig 17928 bp, 16 predicted proteins | sample OX1MG_FD_202533 | JGI IMG/M metagenome (GOLD analysis project Ga0307372, IMG submission 202533) | Soil microbial communities from Risofladan, Vaasa, Finland - OX-1 | ecosystem: Environmental > Terrestrial > Soil > Coastal area > Acid sulfate soil | place: Finland: Risofladan, Vaasa | collected... | reverse complement strand
ATGGCAGATTCTGTCCGGGTGCCTGGGTTGGTGTCAGCACCCAATCTCTAGGCGATTCCAGACACTTGTACCATGCCCGTCAGCGAATCCCTGCTATGCGGTGAATAAGATGGGCTAGCTAGCAACAGCCCGCGCTACCCAGCCCGCGCTACCCAGCCCGCGCTACCCAGCCACGGCCCGAACGAAGCGCTCCACCTCGGGCTCGTCGTTGCACCAGTGTTGTGATCCGCACGCTTCGGCCCTCCGGCCGACATCTCGCCGATGGCGGTTACGCCAGGCTGGACGACATCCAGGCTCTGGCGGCAGCCGGTTATCGCTTCTACGCCCCGTAAGGCAAGATCAGCCGCGAGGACATTCTGGCTCATGCCTGTGCCCAGTGCCGCTCCAACAAGGGCGCGCCGGCTGCGGACGGTCAGGACTTTGCGGATTTCGAGGCGTATGGGGTCGAGCGGTGGCTGGCTGAACTGGCGCTTGCGCTCCGGGAGGAGGCTTACCGACCGGAACCGATCAGACGCGTGTTCATACCGAAGGCCAACGGCAAACTCAGGCCGCTGGGCATCTCGACCGTGCGGGACCGGGTCTGCGTGACAGCAGCGATGCTGGTGTTGGATCCGATCTTCGAAGCCGATCTGCCACCGGAACTCTGCGCCTGTCGTGCCGGGCGAAATGCCCAGCAGGCGGTGATCGAGGTGGAGGAGCTGTTGTTGCGTGGTCATCCGGAAGTCGCGGACGCCGACCTCGCGGACTGCGTCGGGAGCATCCCCCATACGGACCTGTTGAAGTCGGCAGCACGCCGGATCGTTGATCGGCGCGTGTTGCATCCGATCAAGATGTGGCTGGACTGTCCCGTCGAAGAAACCGACAAACGAGGAAGGAAGACACGTACGACCGAGACGCGCGACAATCGGCGCGGCATTCCGCAAGGCTCACCCATCTCACCGTTGCTGGCGAATCTCTGCATGCGCCGGTTCGTGGTGGGGTGGAAGAGGCTCGGGCTTGAGCGCAGCTTCGGCACTCGCCTCGTCACCTACGCCGATGATCTCGTGATCCTGTGCCGGAACGGCAACGCCGGGGAGGCGTTGCAACGACTGCGCGAGATCATCAGCAGGCTGAATCTGGCAGTGAATGAGGAGAAGACACGAATCTGCAAGGTACTGGCGGCAGAGTCCGACTTCCTGGGGTACACGTTTGGGCGGATGTCTTCAGCGGGAACCGGCAAGGCCCGCCTGCGTCAACGGCCCATCAAAGAAGAGTATCAAGCGCATGGTCGAGAAAGTCCGCGCGCTACGCGGATGGGCCAACCACTTTAGCGTTGGCACCGTCAGCAAAGCGTATCGCGCGCTCGACAGCTACACGGCTGTGCGGCTGCGCTGGTGGTTGCGTTCCAGGCACAAGGTCAGGCGGCGCAGGGGCGGGGCCTACCCACTCTCGCACCTCTACGGGTACTTCGGGCTCGTGCGCCCGAGTCGACCTGGGCACGACGTGCCGTGGGTGAAGGCGTGACGTTTTGTCCGGGAGTGGGATGCGGGAGATCCGCATGTCCGGTTCGATGAGCGGGGTGTGGAAGCGGAGCCACGGCCGAACCAGTGAGGCACCGCCAAACGAACGGGGCGGCAACAGATATGTTCGACCTACAGCCACCGCGCCACACCTCGACTCTACCGAGGCTGTGTGAAAACGCCGTACCGTAACAGCGACCAGCAATTATGCGATGCCACGATGGTTGGTCCTGAACCTTCCCTCCTGCCGTGATGGTCACCTTCGACAGACTATTGCCTGACCACCGCCGGCAATCGCGTTTTCACACAGGCTCGGCCGGTAACCGACGTTCGAACCGAGATTCAATCCGACCATCTGCCAGGCCGGCGCTCCGGGACGAGTGCCGGCCTGTTCGTTTCCATCAAGCGCCAGTGCAGCGCACTATAGCCAGATCCGGATGCCGCAATGGCGTTCGACGACCTCCCGGATGACACGTACAGGAGCGGTAACACCCGTGTCACCACGACCCTCGGCTCGGCCGCCACGACGGTCAGGGTGGATGACGTGCGCGGGTTCTTCGTGACGATGAACGCGCAGAACGTGCCGGTATCCGTCAGCACCACCGCGATCCTGACCGTGGTTGTGGGGTCCGACACGGCCACGCTGACCGCCTGCCGGGCCGACGGCTCGGTGCCCGCCACCCCGAACCCATGCTCTACACCCTCCGTTCCAGCCGGAACGTGGACGCCATCGCCACGATGATCAGGACCCCGACAACGCCCGGCAGCAGCGCCGCGTCCGTGCGGTGCGTCGCGTCCCACACCGCGCCGCCGAGCCAGGGTACGATGAACGTGATGCTGTAGCCCAGCGCGAGCATGCCCGCCGCCAGCCGGTGCACGTCGTCGCTCCGGGCCAGCAACGGCGGCAAGGCAAGCGTCAGGATCAGCACGAAGGCCGCCGCGAAGCCGATCATCCCCGCCGCCGCGATCATCACCGGTGCCGAGGGCACCAGCAGCCCCGCCAGGCTGGCCAGCGCCACCAGGGCCATGACGATGAACGGCGCGCGCCGCCCGACCAGCCGGCGGCCCACCAGCATGATGAGGAACGAGGCCGGAATCTGCCCGGTGTTGAGCGCCGTCAGCCCGGCATTCAGCAGGTCGGCGCGGCCGATCGCGTGCAGGTAGTCCGGCAGGAAGGCGTTGCAGCCGAAATACAGCGCCGAACCGCCACCCAGCACGCAGCCGAGCTGCCAGGTGCGGATATCCCCCCAGTCCGGCCACCAGCGCGCTCGCGCCCGCCCGCGTTGCGGCTCCACGTGCGGCGTGAAGCCCAGCACCAGGAACGCGGTCGCCAGCACGGGTGCGCTCCAGAACACGAAGCTGGCCCGCCAGCTTCCGCCCAGCAGCGGCAGCACCAACGGGATGGTCAGGCTCGCCGACAGCATCTCGCCGATCAGCAGGCCGTTGGCATAGACCGCGGTGGCGAGCGGCACGCGCCCGGCGAACCAGCTTCCCACCAGCGTGGGCAGCGCCGGCTGCATCACCGCCACGCCGGCGCCCATCGCCGCCGTCATCGCGAACAGCATCGGCACCGACGGTCCGACCCCGCGCAGCGCCGAGGCAACGGCGACCAGCAGAACCCCGGCCACCGCCGCGCGTCGCGCGCCGATCCGCGCGATCAGCAGCGATCCCGGCACGGCGGCCAGCCCGAACAGCAGCACCGGCAGTCCGGTCAGCGCCGCCACCATCTTCTCGTCGAGATGCAGGTCGCGATGGATCAGCGGCAGCACCGGCGGCACCGCCAGGATGGTCAGGCGCAGGTCGATCCCGAGCACCCACAGCAGGCCGAGCCGCGGCCATCCCGGCCTGGTTTCTGCGGCGTCGCCCTGGTCCATCCGGGTATGTTCCCCTTGTCGTGCGTCGGCGCGCGCAGTGCCGCGACGATTCCCCCGCGGGAGAGTGCCGCCGCGCCGCGCTGCCCGCAATGACTCGTGCCTGGGCCGTCGCGCCGCCCGCCGCCCGGGCGCGTTCCGCAACCCCGAGGATCTGGCCTTCGCGCGTCCGCCGCGCTGCGCGACCTGCATCACCTGCGCTTCGACCACCCCGCGATCTGGAGCCGGCATGACCATCCTGGAAACCGACGGCGAAAAGCTGCTGGCCGCCTTGTGCAGCGTGCTTGCGTCGATCGTGCGCGAGGGCGACAGGATCGCGGTGACCGTCCCGTGCGCGTAACCATGGCGGCCCGCCATGACGCGAGCGATGAGCGAACCGCTCTACCCGCCCGCCCCGGATCGCGGTAACGCATCCCACCATGCCCTCCGCTTCAACCCACCCCACGCTCCGCACCGCCGCCGCCCTCGCCGCCGCCGGCCTGATCGCGCCCGCCGCGCGCGATTCCATCGCCGCGGTCGAGCGCCGCTACGCCGTCGCCGTCACCCCCGCCATGCGCGCGCTGATCCGCCACCCCGCCGACCCGATCGGCCGCCAGTTCATCCCCGATCCGGCCGAGCTATTCACCGCCCCGCACGAATCCCCCGACCCGATCGCCGACGACGCGCTCTCCCCGATCAAGGGCGTGGTCCACCGCTACCCCGATCGCGCCTTGCTCAAGCCGCTCCTGGTCTGCCCGGTCTATTGCCGCTTCTGCTTCCGCCGCGAGCATGTCGGCCCCGATGGCGGCCTGCTGTCCGAGGCGGACCTCCAGGCCGCCTACGCCTGGTTCGCCGCCCGTCCGGCGATCCGCGAGGTCATCCTCACCGGCGGCGACCCGCTGATGCTGTCGCCCCGCCGCCTCGGCGCCATCGTCGCCGCCCTGTCGGCCATCCCGCATATCGACATCCTGCGCGTCCACACCCGCGTCCCGGTCGCCGACCCCGCCCTGCTCACCGACGCGCTCGCCGCGGCGCTGGAGGGGGAAAAATCGCTGTGGCTGGTGCTGCACGCCAACCACGCGCGCGAGTTCACCTCCGACGCGCGCGCCGCCCTCCGCCGAGTCCTGGCCCGCGGCGTCCCCCTGCTCGGCCAGTCGGTGCTGCTGCGCGGCGTCAACGACAGCGCCGAGGCGCTGGAGGCGCTGTTCCGCGCCATGCTCGCGGCCCGGGTGAAGCCGTACTATCTGCACCAGCTCGACCCCGCCCCCGGCACCGCCCGCTTCCACGTGCCGATCGAGGAGGGACGCCGGCTGCTGGCCGCCCTGCGCGGCCGGGTCACCGGCCTGGCCTGGCCGACCTATGTGCTGGACATACCGGGCGGCCACGGGAAAGTGCCGATCGGGCCGGATTACCTCGACGCGGACGGCAGTGTTCGTGACCCGCACGGCGTGCGGCATGGTCCGCTTCACACGGAACCCAAGAGCTGAAGCCGCAACGGAGGATACCAGATGAACGCGCCGGTCGCTGTCGATTACGGTCCCGAGGAAGCCGCGATGCGGCTCTATCTGGAAGCCGGCGAACGGCGCGCGTTCGCGCTCGGCAATCGCGGGCCGATCCGCTTCATCGCCGGCGGGACGTTGCACCCCGACATCCTGGACGCTTACTGGCGCTGCGGCTTCTACGTCTTCGAGGGCGTGCTGAATGCTGCGGAACTGGCGGATATCGAGACCGACATCAAGACCAACGTGCTGGCCCGGCTGCCGGTGGAGCAAGGCGCGCCGGTCGATGCCCGGGGACGACCGGCGCTCGGTGCCGGCCTGGCGGCGCCAACCCTGTTCTGGTCCAAGCCGCTCGGCGATCCGTTCGGCGGCACCAGCCTCGCGGGCGGGCGTCACCCGGTGAAGATGTTCGAACCGCAGGCGGCACCGGATGCGCCGCGCGAGGTGGTGTATCTGGTCCTGGGGTCCTTGCAATTTTCCGAAGCCCATCTGCGCGTCTATGGCCATCCGCATTTGCTCGCGGTCGCGGCGGCGGTGAACGGCGACGACTTCGTGCCGTTCAACGAGGCGCTGTTTATCAAGGAACCCGGAAGGGGAGCCTCCGTTGCGTGGCACCAGGACGGGCTGACGCACTGGAACAGTCCCGACTGGGACCAAGGTTCTCATGGTTTCAACTTCATGGCGCAGCTTTACGGCTGCACGCCGGCCAACGGGGTGTGGGTGGTGCCCGGATCGCACAAACTCGGGAAAGCCGATATCCCGGCGATGGTCGCGGCAGCGGGCTGCGAGCGGCTGCCGGATGCGGTGCCGATCGTGTGCCGGCCGGGGGATGTGGCGATCACCAACCGGCAGGCGGTGCACGGGTCGTTTGCCAATACCGGCAAGGACTGGCGAATAACGCTGAACTTCGGCTTCCACCGCCGGCGGTCGGTGCTGGGCGTGATGGGCGGCGGCGTGCACAACGCGGCGGCCGTGTATGACGCGGACCGGATCCGGGAACGGGCGCGAATGATCGGCTACGGGATCGACGCCCGGCGCCAGCGGTTCCCGGCGGAGACGCCGTATGTTTACGCACCGCATGCGGGGGCAGGGGAGACGTATCGATGGGACGCCGCGGCGAAGCTGCGGATCAAGGACTACAACCTGCATGATCTGAGTATTTAGGGTGGGGCTGGCGGCGCGCACCGCGGCGCATCCGTGTTCTGATCCTGACGGATCGATCCTGGCAATTTCAGTGTCATTGCGAGCGAAGCGAAGCAATCTCCGGCGTGCATTGCTGCGTTCTCCCGAGCGGGATTGCTTCGCTTCACTCGCAATCGCGGGTTGGCCGCAGGGTTGTCGTCGGGGAGCACTCGGTCGTCCTGTTGGTCGATAGGACCACCATGATCGAACTGAAAGCGATCAAGGCGCCGGACAACGCGTACACAGCGCAGTGCATCAGCGGCCCTGAAGGAGGCGTGCACGGTGGCCGGAACCGTCATCCACGCGCGAGCGATGGGGATCCATGCAGCCCGGGTCCGCGCTTGGCTGGGGCTGGGGTCCCGCTCAAGGAACCACGCCGGCGCGTTAAGAACGTTCGTCGTTGGTATTAAAGATGGGTTAAGCTGTCGGCCGCCATGCTGCGGGCATGAAGCGGCTGGAATGCCTGGACGGGCTGCGCGGTGTGCTGGCGGTTTATGTGATGCTCGGTCACATGGCGCCGTTCGCGCTGATCCCCGCATGGATCGTGCTGCCCTTGTCGCATGGCGGCGCCGCGGTGGACGTGTTCTTCATCCTGAGCGGCCTGGTGATCGTGCAGTCGCTGGAAAGCTTCGGCTGGCGCGGGCGCGGCTTCCTGGTCGCCCGGGCGGCGCGGACCTATCCGGTGTACCTCGCGATGCTCGCCGCAGCCGCAGCAGTGCAGGCGCTGCCGTTCGATTTCGGGCGCCTGCCGTGGCTGCGCGCCGACAGTCCGGCGCATGCCATCTGGCCGGTCGGATGGCCACAGGCATGGGTCACCGAGAGCCTGGCGCACCTGACCATGACGCACGGGCTGCTGCCCGACGGCATCCTGCCGGGCGTGTGGATGAGCTTTCTCGGTTCCGCCTGGAGCCTGTCCACCGAGTGGCAGTTCTACGTGCTCGCCTTGCTGGCCGGCGCGCGGATCGGGCCGCGCCGGATGGCGGCGGCGTTCCTGTGCATGGCTGCCATCGGTGTGCTTTGGAAGGCGACGGCACCACCTGATTGGCAGTTCAGCCGCGCCTTCCTGCCGAACAAGGCGCAATATTTCGCACTCGGCATCGCCAGCGCGGGGGTGGTGCGCGGCGGCACGAGATCGCAGTATGGCGTGGTGTTGGGGACCACGCTCGCGATCTGTGCGGCGCAGGGCCGCGCGGACAAGCTGCTGCCGCCACTGGTCTGGACACTCTGCCTGGCGGCGCAACTTCGGCCGGAATTGGCCAGCCTGGGGTTACTCGCCCGCGCATTGCGCTCGCGTGTCCTGTTGTGGCTCGGCGCGCTGTCCTACTGCATTTATCTCACCAACGAACCGGTGCACGAATTGCTCGGGTTCGGTCTGGCCGCGGTTGCCGGCGGAAACGGCACGCTGTTCACGGCGCTCTGGCTGCCCGGCGCGGTGCTGTTGCCGCTGCTTCTATCTGCCGGGCTCCATGCGTGGATCGAGGTTCCCGCGCTGCGGTGGGGACGCGCTTATGCGCGCAAAGTGGACGCCGCAGCGGTGCCGGCCGCAAGCGGGCCGTCCTGGCCGGTTGCGGATCTGCCGCCGGGAACTCGAGTCAAGCGCATGCTCCATTTGCATCGGGGGTGACGCGGAGTCATGACCCGCGTCATGTGATTCACCGGTTTCCGCGCGTCCGCGCCGTGCCGATGCCAACGTGGCGCAGCCGGAACGCGGGACATTCCGGCTGCCGTGTCACCTTGGGATCGCGTGCATCGTGCCGCCGTCAAGCATGGGAACGACCGGAGCGGCCGCGACCGCGCGGCGCTTCAGCACGCGTTTGTAAACGAACGAGGTGAGGATCGGCGTCAACACCGCGGTGACGATCACCGAGGCCGCCACCTGCACCGTCGCCACCGACGCGATCGAGGCGTAGGTCGGGTCGGCCATCGCCACGGCCTTCGGCACCGCCGCGGCGTTGCCCGCGGTGCTCGACGCCGCTGCCCCGGCGATGCCCGAGCCGCCCAACAGCAGGTCGGTGAGGACGCAGACGGTGCCGGTCACCACCAGCACCAGCAGGCCCAGCGCCACTCCCGGCAACCCGGCCGTCACCACCGAGGAAAGATTGATCGTCTGGCCCAGCGTGAATGCCATGAACGGCACGATGAGCGGCTCGTGCGAGCCGAAGAACTCGCGCAGGTCCTGATCGAGGTTGCCCAGCACGGCACCGGCGGCGATCGGGGCGATGACCGAGACCATGGTGAGCCAGGGAATGTTGGCGAGGCCGGCGCCGACCAGGATCAGCATGCTGAGGAACGGACCGGTCTCGATGCTCTGCGGCACATATGTGCCGGCGTCTTCCTTGTCGCCCATGACGCTGGTCAGTGCCATGAACATGCCGCCATTGGTGTCGCTCAGCGCAACCAGCAGTGCCAGGGTGCTGAAGCCGAACAGGCTGCCACCGAACAGCTTGCCGACCGACACCGCGATCAGGGTGGCCATGCCGACCTTGGCAGCCATGATGCCGAAGCCACGCTTCAACATGCGCGGCGCGGTGCGCAGCGTCATCTTGGTGCCGACGGTAAACAGGTACATTCCGAGAATGGTCGGATAACCGACACTGCTCAGCGCCTCGGTGAAGCCGCCGATCATGAGCAAATTCGGAAAGAACGTGTTGACAACCATGCCGATGAACAGCGGCACGACCATCAGCCCACCGGGGACCCTGGTGATGGTTTTATAGATTTGCATGGTCGGCTTCCTGTCGGCGCGACGCCTGTTTGAGCGACAATGCAGCAGATTCGGTCGGGTCCGCGTTGATCCAGGTCAAGCATTGCCGTAGCGGACCATTCCGGGGAGGTTAACGGGCGGAGGGAAAGCGCGTTGACGAAATCGACAGCCGCCCGAAGCGCCACTTGCCCGCAACCGCGAGAGCAGCCAACGTCGGTGGATGGACCAGCCTGTCAACGTGAGCAATCTGCGCGACGACACGCTCTGGGCTGTCGTCGCGTCGTTCGGCCGCACCACGCGGATCGCCGAGATTTTCTCCAGCCGGCTTGCCGCCGTTGCCGACCAGGCGTGGCGCGAGCAGCAGGTGCGGGCGTATGCCGGGTTCCTGCGCAACTCGCGCCAGCCGCCGCCGTGTTATACGGTACGGCCGATCCGCCGCACCGATCTGCCGCGCGCGTGGCGGCCGCTGCCGGCGCTGGGTTTCCTGCACGGGCAGTTCGTCTGAACAGGCGAGGCGGCTGGGGGGGACTTGCCGGTGCGGCGGAGGGTCGCGTTGCATGCCGGCGTCCGCACTTGCTCCGGGGTGAAAGACTTGCTGCTGCCGCGGCGTCGCCCTGGCTGCCGGCAAATTGCCCGGAACCTTCCCGGTTTCCGAATTTGACATGCAAGCAGCGGTCGAACAGGTTCGCCTTGCCATGTTGCCGCGCTTCGACCTCACCAACCGCCTCGCTCTGGTCACCGGCAGTTCCCGCGGGCTTGGCTTCGCCATTGCCCAGGGTCTGGCCGCGGCGGGTGCGCGCGTCATTCTGCATGGACGCGATCAGACGCGGCTGCGGCGGCAGGCTGCCGCGCTGCCCAGTGCGGCCGGCACGCTGGCCTTCGACGTTACCGACGCGGCCGGCGTGCGCGGCGCCTTCGGCTGGATCGAGGGTGAGCATGGCCGGCTGGATATCCTGGTCAACAACGCCGGCGTGATACCGCGCAAGCCGCTGCTGGAGACCACCGACGAGGACTGGCAGTCGGTCATCGATTCCAACCTGACCGCGTATTTCCGCCTCGCGCGCGAGGCCGCTCGGCTGATGGTGCCGCACAAGTCCGGCCGCATCATCATGGTGTCGTCGATCATGGGTTTGCTCGGGCGCGCCAACATAGTGGGCTACAGCGCGGCGAAGGCGGGGCTGCACGGCATGGTGCGGTCGATGGCGGTGGAACTGGCGCCGCACGGAGTCACCGTGAACGCGCTGGCACCCGGCTATTTCCCCACCGACGCGACCGACGTGCTGCACAAGGATGCGACGTTCAACGCCTGGATCGCCGCGCGCGCACCGATGGCGCGCTGGGGCGATCCGCCGGAACTCGCCGGTCCGGCGGTGTTCCTCGCTTCCGACGCATCGTCCTACATGACCGGACAGGTGCTTGTGGTGGATGGCGGGCTGAGCGCGGCGCTGTAGCCGAGCCACGTGCGGAGACGTTCCGCGTAACAACACCGGCTCGGGCGATGGTGGGTGCGACAGGGATTGAACCTGTGACCCCCGCCGTGTGAAGACGGTGCTCTGCCGCTGAGCTACGCACCCATGGCCCGGCCTGAGTCGGGCGCGTGCGTGATAGGCGGCGCGGCTTTGGCGTGTCAAGCCGCGCTTGGCCTGTGCCGCGGAGCCGCATAGGATGGGTCGATGCGCCGCGCCGCCCCGAGGTTGCTGGGACTGTTGCTGCTGCTTCCCATGCCGGCGGCGGCGGCGCGGGAATCACCCGCCCTGCACGCCAGCTACGCTATTTACGCGGCCGGGTTCCGCGTGGCGCGGGTGCAGGTGGTGCTGGGCGTCGAACCGCGCAGCTACCAATTGCAGGTTGCCTATCACACGGTCGGTCTGGTCGGGTTCTTCCATCACGGTCACCAGCGCAACAGCGTCGTCGGGACCTGGGACGCCGACCAGCCGGAGCCACGGAGATACGAAGGCGCCGGCGTCTGGGGGGGCGACGTCAACATGACGCTGATCGACTACCTGCACGGCCAGCCGTTGGTACAGCGCCTGATACCGCGACAGGCGGAAGAGCGCGAACCGGTCCCCATGGCACTGCGGCAAAATTCGGTGGATTCGCTGAGCGCGCTGGCCCTGCTGATCCGCCGGGTAGAAGACACCAACCGCTGCGAGGCATCGGTCCACACCTTCGACGGTTACCGTGCCAGCGAGATCACGACGCGTACGGTGGGCGAGCGGGTGCTCGCGCCGACCGGCCGTTCGATCTTCAGCGGCAAGGCGCTGCGCTGCGACTTCCTGAGCCAGGAGCTGGCCGGTTTCCGGCGCCGGGACAACACGCCGTACGATCGCCGGCCGCTGCATGGCTCGGCCTGGCTTGCCAGAGTCATCCCCGGGGCGCCTCCCGTGCCGGTGCGCATGGACTTCGAGACACTTTGGTTCGGCGACGCCACCATGTACCTGACGCAACTCGGGCAGGCCCCGCCGACCGAGGTCGCCGCGCATTAGACGACGCCCTGAAAACGTTGAGCCGGTTGGCATGGCAGGGGAGATGACGCGACACCACGACCCGCGCCATTTGATTCGCCGATTTCTGAGTGTCACCCGGGGGCAAAGCGTGCCGCGCTCCGGCTGCGCGCCGTTCGGTTCGAATGACGAGTGCGGGGGCACGGGCAGCCAACGGGCCCCCGCCAAGAAACGATTTTGTCAGGTCCATGCTGCGACTTAACCATGCAAGGAAGGTGAAATAGCCACCGAAGATCGCGCTCCGGTTACCATTTTGTAAGCATTTTCTGCCTTAATAGGGAAACTCCGGCAGGGTTCGCGTGAAATGGGCGTGGCATGGCAGTGATCTGGAACCGGCCATGAGGGCGGCGCTCCTCACCGCGACCTCGCTGATCGGGCTCCTTGCCTTCGAGGTGATGCCGGCGCAGGCCCAGATTTTCACGCTCAATCAGCCGGCGCTAGGCTTCGGCAATTCGCTGGTCAACTGCGCGGCGTTCGTTGGCTGCACCGCCGATACGCTGACCGAGACGGCAACCATCAAGGTCACCAGCACCCATTCGGGAACTTTGGTGTTCGGCAGCGCGGCCACGCCATTCAGCGGCACCGCCAGGACGCAAAAATACAAATCAAGGACGGGTCAGGCTTCGGGCACCACTGCAAGCAACACCTATACATTCGCACCGACGGTGATTGGGCAGGCCGCGACCCGGACGATCAGTGTCGCCGCCACGTTGTACAGCGGCAGGACGAAGGGCAGCCTGACGACGAGGGTCACCTTGTCGGGCACGGGCGTGGCGCCGGTGCAGTCCAGCTCGGCCGCGAACAACGGCTACGTGCTGGTCAATTCGAGTGCCAGCGCCAGCGTCACCGTCAACAACACCGGCAACGGCAATGCGGCGACTTACTGGAACGGCACGTCTTTCGCGCCGGTCCCGACCAGCATCTCGAATTTGAACGGCTCAGTCGGCGCGGTGACCGGGCCGGGTTACAGCGGTGCCACGGCGGCCAGCGTCAGCCTGAACGACGGCACTTCCACCAGCTACACTTACACCTATACGCCGACGCTCAAGGGTGCCACGGCGTCCTCGACGGTGACTCTCAACTTCTCGGACGGCAACAGCGCGGGAACCAACTCGAGCCAAACCGTCAGCTACACGCTGACCGGAACCGGCGTGGCGCCGGTGGCGAGCGTGGCGGTCAGCGGTGCCGGCTATGTCCTGGTCAACAGCCCCGCGGCCACCAGCGCGGCAAGCGTGACGATCGCCAATAGCGGCAACGGCGACCTCGCCGGCGCCGACTCTTCCATGTTGCGGACCAACCTGCACGGCAGCCAGGGCGCGGCTTCGAGTTCGGTGTTCACCGGCTCCGGCGGCCTGGTCAACCTGCAGGATTCGACCGTGGGCGCCGGCGCCACGACCGCCAGGACGTTCACCTATAATTTCGCGCCGACGGCGAGCGGGGCGGCTTCGACCGCGGTTACCACCAGCTTCGCGAACGGCGTCGGCAATATTAATGCCACCGGCACCTACACTGCCACGCTCACCGGCACGGGCGTGGCGCCGGTCGAGAGCGTAAGCGTCGGCGCCGCGCTGGCGCGTGCCAACTCCTATGGCTACCTGACCAATTCCGGCACGGGCACGGCGGCGGTCACGGTGCGGAACGTCGGCAACGGCAGCCTGGCTGGCAGCGGCACCGGCTTCAACCTGAACGGCTCGATCAGCAACACGCTGGGCGCTGGTTTCAGCGGCGGCACAAGCGGATCGTCGGTCAGTCTGCTGGACGCCTACGCCAGCGGAGGGCCCACCACCACGAGCGTCACCTATACCTTTGCGCCGACCGCGCGCGGGGTCGCGACAACGACTGTCACCGTCGACTTCTCGAACGGCGACAGCGCGGGGACCAATCTGTCGCAGACAGTGCGGGCGTCGATCGTCGGCCAGGGCGTCGGGCCGGTCTATCGGAGCAAGCTCGGCGCGACCATCGATACGCCGATCGTCAACGGCGGTACGGCGAACGCGACCAGCATCGGCTTCGGCACCGTCGGCAGGTACGCGACCGAGACGCTCGATCTCGCGATCGGCAACATCTCGACGGATCCGAACGGCGGGAACGCCTCGCTGACCGACCTGACCCTCGTGTCGGTGGCCTCGCCGGCCGGCGGCAACGATCCGTCGGCGTTCACTATCGGCTCCTATGGGTCACTGCTGAGCGAGGGCGGGCAAACCTACTTGCCGATCACGCTGACCACGCATGGCCAGACTGGATCGCTCACCGGGTTCCTGAGCATCGCAACCGACGAGAACGCTCCGCTCGGTCTGGCGGGCGACACGTTCACCTACGCCCTGAATGCCTCGGCCGTGCCGGAGCCTGCGTCATTGCTCATGCTCGGCGTGGGTCTCGCGGGGTTGGGCGCCGTGCGGCGCCGACGGCGAATACGCGCAGCGGCGCCAACCGGGTGACGGCGCCGGTCGGCGGCCATCAGCGCATCGCCGATGTCCTTCGCGCACTGATGCTGGTCCGTTTCCTGTGAAACCACCACGGATCGTGCGACGAAGCGGGACCGCTGACCGACATTCCCCTGGATCAGGCAGGCCGATCCGGCTTCAAAGAGGGCTTGTCCAACCGCGCCGCTTACGCCCCTCGCCGCCGCATTCCGCCGCGCCGCTTCGACGGATCGTACCCCCCGCCGCCCGGCCCCATCGGCTCCGGCGTCCGATCCTTCCGCCCGCGCCCCATCGCCCCGGGCCGCAGCGACGCACTCGGCGAGGGCGGCGGTTCCAGCCCCAGATCCAGCGCCTCCAGGCGGCGCAACTCGTCGCGCAGCCGGGCCGCTTCCTCGAATTCCAGATCGGCCGCCGCCGCGCGCATGCGCTTCTCCAACTCGGCGATCGTTGCCTTCAGGTCGCGCCCGACAAACTCCGTCGCACCGCTGTCCTTCACCGGCGCCACGGTCACATAATCCTGCTCGAACACGCTCTCCAGCACCTTGCCGATCGTCCGCCGGATCGACACCGGCGTGATGCCGTGCGCCTCGTTCCACGCGCGCTGCTTGTTGCGCCGCCGTTCGGTCTCCTCGATCGCCGCACGCAACGAGCGCGTCATCACGTCGGCGTACAGCACCACCCGGCCGTCGATGTTGCGCGCCGCCCGGCCGATCGTCTGGACCAGCGAGGTCTGCGACCGCAGGAACCCCTCCTTGTCCGCATCCAGGATCGCCACCAGCGAGCATTCCGGAATGTCCAGCCCCTCGCGCAGCAGGTTGATTCCCACCAGCACGTCGAACACGCCGAGCCGGAGATCACGGATGATTTCTATCCGTTCCAGCGTGTCGATGTCGGAGTGCAGGTAGCGCACCTTCACGCCATGCTCGGTGAGATAGTCGGTGAGGTCCTCGGCCATGCGCTTGGTCAGCGTGGTGACCAGCACGCGCCCGCCGGCCGCCGCGACGGTGCGGCATTCCGCCAGCAGGTCATCGACCTGGTGCTCGACCGGGCGCACCTCGGTCACCGGATCGATCAATCCGGTCGGCCGGATCACCTGTTCGGCGAATACGCCGGCGGTGCGCTCCATTTCCCAGGGGCCAGGTGTTGCCGAAACGAACATGGTCTGCGGGCGGAACCGCTCCCATTCCTCGAATTTCAGCGGCCGATTGTCGATGCAGGACGGCAGGCGAAAGCCGAACTCCGCCAGGATCGACTTGCGCGCGAAGTCGCCGCGATACATGCCGCCCAACTGCGGCACCGTCACGTGGCTTTCGTCCACGATGAGCAGGGCGTTTTCCGGCAGGTATTCGAACAGCGTCGGCGGCGGCTCGCCCGGATTGCGCCCGGTCAGGTAACGCGAATAGTTCTCGATGCCCTTGCAGGAGCCGGTGGTCTCCATCATTTCGATATCGAAGATGGTGCGCTGCTGCAGGCGCTCCACCTCCAGAAGCTTGCCCTCCGCAGTCAGCTCGGCCAGCCGCTGCTTCAGTTCCACCTTGATGTCGCGGATCGCCTGCGTCAGCGTCGGCCGTGGCGTCACGTAGTGGCTGTTGGCATACACGGTGATTGCGTTCAGCGATGCGGCCTTGTCACCGGTCAGCGGATCGAATTCGTGGATCGATTCCACCTCGTCGCCGAACAGCGTCACGCGCCAGGCGCGGTCTTCGTAGTGGCTGGGGAAGATATCCACGACCTCTCCGCGCAGCCGGAACGTGCCGCGCTGGAACGCCGCGTCGTTGCGGCGGTATTGCAGGTTGACCAGTCCCTTGGCCAGCGCGTCGCGGTCGATCCGCCCGCCGACCTCCAACTTCACCACCATCTTGGCGTAGGTCTCGACCGAGCCGATACCGTAGATGCACGACACCGACGCGACGATCACCACGTCGTTGCGTTCCAGCAGCGCCTGCGTCGCCGCGTGCCGCATGCGGTCGATCTGCTCGTTGATCTGCGCGTCTTTCTCGATGTAGGTGTCGGTGCGAGGGACGTAGGCCTCGGGCTGGTAGTAGTCGTAATAGGAAACGAAATATTCCACCGCGTTGTCGGGGAAAAAGCTCTTCATCTCGCCATAGAGCTGCGCCGCCAGCGTCTTGTTCGGCGCCAGGATCAGCGTCGGCTTCTGCACCGCCTCGATCACCTTGGCCATGGTGAAGGTCTTGCCGGAGCCGGTGACGCCCAGCAGCACCTGGTCGCGCTCCTCGGCCTGCACGCCGCGCACCAACTCGGCGATCGCGGTCGGCTGATCGCCGCTGGGTTGGTATTCGGACACGGTCTTCAACTGCCGGGTCAGCGGCTTCGCCGGCTGCTTCGGTGGCACGAACAGGGCTGGTGGGGACGGGCGCAGCAGGGTCTCGGACATCGGGGGCTCCTCGGGTCCAAGAAATGGGCGTTCCGGGGGCAGGCGTCGAGGGGGGCTCGAACGTGGTTATCGGGCACGCGCCGGCCGGGCGAACCATTTCGCCGGGGTTATCCCGGCGCCAGCCGAGGCCTGGGACGCGCCTTCGCCGAGACGTCGGCGTGGCTGGGCCGCCCGCGGTCGGAGAAGTTCATCCGATGGTCGTCCCCTGGGCTTGAGCACCGCCGCCGTCCCGGCGACACTGCGCATGCCAAATCAACCGGGCGAGGAGTGAGAGCATGATCGAGCTGTACGGCATGGGCAGCCCCAACGTCGTGAAAATCTACCTTGCGCTGGAGGAACTCGGCCTGCCCTACAACGTCCATCCGGTCGATGTGTTCGCCGGCAAGCAGTTCGACGCCGACTTCCTCAAGCTCAACCCGATGGCCAAGGTGCCGGTGATCGTCGATAGCGATGGCCCCGGCGGCAAGCCGTGCACCCTCTTCGAGTCCGGCGCCATCCTGCTGTATCTCGCCGAGAAGACCGGCGAACTGCTGCCGCGGGACATGGCTGCCAAATACACGGCGATCGAGTGGATGATGGTGCAGATGACCACGGTCGGGCCGATGTTCGGCCAGTTCGTGCACTATCTGCGCTTCGCGCCGCCCGGCAACGAGTATTCCAGGAGCCGCTACCTGACGCAAGCGCACCGGGTGACCGAGGCGATCGACCAGCGGCTCGCCATCCACGCCTGGCTGGGCGGCGCCGAATACGGCATTGCCGACATCGCCACCTACCCGTGGATCCGCAACGCTCCGGCATTGCTGGGAGCGGACGCCGCGGCGAAATATCCCAACGCCATGCGCTGGGTCGGCGCGATCAACGAACGTCCCGCGGTGAAGCGGGCGCTGGCCGCGGTGGATGAAGTGCGTGGCCGCACAACCGCCTTCGACAAGGCCGAGGCCGAGAAACTCGACAAGCTGTTCGGCCGCGGCGTTTACGCGACGGCCTGACGCACTGGGCAGGCATGACCGGCGGGTTTGCGCCCCACTTCCGCCAACACAACGCTCCCTCCGGCAGCCGTTGCGGGATACCAATGATAAAAACCCCCCGCCTGATCCTGCGGCCCTGGCGGAAGAGTGATCTGCCGGTGTTCGCGGAGCAAAACGCCGATCCGGTGGTGATGCGGTTTCTGGCTGGCGTGCTGACGCGGGAGGCAAGCGACACCTATGTTGCCCGCGCGGAACAGCATCTGGCGGAGACCGGCTTCTGCAAGTGGGCGGTCGAAGCTCCCGGCGTCGCGCCGTTCATCGGCGCGGTCGGCCTGTCGCGGCTGACGTTCGCGGCGTCTTTCACGCCGGCGGTCGAGGTCGCATGGCGTCTGCACCGCCGGTATTGGGGGCATGGCTATGCGACCGAGGCGGCTGGCGCGGCGATCGAAGATGGATTCGCGCGCGTTGGTCTGTGGGAGATTGTCGCGCTGACCGCGCTGGGCAACCTGGCATCGATGCGCGTCATGGAGCGCCTGGGAATGACACGAACAATCGAGTTCGATCATCCGGGCGTGCCGGAAGGGAGCCCGCTGCGGCGGCACATTCTGTATCGGTTGTCGCGCGTGGGGACCGGTCAGGCGCTCGCGTAACGGCGGCCGCCGTTTTGAGGCAACGGCCGTCCGCCCCGGTCACCAGGCGGCCAGCGGGCGCGGTGTGGCGGCAAGATCGCATGAAAGATGTGCAGACTCGGCCCGTGCAAGCCGCGTGGTGGGAGGACTGTTAGCGGCGGCGAAAATCCGCGCATAAACGGCGCCCAGTTCGTCGCGTCTCCGCATTGAAGCTCGCAACCGGACGGCACCTGGCGCGCTGCCACCGACCGCGGTGGTCGATTGTGGCTGGCTGG
>Ga0307372_10006014_pt1 | contig 17932 bp, 15 predicted proteins | sample OX1MG_FD_202533 | JGI IMG/M metagenome (GOLD analysis project Ga0307372, IMG submission 202533) | Soil microbial communities from Risofladan, Vaasa, Finland - OX-1 | ecosystem: Environmental > Terrestrial > Soil > Coastal area > Acid sulfate soil | place: Finland: Risofladan, Vaasa | collected... | reverse complement strand
CCGCGGAGACGGGGCCGCCGCGCCGCCCGGAGCCAGCGAGATCCCCGCAGCGGACGGCAGCGGACGGGCAGCGGCGCGGCAACGCCGGCTGACGTGCCTGACGCGGACAGCCCGGTCCCGGCACCCGCCGGGCGAGGCGGCTGCGATCCCGCCGGCCCGGCCGATCCCGGCGCCGGCGGCCACGGCGATACGACACGGCAGATCCGGTAGGCGCCGGCCAGCCGGTCCGGGTCACCACGCTCGAGCTGTTCTTCGATCTGATCTTCGCCTTCACGCTGACCCAGCTCGCCGTGGTTCTCGCTCCGGGTACGACCGACGTGCTGCAAGTGCTGCTGATCTTCGGGCTGCTCTGGTGGATGTACGGCGGGTACGCGTGGCTGACCAACACCCGCGCTCCGGTCCGCACGCGCTGCTCATCCAGGCGGGGGCGCCGCTCGTGGTCCGGCTGGGCGGCCGGTTCGAGATCCGGCGAGCGACACGAGCAGGCCGGGACTGGCGCTCGCTGCCCACTTCTACGCCCATATGCCGATGCTGCTCGGGATCGTGTTCATGGCCGCCGGGGTGGCCGAGGCGGTCGCCGGGCCCGGCAGCGGCAGCCTGCCCGCCGCGCTCGCGCTCGGCATCGGCTCGGCGGCGTTCATCGGCGGGCCGGCGGCGTTCAGGGCGGCGCTGCGAACCGGGCCGGCCCGGCTCTGGCTGGAAACGGCGATCGTCGCGCTCGCGACGGTGCCGCTCGGCGCGTTCGTGACGATCGAGGTGCAGCTGGTCCTGGTGACCGCGGGGCTGGCCGTCATGCTCGTGATCGAGGGCCGCGGCCGGGCGCGCCCCTGGCCAGGCGTGGTCACCCGCGATCAGCCGCCGGGAGAGCCTGCGGGAGAATGAGTCGGTGATCGAGCGATACACGTTGCCCGAGATGGGCCGGGTCTGGAGCGAGGCGCACAAGTACGAGCTCTGGTGCCGGGTGGAATCCCTGGTTCTCGAGGCGAACGCGGCGGCGGGGGTCGTGCCGGCGGACAGCGTAGCTCCGGTCCGCGCGGCACCGCCGCCCACGCCGGAGGCCGTCGCCGCCATCGAGGCCGTCACCAACCATGATGTGATCGCCTTCCTCAGCGCGTGGGCTGACAACACCGCGCCGCGCGAGGCCGCCGCCTATGTGCATTTCGGGATGACGTCGTCGGACCTGCTCGACACCGCGCTGGCCCTGCAGCTGACCGAGGCGACCGACCTGCTGATCGCCAGGGCCACGGCGCTCACCGCGGCCCTGCGGGACCATGCCCTGGCCCACCGCGGCACGCTGCGGCCCGGCCGCACGCACGGCATTCATGCCGAGCCTGACGTCTGGGGGCACCGGGTCGCCGACTTCGCGTTCGCGATGGCGCGCGGCGTCGCGCGGCTGCGCCAGGCCCGCGAGGCGATCGCGGTCGGCAAGCTGTCCGGCCCGGTCGGGACCTACTCGAGCATCGACCCGGCCGTCGAGGCGAGCGTCATGGCGGGGCTTGGCCTGCGGCCGGCCGACGTCGCGACTCAGGTCGTGCTGCGCGACGGCATCGCCGAGTGGGTCAGTGTTCTCGCGATCATCGCGACGGTCTGCGAGGCCGTCGCGCTTGAGGTCAGGCATGGCCAGCGGACCGAGGTCAGGGAACTCGCCGAGGCGTTCACGGCGGGCCAGAAGGGCTCGTCGGCCATGCCGCACAAGAAGAACCCGGTCCGTTCCGAGCGGATCAGCGGGCTGGCGAGGATCGTCCGAGCGCAGGTCGTGCCCGTGCTCGAAGGAATACCGCTCTGGCACGAGCGGGACATCTCGCATTCGTCGGCCGAGCGGGTGGCGCTGCCCGACGCCGCCATCGCCACCGACTACCTGCTCGAGCAGACGACCGCGCTGATCACCGGGCTGGTCGTTGACGCGGCGAGGATGCGGGCCAACCTGGACGCGACAGGAGGCCTGATCTACTCCTCGGCCATCCTGCTCGACCTGGTGGACGCGGGGATGTCGCGCGAGGACGCGTACACGCTCGTGCAGCAGGCCGCGATGCGGGCCTGGGAGACGGGCCTGCCGTTCCGCGAGACGCTGGCCGAGCAGGCGGCGACACGGGGCACCAGCCTGGACGAGGCACGCCTGGACGAGGTGTGCCGCCCCGAGCGCTATGTTGCGCGGCTCGGCGCGGTCTTCGACCGCCTGGAGAAGCTTGACCCGGCCGAGCCCGGAGCGGCGGAATGCTGAACCACCTCTACTCGGGCAAGGTCCGCGAGGTCTACCAGGCCGGCGACGGCATGCTGCTGCTGGTGGCGACCGACCGGATGTCCGCATTCGACTACGTGCTCGACTCGCCGATCCCGGACAAGGGCAAGATCCTCACTCAGCTCTCCCTGTGGTGGTTCGAGCGCCTCGCTGACCTGGTACCCAACCACGTCGTGGACGCTCCGATCCCGCCCGAGTTCGCCGGCCGGGCGATGACATGCAAGCCGCTGCGAATGGTTCAGGCTGAATGCGTGGCCCGCGGTTACCTGACCGGGTCGGCGCTGGCTGAGTACCGGCGGGACGGAACGATCTGCGGGATCAGCCTGCCGGGCGGGCTCGAAGACGGCTCGCGGCTGCCCGATCCGATCTTCACGCCGGCCACGAAGGCACCGCTCGGCGAGCACGACGAGAACATCACCTTCAGCCAGCTGGCCGGGTCGGTCGGCGCCGACCTGGCCGCGGAGCTGAGCCGGATCACGATCGCCGTCTACGAGCGCGGGGCCCGGCTGGCGGCCGAGCGCGGAATCATCGTCGCCGACACCAAGATCGAGCTCGGCTTCGACGTCGACGGCACGCTCACGCTCGGCGACGAGGTCCTCACTCCCGATTCGTCGAGGTTCTGGCCGGCCGCCCAGTGGCGGCCAGGACGCAGCCAGCCTTCCTATGACAAGCAGTACGTGCGGGACTGGCTGCTCTCACCGGAATCCGGCTGGGACCGAAACTCGGGAGAGCCGCCACCACCTCTTCCCGGCCGTGTAATCGAGCGAACAAGGGATAGATACATCCAGGCATTTGAGCAGATCACGGGTCTGACCTGGGCTGATTCAGGCTGAGCCGGCAACCAGACCCACCTGTTGCCCGTAGTGCACAGTCAGCTACGTTATGTATCGGCGTCGTCATCGTCCGGGGGGTCAACCAGCAGTGGAATACTGGACTACGCGTGACACGGCTGGGACGACGACATCGGACCTGGCCCGAAGCTGGCCGGAGCAGGTCAGCGCATATGCGTCAAGCCGGGATAATGATGTCCCGCCCCCCAGGGACAGGAGTTCCAGCATTATGAGCAGCGGTCAGCAGACCCGCTATCGCGTCGTAGGTGGCAACCCCCTCCAGGGGACCGTATTCGTCCAGGGCGCCAAGAACGCGGCACTGAAGATGATCGCCGCATCACTGCTTGCCGAGAAGGGGCGTACCGTCCTGCGGAACGTCCCGGTGATCGAGGACGTCCGGCGGGCCGTCGAGCTCGCCCAGGCGGTCGGGGCGAGCGTCAAGTTCCACGAGGTGGAGCGGACGCTGGTGGTCGACGCGTCCGAGCTGACCAGCCCCGTCCTGCCCGCCGAGATAACCCGGCGGTTCCGCGCCTCGGTCCTGTTCGTCCCCGCGCTGCTGCACAGGCTCGGCGAGGCGGTGCTCGAGGGCGTCGGCGGGTGCAATCTCGGCAGCCGCAACCTCGACTTCCATTACCGCGGCTTCGCCCGGCTCGGCGCCACGGTCGACGAGGGCGAGAGCCAGATCAGGGTAAAGGCCGACGGGCTGCGCGGCGCGCATCTGTACCTGGACACCCCGTCGCACACCGGCACCGAGAACCTGATCATGGCCGCGTCGCTGGCGCCTGGCGTGACCATCATCGACAACACCGCGCAGGAACCCGAGGTTCAGGACGTCATCGCGTTCCTGAGCAAGATGGGCGCGAAGATCAGTGGCGGCGGCACGGGATTCATCACCGTCGAGGGTGTCAGGGAACTGACGGCGGTGGAGCACACGGTCATGCCGGACCGGATCGACGCCGCGGTCTTCGCGATGGCGGCGGCCATTACCGGCGGCGAGGTCAGCCTCGTCGGTGCCTCGCTCGACCACCTCGGCGTCGTGCGCTGGAAGCTCGAGCAGATGGGCGTGGAGTTCGCCACCCAGGGCGCGATCCTCCAGGTGCGCAGGGACAAGCAGCTCCGCCCGATCAACGTGATCACCAGCCCGTTCCCCGGGTTCGCCACCGACCTGCAGTCGCCGATCATGGCCGTGAGCTGCCTCGCCGACGGGACCAGCTACCTCAGGGAGACGATCTTCGACGGCCGGTACATGATGGCGGGCGAGCTGAACAAGATGGGCGCCAAGGTCGAGGTGGCCGACGCGGTCGCGCTCGTGCACGGCCCGACCCCCCTGCGCGGGGCCAAGGTTACCGCGCACGACCTGCGCACCGGGATAGCGCTTGTGCTGGCCGGCCTGGCCGCGGACGGCGAGACCATCGTCTCGCCCGGCTACCAGATCGACCGCGGCCACGCCTCGGTTGCCGCGAGGCTGACCGCCCTGGGCGCCGATATCACCGAAGAAGACCTCGCCTAGCGAGCAGCCCAGCCCGTCCCGCCCAGACCGACCCGGCTCTTCGGAACAGGTTGACCAGCCTCGCAATCGGGGCCGCTAGGCCGATCGACTACGCCAGCCTCTCTTTTCATTGGTTTGCGTCAATCCTGGGGCCGCTCGCGGCGCCGCGATCCAGTAACAACGCCGGGCCGGTGCGTGCAATATTCGATCGGCGTAACTATTGTGAGCCGATCAGGTCGCTCCAATCAAGTCTCGCATACACCTTTATGCTGCGCTACACGAAACCCCGGGACGGAACAATGCGGCGATCCGGCGCACTCAGGCTGACAGCGGCTATCGCGGCCCTCGCGCCCACGACGGTACCGGCCGTACTCGCCACGGCTTCCGCTCAGCCAGTGAGCAGGCAGAACGCATCGTGTTCGGCGCATCAGCTCGACATCGGCGCGCTCGCACCGATCAAGGGCGATCCCGGCCCGGCCGGCGACTACGCGTCCTGGAATATCGCGCTGCGCAATACCGGGCCGCGCGCGTGCCTGCTAAGCGGCTGGCCGGGAGCGAGCATCTATTCCGATAGTGGCGACGTTGTGCCGACTAAATTCATTCACGGTTCGTATAACGACGTGCAGTTCGTGCCGAGCCAGGACATTCTTCTGGCGCCTGGCAGCAGCGCCGCAGTGACGGCCCTTATTCCGGATCATTACCGCGGCTGTGTTTCAGGCTGGAAGCTGGCGCTCACGCCGAGGGGCTATCAGCGGCCAGTCATCGTGCGGCCGGAAGCCCCGATCCGGAGCCTGTGCGTCGGCGGCCGGGTCCAGCTCTCGCCGTACTACCGGCGGCCGGCCCTCAGGACCGCGATCACGGACCTGGGCAGGCCGGTGAGCCAGGCCGCCTACCCGACCTCGGGGTCACCCATGCCGTCTCCGTGCTCGGCTGCCGGACTCCGTTCAGCAGCGCTGAGCCAGACCAGCGGGGCCGCCGGATCGACGATCACTCTCGGGCTCCGGTCGGTGCGCCGCTGCGTTCTCGCCACGGGAGGGTGGCCGACCGTCCGGCTGAACGTCGCGGGCGGCACTGGCCCTCCCGGGACGGGCCCTGCCGGGACGAGCCCTCTCCAGACAGGGGCCGGAGGAGCGGTGGCCAAGGCCCTTGACGACAAGACCGCGATGCGACGCGGAGCGGCACCGTTCGTCAGTTACGTCGCCGCGTCGGGCGAGGAGTCCGTGCTGACCCTCGCACCGGGCAAGCCCGTGTCCGTTGTCCTGGTGCTCACCAGGGCCTCCGCGGCGGCACGAGCGTGCCGCACCGCCGATTCGGCCACGATCTTCCTGTCACCTGCCACCGTCGGCCATGGCCTGCTGGTCCGCTTCAGCCGTCCGGCCCAGGTGTGCGATCAGGTCATGGCGCTGCCCTACCTGTCCGGCCGGAAGGCGGTTCACGTCGCCTCGATCGCCGCGGACGGGCTCAGGCTGGCGGACACCGCGGGTCACCACTCCTGGCCGGCCAGGACGCGCCAGCAGCCTCAGGACTTCTGGTACGGATCAGACGGCCCGATGAACATGGCGTGCCGCGTCTCGCCCGGCGGGGGCCGCTACCTGGAGAGCGCCAGCCCGAGGAACGGCGCCAGCGGCCTCGCGCCATCCCGGTGCCCGTACGGGACGCACGGCCTGTTCGGCGGGTACCTCGGCGAACTGGGGCGGTGGGAGATCTGGAAGCACTGCGACTCTGATCGCCCGCCGTGGAACGCGAGCGACTACGACGCCGCTCAGCTGGATCTGACCACCTACCATCAGGGGGCTGGAGCGGCGGCCTACTGGATGCTGGGCGGACCGGGCCGCATGGGCCAGCCCGCCAGCCCTTCGGCCGACTGGAACTGGGGGAAGCTGCAGGCCAGGCGGGCGGCCGGAGACGCCGGGCCGCACGTGCTCGGCTTCCCGTACATCTTCGCCGACGTCGAGCAGTACTCCGGCGGGTTCGACAGCGGCTGGCACCGGGCCTACGACGCCACCTGCGGCACCAGGGGACACGACGGCGCCATCACCAAGCGGGAGGCAAGGGACGTGCTCGACGGGTTCCGGAGCTACATCCGCGACCACACCCCCTACTTCCCTGGGGTCTACAGCTCAGGCGTGCGAGGAAGCTACTCCTGGCGCGCCATCTTCGGTTCGCGGACGCTGGCGGATACGGCCGAGTGGACCTACAGCTACGAGACGCGCTCGTACCGGACGTTCCCGCGCGGCTGGCACATTCCGCGGAGATCGGTGTCCCCTGTGTGGTTCGGTGCCAGCCCGGCACCGCGTTGCCACCTCGTCTGGCAGTGGATCGGCGGCTCCCGGCAGAACCTGATCTACCAGACCTTCCGCGCCGATCAGATCTGGTCGCCGGTGCCCAGGCCCGGCTGCCACTGAGCGGTGGCGGACCCGCTCAGGGCCGCGGGAAGTCCCTTGCCACTTCGAGAAACAGATCGTTGGCCGCCTTCTCACCGACCGAGACCCTGACTCCCTCGCCGGCGAAGGGACGGACACTGAGCCCGGCCCGGTCGCAGGCGTCAGCGAACCTCATCGTGTCGGGGCCGAGACGCAGCCAGACGAAGTTCGCCTCGGCAGGCGGCACGCTCCAGCCCATCTCCGTGAGTTCCGTGCGGATCCGGTCCCGCTCGGCGACGACCAGATCGACCCGGTCGAGGAGTTCGGCCTCGGCGGCCAGCGATGCCACGGCGGCTGCCTGCGCGACCGCGTTCACCGCGAAGGTGAGCATGGTCTTGCGCGCCGCCGCCGCCACCGGCTCATGCCCGATCAGGAAGCCGACCCGCAGCCCGGCGAGGCCGTATGCCTTGGAGAAGGTCCGCAGCACGGCCACGTTCGGCCGGTCTTTGTATATCTCGATCCCGTCGGGCGCGGCCGGATCACGTGCGTACTCCGCGTAGGCCTCGTCGAGCACGACCAGGCAGTCGTCTGGCACCTGGTCGAGGAAGCGGGCGAGCTCGCCGGCGCCGACGACCGTTCCGGTCGGGTTGTTCGGGGTGCAGACGAAGATCAGCCTGGTGGCCTCGGTGATAGCGGCCGCCATCGCCGCCAGGTCATGCCGCTCGTCGCGGAGCGGAACCTGGACGGACGCCGCGCCGGCCAGATCCGCGAGATAGGGGTACGCCTCGAAGGACCGCCACGCGTAGAGCACCTCGGCGCCCGGGTCGGCGACCGCCTCGAGCAGCTGCTGCACCAGCCCGACCGACCCGCAGCCGACCGCGACGTGGCTGGCCGGCACGCCGTAACGGGCGGCGATCGCCTCGGTCAGCTCGGCCGCGCCGTTGTCCGGGTATCTGTTGACCTCGCCGGCGGCCTCGGCGATGACCTTGAGAACGGAGGGCAGCGGGCCGAACGGTGACTCATTCGACGAGAGCTTGTAGGTCCGGCCGGCTGAGGCAGCACACGGCTTGCCCGGCTTGTAGGGCGCGAACTGATCAAGTATCGGTCGGAATCGTGGCATCGGCGCGGACATCGTTGTCCTCCCGGGCTGATGAGGTCTGCTCGCCCTCAGCGGTTCCGGCAATATACCGGCCAGGCACCGCGCCAAACCACTGGCGCTCCCGCTCGTCCTCGGGCACCGCCACCGGGCCGCCGGGCGACTGCCGGACCGGCTCGCAGGCCTGCCGCTGCCTAGGCCTGAGCATAGGCGGATGCAGGACATCGGTGTCACCGGGCCGGTAGAGCTGGGCCGGCCTGCCGCCCGACGAGCTGGCCGATCCGGTCTCCACGAGGAATCGTTCCGCACCGGTCACCTTGCGATGGAAGTTACGCGGATCGAGCGGGGTACCCCAGACGATCTCGTAGACCCGGCGCAGCTCGGCGACGGTGAAGGTATCCCGGCAGAATGCAGCGCCGAGGGTGGTGTACTCCAGCTTGGCCCTGGCCCGCTCCACCCCGTCCTGCAGGATGCGCGGATGGTCGAAGGCCATCTCCTTCAGGCTGTCTACGGGCTGCCAGCTCATCCGCGGATGATCGGGCGCCGGGAGATCAGGGGCCAGGCCCAGGTACGCCACGGACACCACCCGCTGCCTCGGGTCACGGTCGGGGTATCCGTAGGTCTGGAGCTGCTCCAGGTGGACTGCCGCGTGCGGCAGTCCGGCCCGTTCCCCGAGTACCCGCGCCGCCGTCGCAGGCAGGTCCTCGTCGAGCCTGATAAAGCCGCCCGGGAGAGCCCAGCGACCCAGGTGCGGCTCGGCACGCCGCCGCCAGACCAGCACCGAGAGCTGACTGGCCCGCACCGTGAGGATCACCAGGTCGACGCTGACGGCGACCCGCGGCACCTCCATGCCTGCACGTTACTTGGTAATCCGGAGTTCTTCCAGAGCGCCCTGGCCAGGGTAAACACTGACCGGAATCGACGGCCGCAGCTTCAGCTACGCGCTGCCTGATGAGGTGCTCCGCGGCATCGAGTATGTCGACAAGCACACCAGGGGGCGCATCCGGGCTCCTGGCCCGGTCACCGAAGGTGCGCCCGACCGTGCCCGCTACGTGATCAACTCCCTTATCGAGGAAGGCATCACCTCACGTCAGATGGAAGCCGCCAATACAGCGCACAAGGTAGCCACGGACATGCTCCGCACCGGCCGGCCCCCCGCACTAGGGACGAGCGCATGATCCTGAATAACTATCGCGCTATGCAACGCGTCGGTGAGTTCCGCCACGAATGGCAAATACGGACGCAGCGGGCGATCGCTGACCTGCAACAGTATCTCGCGGCCAAGGCAGCCGAGACGAAGCGCCTTCAGGAGTCCCTCCTGGCCCTGTCCCGGCAGTTCAACCATCGCCAGCTCGCTCTGCTACAGCATGCGATCAAGAATCCGCACGCGCGGTTCACGGTGATATCTCACGCTGGGAGCCATGACGTCGTTATCCAGACGGCCCGGAATGACCTGCAGGGCCTCGAGCAGCAAGGGCTACTGACCAGAACCACGCATAAGCGCGGCTATGCCTGGACTCCTTCGGCGCACCTCGCTGACCTACTGGAGCCAGTCCCCGGGTCTCAGTCGGCCGGCACTGGCAGGACCAACGGGCGCGGTGACAGGCCACAGCCGGCTATGACCCGGTCGTGAGCGTCTCGTATCGTGAAGGCATGAACCGGCTTGGAGAGCTTGAGCGCGCCATCATGGAGATTCTCTGGGTATCGCCCGATCCGATGACGGTCAGGCAGGTCGGCGACTGCCTCACCGACAGGGATCTGGCGCACACCACGGTCATGACCGTGCTCGACCGGCTCGCCAAGAAGGGGTTCGTCCGCCGTCAGCGGGCTGGCCGCGCCTGGCGTTACCGGCCGGCTGAGACCAGGGAGGCCTACGTCGCCGAGCTGATGCTGACGGCACTCGACCAGACCGGTGACCGGCAGGCAGCGCTGACCAGGTTCGCCAGGAGCGTCTCAGGCGCCGAGGCTGAAGCGCTCCGCGTGGCGCTGGAGGCCCTCAGCGGGGGCGGCGGGGACTGATCAGCCGTGTCAGCCGCCGTCTACCTGCTCGGTGCCGTCGCGATCGGCTGCGTTCCGGCCGCGCACCTGCTCGCCAGCGCTAGCTGGCCGCGCAGGTCGCCTGCCGTGGCTATCGCTCTCTGGCAGGCCATCGGCCTTGGCTGGGGCGTGGCGACGGTCGGCGCCCTGGCCGGTGTCGGAGCGGCCGGCCTTGACGGCCGGGCCGGGATCGGGCTGTCCAGCGTGGCCGGCGCGGCGGCGCGCGCAGCGAGGCTGCTGCTCGGCACCGACAGCGCCGCCGCCCGGCGCTGGGACGTGCTCACCGGCCTGCGCGTCCTGTCGCTCACTACCGGGATCTTGCTGCTGACGCTGCTCTGCTGGATCCTGCTCGCCGCGGTTGCCGCCGTGCTGCGGGCCAGGCACCGGCAGCGGGCGCTGCTCGGGCTGCTCGCCCACGACGATCCCAAGGTCCCGGGCGCCCTCGTGGTGGATCATCCGGCCGCCGCCGCGTACTGCGTGCCGGGCCTGCGCTCGGCGATCGTGATCAGCGCCGGTGCGCTTGACCTGCTTGACCAGGCAGAACTGGCCGCGGTTCTGGCCCACGAGCGGGCCCATCTGCGCGCCAGGCACGACCTCGTGCTGCTGCCCTTCACCGCGCTGCTGCGGGCATTCCGCTGGTGTGCCGTCGCCCAGGAGGCGAACAGGGAGGTCGCGCTGCTCGTCGAGATGATGGCCGACGACCGGGCGCGCAGGCTGCTGCCCGCCAGGGAACTCGCGACCGCGCTGCTCAGGGTCGGTGCCTCGGGCGGCGGCGCCGCCCCGACCGGCGCGCTCGCCATAGCCGGGGGCCCGGCGACCGCGGCCTCAGTCAGCACCGGCTCGAAGGCCAGGCTGGACGGCGAGCTCGCAGCCAGAGTTACCCGCCTGCTCAGGCCACCGCCGGGGCTCCCCGTTATCGCCGTCATGCTGCTTGGCACGATCGCGGCACTGCTCGTGGTCGCGCCAGCCGTCGCCCTGCTGCTGCCGTTGTGAACCTCGGGCGGCGAGCCGCCTAGTCCGCGATGCGGATCCGGAGGCGGCGGAAGCCCTTGCCCTTGTTCTCGATCTTGACGACCTCGATCCGGCCGATCTGCGCGGTCGACGCGACGTGCGTGCCGCCGTCGGCCTGCTGGTCGAGGCCGACGATGTCGACGATCCTGACCTCCTTGACTTCGGGGGGTACCAGGTTCGTCGCGGTGCGGATGATGTCAGGGATAGCGAAGGCGTCGTCGCGGGGCAGCACGCGCACGTCGATCCGCCGGCCGGCCTCGATCTCGGCGTTGCAGGCGGCCTGCACGGCGTCCCTGAAGCCGTCGGGCAGCTGGGGAAGGTCGAAGTCCATGCGGGCCGAGAACGGCTCCATGTTGCCGCCGGTCACCAGCGAGCCGTAGTCGCGGTAGACAACCCCGCACAAGACGTGCAGGCCCGAGTGCGTGCGCATCAGGGCTGTACGCCGGTCGTCCTCGATCGCGCCGCGAACCGCGGTCCCCGGCGGCGGCACCGGATCCCCGTCCGCCGCGAGCAGGTACAGGTCGTCGCCCTTGCGCGCGCCGGCGATGCGGGTCTGGACGCCGCCCCAGAGCAGAACCCCGTGGTCCGGCGGCTGACCGCCGCCACCCGGGTAGAAGGCCGACCGGTCAAGGACGATTCCGTCCTCGCCGGACGCCAGCACAGTCGCGTCCCACTCGCGCAGGCTCTGATCGTCGAGCTCGAGCCGGTGCGTTCGCCAGCTGGTCTCGGTCATCGCGCATCACTCATAGCTCCGCAGCATAGTGCGGGCCGGATGCGGGCGGGCCGACCTGCCTGGCGGACCCGGCTGGCAGGTCCTGGCGGGCGGACCGGGCTGCCGGACCTGGCGGGCGGACTCGGCGGGCGGACCCGGCGGGCGGCAGGCGCTGGCTACCAGGGGCCGTACGGGCCCTGGTGGGACGAGCCGCCCTTGCCGATCTCGCGCACCTTCGGGCGCACGTCCGTCATGTAGATCGCCGCCGCGATGAAGGCGACGATCGGGAGGATGCTGATCAGCGAGACATCGTAGGCTGCGCTGAACAATCCGACTGCCAGGCTTACTCCGGTGATGATGAGCCAGAGCGACTTGGTCCGTTTGCCTGCGGCCGGGAAGGCGCCCGTCGGGCGCCGCAGCGCGTCGATGAAGGCCCATGCCTCGACCACCAGGGCAGCGACGAGCAGGATCCAGTTCAGCCACTGGAGCGGCCCGAGTGCGTTGAAGCCGAGTGCGTTCGAAGTGTGCACGGTGCCAATCTACCCGGTCGCCGCGGCCGGCGGATCCGTCCACGGCTCGGCCTCGGCCGCCGCGACCGCCTCCACCACCGGGTCATGGTCGGACTCGGCGACCGCCTCGGCGACCGGGTCGCCGGTTTCGACCGCCCCCTCGGCGGCCGCGCGCGCCTCGGCTTCGGCCCTGACCTCCTTGCGGAACGACTCGTAGATGTCGATCAGCATCCGCTTCTGCCGGTCGGTGATCTCCGTGTCCGCCATGATCGCCTTGGTGAGGGTGGTTTCGCCGTCTTTGTCCACGTCGAGGATCCCCGCCTGAACGTAGAGCGCCTCCGCCGAGATCCGCAGGCCCTTCGCGATCTGCTGAAGAATGTCGGCGCTCGGGCGGCGAAGCCCGCGTTCCACCTGGCTCAGATACGGGTTGGAGACGCCCGCCGCCTGGGCCAGCTGGCGAATCGAGACCTTGGCCTGCTCCCGTTGCTCACGGATGTAGGAACCGATGGAGCTGACATTGACCGGGCTCATGCTGCCAGTCTCGCCAGGCGCGCGTGCAATAGCAAATAGCCCTGCAGGCGCGTCTGACCACGCTGTTACGCCAGGACAAGTGGGGGCAAGTCGGATAGCGGCGGAAGCACCGCCCGGATCTCGCCGACCGGCACGCCGCCGCCCGTCACCGGCGTCGTCGCGAGGAGGGAGAGGGCAGCGAGGCCGGAATCCGGGTCCGGAGCCGGGCCAGCAGCAGGGCCAGCAGCAGGGCCAGCAGCCGAGCCAGCAGCCGAGCCTCGAGCCGGGCCCGCGATCAGATCGCGCAGCAGCGTGGCCATCAGCGGCGCAACCGGCCGCTGCGCGCCGTCGTCGAACTTGACCGCGGCCGCTCTCCCGTCCGCCAGCGCGAACGCGCAGACGCCCTCGGCGCCCGACTTCATCAGCAGCCCGGGTACCGCGCCTGCCATCGCGGCCTCTGGCCTGGTGGTGCCCGAGGTCCAGGTCGGGTTGGCCCGCATCGCGTCGGCGACCCGCCGCTCGGCCGAACCCGGCTCCGCCAGCACCAGTGCCCGGAAGGCCCGTGCCAGCCCGGCCACCGAGATCGCCAGCAGCGGCGCGCCGCAGCCGTCGACGCCGATCGCGCTCACCGGCTCTCCGGCCAGCCGCTGGACTTCCTGCCTGATCTGGACCTGCAGCGGGTGATCGGGGTCGCGGTAGCTCGCGGTCGGCCAGCCGGCGGCGACGCAGGACGCCAGCATCGCGGCGTGCTTGCCCGAGCAGTTCATGTGCACCCGGTCGGCGACGCCGCCCGCCCGCAGCCACGCCTTCTCCGCCGCGTCGTCGAGCGGCAGGTCGGGCGGGCACTGCAGGTCGGATTCGGTCAGCCCGGCCCGGGCGAGGATCTCGCGCACCCCGGCGACGTGGAACTCCTCGCCCGAGTGACTCGCGGCCGCCAGCGCGAGCAGGCTGCCGTCGAGTTCGAGCCCGCAGCGCAGCATCGCTGCCGCCTGCATCGGCTTGTTCGACGACCTCGGGAACATCGGGCGGTCGATCGCGCCGACGGCGAGCAGGACCGATCCGTCCGGGGCGAGGACCACCAGCGAGCCGCGATGCAGCGACTCGACGATCCCGGACCTGACCACCTCGGCGAGCACCGGATTGGACGGCCCCGGGCCAGCCAGCGGCGAACTGGCCGGAGCGTCAGTGCCGATCGGGAACTCCGAGCATCGCCCTGGCCTGATCCGGGGTCATCGCCGGCCGCTGAGCCAGGCCGGCCAGCGTCGCGGCCCGCTCGACAAGCTCAGCGTTGCCCTGCACCGGCCTGCCGCGGGAGAACGTGATCGTGTCCTCCATCCCGACCCGCAGCTGCCCGCCAGCCGCCAGCGCGGCGAACATCACCGGCAGCGAGGTCCGGCCCACCCCGGTCGCCGACCAGGTCGCTCCGGCCGGCAGTGCCGCCACGGCCTGGACCAGCGTCGCCGCGTCTCCCGGCATCCCGCCGGGAACTCCCATCACCAGATCGCAGTGCACGTGCCCGCCGAACGGCGGGCCGAACCTGTCGAGCAGCCGGTGCAGCGCCGCCACGTGGCCCAGGTCGAACAGCTCGAACTCGGGCACCACGCCACGTTCCTGCGCCCTGACGTAGAGCTCGCACATGAACGGCCACGGGTTCATGAAGACCTCGTCGCCGAAATTCACCGTCCCGCAGGTCAGCGAGCAGCCGTCCGGGGCCGCGTCGAGTACCGCGAGCCGGCGTTCGAACGGGTCCGTGACCGCGCCGCCGGTCGACAGCTGCACGATCAGGTCGGTGGACTCGCGCAGGGCGTGCACGGTGTCCTTCAGCCGGGACAGATCCAGCGTCGGCTGGGCGTTCCCGTCCCTGATGTGCACGTGGATTATCGCCGCGCCCGCCTCGCGGCACTCCTTGGCGGTGGTGACGAGCTCCTCCAGCGTCACCGGCAGCGGCGGCACCGCCGATTTCTCGAGCTCCGCCCCGGTCGGAGCGACGGTGATCATCGTGGCCGGCCCCGCCGTGGCGGCGGGCCGGCTGCTGCTTTCAGCGGTCATCGGCGGAGCAGGCCTTTCCGGTTACACCTGACCTGGGGAAACGTCCCCGGGAGGGCGAACATGAACGGAAGAAACAGTAGCGGACGATCTGCCTACCGTGCCGCACAGGAGCCGCATGCGCCAGCTGATGACCATCAGCTGGCATCTCAGCCGATCGCCTCGCGGACGATTTCCAGCGGGTGCCTGGCTACCCGGCCTGTTCCATGTCTGATCTGCTGACGGCAAGAGACGCCTGTCGCCGCGATGACCGTCTCTGTCGGCTGGGCGCGAACCACCGGGAACAGCCGCTGGCTGCCGATCCGCATGGATAGCTCATAGTGCTCGGCCTCGAATCCGAACGACCCGGCCATCCCGCAGCACCCGGCGTCGATCTCGACCACCTCGGCGCCAGGGATGGCGCGCAGCAGCGCCATCGTCGCCGCGGTTCCTGTGATGGCCTTCTGGTGGCAGTGTCCGTGGAACACGATCCGCTTGCCGGCGAGCGGGTTGTCGGCCGGGATCGTCAGCCTGCCGTCGCTGACCGCCGTCAGCAGCAACTCCTCCGATGGCCGGACAGCCGCCGACAGGGCCGCGGCCTGGTGATCGCCCGGCAGGATCGACAGGTATTCGTCGGCCAGGGTCAGCAAGCATGACGGCTCGACGCCGGTCACCGGCAAGCCAGCCGCGACTGGCCGGGCGAGCTGACCGGTCAGATCCGCAGCCATCCGCCGAGCCTGGTCAAGCAGTCCCTTCGAGAAGCTGGCCCGGCCGCAGCATCCCGCGTCGGTCAGCCGTACCCGCCACCCAGCTAGCTCCAGAAGCTCGATCGCGGCCCGCGGCACGGCCGGCTCGGTGTAGCTGGTGAACGAGTCGGCCAGGAAGATCACCTCGGCCCGGGGCAGCTGCCCAGTGCCCGGCTCCTGGGCACCGGCCGACGCAGAGCTGGCCGCAGCCGACTCTGGCCGGCCGGAGAACCAGCGGAAGACGTTCTGCCGCTCGAACAGCGGCAACGGCCGACCAGCCGCGACGCCCAGCCAGCGCTGCCCAGCCCGTCGGACGGGTCCGAGCCCGGCGATGGCGTTCGCGACCGGAGCGGCAGCGGACCCGAGCCGGTTCAGCGCCCGGATAGCGCCGAGCGCCCTGGCCCGCAGGGGTACGCCGTGCCGGTCGTAGTAGGCGGCGAGCGTCTCCGACTTCAGCGCCGCGATGTCGACGCCCAGCGGGCATTCGCTCTTGCACGCCTTGCATTCCAGGCACAGGTCGAGGATCCCGTGCAGCCGCTCGTCCCCGAGCGCGGCCCGCGGATCGGGCTCTGCCAGCGCCTTGGCCAGGGCATTCGCGCGACCGCGGGTCGAGTGCTCCTCCTCCATCGTGGCCATATAGGACGGGCACATCACGCCGGCCGCGCTCTTGCGGCACTGTCCGATGTTCATGCAGCGGTCGGCCGCGCCGAACATCCCGCCTTCGGTGCCGAAGGTGAGCCTGGTGGTCAGCGGGATGACGGCCGGCCTCGCGACGTCGCGCAGGTGGTCGGTCATCGGGCCGGCGTCGACGATCTTCCCAGGGTTCATCCGGCCCGCCCGGTCGAACAGCCGCTTGACCTCCCGCATCGCCTGGTACAGCTCAGGGCCGAACATCCGCTCGTTGAACTCGCTGCGCGCTAGCCCGTCGCCGTGCTCGCTGGAGTTGACCCCGCCGAATTCCAGCACGAGGTCTCTCACTTGCTCCGCGACGGCACGCATCGCCCCTGCCTGGCCCGGCCTGGCCAGGTCGACGAACGGCCGGATGTGGAGGCAGCCCACGGAGGCGTGGCCGTAGAAGCCGGCCGTCAGGTCATGCTCGTCGAGGATCAGCTTGAACCGCTCGGTATACGACGCGAGCCTGGCCGGCTCGACGGCGGTGTCCTCGACGAACGCGAGCGGCCTGCGCGAGCCGTTGCTCGCGGCCATCAGCAGGCCCAGGCCTGCCTGCCGCACTTTCAGCAGAGCGCCCTGCTCACTCTGGGCGACAACGCGCAGCGTGAAATAGCCGTGCCCGCCACGCTGCCAGGCGCGGTCCAGCCGGTCTAGGCCACCGACCGCCTCGGCGAGCGTGTCCCCGAAGAAAGTGACGAACAGCAGCGCATCCGGGTCACCGCGCAGGATCGATCCGAGAGCCCTGTATTCGATCTTGCTTCGCGAAAGATCCAGAATGGTCCGGTCCAAGAGCTCGACGGCGGCCGGCCCGCACTCAAGTGCCGGCTCGGTCGCCTCGATCGCCGCCGGCACGGAGGCGAAGTGCCCGACCGCGATCACACGGTGCGCGGGAGCCGGGACCAGCCCGACAGTGGCCTCGGTGACGGTCAGCAGGGTTCCCTCTGAACCGGTCACGAACCTGGCCAGGTCCATATCGCCAGTCTCGGCCAGCCCTCGTGCGAGCCGGTCAAGCCGGTATCCGCCTGATTGCCGCCAGAACTGCGGATAGCCGGTCGCGATGGCCTGGGAATGGCGCCTGGCCAGTTCAGGCAATCCCCGGTAGATCGTCCCCTCGAGCGTCGCCGCCGTAGCCTTGCCCGCCTGGCGCGCGGCCGTGACCGGCCCGAAGACTGCCCTGCTCGCGTCGGACAGCACCACGTCAAGCTCGCATACGTGGTCGATGGTCATCCCGAAGCGCACCGAGTGACTTCCAGCCGAGTTATTTCCGATCATGCCGCCGATAGTGGCCCGGTTAGCCGTCGACGTATCAGGGCCGAATATCAGGCCGTGCGCGGCCGCTGCCCGGTTGAGCTGGTCCTGCACCACGCCAGGCTGCACCCTGGCGGTCATGCCTTCGGCATCGATCCGCACGATCCGGTTCATGTGCCGGGAGAAGTCCAGCACGATCGCGGCGCCGACGGTCTGCCCGGCGAGGCTGGTACCCGCCCCGCGGGGCAGGACCGGCACACCGAACTCACCAGCGACCGCGACTGCCGCGGCAACGTCATCGGCGTCACGCGGGAGGACCACGCCGAGCGGCTCGATCGAGTACATGCTCGCATCCCGCGAGTAGAGGTGCCGCGAGTAGTCGTCGAACCTGACTTCGCCGGCGACCGCGGACACGAGCGCCGCGGCGAGATCGCGAGCGCCAGTG
>Ga0307372_10006013_pt1 | contig 17934 bp, 18 predicted proteins | sample OX1MG_FD_202533 | JGI IMG/M metagenome (GOLD analysis project Ga0307372, IMG submission 202533) | Soil microbial communities from Risofladan, Vaasa, Finland - OX-1 | ecosystem: Environmental > Terrestrial > Soil > Coastal area > Acid sulfate soil | place: Finland: Risofladan, Vaasa | collected... | reverse complement strand
GGCAGTCGCGCCAGGAGTTGCGTGAACGAGCGCAGAAACCCCACACTCCACGCGGATAACCGTTTCGTCATGCGTTACGTGAGTGGCTCCTAGCTCTGAAGCGGGCTAACCTTGCTGGTCTACTCCATCGGCGATACTCTTGCGCAATGCGACCTCTTCGGTATTCCATCAACGTCACATTGGACGGGTGCTGCGATGATCGCGCACAATTGACTTCGTGCCTCAAAAGTCCGGCCACGAGGGCGCGGTTTCAAACGCGGTAACGATGGCGTAGAATTTGTGCCAATTCCACGGAGAGCGAAAAACAATGCGCCGGTACCATCACATCGGAATTCCCACTACCGAAGCGAAGCCTGGGGAGACCCACTTGAAACACCTGAAAGTCTTTGTCGTCAGCCACGAGAAAAGCGAATTCGGCGTGGAGTGGATGCGTTTCGAAGCGGACGCAGCGGTCCCTGACCTCGTCCGGCACGTTCCGCACGTCGCGTTTGAAGTGGCTGATCTCGCCTCCGAGCTTGCTGGCCGCGAAATCCTGATTCCTCCTAACAGCCCATCCGACGGCGTCCGCGTCGCGTTCATAGTCGAAAACGGCGCGCCCATCGAACTGCTCGAATTCACCGACCCCAACCACCCTGCCCGCCGCCAGCAGAGCAATATTGGGACTTAGTATAATGCGACCGCTTCGGTATTCCATCAACGTCACATTGGACGGGTGCTGCGATCATCGAGCAATTATCCCGGACGAAGACTTGCATCGTCACGGGGTCGAGAACCTGAACCGGGCCGACGCCCTCCTCTTTGGCCGGGTGACCTACGAAATGATGGAGGCAGCGTTCCGGCCGCCGGCGGGGACGGGAGCGAGGCCTGATTGGATGGAACCCTTCGCCCGGACGATCGACGCGGCAAAGAAGTACGTTGTGTCGAGCACCTTGGACCGTGTCGATTGGAACGCGGAGCTCGTGCGCGGGGATCTGGGGAAGGCCGTTCAGCAGCTCGAGCGGGAGTCGGGTAAGGGACTGTTGGTGGCAGGCGTGAAGCTTCCGCTGGCGTTGGCGGAGCTGGGATTGATCGATGAGTACGAGTTCGTAGTGCATCCCAGGCTAGCGGGCCACGGGCCGACGTTGTTCGCGGGGCTGTCGAAGCGTGTCGACTTGAGGCTCGTGAGCCGGTTGGAGTTCGCCTCGGGGGCGGTGGCGATGCGGTATGAGCCGAGAAGATAGGGGTGTGGCCGCGAAATAATTGCAGTGCCGTGCTAAAATCTTGAATCTAACAGCGCCGGAGTGGCGGAACTGGCAGACGCGTTGGACTCAAAATCCAATGGTGCTTAGCATCATGAGGGTTCGACCCCCTCCTCCGGCACCAATCCTAACGTTCGCTCGATTGCAAATCTATCTATCGCAGTCCCACGGCGTGCCCCCGCACGTCTATTTTTCTGCCGATAGGACGGCGGTACCATGCAATCCGCGCCTACGTACCATTGCCGCGTTTCAGCTACGCCGCTACTCTGCTCCTTCATGAATCCACCGGAATTCCAAGTCAGACAATGCAGCAGGGCGCAACGGCGGAGCAAGCGGCTCCAGTTGGTTGTTCCCGTCGAAGTGATTGCGTTTGAAGGCGAGTCAGAGGCCTTTCGCGAGGCCACACGCATGCTTTCGGTAAACGCAAACGGAGGCCTCTTGGTCCTGGGCGGCTCGGTAAGCCACGGTCAGGTGCTTCACCTGGTCAACCAGCGCACAGCCGAGCATCAAGAGTGCCGCGTGGTCAACGTGGACGCCTGTGAAGGCGGCAAATCGGCCGTGGGCGTCGAGTTCGTTGGTCCCGCAGGCAACTTCTGGCAAATATCCTTTCCGCCGATTACTCCCCGAATCACGTCCAGTAGCCGCAACTAAACAGTTGAAAAACCAGAACCTAACCTAATAGCTTGTTGAAAAAGTGCTCCCGGTTATCATTCCTGCGACGCGAGAGGGCCGCGGTCTACAGAAGCGCAAAGAAAATGCAGATTCCTCGTCGCGGTTGCTCCTCGGAATGACAACGCTAGAGTTTTTCAACACGCTGCTAAAAGCAGGGGTATGAACCTGAGCACATTTGGCCAAAGTACTATTCATCTATCCCCCTGTACATGGTCAAATTCTCTCCGGCATGGAAGAAGCGCCTTCCACGAAGGTTCACGAGAGCCTTCCCCCAGATCCGTGGCTGACGCGTGCGAATGAAATTCGCACCAGTTTGAAGAGCCTCGACCGGAAACAGTGGTGGATGTGGTCCTCCGCGGTCCTCATCATCCTGTTGCTGACCATCGGGGTCGCCTCCTTCTCGTTTCCCTGGCTGCTGCGCACCGGCGAAGGTAATTATTCTTTCTATTTGTCGCAGGCAGTGCGCGGGCTTGTCGGGCTGGTGCTGATTTTCAGCGTTTATTCCGTTTATCAGCAAACGCAGATCAACAGGATTCGCGGGCAACTTGCGGATCAAATGGAATCGGTAGCGAAAGTTGAATTGCTCACGGAAGAAGTTTACAAGCTCGCGGTGCTGGATCCTCTAACCAATCTGCACAACCGGCGTTCGGGCGAGCAGCGGCTTTTCGAGGAAATTGCGCGCTCGCGGCGTCACTCGCGTCCGCTTACGACTCTTCTTTTGGACCTGGACGACCTCAAGCAGTGCAACGATAAGTTTGGCCACGATGCAGGCGATATGATGATTCGCGCGTTCGCGGATTGCCTGAAGCGCGCTATTCGCGGCTCGGACCTTGCCGTGCGTCTCGGTGGCGACGAATTCATGGTCATACTGCCGGAGTGCCGCGCCGAGGAAGTCCGTCACGTCCTGGGACGCCTCCAGGGCCTTGAAATCGAATGCACCGGCGAGAAAGTCAGCGTGAACTTCGCGTGCGGCTGGGCGGACTACCAGCCGGGCGAATCTGCTCAGGAACTCCTGAAACGCGCTGACGAGGCCCTTTACACCGATAAGCGATCCGCCAAAGATAGCAGCGGTTTCAGGCGCTTCACCAGCCCGGTTCCTGCTCCCGTTCGGTAGCCCGCCCCTCTTCGCGATAACAGCCCCAGGTCGGCGCTCGACTAAGAATTGCGCTTCCAAATACGGCGCGGAGCGTTCGTTGGAATTGGTCAACCGTCGCGTCCGGCTCGCCGTAGGTGGCTCTTGTGGCGATGTTGCGCACAATCCGGGGAGAATTTTCTTGCGCCTGTCGGGTGTTGATGCGTAAGATAACCGCGCTAAGGAGTTCCGCAATTGCCAAAAGAGAAACCTAAAGTCAATATCGGTGAAGTTATTCGCTCGTACAGGAATGATCGCGGCCTCTCGCAAGGTGACATTGAACGGCGGACAGGCCTTCTGCGCTGCTACCTTTCTCGCGTGGAAAACGGCCACACAGTGCCGTCACTCGAAACACTGGCGAAAATTGCGGAAGCCATGGAAATCAGCCTGGCGGACTTTTTCCCCGGCGCCGATACTCCGCAGGACCGCGAGACCAAGAAAATGCTTGGCGAGCTTTCCGAAGAGGAAATTCGCTTTCTCGCGGACATCAAAAAGTACAGCACCACGCTGACGGATGATGACAAGAAGCTCGTGCTGGCCATGATCCGCAAGATGGCGGCTGTCGTTCCTCGCCCCGCCGCCGCTGCTCCCCGGGCGCGTACCGCTTCACATCGTTCCGCGTATTAAGGGCGGAGTCCTGCGACAGCGCATCACCAACCGACGGTTCCAGCTTCATTCTGCAATTATTTCGTGGAAGTTTCCCGCAACCACGATCGCGCGAAAAACCTTCCCGCGTCCAATAACCGTGTCACCCGCGCGGGCTTCGGTTTCGAAAACCAGAAATCTTCCTCGTGTTCCGACCAGGCGCGCATTCGCTTCCACTTTGGCGCCCTGCGATACGGCCTTCAGGTGATCGACCTCGATTCGAGTTCCCACGCTGATGGTTCCCACCGGCAAATGCGGACGGATTGCTTGCGCGGCGGCAAGTTCCATCAGTCCGATCATCGCTGGAGTGGAAAACACAGCGGGCAGGCTGGAATCGTATGCGGCGATCGTCCATTCGAACGGAACCACGCATTCAATTCTGGATTGCAAGCCTTTGGCCATTCCGGGAACGCCTTCTTGCCGCGGCTTCGTTTTGGACTTGGCGGCGGCCTTTCGTTTGCTGGCTTTCTTTTTTTTCACAGAGTTCCTTGTTCCGAGGATTCATGCCGATGCGGGGCCTGGAAGAAATCCTTAGCAAATTCCGTGATCGTTATGCCGAACTGTTTCCAGAGGCGCGTGCGCAAGGTGCGGTAGTCCTGCGCGCCGCTGAAGAGATCGCGCAGCAGTTCGCGGAATGTGGCGCTGCGACGCGCGAACTGGACCATGCGCGTGGTCACCGTTCCGCCGAGAAATCTGCCGCGAAAAACGAGACGCACAAGGCGCGTAGCGATTTCGAGGTCCGCGACAAACTCGGCTCGCAGGCGCGCGGGATAGCTTTCCGGCTGGCCGTCGACGATTGCCTGGGCGAGCAAATCGCCGGAACGAAGCGCGTAGAACAGCCCTTCGCCGGTGATGGGATCCACACACGCAGCGGCGTCTCCCGCGAGCGCCCAATTCCGGCCGACGATTTTGCGATGGCGCAGCGTTCCCAGTTCCGGCGAAGGAAGCACGTGGCTGTAAAATCGCGCGCCTTCGGTGCCAATTTTTTCTTCACGAACGAAATCGTCGAGAAGCTGGCGCAATTTTGACGTTGTGTACTTGGCCATGCTCGCGCAAATTCCAACAGATAAATGATCCGTGCGCGGGAACGACCACAGATATCCGTTCATGCGGTCCAGAAATTTTATTTTGACTGTTTCTTCTTTTGCGGGAATGAAATAACCGAGGGTCACTTCCAGATCCTGTGGACGAAGGGGAGTGGTATCCGGCAGTAATTGGTTTCGCGCGCCGGCCGCGAGCACCACGAAGTCCGCAGAGTGTTCTTTCCCGCCAGCGGTGAGCGTCACGCGCTGCACATTTTCATCTTTATCAAGATGGGTTTCGACCCGCGTGACGCGCGCGTGCACGGTCTCACAGCCAGCCGCTGCGGCGCGGTCAAGCAATAGTCCATTGAGGACGGCGCGCGAGTAAATCACGATGGGGCGCGACATCTCGAAACGCGCTCGATGGCCTTTGCTGGAAATCAACTCTGCGGTACGAATTTCTTTTTTGACTTGCGGGCCACTGAGCAGGAACGGATATTTTTCGATGGCCTTGTGGGTCAGCCCGCCGCCACAGGGTTTTTCCCAAGCGAGATGCTCGTCGAAGAGCGTGACGTTGAACCCCGCACTGGCGAGTTTTTCTCCGCAGAGGGCGCCGGCAGGCCCTCCGCCAACTATGGCAATTTGTTTCATTCGGTTGTTACCAGCGCAATGGAAGGCTCGTCTTGTGCCAAGATCGAAGTATAACATCAATGGCACACGGACCGGTTCGCGCACTGTCGCGTTTCCATTTGTGCACGTCTGGTAGCATTCGCCTGGCCGCCAGCATTCCGGTGTTCGCTGCATCTCGGTGTCAATGTGCCGCACGTGCTAAAATTTGGATGTTAGAGAGTGGCGCGAATCATTCTCGCGGAGGAAAATAGCTTGGGGAAAGTGGTGGGACAAGAGGAGTTGATGCGGGGGGTGGGGGAGGCGAAGCGCGCGGGGAAGCGCGTCGTGTTCACGAACGGGTGCTACGATTTGCTGCATCCGGGGCACATACGGCTGCTCGAATCGTCGCGCGAACTTGGAGACATACTCGTGCTCGCTCTCAATAGCGATCGCAGCGTGCGCGAAAACAAAGGCGCCAGCCGGCCAATCATTCCGGAAAATGAACGCGCGGAGATTGCGGCGGCGCTCGCGGCGGTGGATTACGTGGTGTTATTCGACGAACCCACGCCGCGTGAGATCATTGCGCGCGTGTTGCCTGACGTGCTGGTGAAGGGAAGCGATTGGGGTGCGGATGAAATTGTAGGGCGCGAGGAAGTGGAAGCGGCGGGTGGCCGCGTCGTGTCGATTCCGCTTGAGCCTGGCTATTCCACTTCTGCAATCATTGAGAGCATTTTGAAAATTCCATCATGATTCTGCCTCTGGTCGGCGAGCTGCTTTCCCGTGTGGGACGCCAGCAAGCCGTTGAAGAATGTTTTGATCGTCTGCGACGCGGCGCTCGGGAGGTCGTGCTAACCGGCCTGACCGATCCCGCGAAGGCACTGCTTGTCGCGCTCGCAGTCCAATCGCTTTCCAAGCAGACAATTCTGCTCGTCGAATCGAATCAGAAGGCCGATGACTTCGAGGCATTGACGCTTTATTTTCTCCGCGCCCTGGGGCGAGCGAACGCGCAAGTGACGGTGCTGCCCTCCCACGAAGTGCTACCTTACGATCATCAATCGCCCCACCCGGAAATTTCCGAGGCGCGTGCAGCAGCTCTGTGGCGCCTGACGAGCGGCGAAGCAGATCTGATCATTGCGCCAATTTCAGCCGCAATTCTACGCCTGCGCGAGCCGCAGTATTACCGGAGTCTGGCGTTGGCGCTGGCGCGCGGCGAAGACGTGCCCCGCGAAGAATTGCTGGCGCATCTTTCGAGTGTCGGTTACGAGGCGGTGGAGACCGTCGAAATGCCCGGGCAGTTCGCTGTGCGCGGAGGAATCCTCGATGTGTTTCCGCCCGAGGCGGAACGCCCGGTGCGTCTCGAGCTTCTCGGCGATACCTTGGAATCGTTGCGTGAATTCGATACGGAGACGCAACGCTCGACAAGCCCCGTCGAGCGAATCACCCTGCTGCCACTCACGGACAGCCCGCGCAGCGCGGAGCAACTCGAACGCCTTCGCGCGCCTGTGATTGCGGGGCACGAAGCTTCAGAGCAGCGAGAACCCGACGTCCCTGCGGGATTTTTCCCCGGTTGGGAATTTCGAGCATTTCTCACGGAGCGTCGCGAATCGAATCTGCTTCGCTTGCGCGAAAACGTTCTGGTGATCGAAGATGAACCCGCCGCGCTCAGCGCAGCACTGGAGAAATATCGAGCGCGATTCGCGGAAGTCGCGATTGAGGAGCCGGACATGGCGCCTCCGGAGAGTTACATCCTCAACGATGACGAATGGCAGCGCGCCAAGCAGGCAGTCGCGCGCTTCGGTCTGGAGCAACTCGCCGTGGAAAAAACCGCCGAGTCGCAATTCACTCTGCCAACGCGGCCGACCACGCGATACCACGGAAACGTTCCGGCGTTCATGGCCGAACTGAAAGGGCGGCTGAATGCCGCGGAGCAAATTTTCCTGAGCGCCGCGAGCACGGGCGAACTCGAACGGCTTGCGGATCTGTGCCACGAATTCGAATTGCCTTTTCGTCTGGGAGAATTAGGGCAGGGCGCAACCGCTTCGCGGCTCGCCGATGAATCGAGCGCGGGCAGCGTTCCCGCCGCTGTGCTGGTGAAGGCGCCGCTCGAAGCAGGCGTTGAATTCGTCTCCGCGAAGCTGTCGCTTTTCGGCAACTCCGATTTATTCGAGACCGCCGCGACGCCAACGCGCCCGCGCAATCGGCCCAAGACGGCTGGCTTCTTCAGCGATTTTTCGGACTTGAAGGCGGGCGATTTCGTGGTGCATGTGGATCACGGCATTGGGCGTTTTCAGGGATTGCGGCAAGTCAGCGTCGACGGCGTGAACGGTGAATTTCTGCTGCTGGAATATGCGGAAGACGCCAAAGTGTACGTGCCGCTGACTCGCCTTGACCTGGTGCAGAAATATCAATCGCTCGGCGGCGCGGAGCCGCGCCTGGACCGGTTGGGTGCGCAAGCATGGGAAGCGCGCAAGTCGCGGGTGCGCAAATCCGTCAACGACATGGCGCAGCAATTGTTGAAGCTTTATGCTGAGCGCAAATCCGTGGAGGGTCACGCGTTTCCCGCGGACACGCCGTGGCAAAAGGAATTCGAAGACGCGTTCGAGTTTCAGGAAACGACCGATCAGGACCGCGCCATCGTCGACGTGAAGCGCGACCTCGAGCGAGCGCAGCCCATGGACCGCTTGCTTTGCGGCGACGTTGGCTATGGCAAGACGGAAGTCGCCATGCGCGCCGCGTTCAAAGTTGTCGCTGATTCCAAGCAGGCGGCCATCTTGGCTCCCACAACGGTGCTGGCGTATCAGCATCACGATACCTTTCGACGGCGCTTCGCCGCGTTTCCGATTCGCATCGCGATGCTCAGCCGTTTTCAGAATCCGCGCGAACAAAAGCAGATTCTCGCCGACCTGGAGGCCGGGAAGATTGACATCGTCATCGGCACGCACCGGCTACTCTCCAAAGACGTGAAATTCCAGGATCTCGGCCTGCTTGTGGTGGACGAGGAACAGCGTTTCGGAGTCGGCCATAAGGAGCGCATCAAAGAGATGCGCAAAAATGTGGACGTGCTCACCATGTCCGCGACGCCCATCCCGCGCACGTTGCATATGTCGCTCGTGGGATTGCGCGATATGTCCGTGATCGAAACTCCGCCCAAGGACCGGCTGGCGATTCAGACAGTTGTCGCGCCTTTTGATACGGCGCTGATTCGGCGTGCGATTACCGAGGAGATGGCGCGCGATGGACAGATATTTTTCGTCCATAACCGCGTGGAATCGATTGCGTCGCTGGCGATGATGATCAAGGAGCTTGTGCCGAAGGCTCGCGTCGTCGTTGGCCACGGGCAGATGAGCGAAGGCGAACTGAGCAAAGTGATGATGAAGTTCATTCGGCACGAGGCGGACGTGCTGGTGGCGACGACGATTATTGAGAATGGTCTGGATATTCCACGCGCGAATACGATTGTCATCAATCGCGCAGACCGCTTCGGTTTGGCGGAGCTCTACCAGCTTCGCGGGCGTGTGGGACGCTCGACGCAGCGCGCTTACGCTTATCTGCTGGTGCCGCCGGAAGGCTCGCTCTCCGGGCTCGCGCGTCAACGGCTCGCCGCGCTCAAGGAATTCAGTGATTTGGGCGCCGGCTTTCGTATTGCCGCGCTCGATCTGGAATTGCGAGGCGCCGGAAATATTTTGGGACGCGAGCAGCATGGGCACATTGAATCCGTCGGCTTCGATTTGTATTGCCAGATGCTCGAGCGTGCCGTCGCCGAACGCAAAGGCGAAGTGGTGCAGAGCGAACGTCGCGCCACTCTCAACTTGGGATTGGACATCCGAATTCCGGCGGACTACATCGAAAATGAAAGCTCGCGCCTTCGCGTTTACAAGCGAATTGCCGGCGTAGCCTCCGAGGAGACGCGGCAAGAAGTACTGGCGGAGTTGCGCGACCGTTTCGGGCCGCCGCCACGAGCGGTGGAAAACCTTCTCGAGTATGCGCTGCTCAAAGCCCTGGCGGAGAAATTATCGGTCGCGGCGATCGACCGTCGCGGCGACCGCGTGGCGATACGCTGGCATGAGGAAACGCCCGTGCGCCCGGAGAAACTGGTGAAGATCATCCGTTCGCGCAAGGATATGCGGCTCGATCCCTCGGGGACATTGTGGCTGGAATGGAAGAGGCAGCCGGAAGGAATCGCGGAAGCAATGAGAAACGTGTTGCTTGAACTACAAACGTAGCGATAGAATTCGAGGTCATATGAAAAAACTGTCAATTCTGTTTTCAGCTGCCGTCATTGTGTTTGCGCTTCCAGTCTTTGTCCATGCGAGCGGAACTGTCGTCGAGGAAATTATCGCGCGCGTGAACAACGATATCATCACCATGTCGGATTATCAGAAGGCCCAGGCCTCCCTCCAGCAGGAAGCCGAGCAAGAGTGCCAGGGCTGCACGCCAGACAGAGTCAATGCAATGGTGGCGGAGGAAAGAAAGAATTTGCTCCGCGACCTGATTGACCAGTCGCTGCTGGTGCAGCGCGCCAAGGACATGAATATCAGCGTGGAGACGGACGTTGTGAAGCGCCTCGACGCCGTCCGCCAGCAGAATAAACTGCCGAGCATGGAAGCTCTTCAGAAGGCCGTGGAATCACAGGGAATCAGCTGGGAGGATTATAAAGATCAGCTTCGCAACAGCATTCTGCAGCAGCGCGTAATTTCGGAGGAGATAGGCTCGACGGTCCGCATCGGCAGCGACGAAGTGCAGAAATATTACGATGCGCACAAAAACGAATTCATCAAGCCAGAGGAAGTTGATCTCTCGGTGATTTTCTTTAGCACCGAGAACAAGACGCCCCAAGAGGTGGTTGCCATCCGGCAAAAGGCCGACGGGGTGCTGAAGCGGCTGAAGAGCGGCGACGATTTTGGCGCGCTCGCAAAGAAATTTTCCGAAGGCCCAACGTCGGCGGAAGGCGGGGAACTCGGCAGTTACAAACGCGGCGAATTAACTCCGGACTTGGAGAAGCTGGTATTTGGCCTGAAGAAAGGCGATATGACCGATGTGATTTCCGCTCCCAATGGGATCCAAATCATCCGCGTCAACCAGCATTTTGACTCAGGCTTGCAGCCGCTGAGCAAAGTCGAACAAGAAGTGGAAAACGCGCTGTATCAACAAAAAATCCAGCCGGCCATGCGGAAATATCTGACGCAATTGCGCAAAGACAGCTACGTGGTGGTGAAGGCCGGATACACGGATTCCGGCGGTGTTTCCGCCGGCAGCGTGATTACGGAGATTCCGTACTCCGCTGATCAGGGCAAGGCGAAAAAGAAAAAAGACGACAAAACGAAGGACACGGACGACAGCCAATGAAGTCCGCCTTCATCGCGGATTTTCAGGACGGCCAGACCGTAGCCACTCTATTTCTTGTTCGTGAAAAGGAAATACGCACTTCGGCGCGAACGGGCAAATCCTGGCTGCGCGTCGCCCTTGCCGACCGCACCGGAACAATCGAAGCAAAAATGTGGGACAACTACACCGGCCTTTTGGAGACGTTCGCCTGCGAAGACATCGTGCGCGTGCGCGGCCGCGTGAAGCTCTACAACAACGCAAAAGAACTGACGATTGAACAGATCCTGATCGCCGTCGAAACGGATTACGCGCTCGACGATTTTCTTCCGCACACGAAGCACGATGTGGAGAAGCTCTTCGCGCAATTGCGCGAGGAAATCGCCGGAGTGAAGAATCCGTGGCTGCGGAAGCTGCTCGATTCTTTCGCCGACGATCCGGAATGCGCGGTCAAGCTGAAGCGCGCACCCGCGGCGATGACCATGCACCACGCATACCTGGGCGGTTTGCTCGAACACGTCGTCAGTCTCTGCGGGCTTGCGAAACACATTACCCAGCATTACCCGGAAGTGGACGCCGATTTGCTCCTCGCGGGCATCGTGCTGCACGATATCGGCAAGACGCAGGAGCTTTCCTATTCGCGTGCGATCGGATACACGGCCGAAGGGCAACTGCTCGGACACATCGTCATCGGTCTCGGCATGGTGCAGCGAAGAATTGATGCGATTCCCGGTTTTCCGAAGCCTCTTGCGGCGCTGGTCGAGCATTTGATTGTGAGCCATCACGGCGAACTTGAGTTTGGCTCGCCAAAGGTGCCCGCGACGCGCGAGGCGGTGCTGCTGCACTATCTCGATGATCTCGATTCGAAGATGGCTGCCATGCGCGAGACGCTTGGTCAAACGGCAGCGGACGAAATGTGGAGTACCCGGAATCCCGCGCTGCGTCGCAATCTGCTGAATGTGCAGGCCTATCTGAATCCCGATCAGCCGAAGCCCAAAACTGTGCCAGCCCCGCGCGACCAAAAACCGAGCGGCGGCCTGTTTGGAACGCAGACGTCTGAAACGGTAAAGAAATCCTGATGAGCGCGACACTCAAGAATGTGCGACCAGACGGCCAATATGCGCGGCGGCGCTCGTTGCTGGAGCTTGCTCCTCTCGAATTGGACTGCATGACGGCGCTGTGGCTTTTGGGCGAGGGCACCGTGCGTGAAATCCGTGAAACGCTCGCGCCGCGCCGCCCGCGCGCCTACACAACTATCATGACGATCATGGACCGGTTGACGCAGAAGGGAATCGTCGAGCGCCAGCGCACAGGCCGCGCGTGGAAATATCGCGCGAATCTGAGCAAAGAAGACGCGCGAGCGCACGCCGTGGCGCAGGTAGTCGAGAATTTTTTTGGCGGCTCGACGGAGGCGCTGCTCGCGCAGATGACGGGCGCGAATGGGCGCCGCGCCGCCGTCCGTGCTGACGCAGCCAGCGCGATTGCGCCGGAGGAGCCTGCGAGCGTCTCCTTGACCGGCAAGACTTCTCTGTAAACGCCAATGTTCCCCGCTGAGCTAAGAATTCGCGACCTCTCGATTCGTCCGGCGACGCTCCTCGCGCCGATGGCCGGTGTTACGGACACCATATTTCGCCGCGTGATTCGCAGCCTGGGCGGATGCGGGCTGATCATGACGGAGTTCACCAGCGCCGAAGGTGTGACGCGCAGCGCGGCAAAAACGCTCCGATATCTTTACTTCGATCAGGATGAGCATCCGATTGCGGCGCAGCTTTTCGGAGCGAATCCGGACGTGATGGCGACGGCCGCGGCCCTCGTCGAAGACCTGGGCTTCGATCAGATCGATATCAACCTCGGCTGCCCGGCGAAAAAAGTGGTGAAGTGCGGCGGTTCGGGTTTGCTAAAGGATTTGCAGCAACTCGAACGCGTGCTGGGGGCCGTGCGCGCGGCGGCAAAAATTCCCATGACGATCAAAATGCGCTCGGGGTGGGACGAAGCGAATATCGTCGCCGTCGAGGTGGCGCGCATGGCGGAGGGAATCGGCGTCGAGGCCGTTGCCGTGCATCCGCGGACGCGCACGCAAGCCTATTCAGGACAGGCCGACTGGTCGATTATCGCGCGCGTGAAACAGGCGGTGAAAATTCCGGTGATCGGCAACGGCGATATTCGCGTCCCTCAAGACGCCGAGCGAATGATTGCGGAAACCGGATGCGACGCCGTGATGATCGGCCGCACGGCCGCGACGAATCCGTGGATTTTCCGGCAGATGGAACAGTATTTTGCGACGGGGCACTACGACGAGCCGAGCGAGGCGGACCGTTACCATTTGCTTTCGGGCTATTTCCGCAGCCTGGTTGCGGCGGATTTGCCGGATGCGATTGGGAAGATGAAGCAGTTCGCCTGCTGGTTCACGCATGGCGTGAGGAACGGCGGCGAATTGCGCCACGAAGTGCACTCCGCGCGCCGCCCGTCAGAAGTCCTCGAGCGGGTTGACTCATTTTTCACGCGCGCGGCTGATGCATAAGGCGTGAGCCGCGAGCAAGCGCGGAATGCGGCGGCTAAAGATTCTGTGTCATAGTTCGCTCAAAAGACGTACTTCAGCGGCTGAAGCCGCACTGACGTGGAGCGTTGGCGGCACGGCTGAAGCCGTGCCCTGACAAAGATTGGCCGTCCCCGGCCTTGCAGGAGCAACTCAGGAATTTTCCTCGGCGATCAGGCGTTTGTAAGCTTCGCGCTTGGCGAGACCGAATTCCTTGGCCGCTTGCTTCAATGCCGCTTTTCGATCGACTCCTTGCGCGGACTCGATTTCCGCGACGCGTTGGGCTAAAGAAACAGTTTCCGTTTCGCGTACGGAGTCTTGCGCGGATGTTGTCTCCGGCGGAGCGATGATTAGTGTAATTTCTCCGCGCGCGGGCTTTCCGGCGAGCGTCGCGATCAGTTCCTCGATGCGCCCGTGAAGGAATTCCTCGTGGAGTTTCGTCAGTTCGCGCGCAACCGTCGCGTGGCGATTGCCGAGGATTTCGAGCGCGTCTTCCAACGCGGCGCGCAGGCGATGCGGCGCTTCGTAGAGAACCATCGTGCGCGGCTCGGCGGCAATCTCGCGCAGATGGCGGCGGCGTTCCGCGGGACGCGCGGGCAGAAAACCGATAAACGTAAACTCCTCCGAAGGCATGCCGGAGGCGGCGAGCGCGGCGATGATTGCCGAAGGACCCGGAATCGGAATCACTGGAAGTTTGTGGCGCAGGCAGAGAGAAACCAGGCGATGGCCCGGGTCGGAGATAACCGGCGTGCCGGCGTCGCTGACCAGGGCGATGCGCGCGCCCCCCTCGATGCGCAATACCAACTCCGCCGCGCGAGTCATCTCATTGTGCTCGTGGTAGCTTTCGAGCGGTTTGTGAATGTCGAAGTGCGAAAGCAGCTTCAGCGTCTGGCGCGTGTCTTCGCACGCGATTACATCGGCTTCTTTGAGCACGCGGAGCGCGCGAAGGCTGATATCTTCGAGGTTGCCGATGGGCGTGGCCACCAGGTACAGGCAGCCGCGTCCGGAATTGTCAGTTTGCGCGGAAATCATGGCGGTGCAGGCGCTAAAAAATCGATGTCGCAGTGAAGTTTAGCACAATGCGCGCAGCCGTAAGGAAGAAGCGCTATGCGGCGGTGTTGCGGTACATGATAAGATTTCGTAAGATTTTGCGCGAATGAAACGAGGGTAGCGAACGTGCCACTGTACGAATACAAATGCGTCAAGTGCGGCCACCGATTTGAAAAAATCGAGAAAGTGACGGCCTCGGAGATCAAAAAGTGCCCGAAATGCGGCGCGAAAGCGGAGCGCATGGCCGCCGCGCCCGCCATCCAATTCAAAGGTTCCGGCTGGTACGTGACGGACTACGCGGGCAAAAATTCCGACGGCACATCGAAGGATGCGAAGGGAGCGAAAGACTCCAAAGAAGCAAAGGAAGCGAAGGATTCGAAAGAATCCAAGGAATCGGCCGCATCGAAAACCACGGAGAAGACGGCGACAGCTTCAGAATCCTCGAAATCTTCAACATCTTCCGCGAAGAAGACGAAAGAGAAGTAGCGCGTTCAACGACTAAAATTCCGCTTAAAATTCCATGGCTTTCAAGTAGGCGCGAAACTCGTCGCCAAATTCAGGATTTTTCAGCGCGAATTCCACCGTCGCTTTCAGGAAGCCCAGTTTGTCTCCCGCATCGTACGTTTTTCCCTCTGTAATCAGCGCCCACAATCCCTGTTCGCGCGCCAGCGCGCGCAGGCCGTCCGTAAGCTGGATTTCACCGCCGCGGCCGGGCTTCGTCTTTTCGAGGTGTTCGAAAATTTCCGGCGGCAGGACGTAACGTCCCGTAACGCTGAGATTCGATGGTGCTTTCTCCGCGTCCGGTTTTTCGACGAGGTCCAAAATCTGCCGCAGACGCTCGCCCCATTTGCGTTCCGTGGCGGGACGAGCGTCCACAATGCCGTAAAGATGGATCAGTTCGCGCGGCACGGGCTCGACGGCGATCGCGCCAATCCCCGTTTCCTCGTAGACGTCGCACAGCGCGCGCGTCGGAGGTTGTGGGCCGTCGCAGATCACGTCGCCAAGCAGGACGGCGAAGGGCTCATCTCCGACAAGCTCGCGCGCCACCAGAACGGCATGGCCCAGACCGAGGGGCTCGCGCTGGCGCGTGTAGCTGAAATGAATTTTCGAGCCGATGTCGCGCACCAGGTCGGCGCGCGCCGTGTCGCCTTTTTCCCGCAAGAAGCGCTCCAGCTCCGGAGCCTGATCGAAATGATCCTCAATGGCGTTTTTGCCGCGTCCAGTGACGATAATGATGTTCTCGATCCCGGACGCGGCGCATTCCTCGACGGCGTACTGGATCAGCGGCTTGTCCACGATGGGCAGCATTTCCTTTGGCTGCGCCTTCGTGGCAGGCAGAAAACGCGTACCAAGGCCTGCCGCGGGGAAAACGGCGGTGCGAACGCGATGGGGTTTGTCTGTCATCACTCGAGCCTCAAAAAAATCAGGGCTTCAAGTTACGTGGCGTTACGCAAGTTGTCAATCAGGCTCGTGGGCTAACTTCGCGAGGAGGGGCGAAACCTTGAGGGCCTGAATCTCGCGAGATATTTGCGCGGGGGTGCGCCAGCCCTTCTCCGTCAAGATCCGAATGCCGGGCTGGTAGCGCGTTGTTTCGAAGTAGGGATTCAAAATGGACAGGCGTGCTGGCGCGTCGGGCCAGATTTCGGCGTCGGGCCCGTTGCGGTCGGCGCGAATCGCATCGATTGCGCGGGGAAGCAGCTTCGACGTATCCGCGAGGATCCAAACGGGGCACTCTATTTGCACCGCGTACGCTACCAGTGCGCCGGTGCCCGTTTTGTTTGTGAAGCCAGCTTCTTCGAGCGAATCCGCGCCAACGACCAGAGCATGAGAGTGAGCCGTGAACAGGTGCAGCGCCGCATCCGTTGTCAGGCACGCACCGATGCCTTTTCCACGACGCAGAATTTGTTCCACGGTTTTCCTGCCTTCCAAGCCCGGGCGGCCTTCGGAGCAAATCACCTGCCAAATGTGCGAATGAGCCGCAAGTATGGCCTGAAGAACCGTGGAGCTATAGGAATATGTCGTGATGATCTTCTTTTCGCCGCCGCGCACGGCAGAACGGAAATGCTGAGCGACTCGCTGCGGGCCGGTGCGCAGTGCAGATGAAAAATGCTTCAGGGTGCGCGCGAGATAGCGGGAAGGAACGGACTCTTCGGCGGCGAGCGCAACTTCGTTCGCAAGACGCAGCAGCGGCGCCATGGCCGGTTGAGCGAACAGCAATGCACGAGCGACGGCGAGAAGGTCGTCCCTGGTGATCTTCGAATGGCGAGGGGCCCACTGTTGCAGAGCAACGCACGCACGGACAGCTAGTTCAGCAGCGCCGGAGGAGCGGTCGGCTGCGATGGCGTCCAAGTCGCGGCGCAGCCGTTGGTCCATGCGCTATACTAGCATGACCGAATTAAGCGGAAGGAAGCGTCAAGTGACGTCGCGAATCTTGGGAATTGAATCTTCGTGCGATGAGACAGCGGCGGCCGTGGTTGCCGATGGCGCGACAATCCTTTCGAGCGTCGTCGCATCGCAGGTCGACATTCACCGCAAATACGGCGGCGTGGTGCCGGAGCTGGCGTCGCGCGAACATCTACGGCAGATTGTGCCTGTGGTGCGCGAAGCGGTATTGCAAGCGGGAGTCACGCTTAGAGATATCGACGCCATCGGCGTCACGCAAGGTCCGGGACTCGTCGGCTCGCTGCTCGTGGGCCTGACTTATGGCAAAGTGCTGGCGCTGGCCCTCGGGAAGCCGCTGATTGGCGTGAATCACCTCGAAGGGCATGTGCACGCGGTTCTGCTGGAAGCTCACGCGGCGGGACGCGCGCCAAAATTGCCCGCGATGTGCCTGATCGTGTCGGGCGGCCACACGCTGCTCTATCGCGTGGAGGCGAAAAGCAACACCACGGGAAATGGCGCATTGCAGTTTTCGTATTCACGCATCGGAGGAACACGCGATGACGCGGCGGGCGAGGCTTACGACAAAGTCGCGAGGATGCTCGCTCTCGGATACCCCGGCGGCCCGATCATTGACAAGCTGGCCGCGCACGGAAATCCGTCCGCGGTGCGATTCAACGAGCCCAAAATGGGCGGCAGCCAATACGATTTCAGTTTCAGCGGAATCAAAACGGCCGTTCTTTACTATTTGCGGAGGCGTCCGGAATTGCAGCCTGAGATTGATGCGCGGCAGCAGGCTCTGGCTCGCGGCGAAAGAAACGCAGACGCGTTGCGAGGACTTTCGAGCGCGACAACTCTCGATCTGGTTGCAAGCTTTCAGCACGCCGTCGTCAAAGTCTTAATTCGACATACGCTTGCCGCGGCGGAGCAATTCGGCGCCGCATCCGTACTGGTTTCAGGCGGCGTTGCGGCGAATCGCGAATTGCGCGCGCGATTCGAAGAGGAATCGCGAAAACACGGTCTTGAAGCATTTTTCCCCAGCCGCGCCCTTTCCACGGACAATGCCGCGATGATTGCGGCGGCTGCGTATCCGCGGCTTGTTGCAGGCGAGCGAGCGGATGCGTCGCTCAACGCGCAGCCAAATTTCCCGTTGGGGAAGGTAGTTGAGAGTTTAGAGTTGAAAGCTTAGAGTCGAAACGCCAAAAATCGAAAATCGAAAATCGAAAATCGAAAATCGAAAATCGAAAATCGAAAATCGAAAATCGAAAATCGAAAATCGAAAATCGAAAATCGAAAATCGAAAATCGAAAATCGAAAATCGAAAATCGA
>Ga0307372_10006012_pt1 | contig 17934 bp, 13 predicted proteins | sample OX1MG_FD_202533 | JGI IMG/M metagenome (GOLD analysis project Ga0307372, IMG submission 202533) | Soil microbial communities from Risofladan, Vaasa, Finland - OX-1 | ecosystem: Environmental > Terrestrial > Soil > Coastal area > Acid sulfate soil | place: Finland: Risofladan, Vaasa | collected... | reverse complement strand
ATCAGCTACGACGAGGAGCTCTTCGAGAGATACTCTCGGCTGGCGGGCGCGATGAACCTCGACGAGTACCCGACCCTCGCGGAGGCGAGGAAGGTCATCGCGAAGAGCCTCGGGGTCGAGCCGGAGGTCATCTCGAGGCAGCTTGGCCCCATCGAGGCCATGTACGCGATAGCCGACCACACGAGGACCCTCCTCTTCGCGACCGCCGACGGCCTCCCGCCGAGCAACGTCGGAGGGGGCTACAACCTTCGAGTCCTCTTCAGGAGGGCTGAGGCGTTCATCGACAAGAACGGATGGAAGGTCGACCTCGCCGAGGTCGTGGGCTGGCACATCGACCACCTCTCCAAGATGTACCCGGAGCTCGAGGAGCACCGCGACGACGTCTCGAAGGTGCTCGCGGTCGAGACCTCCCGCTACGGGACCTCGATGCAGCGCATCTCCAGGACGGTCGCCACCCTCGCCAGCTCGAAGAAGGAGCTCGGGATGGACGACCTGACGAGGCTCTACGAGTCGGAGGGGATCACTCCCGAGCAGCTCGTCGACGCGGGCGTGAGGGTCGCGGTGCCCGAGGACTTCTACCAGCGCGTCGTGGCGAAGCACGTCTCGCAGAAGCTGGAGCAGAAGGCCCGGTTCGAGACCTCGGGCCTGCCTGACACCCGGCTGCTATACTACGAGGACGGTGAGAAGTTCGAGTTCGAGGGGCGCGTGCTGAGGACGTACCCAGGGGGCTACGTGGTGCTCGACCAGACGGCCTTCTACCCGAGGGGAGGGGGGCAGGAGCCAGACCACGGGACCATCGAAGGGAGGGAGGTGCTCGACGTGGAGAAGTACGGCGCCGTGGTGGTCCACAAGCTCGAGGGCCTCCTCCCGAGGGAGGGCGCCAAGGTGTCCGGGAAGGTGAACGCCACGAGGAGACAGAAGATAAGGCGCATACACACGGCCACTCACCTCCTGAACGGGGCTTCGAGGCACGTGCTCGGCCCGTGGGTGTGGCAGCACTCCGCCTTCAAGGAGGAGGACTATGGAAGGCTGGACATCACGCACTTCGCGAAGCTCACCGACGAGGACGTGAGGAGGATCGAGGACGCTGCGAACGACATGGTGATGAAGGACTACCCCGTCAACGTCTCCTACCTCCCGCGAAAGGAGGCCGAGGCGAAGTACGGCTTCAGGCTCTTCCAGGGCGGTGTCGTGCCCTCCAGGACGCAAAGGATCGTCAACATCGCGGACTGGGACGTGGAGGCCTGCGGGGGGACTCACACCAACACGACCGGCCAGGTCGGCTTCATCAAGGTCATGAGGACGGAGAGGATCCAGGACGGCGTGGAGAGGCTGGTCTTCGTCGCGGGCTATCCCGCCGTCGGGTACGTGCAGCAGATGGACTCGACTGTCGACCAGGTGTCGTCGCTCCTAAACACGCAGCGCGAGAACATCATCAAGGTCATCGCCGCGATGAAGCGAGAACTCGAAGAGACCACGCGGAGGGAGAAGCTGCTCGGCGAGAAGCTGATCGAGGCCTCCGCCTCGAAGCTCATCTCCTCGGCGACGGTCCTCAAGGGGGCCAACGGAAGCAAGGCAATGCTTTATGTCTCCCACGACGTGGACGTGGGCGAAGAACTGATTGTTAGCCAGGGCGAGAAGCTAGTCAAGGAAGAACCCTCCCTGGTGTACGTGAGCATGGCTCCGCGCGGCAGCTCGACGAGGCTGATCTGCTTCGTGGGCCCGAAGGCGAGGGAAGCGGGCGTGGCAGCGGACACCCTGGTCAAGGAGCTCGCAAAGGCGGTCGGCGGCTCGGGAGGGGGCACCAAGGAGTTCGCCCAAGGGGGCGGGCCCAAGACCATCGAAGCCGGCACGGCGAAGGACCTGCTGACGAAAGCAATCTCCGGGACGATCGGGAGGTAGAGGGCGCGGCTTGGCGCAATACGAGAAACACTGGCTCAAAGTATGGAATGAAAGGCGCATCTTCGAGTCGGAGTCCGTCCCAGGCAGGAAAAAGACATTCGTCACCTTCCCCTTCCCCTACATGAACGGGCCTCTCCACATCGGCCACTGCTTCACGGCCACCCGCGTCGACATCTACGCGCGCTTCAAGAGGATGCAGGGATACAACGTCCTCTTCCCATGGGCCTGGCACTGGACTGGCGAGAGCATCCCCGGGATGAGCTACCGCCTCTCTCTGGGGGACGAGGGCGTGCGCAAGGCCTTCCTCGAGATCGACGGCGTCCCTGAGAAGGAGGTCGAGCGGTTCGTCGACCCGGAGTACCTCGCGTCATACTACACCAGGGTCAGCCGCGAGGCGGTCAAGGACACGGGGTTCTCGATAGACTGGAGGCGGGAGTTCAGGACGGTCGACCCGGCCTTCAAGAAGTTCATCGACTGGCAGTACCTCAGGCTCCGGGAGCTGGGCTACGTGGTCCAGGGGACGCACCCGGTCGTCTGGTGCAGCCACGACGAGAGCCCCACGGGCGACCACGACAGGATGGAGGGCGAGGGCGTCTCCCCAGAGGAGTTCAACCTGATCAAGTTCGAGGTCGAAGAAGATGTCGAAGGCGGGAAGAGGAGGTGGCTGGTGGCGGGCACCCTCCGCCCGGAGACCATCTTCGGGGCGACCAACGTCTGGGTCAACCCGCACGGGAAGTACGTCGAGGCGCAGGTCGACAAGGAGGCGTGGATAGTCAGCCAGTCCGCGGTCACGAGGCTCAAGGAGCAGCTCCACGATGCGAAGATCACCGACGAGTTCAGCGGCGCAGAGCTCCTCGGCCTGACCGTAAAGGCGCCAATCACCGGCAAGAGCCTCCCGGTCCTCCCCGCCACATTCGTCGACACGGAGCTCGTGACGGGGGTGGTCTTCAGCGTCCCTGCGCACGCGCCCTACGACTACATGGGCCTCGTCGACGTCCAAGAGGAAAGGGTGAAGGCGCCTCCGAAGGTGGTGAAGCTCGCCAGGGCGCTCAAGCCCATCTCGATAATCTCGGTCAAGGGGTACTCCGACATCCCCGCGGAGGACGAGGTCAAGAAGCGCGGGATCAAGGACTCGAACGACCCCAAGCTAGAGGACGCGACCGCCGAGGTCTACAAGGCGGAGTTCCACCGCGGCGTGACGAGGGAGAACTGCGACGGCTTCAAGGGGCTGAAGGTGAGCGACGCCAAGCCGAAGGTCGTCGAAGAGATGACGAGGAGAGGCACGCTCAATGTCATGCAGGAGCTCCCCCAGAGGGTGGTGTGCAAGTGCGGCACGAGGTGCTACGTCAAGATACTCGAGAACCAGTGGTTCCTCAACTACTCCGACCCGGCGTGGAAGGAGAAGACCAAGTCCCTGATCAGGGCGGCCAACGTCTACCCCGAGCAGTCGCTCGAGTGGTATTTCTCGACAATAGACTGGCTGCGCAACTGGCCCTGCGCCAGGAAGTCGGGGATGGGGACGAAGCTCCCCTGGGACAAGGAATGGATAGTCGAGACCCTCTCCGACTCCACCATCTACATGGCGTTCTACACCATCTGCCAGTTCGTCAACTCGGAGACCGTCAAGTTCGGGCAGCTCCTCCCTGAGGTCTTCGACTACCTGCTCCTCGGGAAGGGGTCGGAGGCCCACGTCTCGAAGCTCTCCGGGATAGACCTGAAGGTCCTGAAAGCGATGAAGAACGAGTTCTCCTACTGGTATCCCGTCGACCTGAGGAACTCCGCGAAGGAGCTGATCCCAAACCACCTGACCTTCTTCGCGTTCCACCACGCGGCGCTCTTCGAGCAGAAGGACTGGCCCCGGGGGTTCAGCGTCAACGGGATGATCCAGATAGAGGGCCAGAAGATGAGCAAGTCGAGGAACGTCTTCATCACGTGGAGGCACGCGCTGCAGCAATACGGCGCCGACGGGCTGCGGGCCACCCTCGCCCTCGCCGCGGACGGGATGGACGACGCCGACTGGAAGGCGAAGAACGCCGAGGACGTCAGCGCGAAGGTAGACTCCCTCTTCCCGTTCATCGAGAAGGCCCTCGCTTCCTCGTCGGAGCGAAAGCCGGAACTCTCTGACCGCTGGCTGCTCTCGGTCGTCCACGGACGGATCGACCTTGCCACCAAGTCCCTCGAGGAGATGAAGATCCGGAAGGCGCTCTCAGTGGCGCTGCTCGACGTCTGGAACGACATCCGCTGGTACCTTAGGAGGGCTGAGAAGCCCAGGTACGAGACCCTCAAGATGGTCTTCGAGACATGGATACGTCTGGTCGCCCCGTTCATCCCCTTCGCGGCGGAGGAGCTCAACAGCAGGATGGGGAACAAGGGGCTCATCACGACCGCTGACTGGCCTTCAGTGGTTGACTTCCCTCTGGACGAAGAGGCGGAGGTTTCGGAGCTCCTCGTCGCGAAGGTCATCGAGGACGCCAGGAATCTGCTCAAGATAATCAAGGAGAAGAAGACCAGACTAACGATCTACGTCGCGTCGGACGCCGCCGCCAAGTACTTCCTCGAGCTCGCGAACGCGGACAAGGGAGGGAAGGGCAACCGGGGCGACGTGATCAAGAAGTACGCCTCCTCGGGCATAAAGCCCGAGAGGGTGATCAAGCTCCAGTACGAGCTCGGAGAGGAACTAGTGGCGAGGCTCACGTCCCTCGGCAAGTTCGACGAGCGCGCAGTCCTGAGCGACGGCGCGGCCTTCCTCTCTACCGAGATAGGGATAGAGGTCCGGGTCTTTCAGGCCGGGGGCAAGAAGATCGAGGACCCCGCCAACAAGGCAAAGGACGCCCTGCCGTTCAAGCCTTCATTCTACCTGGAATGATAAACCCCGGCAGTATGTTTCTGAACGCAAAGTCCGAGCACATTTTCGCCGTATGATGGGTGCGATCAAGCCCGAAACATTTGAGAGCTAACCGCCGATTTTGAACATCTTAGTCCCGCAGACCTCGCAAGTTCCCGACTGTGCTTTCTTCCCATTCTTCATGGTGATTGCCTTCGGGTCTTTCATCTCCCTCTTTGTTTTGCATTTCATACAATACCCTTGAATTGCTGCCATTATGATTCGCCCTATGGTCGTCGACGAATCCGTATAACCGAGCCAGTCCAACACGCTTCGCAACTGGCTCCACCAGATTAGACAAGCACTTGACGTTGCAAGAAAGACCCGGAGCTTAATTACGGCGGCGCGGTGCGGACCCAAGCCGTAGGCGAAGCGTTGGCATCGATCCTTTACGGAGTGAGCCCGATAGGCTTCGGGCACGCCTCGCGCTCCGTCGCGATAGGGCTCAAGATGAGGGAGATGTCCTTGGAGCCCGAGTTCGCGACCGGCGGTCCCGCCGTCAAGTTCCTCGAGTCCTACGGCTTCAAGGTCCATGACGTCGTTACAGAGCCCAACCCGACGGAGTCAGGCGGAGAGATGAAGATGGCCACCCTCTGGTATCTCAGGTATTGGTTTGGATACAGGTCGACCAGCAAGAGGATGCGCGAGCTCGTCACAAGGCTCTCTCCCAAGCTGATCGTCGGGGACGAGGAGTTCTCCTCCGTCTCCCTTGCGATACAGAAGGGGATCGCCCACGCGATGATATCCGACGAGCTCCAGCTCGGCTTCGCGAGGGGGGCGGTCGCGAAGACGGTGGAGGCGCGGGTCGGCGAGTGGTACGCGGACCTCCAGCGGAGGGTCTCCAACCTGCTCGTGCCGAGCTTCGGGACCGACAGCGGAAACATCCACTACATGACGCCTGTGACGAGGGAGGTCACAAAGTCCCGCGAGGCCGCGAGAGCGGAGCACGGCCTTCCTCTAGAATCTAGCGTGGTGCTCCTGAGCTCAAGCGGGAGCGGAATGAAGCCTTTCCTCCTCCATAGGTCTCTGGCGGCGTTCAGGAAGGTCTGCGAGGGCTCCGACGTCTTCGCGACGACAGGGGTTGGCGGTCCGCGCATCGAAGCCGAGAACGTGAGGCAGCTCGGGATTGTACGCGACAACCAGAACCTGGTCGCCGCGTCCGATCTGGTAATCTCCACCGCTGGGAAGAGCACCATCGACGAGTCCGCGAGTGGCGGTACCCCGATAATCGCCATCCCGATAAAGAACCACGCCGAGCAGGAGAGGAACGCTGCGGAGCTGGGCTTCGCCTTCGGCGACCTCGACAGGCTCGAGGAGCTGATCCCGAAACTCATGGGCAAGAGGAGCGCCCCCGCCCACTACACCGGCGCGCAGCGGACGGCCGACTACCTCGCGTCGCTCCTGTCCCCGCGCTGAGCCATCGGCTAGAGGTCCGCTCGTCTCGCTGCCCTCGGCTTCACCACAGCTTTGCCGTGACGAGAGAGCTCTCGCATGGCCTTCTTGACCGCGTCTTCCGGGCTCGATGATCCTAATATCAGCCGCGTCCGCCTGTCGTCGAGGTACCTACCGGCCCACTCGTCTGCGACGCCCCCTGTCCCTTTGACGGCGACGATCGGCTTCGAGATCTGATAGGCGGCGGCCACCTCGGTGATCGTCCCCGCCCCGCCTCCCACGACTATCATCGCGTCCCCGGAATAGGCGACGACGAAGTTCCTGGCTTTGCCGATTCCGGTCACGACCACGAACTCGCAATATCTGTTCGCCTGGTCGGAATCCACTGAGGGGATGATGCCCAGCGAGTGGCCCCCGGCATCGCGCGCTCCCTTGCTCGCCGCCTCCATAACGCCTCCGAGCCCTCCGCAGACCAGAGTCGCCCCCTCCCTCGCTATCGCCAGCCCGACGCGATAGGCAGCCTCGCGTGCGACCTCCGTGCACGAGTCGGCATCGAAACCCACGACAGAAATCTGAACGCCCCGACCCACACCCAGCTTGGTCGGCCTCAAGCCCTTAAAGACTACACAGGACTTGAAGCGAGCGCCTCCGATTGACCAGAGCGCTGTATCTCGACCGGGCAGAATCGGGGAGGGCTCTCGCGGCGGCTGTGCGGCAGGGCCTGCACGGGGAGCTCGCCCCAGGGAAGCCGCTGGTCTTGGCGATACCCAGGGGCGGGGTCCCCATAGGACGAGACGTCGCATCCGCGCTCGACGCCGACCTCGACCTCGTGGTCCCGAGGAAGCTCGGCGCAGAAGGAAACCCCGAGTATGCCATCGGAGCGGTGATGAGCGACGGCACAGCCTACCTCAACCCCGAGGCGCTCAGCATCACCATGGCGACGCCCGAATACATCGAAGCGGAAAAAGGCAGGGAGATGAGGGAAGCCGCGAGGCGGCTCGAGGCGTACCGGGGTGGGCGCAGTGACCCCTCGCTCTCTGGGAGGGTGGTGATAGTCGTCGACGACGGAATCGCCACGGGCGCAACGATGGTGGCCGCCCTCAGGTGGGTCAGGTCTCGGGGAGCCAGGATGGTGGTGGCAGCGGCTCCCGTGGCGCCGCGGAACACGGTCTCTGAGCTGAGGCAGGAGGCGGACCTCGTGATCTGCCCCCGCACGCCCGAACCATTCTACGCGATTGGCGCCTTCTACGAGAACTTCGGGCAGGTGAGCGACGAGGAGGTCAAAGAGATATTGCTTGAGTATTGGAAGCGACCTGCCAGGGATGCCCAAGCGAGATGAACCTGGACCGAATTGGGAATCGCTGAGTTTTTCTCCCATGTCCAGGAGGGGCGCATTTGTGTCTTGGCGCGATGAGTCGGGGTCATAGCCGATGATCTCCATCGCGATAGTCCTCGGCCTCGCCCTCGCGTTCTGCTTCGGGACATCGGACTACCTCTCGAAGGGCCTAACAGGAAGCGTGGGCTTCTACCGCACCACGGTCTACACGCTGGCGACCAGCGGAGCCCTGGTCTTCGTGCCGCTGTTGTTTTTGGGCGTGCCGGGACTCCCCTCTTACTCGGGCGTGGCTCTCCTGGGGTTAATCTCAGTCTCGACCTTCACCGCGTTCCTGTTCATGTATCGTGGATACCAGAAGGGGCACCTCTCCGTCGTCTCTCCGACCGTCAACTCCTTTCCGATCTTCTCCGTCCTCTTCGCGGTCTTCGTCTTGAAGATCGTACTCTCCTACGAGGTGCTCCTCGCCCTCGGAGGCGTGATCCTTGGGATCCTTCTGGTCTCCACCAACGTCTCTGCCCTCGGGTCATCAAGAGGAAGGAGCCTCACGCCCGGCGTCCCAGAGGCCATCCTTGCCGCGTTCTTCTTCGCTGTCGGTTTCACATCGCTGGGGTACGCTGAGGAGACGGTAGGGTACTTTCTTCCCGTTGTGGCGGCCAGGCTGGGAGCGGCTTCGATTGGACTCTTGGCGGGCCTCGCACTGAAGCAGGACCTCAGGCCCATCCGCGGCAAGCCCTTCCTTCGCCTGCTGGCCATGGGGGCACTCGAAGCGGGGGGCCTCCTCGCATTCACTCTCGCCCTCTTCTACTCCTCGAGCATCGCGGTCCTTCCGATTACCACCACCCTCGCGGGCATGGGGGTCGTCTTCACGGTCGGGTACGCCCTCATCCTACTGAAGGAAAAGGTAGGGCCAAACTACGCCGTGGGAATCTTGATCCTCATAGCGAGCGTGGCGACGCTACTCTACCTCACGGCTTGAGCGAGAAATACAGCCGCCTATCGCACGATATAGCATCCAATATCCGATATTCGGACGCCATTGAGTCTGCGGCGGTTCTTGAGTCTCGATGGAATTGAATCTCGCGATACTCCTTCTGGCCTTCCTACATCACTTTGGAGCCGGAATAAGTCCTTGGACCGGTATGGGGATCGCGTCGATTTGGAGGTGGCTCACAAAGGGCTGCCCATCGACTGTCTCGTCGAGGACGAGAGTGTAGAACCCTTGGTCGGCTTTTGGAACGGAATGCCAATCCAGGGTCATGACAAAGTAATAGGGCTCGTAGGGTTGCAGGACGAGGCTGAAATTCGAGGACTGCGGCGTGAACGTGACGTCGTCAGTCTCATAACCAATTGGAGTGACGAGGGTGGAACCGGGGCCCAGGGTAGTCGTTCTGGGCGGGGTCGAGCTGCCAAATGCGATACTCTGAGCAGGGAAACCCGCATCTAGCCAGCTCGGAGGAGGGGCGATACTGCCGTTCTGCTCCAAAAGCCCTTCAATTGAAAAAGTGACAGTCATTGGGGATTTAGAAGACCCGTTCGCTGGGTCATAAACAATGCCAAACACGTCCATGCAGGGCGGACACGCGGTTCCCAGCGCTCCTCCAGCAGAGAAGCTGACAGGTCCCGGCCCCGCAAGCACGTTCACCGAGGAGGATCCTTCGATTGGGATGACAGCGTCTCCCGTGAGCCCATTGGCTCCAGAGGCGCCGATGAACAACGAGCTGTTGAACTGGTTGGTCGTGACCCCCGACCCGACCATGTAGACGGACGCGTTTACCCCCTCGGGACCGACGTCTGGAAGGAACGTCGGCACGATTCTGAGCCAGCTGCCCCTATCGAGGGTAAACGAAGTGAGGTTCACCGCGGTGGTCTGAGGCGAGTACACGGTAATTGGAACTATCTCCCACCCTAACCCGTCTTGCGCACCCAAGCCTCCAAAGAGAGTTTCGTTGATTGTGACGTATTGGGGCTTGGGGGCTCCCACATTGACCGTGAGACCAGTTTCGTACGCCGCCGAGTCCATCAGGAGGAAGGTCACCGAGTCGTTGAACTCTGGACTCGGAACGGAGAAGGCGAACGCGTAGGCGCCCGATTGAGGAGCCCTGGCGCTTCCGCTATAGGTCTGGAAGTTACCGGTCTGGTTGAAGAGCATCTCCCCTGTACTCATTATCGATGAAGCCGCGGATGACGCGTTGGCTCCGGCGTCGAAGTAGCCCTGAAAGGTCGTGCTATTGGTGGCCTTCATGGAGAAGTCAACCGAATCAGCCTGCCTGACCGAGACGGCAAAGTAATCGGCGAAGACCGTGATGTTCGTTTGGTTGTTCGACCGAGTCGCGCCGGTCATGTTGAAAGACTGGGGGATCCCGGCACTGTAGTCGTAAGACGTGCAGACGGCTCCGAAACCCGTGACACCGGTTCCACAGGTCGTGTGCGTGACGGAAGTCGGGCTGGCGCCCTGGAATGGGCTCGACAACTCGATTGCTCCCGGGCCGGAGATGGCTGAGCTCGTAGCCGTCAAGTCAGAGGCCTTCGGTGGTTGGTTCTTCAGCGTCTGAAAGGCGACCAAAATCGCTCCCATCAGGAGCACGGCCAACAAAACCCCCGCCGCGACCATTCGAGATGTTGTCGCACGCGTCGAAGAAGTCTTCAATTCAACCTGTTGGTCGAATCGGCGCGCTCCTTGATGAACCTATGGCCGTGTAAGCCGGTTCTCTCAATTTCGTCTCCGCATGGTCGGTACTCCTTGCTGGATTGAGAGCGGGCCTTCCTAGCTAGATTGAGAAGCTCTCGATTGATAGCGCTCGAGCTTTTTCGAGATGCCCTGTTTGGGGGCTTTACCCTAAATGTCCTTTAGAGAGCGCGACAAGAATCGGCCTACGGCTTCAACGAAAAATATAGCCGCCTGTTGCTCTTCCCCTTGTTCTCTATCTTGTTCACGACGATCTCCCCTATCTCCGAGGTGTTCTTTACGTGGACCCCGCCGTCGGCCTGCGTGTCGATCTCGCCTATCTTGACTATCCTCAGCTCCGCAACCGCCGGAGGGAGGGCGTCGGCCAGCTTCACGAAACCCGGGGTGTTCAGCGCCTCCTCCCTCTTCATGAAGAAAGACCTCACCTCCGCCCCGCTCGCCGCGGCCTCGTTGGCCATCTTCACGTAACCTCCAAACTTGTCCCTGTCGAACGCCTCGAGGGAGAAGTCTATCCTCGACTCGACCGGCGCGATCTGGTTCCCCGTTATCAGGGCCCCCGTCTCGCGGTTGACGACCGCGCTGAGGATGTGCGCGGTTGTGTGCATCCGCATCACCCTGTGCCTCCTCTCCCAGTCGATGACACCGTGGACGGCCTCCCCTGGCTTCAAGGAAGCCCCTCCTCCCAGGACGTGATAGATCTCCTCGTCCTTCTTGACCACCTCGACCACGTCTGCTGCGTTGAGCTTCCCGACGTCGGAGACGAGGCCTCCCCCACGCGGGTTGAACGCTGTCCTGTCGAGCCTCACGCCGACGTCCTCGACGGACTCGACCCTGGCGTCGAACTCCCGCATGTACGCGTCCTGCCAGAAGAGCTTCTCGGTCATCGCGCGCACCCGGCTTCTCGGCGGCCTGAATAAATATCCGGGAGAGGACGAGCACCCGAAGATGGGCCGCTGGTGGTGGGGTCGATGAACAGGGTCAGGCTGCTGATACTGGTGGTCGTCCTCATACCCATGCTTTTCATCGCCGCCAACCTCCTTCTATATGATTCTACGCCGATAGCAAGCTCGCCCAACATCCACTACGCCAGCTTCTCTGTCAGCGGGAAGACCTTCAAGCTTACATATCTGGCGACGAACCAGAGCGCGCTGGAAAAGGGCCTGATGGGCACGAAGGTGACCGACAGCACGACCGAGCTCTTCGTCTTCCCGACGGCCGCCTACTATTCCTTCTGGATGTTCGGGGTCAACTCGAGCCTCGACATAATGTGGGTGGACGCGCCCTCGGGGAGCAACTCAGGGACCTTCGTATACCTCGCCCTCGGCGCGCCCCCTTGCCAGGTCTCCGTCGCCTGCACCTCTTACCAGCCCTCCGCGAAGGCGAACCTGGTGATAGAGGCGAAGGCCGGGTTCGCAGCGGCCAACGGGATCGAGGTCGGGGCTCCCGTGACCTTCCACTAGAAGCTCGTTATCTTCGCCTGCGTCAGCTCCCTCGAGATGAGGACCGAGGAGGCCTTCCATTTCTTTGACGGGATCCTCATCTTGGCGAGCGCTGCGGCGAGGGCGAGGCCGAAGGAGCCGTACTTGGACGGCTTCTGCCGCATGAGCTGGCGTATGCTCTCCCTCACGTTCCAGACCCCCAGCGGCATTATGTATCCGGGGTAGGTCTCGCGAAGGACTATGGCCGAGGCCTGTCTCCTCTCCGCCTCGAGGCCCTCCGCGACAGCCAGCCGCGTGGAGTAGTAGCAGCCCCCGACCTTGGCGTAGGTGCGCCGACCGAAGTACTCCTCGAAGTCGCCGATCATGTAGGGCTCCTTGGTGAACTGGTTCCACGTCGTGTTGGGGAACCACGCCTCTATCCACTCGAACCTCCAGGGCTCGGGAAGGAGTATCGCGACATACTGGTTGTCGTAGACGTAGTAGCTGTAGACCCTGTACTCGTCGATGGTCTGGAACCCCTTCACCTTCTCGATGAGCTTGGCGCTTATCGTGCTGTCCACCGCCGTGATGCTCCACCTGGTCGGAACGAGCCTCCGCCTCGCCCCCTCCCCGAACATCCCGATGCTCAGGGCCCTCTGGATCCTGGTCACCATGATGCCGTCCTGGTATAGCGAGAAGATGGCGTCCGAGGCCTTCAGGTCGCGGTCGTAGTAGGGCTTCTCGATTCTCCTCTCAACGGTGACGTTAGAGGTCTTGAGGTTCTCCATCGGGGCGGAAGGCCCGAAGGGCTGCGTGTCCTCGCTGAGCGTGAGGACCTTCCTGGGGGCCTTTGAGAGCCGGAGCTCAGAGTCGACGGGCCGCGCCGCCATCGAGAGCTCCTGGAGCTGCTGGAGCGTCCTGCCGGGGTCTGCCGCTTCCTCGACCTTCGCGCTCATGCTCCCCCTCACCAGCGAGTAGCGGTAGTCCACGATCGTCTCGAGAGGCCTCCCAAGCCAGAACTCCGGGGTGTCCATTATCGACGTGTCCCCATACTGCGGGGGGACCATCGGGCCTATCGAGACCTTAGGGTAGCCTATCCTCCCGACGAAGACCCCGGGCGGGGAGGAGCCGGAAATCCGGTCGCTGTAAGAGTGGTTTGACCTGCCGATGGACTCGGCTTTCACGATTATCGGGCAGCGCGGCTTCCCGCAGAGCAGCTTGGCGCCGCGACATTGCAAGCACATCCAGGCCGGAGGCGACTCCACGACCTCTATGGAGCGGGCAACCTCCTCGAACCCAATCCTCTCTGCGGACATCACGTTCGAGAGCCATGTGACGCGTCGCGGCAGAGAAACCGTCCTGAATTTTGGCTCCGAGTTCTTAAAGCCTTGGCCCCAATCGTGGGTGCACCGATAAATAGAGACCACCAATCTCGTCGGACAGATGCCCAAGTTCGCGCACATGTCGGACATCCACATCGGGGCCTTCAGGCAGCCGGAGCTGAGAGCCCTCGTCCTCCAGGCCTTCGACCTCGCGGTTGACAAGTGCATCGACGCGGATGTCGACTTCGTGGTGATAGCGGGCGACACGTTCGACTCCAACATCCCCGACCTCTCCTCGGTCAAGCACGCGGCAGCGAAGATTCGCCAGGCGAAGGACCAAGGGATCGCATTCTACGTGGTCTACGGCAGCCACGACTTCAGCCCGAACTACTCTTCGATAGTGGACGTGCTGGAGAGTGCCGGCCTTCTCACGAAGCTCGAGAAAGTGGCCAGAAGGGAGGACGGTAAGCTCGACTTGGCCTTCACCGTCGACGCCTGCGGCGCCAAGCTGTGTGGAATCTCCGGGAAGAAGCTCGGCCTAGATCGGCTCGACTACGAGCTACTCGACAGGGAGAAGCTCGAGAGGGAGGACGGCTTCAAGATATTCGTTTTTCACGGGGCCCTCGAGGAGTACAAGCCGCGCGAGCTCTCAATGATGGAGGCGATGTCCGTGTCGCGGCTCCCGGAGGGGTTCAACTACTACGCGGGAGGGCACATACACCAGAGGTCGGTCAACTCCCTGAAGGGCAGGCGCAACCTGGCATACCCCGGCCCGCTCTTCGGGACGGACTTCAGGGACTTGGAGTCCATCGCCAAGGGGAACGAGAGCGGCTTCTACATCGTGGATTTTGACACGGACGTCAGGCGTGTTGAATTCGTCGATGTGACTCCTTGTCGTATCACTGAGCTCGAGTTCTCCGCGCAGGGAAAGAGCGCGAGCCAGACCTACGCGGCTCTACAAGACCTCGCAAGGAGGGCGACGGTCGAGGACCAGGTCCTGCTGCTCAAGGTCTACGGCGAGCTCTCTCAGGGGAAGACCTCCGACATCGACTTTGGCGCGATAAGGAGGCAGGTTCTTGCGAAGAGGCCCCTCAGCCTCTTGCTGAGCTACAGCCAGCTCACCTCTCGGGAGCAATCGACCGTGGAGGGCACGAAGCCCCTCTCGCCCTCGTTGACCGAAAAGGAGACCTTCGAGCAAAGGATCTCCGCGGTCACAGGTCCCGAACCTCGACTCCGAGGGGCTAGCGGCGTGCAGCTCTCGCTTTCCCTTCTCAAAGCGCTGAAAGACGAGAGGAGGGAGAACGAGCTGAAGCCGGACTACCAGTCGAGGATTGAAAGGGCCGGCGTCGATATCCTCGGGCTGGAGAAGACCTCCTGATGCTGCTCCGGGAAATCGCCATCAAGAACATCCGGAGCTACAACGAAGACACAGAGGCGCTCGTGGAATTCCCGGAGGGCGTCGTGCTCTTCGAAGGCGATGTGGGATCAGGCAAGTCGTCCATCCTCTACGCCGTCGAATTCGCGCTCTTCGGGACCGCAGAGGTCAGCGGCGCTCACCTGCTGAGCGAGGGAAAGCAGAACGGTCACGTGAGGCTGAAGTTCATCGTCGACGGGAAGGAGCTGGAAGTCGGGAGGGGCCTGGGGAGGAGAAAGGAGAGTGTTGGGCAGGAAAAGTGCTACATCTTTGAGGACGGGAGGCGGACCGAGATGTCGCCCGCCGACTTGAAGGAGCGGGTAATCGGCCTCCTGAAGTTCAACGAGCCCTCCAATCCCAGGGCAGAGAGCCTGGTGTACAGGTTCGCTGTGTTCACCCCTCAGGAGCAGATGAAGGAGATCATCCAGAAGGACAGCGAGGACAGGCTCAGGGTCCTCCGGCGAGTCCTGGGCATCTCAGAGTACCAGCTGGCCGCCGAGAACTCGGACGTCGTCGAGCAGCGGATAAAGAGGGACGCGTATGGGTTGAAGAAGGCGAGCGAAGACCTCGAGGAAAAGGAGGCGCTCGCATCCACTCTCTCAAGCGAGATAGCCCAGCTCGAGAAGAGGCTGCCGATTCTCGAGGACAAGCGGTCTGCAGCCGAAGCGGAGCTCGCTGACCTGGAGTCCCGGTCGAAGAATCTGGTCTCGAAGAGGGAGGCGGTCAGCAACGTCGCCAGCAAGGTCCCCACTCTTGAGAAGAGCGTGAAGATGCTCACCAAGGCGTCGAAGGACGCCGTCGACAAGGCGGACAGGCTCGAAGCGAGGTTGAATGACCAATACGTCCCCTTCATGGAGGAATTCGAAAGAAGGAAGCCGCCGAGCGACAGGAGCACGGGTGCTCTGGACGAAGAGCTGGCGGGAAAGAGGAGCGAGCGCGAAGAGAGGATGGCGACACTGCGAGTCATGCAGAGCCAGTTCAAGGGTACTGAGGAGCTCCTTCAGGGTGGAAAGTGCCCGCGCTGTGGGCAGAAGATTGACCACGTCCAGTTCGGCGACAAGGCGGCCCACCTCGCGTCGGAGATTGAGAAGACTCAGGCAGAGGTCTTGTCCCTGAAGGGCAAGTGCGACGCCGTCGAGTTGCTCCAGAGACAGATGGCGGCGCATGAGAAGGACATCGAGAAGTATGCCACGTACTCGAAGGAGAAGGCCAACATCAAGCGCGACATCTCCGAGTCAAACGCGCAGGCTTTTGCCTTCCAGGCCGAGCTGATGAAATCGATGCGCGATTTGGAAGCGGCGAAAAGAGAGGAGGAGAAGCTGAAGGGGCTCGCCCAAGAGATTGCGGAGCTCGAGCGGGACTTGGACGCGGGCCGGAGGAATAGGGAGGAAGCGAGCCTCAGCTTCCAGCGAGCCTTGGCCCAGAGAGACGCCAAGAAGGAGTCCCTGGAGACCCTCAACCTGGAGCTGTTGAAGAAGAGGGCGATGAGGGCCGAGGCCCAGAGGCTGGGCGGATACCAGTCGTGGCTCTCGGGCTACTTCAGGCCGGCGGTCGAGCAGATAGAGCGGCAGACCTTCATGCAGATGAACGCCCGGTTCAACCACCACTTCCAGAGGCTCTTCTCCTCGATGGTCGACGACGTCGACCTACTCGTGCGCGTAGACGAGAGCTTCTCCCCAGTCCTTGAAAGGCAAGGATTCGAGCAGGAGTACGAGGCCCTTAGCGGAGGCGAAAGGACCAGCGTGGCCCTGGCCTACCGGCTAGCGCTCAACGTCATAGTGCAAGAGACTGGGGCCTCGGGCACGGGAGAACTCGTCATCCTCGACGAGCCTACCGAGGGCTTCAGCAAGGAGCAAATCCACAAGATGAGGGACATCCTCGTCGAGCTCAGTTCCAAGCAGGTGGTGATAGTCTCCCACGAGACTGAGCTCGAGGCCATGGCCGAGCACGTCTTCCGCGTGCAAAAGGTCAACGGGACTTCAAGTGTGTTGCCAGTGTAGTCCGGGCGGCGATTCCCGTGAGCCTCTCTGAGGCGCTGGTCGAGCAGCGATTATAGATGCTTGAGCCAATCTGCTTAAATTTTCGCAAGGGCCGACAACCCCAATGGCCGAAAAAGGGATGGGGGCCGCGGCCATCGTGGGCATCGTCGTGGTCGTGCTCGTCGGCGCAACTGTCTTTGGCTACATGTATCTCCTCCCGGCGAACCAACATTCGAGCACCACCCAAAGTCAGTCTTCGAGCGTCTCCACAGTCCAAAGTGTCAGCTCTACGACCCAAGGAAACGTTGAGATCAGCAACGCGGCGCTCTCCAACACGACCCTCTTGGTGACCATCCAGAACACCGGGACGCAGGCAGTGTCCATCAACTCGGTGCTCGTCACGCCAGGGAGCGGGTGTCCCTCGACCAAGACGTCGACCTCGACGTCGACTTCGCAGACCTCTCAGTCTTCGCAGACGAACCGGACTCGCACGGGGTTTGCCCTTCCTGCGTGCTTCGCAAGGTCCGCCGTGTTCCTCGTGCAGAGCAACAGCACCCTGTCGCCCGTGCCGATTGGGCGGTTCAACTTCTCAGCCGGTCTTTTCAACTCCACGCGGAGCTTCTCGCGTTCCGGAAACTTCTCGAGGGCCATATCGGGCAACCTCTCCAGGACGATTTCGGGCAACTTCTCGAGAGGCTTCATCGGCCTCGGTAACTTCTCCAGGGGCGGGGGGATCCAGCTCGCGGCGGGCCAGTCGGTGACGCTCGCGTATAGCGGACCGATCGGGTCGGGGGTGACCGCTGGAAGCCAGTATACTATCGTCGTGTCCGGTCAACAGACCGAAGCCCAGATTACGCTACCGGCATCCTAGCGGTAGGCGGCCTTCTCGACGGGAGCTTCGAGCTCCCCTCAGCTTCACAGCTCCATTATCCTGACGTTCCGGAATGTCACGGTCGACGTGTCATCGTGATTCTGCAGGCCTACGTAGCCCGTCATCCCCCTGCTGCCAACGAAACTCGTCACCTGATCGCCGTTGAGGATGACCGTGTAGTTCTGGCCCACCGCGTGGATTTCGTAGAAATTCCATTCGCCCACGGGGTTGGAGGCTACTGTCGTGGGCGCTTGAAAATTGAAGATCGCACCTGTCTTGTAGAGCGGGTTGCCGTCAGGGGCCCCCACGTTGTCTATCTGGACCTCGTAGCCGTTATTCACCGCTACCCAGGGGTCGTTTCTGGGGTCCGGGAACCGCACGAAGACCCCAGAGTTATCGCTGAAGTGGACCTCTTTCCAATCGGCCTTGAGGATGAAATCGCCGAACTGCTTCTTGGCGTACCAGAGCAGGCCCATCCCCCCGAACGACTGCAGCATCCCGTCGACGACGTCGAAGCCGCCAGGGCCTGCTTGCTGCCAGCCATCCAGCGTGGCGCCATCGAAGAGCGGCATGAAACCGGGCTCGACCGATTGGGACGCCGACGACGCCGACGACGCCGACGATTGCGTCCCTCCCAGAGCTGCTGACCACACCTCATAGTAGTAGCCGCCCAAACCTGCCGCGGCTGCCACCGTGACCACCGCGACTCCCGCCGCCGCCTTCCCAATCG
>Ga0307372_10006011_pt1 | contig 17936 bp, 17 predicted proteins | sample OX1MG_FD_202533 | JGI IMG/M metagenome (GOLD analysis project Ga0307372, IMG submission 202533) | Soil microbial communities from Risofladan, Vaasa, Finland - OX-1 | ecosystem: Environmental > Terrestrial > Soil > Coastal area > Acid sulfate soil | place: Finland: Risofladan, Vaasa | collected... | reverse complement strand
GGCCCGATGAGATCTGGATCGGCGACTGGAACGGGCTCCAGTCGACGACCGACCCCTACGTGCCGGCCAGCGACTGGAGCAACCACCAGCGGGTGCACCAGTATCAAGGCGGCCACACCGAGCGCTATGGCGGGACGACACTCGATATCGACAGCGACTTCGTCGATGGGGCGACGGCGGGCACTGCGGGGTTCCCGCCACCCGACGGCAGCTTCGTCAGCTACCAGGGCAAGGCCTACCGAATGGCGGGCGGGGCGCCACTCTATGTCTCGAGCTGGGCGGCGGTGGGCGAGGCGCAGCCGAGTCTCACGCTGACCACGCTCCAGTGGCACGCACTCCGGTCGGTGCCGTCGAACGGCACCCTCATCCAGAGCTTGAGCACCGGCAAGGTCTATGAGATCGCGGGCGGCGCGCCGCTGTACGTCAGCAATGTCGGCGCCCTCGGATCGGCACGAACCGTCGTCGGTGTCGACCAATGGGATCTGGCGAACCTCACCAACACCGCCGCGCACCTGCGCCCGTACCCGGCCGACGGCACCTTCGTGACCGTTGCCCAGACCGCGCGCGCCTATCGCATCGTCGGCGACGCGCCGTTTCCGATCAGCTCCTGGACCGTGTTCGGCGGTCTGCAACCCTCGGTGACGATCGACAGCTGGGATGTCCTGCACCCAGCGAACCCCGCCTCTCGGCTGCGTGCGCGCCCGGTGAACGGGACGCGGGTCAAGGCGATCGCTTCGGGCATCTACTGGCGGTTTGCCTCCGGCTACCGCAGCCGGATACCCGCGGCTGCGCGGGTGGTCCCGGTCGACGACGCCGGCCTGGCACTGTTCCCGGTGACTCCGCCGTGCACCGTTCCCAAATTTACCCACCTGACCATCGTGCAGGCCCGCGCGGCGGTGGCGCATGCATTTTGCGCGCTCGGCACGGTGCACCGTCCGCGGGTGGTCGCCCGGGGGCACGTCCTGCACGTGACCCGCCAGTCGGCCAAGCCGGGCATCCGGCACATCACGGGGTATCGGATCGGCCTGACGCTGAGCTGACGGGGGGTCGACCCGGCTGCCGCATCGTCCTAGGATGGCGCTGTCGTGACCAGCTCGCCTCCACCGGCCGACCCCTCGCTGACGCGGATGCAGGCGCGCCCGGAGAACACGCGCCATATCCGCCACGCCGATCTGATGCGGCGTTGGCCGGTGCTGCCCGAACCGTGGGCGCAGAAGATCGCCGCCGCGCACGACCCCGCCCGCGGCCGCACGGAGCCGCCGGGGCGCTAGGCCCTCCGGGCCGCGGCGCCAGTGGCGGGCTGCGCACGAGGGTCGGGCGGTAGGATCCTGCGCTTGGTGACGCGCCCCGTTGGGGGCGCGATCCGTCGTGGGAAGGATCGCCTGCGTGCTGGCCAGGCTGCTGCGCAACCTTGCAACCGATATGCGCCCCATGCGGGCGTCGCGAAACTTCCGGCTGCTGATGCTCGGCGCGCTGATCACCGGCATCGGGACCCAGATGACGCTGGTGGCCCTGCCGTACCAGATCTACGTCCAGACCCACTCGACGTTCCTGACGGGTCTGCTTGGGCTGGTGGAGCTCGGTCCGCTGGTGCTCGCCTCGCTCTATGCCGGGGCGCTTGCGGACCGGATCGACCGGCGTCGTTTGCTGTTGGTATGCCAGATCGCACTCACCGTCCTGTCGGCGACACTCGGGACGGTGACCTGGCTGACCACACCGCGGGTGGGTGAGCTGTTCGTGCTCGCTGCGCTGATCGCCGGCGCGGCCGCTGTCGAGCGTGTGGCCCGATCGGCGATCGTGCCCAATACCGTCGTCCCCGAGCACCTCAAGGCGGCCCTGTCGATGAGCTTCGGGCTCATGCAGGTCACGATGGTCGTCGGTCCGGCCATCGCGGGTGTGGCTATCGACTACTTGGGCCTGGCGGCGCCCTACTTCATCGATGCTGTGAGCGTGCTCGGCATGGTCGTGGCCGCCTGGGCACTGTCACCGCAACCGCCTCCCGAGCAGGCACGCTCGTCCACCGCCAAGTCGATTCGCAGCGGCCTGCGGTTCGTGTCACGTCTGCAGGGACTGATGGCCAGCTTCGTGATCGACCTGCTGGCGATGACGTTCGGGATGCCGCGGGCGCTGTTTCCGATTCTGTCAATCGAGGTGTTCCACACCGGCGCCTTCGGCGCCGGCATCCTGAATTCCGCCGTCGCGGCCGGTGCGACGGTGGCGGCCCTGACGACGGGCTGGATGGCCAGCGCACGCCGTCTTGGACGGATCGTGCTCGCCGCGGTCGCGGTCTGGGGGTTGGCGATCGCGGCGGCGGGGTTCATGACCGCGCTCTGGCCGGCGGCGGTGCTGTTCGCGTTGGCGGGGGCCGCCGACAGCGTCAGCGCCGTCTGCCGGTCCACCATCACACAGACCCTGACCCCCGACGCGATGCGCGGTCGGGTGTCGGCGGTCTTTAGCCTGGTCGTCGCGAGCGGGCCGCGTCTTGGCGACCTCGAATCTGGATCGGTCGCGGCGGTGACCTCGCCCAAGTTCTCGGTCGTGTCGGGCGGCCTGGCCTGTCTGGTGTCGGTTGGCGTGATCGCGCTGCTCATGCCCGGGCTCGCGGCCTACGACACCGAGACGGCCGAGGCGCAAATGCGCGCCGCGCATCAGGCCCACATCGACGCCGGCGCGTCGGGCGCCGCGGTCTCCTAGTCGGAGGGGCGCACCGCGGTCAGGAGCGGCCACGGGTTGATCGCGATGCCGCCGTTGTCCCAGGCGAAGGCGACGGACCCCGCCGATGTACCAAGCGGCTGCCCGAGGCGGACGGTGGCCCCGGGTGCGACCCCCGGCGCGTAGGCGGTCAGCGGGCCATAGCCGATACGTCCGGCGGTCGGCGTGTCGATCCAGAAGGCGATGCCGTCGGCGCGCTGGGCCGGGGTGGCGGCCTCGAGCGTGCCCGGAGTCGACGCCACGACGTCTGCACCGGCCGGCGTGGCGAGCTCGACCTGGCAGGACGCGCCGGCGGTGCAGGCCGGCGCCACATAGCGTACCTGGCCGCCGGCGGGCAGCGCGATCGGGAACGCGAAGGGGGAGATCGTGGCCGGGGTACCGGTGCCGGGGGTGTTGCCACCCGCTGGACCCGGCCCGAGGGGCTCGGGAGCGTTGCCGCCCCAGACCGTGACAACCGGGGTGCCCGAGCCGGTGGCCAGGGGCGCCGCGCCGGCCAGCTTGAGCTCGGCCGCCTGGACCGTCGTCGACGCCGCCGCCAGGAACGGCAGCGGGTTCAGGCCGTTCGACGGGCTCCCGTCCGCGTAGCTGCGTCCAAGCGCGAAATGCAGGTGGTCGACGCCGTTGGCCTCGCCGGTTGCACCGAGTATCTGGCCGGCGACGACGCTCTGGCCAGGGGTGACATCGACCTGGCTGAGATGGGCGTAGTAGGCGGCGAGTCCGCGGCCCGAGTCAAGACCGACGCTGATCCCGGCGAACCGGCCGGATTCGCCGGAGTGCACGGTGACGATGGTGCCCGAGAACGAGGCGTACACCGGCGTGCCGATCGGGACCTCAAGATCGACGGCCCAGATGCTCTGCCAGTTGTACGAGCCGCCAGCGAGATTGAACTGGGGGTCGTGGGTGCCGCCGGGCTGGGCCGGGCCCTGGATCATCGTGCCGGTGACCGCGCCCAGGGGTTTGATCTCGATCAGCGGTGCGGCCGCCGCGGTTGTCGTGGTGGTCCCGCAGGCGGCGGTCTGGGAGGTCAGCGTCACCGGCTGGGTCGGGTCGCCACCGAGCATTTGGTAATAGCGGCTGACATCCGACGGCCAATTGAGGTTCAGGCCGCCCGGATCATTGGTCGCACCCGGAGGCGCCCATTTGGCGGAGATGGCCGAAATCGTCGTCAACCCGTCGGCGACGTAGTTGCCGCCGAGGTTCTGTGCCGCCGCCGTGATTGCGGCGCCGTCGGAGGCGAACGCGAGCCCCGGACCGAGGCCGAACGGGTTGTGGATCGGCTGGGCCGGCCCGTAGGTCTCGAGCATCGTCTCCTGCGCGGCGATCGCCACCAGGAACCGAGGGTCGATGCCGGCCTGGACCCCGGCGTCCACGAAGGTGCTGCCTTGGCCTGCCAGCGGGCTGCCGGCGGCGCTGAGGATTGCGTCGATGCCCTGGGCATCGGTTGGGCGCACACAGGTCAGGGCAGCATTGGCCCCACCGCTCACCCCCCCGGTGGGTGTGGTGGCGGCGCTGGCGGCGAGCGTGGCCGCTCCGCTCATGCCGCACAGGGCGGCCGAGGCGGCCATCAAAATGAATTTCCGACGCATCGGTGCCGAAGTAAACCGCACGAGCTCGCTAAGTGCGTAACGTTTTTGTGAAGTCCTTCACGCTCGGCTCATCGGCATGTTCCGGCTCCCAGTTGAGATCTGCGGTGTTTGAGGTGCGGTACGGCTTGGTCGCGCCACTCGAACCGACCGACAAGGTGCTCTAGCGTGCGGCGGGTGACACGAGGACGTAGTGACTATATGCGGCGTGTGGTGAGCCGGCTCGGACGTGCAGGCTGGGTGGCGCCGATTGTCGGGTCGCTGGCGGTGGTGGCGATCGCCCTCCCGGTGCTCGCACTCGCCGGGACCCCGGGCGTCGGCTATGACGTGTCGTTTCCGCAGTGCAACGGCACCGGTGCCCAGGCGTTGCCCGCAGGTCCGTCGGTGGCGGTGGTCGGGGTCAACGACGGGCGCCCGTTCACCTCGAACCCGTGCCTGACCGCCGAGCTGAAATGGGCCGGACCGGCTGCACAGGTGTACGTCAACGCGGACGACCCCGGACCGCACGTGCGGGTGGTCCGGGGTCGGCTCGTCCAGCTGCCGACGCGTTGGCCGACAACCGCCCAGAGGTCTCCGAAGCGCTGTGTGCTGACGCGCCGCCGCGGCACGACGCTGACTACCGCGTGCGCGTTCGACTACGGCTGGAACGCGGCCCGGGACGCCTCTGCTCGCGTCGGTGCGTCGCTGCGGGCGCTGGCGAAGGCGAATCCGGGATCGCCCAGTCTGCCTGTCACGCCGCTGCGGTGGTGGCTGGACGTCGAGTCCGCGAACGCCTGGCTGCGCTCGACGGCGCTCAACACCGCGTCGATCAATGGGTTTCTCGGGTACCTGAAGGCGGTCCACGCCGCCAGTGTCGGGATCTACTCGAATCGCTACGACGCACACACGATCTTCACGTCAGGCTCGCGCTTTTTGCCCGGCACCGAGCGGTGGCTCGCCACCGGATCGGGGACCTTAACCGGCGGTTTGAGCTACTGCGCGTACCCGGGGTTCGTCGGGGATACGGTGTCGATGGTCCAATACTGGCCGTCCTCACCCCAGCTCGACGCCGATGCGCCGTGCGTTGGGTACATCACTGGGCCGCTGGATCCGGCCGCCGGTGTCACGGCGACGGGCCTGGGCGTGACCCTGTCGCATCCGGCCCCGACCGGCGGCGTGGCGTTGACCGTGAGCTCGAGCTCCTCCGGGGGTCGGTTTACCGGCCCGGGGCAGGTCGTGCCCGCCGCGACCCTGGCGCTCAGCATCCCGGCGGGCGCCACCAAGAGCGCGGGCTTCGCGTACTCCGACACGCGGGTCGGCACGCCGACGATCACGGCGATGGGAGCGCTTGGTCGCATCGCGAACTTCGCAACTGTGATCCCGGGTCCGGTCGCGGGCATCGCCATCGCGCCGAGCCAGCTGACACTTCCCGTCGGCGCCGCGCGCACCCTGACGGCGACCGGCTACGATCGCTTCGGTAACCGCGCCCGACACGCGGTCGCGCCGACATGGTCGGTCTCGCCGGGCATCGCGGCCACGCTCACCTCGGGACCATCGCCGTCGGTCACCCTGCGCGGGATGGCGGCCGAGCCGATCACCGTCACCGCGACGCTGGGGTCGCTGATCGCACACCGTAGCTACGCCGTCGTCGTACCCCCGGGCGGTACCCCGGGGACCGTCACGGGCTCTGCCCGGCTGACCGCCGGCGTCGCGTCCGGACCCCAGCGCGTCCGCATCTGGACACCGGCCGGATCGGCGGGATCGGTCTGGATACTCCAACCCGCGTCGGCGAACGGACTCGTGTCGGCCAGCTCGAACGGACCGTGGGTCCGGAGTCTGGCCGAGACGATCGCCCCCGGCGGGATCTTCAGCCCGGTCTTCTATCTGCGTGAGACCATCGCGGGTACGACCCGTATCGTGGCCACCCAGGGTGGCCTGACGATCGTCCGGTTGGAGACCGTCATCGCGGCTGCACCGGTGCATCTGAGTATTGCCCCGTCCTCGCTGACGCTTCCGATCCACGGGACGGTCGTACTGCAGGCGCGGGCAACGGATCGCTTCGGCAACGTGTTCGCGGCGGGCGTGGGCTGGTCCCTAGCGCCGCGCGGGGCCATCGGCGTGGCGGCGCACCGCTCCACGCTGCGCGTCCGCGGGCTGAGGGCCGGGACCGTACGGGTGACGGCGCGGCTCGGACGGCTGACGGCCCGCGCGAGGATCGCCGTCCCGTAGTGCTCGGGCGCCGCCGGATGGGCGCCCGCCATACTTCCCGGGCCGGAGCCGGGCACGCGATTGACGGAGGGAACGATGGCGACGCGGACGTTGATAACCACCGACGGTCCCATGGGGGTGTACGTCGCCGAGCCGGACCGCCCACGCGGTGCGGGCCTGGTTGTGATCCAGGAGGCGTTCGGTGTGAACCATCACATCGAGGCGATCGCGGATCGTCTCGCCGCCGCGGGATACCTCGCGGCTGCCCCGCATCTGTTTCACCGTACCGGTGACCCGCTCGTGGACTACGGCGACATCGCGGCCGCGCTCCCGCAGATGGGCGCGCTCAGCGCGGACGGCCTGGCAGAGGACCTCGATGCGACGGTGGCGCTGGTGGCTGACACCGGCATCGCCGCAGCGCGGATCGGTATCGTCGGGTTTTGCATGGGCGGCTCGGTGAGCTTGTTCGCTGCCACGCGATGCGACCTGGGCGCCGGCGTCGGGTTCTATGGCGGCGGGATCACCCAGGGCCGAATGGGCCTGAACCCGCTGCTCGAGCTCGCCCCGTCGGTCAGGGTCCCGTGGCTCGGACACTACGGTGATGCCGATCTGAGCATTCCGGTGGACCAGGTCGAGCAGTTGCGCCAGGCGCTGGCGATGGCGCCTGTTCCGACCGAGATCGTCCGCTACCCGGAGGCCGGACACGCGTTTCACTGCGATGAACGGCCCCAGGCCTACCACGAGCCGTCCGCCCGGGCGGCCTGGGCGCGGACACTGGAGTGGTTCGGGCGACACCTCGCCGAAGACTGAACCCCGTCATCGGGCGTGGTCTAGACGTTCGTGGATGCGGGCGCGATGCGTGCGCGCATCACGGCGATCGCGTCGGCAAGGGCAGGCGCATCGAGCTCGATGACCTGCATGTTCGCGACGTGGGTGATCGGGCCGTCGATGGGGTCGTCGCCATGGGCGGCGTTGGCGATGAATCGGATCGGCACGTCGTGCAGCACGGCCAATACCGCACGACCCTCAAGCTCAAGTAGACGCTCAGCGCCCGCCACGTAGCGCATCAGCGCGTCGATGCGGCTCTCGCCGCCGGTCGGTGGGTCAGCAGCGGAGTGACCCGCCCGCCAACGCCGATAGTCCCGCACAGGACGCCCCTCGAATACGCCAAGTCGGACGTCGCCCAACTCGGCGATGCACACACGTGGGACGGCGCGCCCGGCCAAGAGGATATCCAGGGACTCCTGGGTGCGTACGAACGGCGTGTGCACGGCCCTGTCGAATGGCTGCGCACGGAGCGCGACGGCCCGCTCGGCGCATTGCGCGCGCCCCACCTCGTCGAGATGCACCGGAACGGAGGGATCTCCGTTGAGCCGGCCGGCGGCGTTGTAGGACGTCTGGCCGTGGCGGACCAGGGTGAACTGCAACGGCGTCACAGGGCGTCCAATCGTCACCGGGGGCCGATAGCGCGCATTATGGCCGATCGGCTCTGCCGGGATGCTCTGCCGCATCGGGGGGACCCGCTGCGCGGCCGTCCGCCAGACGCGTGTTGGCGGCCCGAATCGCCTCGCGGATGCGCCCCGCCGCCGCGGCCGCGGCGGCCGGTCCGGTCCGCACGATGAGCCGCTCCAGGTCCCCGAGCGCCTCCCTGGCCGACGGGGACGCGTCGGCCAGGGAGGCCCGCGCCAAGCCGTCCTCGATCAGGGTCGGGATACCCATCATCCCGAGGATCGGCGCATCCGGCCCGACGCTGTCGCGCAGGGAGCGGACGATGGCCTCAATGCCGAGCCGCGCGAATGCGCCGTCTCCCGGCCCCACGCGCACCAGCATGAAAAAGCCGGTCATCGCCGTCGCAACCTCGTCGTCCAAGAGATGCGGGTTGACGCTCCAGGCCTCGGTGTCGGGATCGTCGTCGAACGCGTCGTCGCTCATGGACGGATCTCGGCGGGCCGGGCCCACGGTGGTGGGCCCTCCGTGGCGAGCCGCTCGACCAGCCCACGGCAGGCAGCATCGAGCATGTCGAACACGGTGCGGTAGTCGGCGGGTCCGCCGTAGTAGGGGTCGGGAACCTCGCGCCCCCGCGGTCCGGCGGGATTGAAGTCGCGAATCAGGTGGATCGTTGCGCGCGCATCCGGCGTGGGGGCCAATGCCTCCAAGTGGGCGGCGTTGGCGTGGTCCATCGCCAGGACGAGGTCGAGCTCGGCGAAGTCGGCCGCCCGGAAGGTCCGGGCCGCATGGGCGATGGTGATCCCACGTGCGGAAAGCTCGGCGACGGTTGCCGGGTGCGCCGGGTTGCCGGTATACCAAGTGCCGGCCCCGGCGCTACTGACGGTCATCGGAGTGCCCGCGGCGGCGGCCCGCTCGCGCAGGATGGCGGCCGCCATCGGCGAGCGGCAGATGTTACCCAGGCACACGCACGTGACGCGCACCGGATCGACCGGGACCTGGGCAAACGCGGGAGCAGGCATCACCGGGAGGCTAGCGCGCGTCGGCGTCGGCCCGTACGACCGGCCGCGCATGCACGCACTAGGGTTCGCGCCATGACTGAACTCAGGCGCATCGCGGTCTACTGCGGGGCCCGGGACGGAAGCGATCCTGCGTATCGCAACGCGGCCGAGGTCATGGGCCGGGTCCTTGCCCGACGCGGCATCGGGCTGGTCTACGGGGGCGGTGCCCTCGGCATGATGGGCGCGATCTCCGATGCGGTTCTGGATGCCGGGGGTGAGGTCATCGGCGTGATCCCGGCCTTCATGGATGGGCGCGAGACGATCCACCAGGGTCTGACCCAGCTGCGGATAAGCCGATCCATGCATGATCGCAAGGCGACGATGCTGGATCTGGCCGACGGCGTAATCGCGCTGCCGGGCGGGATCGGAACGCTCGATGAACTCATCGAGGCGATGACCTGGGCCCAGCTCGGGCTGCATCAGATCCCGTGCGGGCTGCTCGACGTCAACGGATTCTGGCAGCCGTTCATCGACGTGCTTGAGCACTGCATCGCGACCGGCTTCCTGGATGCGGCGCGGCGCGGCGCGTTCGTGCGCGCGGCCGACCCGGACCGCCTGATCGACGCCCTCGTCGAGGCGCCACCACCACCGCGGGAGCCCCCTGTCCGCACCTGAGCCACGCGGTCAGCGCGCGGTCGCAATTCTTAAGTCGGGTCCAGATCGCGCCGAAAGACAGGTCGACGGCTTCGCGGCGCGCGAAGCCGCGCGCGGCTCTGGGCGCCACCGACGGTGCGTGCCGGCCGCGTGCAGCGTGACCGCTCGCCGCACAAAGGACGGACATCGATGCCAGACGCCCAACGACCTCACGCCGCGGCTCGCGGATGCCGTCGCCTGACTGCCGGCTGCGCGGCGTTCGTGTGTGCGGCGAGCGTCGCCGTGAGTCCGGCCGCCGCGCAGAGCGTGACGTTCACCTTTTTCGGACGGGGCGACGGCCACGGGGTCGGTATGTCCCAGTACGGGGCAGAAGGGGCCGCCCGGGCGGGATGGAGCGCGCCACGGATCCTCGCTTGGTTTTACCGGGGTACCACGATCGCACACATCACCAGCGGGAACGTCCGCGTTGACCTCGCCGATTATGCGGTGCAGTTCGGCGTGGGTGTGCAGGGCAGCGGGCAGCTGCTGGACGTCGCGACGGGCGTGCGTAAGGCACTCATCCCGGGTGTCGATTACATCGTGCGCCCGAGCGCCGGGGGCGTTGAGGTGAGTGGCTCGGGCGGCGCCGTCATCGACCGCGCCGCCAGGGGCGTCCAGATCCTGCCGACGGGCGCCGGGCTGGTCGCGTTCAACGGCCGTCCATACCGTGGCAGCCTGGCGGTAGCGGCCTCGGGGGGAACGATCCGGGCCGTCAACCTCGTCGCGTTGGAGCTGTATCTGCGTGGCGTGGTCCCGTCCGAGATGCCCTCGAGCTGGGCGCCGGCGGCGCTCCAGGCGCAGGCGATTGCGGCGCGCAGCTACGCCGTGCGCGCCCGCAACCCATCCGCACCGTACGACCTTTACGCAGACACCCGCAGCCAGGCCTACGGCGGCGTGCGAGCCGAAGCGCCGACGAGCACGGCCGCGGTCGCGGAGAGTGCCGGCGAGGTGGTCGCCTACAACGGCTCCGTCGTCCAGGCGTACTTCGCCGCCAGCGACGGCGGATACACCGAGAGCGTGCAGAACGTCTGGGGTGGATCGCCCGCGCCGTATCTGACCGGGGTTCCGGATCCCTTCGACACGATCTCGCCCACGCACCTGTGGGCGAACCCGCCGCGCTTTACCGGCGCGCGGCTCGGCAGCCTACTTGGCACGGGCGGCACGGTCACGAAAATCTCGGTGCTCAAGCGCGGCGTGTCGCCGAGGGTGATCTCGGCACGCGTGACATTCACGTCCGGCGTGAGCGCCGTGGTGACCGGCAACGACATTCAGGCTGCGCTCGGACTGCCCAGCACATGGTTCTGGATCGGCCAGAGCAACCTCCCTGCGCCGACCGAGCCGGTGGTCGCCGGATCGCCGGGCGCGCCGTCGACCGTCCCCATCCCGACGGTGCGGCACGTGGTCCGGGGCAGCTACTTGGTGGTCCTCAGCAACACGTCCAACCTGGGTGCAGCGCGCCGCCTGGCGGCGCGCGTCGCGCACCTGGCACCCGGCGAGCAGATCATCGTTCGGGTCAGCGGGCGGCATCGCCGCTACCTGGTGGTGGCGATCCGGTGCGATACACACGTTCGGGCGGCGGCCGCACGGCGAACGCTCAAACAGCTGGGATTCGGGTCCGTGATCGTCCGGGCACTCGCGCACGATCCGGCACCGCGCCCTGCCGTGCTCGAACGGATCGTCGTTCCGCCGCACCCGGCTGCGCGGTCCGCCGCGGCCACGCCGCCCGCGAGCGACCTGGTGCCCCAGGCGGCGACCGGGAGCGGCGCGGGCGTACCGCCGGCCCCATGATCGGCCCCGGGCGCCGCACGGGCGCCCGCCGGCAGTCGAGTTAGCTGTCGGCCCGCAGTTGATCGGCCGGGATGTTCTCCGGTAGCGGGATCTCCTGCGGCGAGCTGCCGGAAGTGTCGTCCCAATCGGCGAACGCGATCCCGTCGCGTCCGTCGTGGGGGACTGCACCGCCGAGGGCGATCAGCACGGTGCGTCCGGGTCCAAGGTTAGCCATCTGGCGACGGATCTCGGGGGCCACGCGGACCACCCGGCCGGCGGGAATGTCGGTCGGCGTGCCGTCGACGAGCAGCGTCAGCGTGCCCTCCAGGACGATGAACACCTCCTCCTGTCGCTCATGCGCGTGGATGCGTCCGCGCTCGCCCGGCTGCAGGACGATCTGGTTGAGCCCGAAGGTGGTCACGCCGAGCGCACGCCGCAGTGCGACGAAGCGCTCGGTCGAGTCGGGCTGAAGGTCGGTGAAACTCAATCCGGTTTCCATGCCGGCAACGATACCGGGCGCACCCGACCCGCGCGGCGTTGACACCTCCAGGTCTGGTCCGTAGCATTTCCCACAAAGCTTGTGGGATTTATAGAGTTATGGCCGCGGGCCCCCGACCGCAAAGCCAATTGAGGATCGAATAGAATTCACGTCTAATGCACAGGAAGATCCCGGAAATCCGGCCGGGCGAATCGCCCGAGGTCTTTCCCGGCTCTTCGGCAAGCGCGCGCCGCAGGCACAGGCCGCCCAACTGACGAGGAACGAATTGAGCGCTCAGCACCCTGAAACGATTGCCCTGCACGGCGGGCAGGCACCGGACCCGGCGACCAACGCACGTGCCGTGCCGATTTACCAGACGACGTCATACGTCTTCAACGACACCGACCATGCCGCGGATCTGTTTGCGCTCCGCACCCCGGGAAACATCTACACCCGGATCATGAACCCCACGTGGGATGTGCTCGAGCAGCGCATCGCGCAGCTCGAGGGTGGCCTGGCCGCCAACGTGACGGCCTCGGGGCAGGCTGCGGTGGCCTACTCGGTGCTCAACGTGTCTCGGGCCGGCGACAACATCATCGCCCTGTCGACCCTGTACGGCGGCACGTACAACCTGTTCGCCCACACCTTGCCCCAGTTCGGCATCGAGGTGCGCTTCGCTAACCCGGAGGATCCCGGCGCGGTCGAGCGCCTGACCGACGACAAGACCCGCGCGGTGTTCGCCGAGTCGATCGCCAACCCGCGTGTCAACGTGGTCGACCTCGACGCCTGGTCGGAGGCGGCGCACGCCAAGGGCCTGCCGTTCATCGTCGACAACACCGTCGCCACGCCGGTGCTGTGCCGCGTGTTCGATCACGGCGTCGACATCTCCGTTCATTCGCTGACCAAGTTCATCGGCGGGCATGGGACCTCGATCGGCGGCATCATCGTCGATTCCGGCAAGTTTGACTGGCCGGCGCACGCCGATCGGTTCCCCGGACTGACCAAGCCCGACCCCTCGTACCACGGCGTGGTCTGGTCGGATGCCCTCGGACCGGCGGCGTACATCGGCCGCGTCCGGACCGTGCTGCTGCGCAACCTCGGCGCTGCGCTGTCGCCGTTCAACGCGTTTCTGATCCTCCAAGGCATCGAGACGCTGCCGCTGCGGATCGAGCGACACTCGAGCAACGCCCTTGCCGTGGCGGAGCATCTGTCTGCGCATCCCAAGGTCACGTGGGTCTCGTACCCCGGCCTGGCGAGCGCACCCGATCACGCGGTCGCACAGCGTATTCTCAACGGCGGGTACGGCGCCATTCTCACGTTCGGGATCCAGGGTGGATCGGATGCGGGCCGGAAGTTCATCAACAACCTGAAGCTCATCTCCCACCTGGCCAACATCGGCGATACGAAGTCGCTGGCCATCCACCCGGCGTCGACCACGCACTCGCAGCTCAACGAACGTGAGCTCGAGGCAGCCGGAGTGACCGCCGACATGGTGCGGCTGTCGGTCGGCATCGAGCACATCGATGACATCGTGACGGACGTCGATCAGGCCCTGGCTGCGGCGACCGCCTAACCCACAGCCCGGACTGCCGAACGCGCGCCGCTTCGTGTGCGCGGCCGTGCGTGACACCATTGGCGTCACGCACGGTTATGGCGCGAAACGGGCAGGATGTGTCGCACGTGCCTGATGCCTTGCACACCGACGTCGGGGGCTCCGTCGGCCCCGTCACAACGCAGCACGTCAAGCTGTTCGACGACCCACACCCGTTAGAACTCGAAAGTGGCCACCGCTTGGCGCCGGTCGAGGTGGCCTATGAGACCTACGGGGAGCTCGATGCCAACGGGACCAACGCGGTCGTCATCTGCCACGCGCTGACCGGCGACGCTCATGCCGCCGGGCATCACGGCGATCCGTCGCGGTCGGGGTGGTGGGACAATTTCATCGGCCCCGGTAAGCCCGTCGATACCCGTCGGCTGTTCGTCGTGTGCGCAAACTTGCTCGGCGGGTGCATGGGGACGACCGGCCCCTCGTCGATCAACCCTGAGACCGGTGAGCCCTACGGTCTGCGCTTCCCGCTGTTCACCGTTGGAGACCTCGTCGAGGTGCACCGGGCGCTGATGCGCCATCTCGGCGTGACCCGGTTGCGGGCGGCGATTGGCGGTTCGCTCGGCGGCATGCAGGTGCTTCACTGGGCGATGGAGTTCCCCGATGAGCTCGACGCCGCGGTGTTGGTGTGTGCGACCAGCCGACTGTCGGCCCAGAACATCGCGTTCTCGGCGGTCGCTCGTGAGGCGATCATGCGGGATCCGAACTTCCACGGCGGCGACTACCAGCGCATCGGCGTCCGGCCGGACGCCGGCCTCGGCGTCGCGCGGATGATGGCCCACATCACCTACCTGTCCGAAGAGGGCATGCGCGAGAAGTTCGGGCGCCGCCTGCAGAACGGCACCACGCCACGGTTCGGCTTCGACGTGGATTTCCAGGTTGAGAGCTACCTGCACCACCAGGGCGAGGTGTTTTTGCGGCGCTTCGACGCCAACAGCTACCTGTATCTGACCCGCGCCATGGATTACTTTGATCCGTTCCGGGACATGGTCGCCGCCGGACCGAAGTTGGAGGCGCTGCGAACCCCGTTTCTGGTGGTCAGCTTCGATTCGGACTGGCGCTTCGACACGGCGCATTCGCGTGAGATCGTCCAAATCCTCGCCGCCCATCGGGTTCCGGTCACGTTCCGCGAGATCACCTCGCCGCACGGGCACGATTCGTTTCTGCTGGTGATCCCCGAGTACCACCGCACGGTGGCCAACTTTTTGCGACGCGCGGGCGCGGAGCCCGGCTTTACCCACGCGGCGGGGATCTGATGCGGCTCGATCTGGGCGTGATCGCCGACATGGTGCCCGCTGGCTCACGGGTCCTCGACCTGGGCTGCGGCGACGGCGCACTGCTGGAGGAACTCATCCGCCGCCGCGGGTGCCAGGGTCAGGGCGTCGAGGTGTCCTCGGAGGCATTCCACGCCTGCGTGGCGCGCGGGATTCCGGTCGTCGCCGCGGACATCGACGAGGGTCTGCCGGACTTTACCGACGGATCGTTCGACGTCGTGGTGCTGTCCCACACCCTTCAGGCGACCCGACGTCCGGCCCTCGTGCTGCGGGAAATGATGCGGGTCGCCGACACGGGCATCGTGTCGTTCGTCAATTACGGGCACATCGGGCTGCGTCTGCAGCTGCTGACGCGGGGTCGCATGCCTGTGCCGCGCCTGGCCCCCAAGCGGTGGTTCGAGACGGCGAACATCCACCCGTGCAGCATTCTCGACTTCGAGTCGCTTGTGCGTGGCCAGGGTCTGGTCACCGACCAACCGGTCATCCTCGCTGCCGACGGTGGGCCGGCAGGCGGGCTGGCTGCCCGTCGGCCCAACGCGTTTGCACTTTCGGCCGCGTATGTCGTCCGCCGCGACCCGGGTCCCGGCGTGCGCTAGCACCGCCGCGGGTCAGACCGCCAGTGGTCGCCCGCCAAGGTCGGTGAGTCCGACGATCCCGACGAGGATGCCGTCGTCGACCACCAGCGCGCGCCCCCAACGGTCGTGGGCGATGGCGCGCTGCGCGGCGCCGAGCGGTTCGTCCGGGGTGATGACCGTGAGCTCAGGACGGCGGATCATGAGATCGGCGGCGGACGCGGTGTGCTGGCGCTCCGGCGGCAGCGCGAGTACCACCTCGCGCAGCAGCAGTCCCTGCACCTCTCCGTCGGCGATGACCGGGTAGGCGGTCCCCGGCGCGGCCGCGACGAGCGGTGCGGCGATGGTGTCGATGCGGGTCGTCGGTGTGACGCTCGCCGTGAACGGGTGCATCACGTCCCGGATGCGGCGGTTGTCGATGGTGGCCGGCGTCGAGTTGATTTGGGCCTCGATGGTGGCGGCCTGCAGGATGAACACGCCGATGAACGCGAGCCAGACGCCGCCGAGTACGTCACCCAGCGAGACCGCCAAGACGATGCCCGACGCGATGACGAGGATCGCGATGATGCGCGAGACGTGCATCGCGATGGTGGTCGCGCGGCGCAGGCTTCCCGTGACGGCCCAGGCGATGCCGCGGAGCGTCCGCCCCCCGTCCAGGGGCAACGCCGGCAACATGTTGAACACACCCAGGATGATGTTGATCATCGCCAGCCACCACACGACGGTCTCTGTCGCGAGCGGGAGCCCGGCGATATGGGTGATGCCGAACAGGCCAAACCCGAGTATCAGCGACACCGCGGGACCGGCCAGCGCGATGCGGATCTCGGCCGCCCCGCTCGGGAAGAAGCCCTCGAAGCGCGCGACCCCGCCGAACAGCCAAAGGGTAATGCTGTGGATGGTCATGCCCTCGCGCCGGGCCACGAGCGCGTGTCCAAACTCGTGTAACAGGATCGACAGCGCAAACGCGACGGCAGCGATCGCACCCATGGCGAGGTACGCGCTGGGCGAGAGCCCCGGGTCCGCGGCGGGGAAGATCGTCTGGTCGAGCTGCCAACCCAACAGGCCTAACAGGAGCACAAGGCTCCAGTTGGCGCTGACCGGAATGCCGGCGACGCGTCCGAGTGGGATCGACTGCATGGATCTCAGTGTGGCAGGGGTTCGGCGCCCGTGCGGCCGCGATGGTCACCGTTCGAACGAAAATCCGAGCTGGAGATCGTCACCGGCGGCCCCAGGGGGTGCGGGGCTGACCGGCGCACTCGGCCCGTAATCCTCGAAGGCGGCCTGCTGAGCCAGACGATCGGCGCGCTCGTTGGCCTCGTGCCCGGCGTGGCCGCGCACGAGCGTCGTGCGCACGCGGGCATGGCGGGCGAGCTCGCGGATCATCCGTTCCCACAGCTCACGGTTGGCCACCGGCTGCTTGGCGGCCGTCCGCCAGCCACGCCGCTGCCACCCGTCGAGCCACCCTTGCGAGATCGCGTTGGCCAGGTAGGTCGAGTCGGTGACCAGCTCGACGTCCGCGCCGGCCGGTGCGGCGGCGAGCCCTTCCAGGGCCGCCGTGAGCTCCATGCGGTTATTCGTCGACGGGGCTTCGCCACCGGTGAGCACGAGCTCGTGGCCGGTCGCATCGACGAGGATGGCCGCCCAGCCGCCACGGGCGTCGGCCGTCCCGTTGCCGGAGCAGGCGCCGTCGGTGATCAGGGTGATGGGGGAGGCGAGCGCGAGGTCGGTCATCGGTACCGAGACTACCGCGCCCGGTCTCGAGGCGTCCGCGGGGCGACTTGTTAGGAGACTTTTGTGGGGGCTATTAAGTCCGGGCCGACGCGGTCGATCTTAGTAGTGCCAATTCGTCCGCCCGGTCTGCTCCGGAGCGGTCCCCCACGGGCATCAACGTTTTCTTGGAGGAGACCCGATGATCAATAGACTCCGCAACCGCGCTGAGCGGCAAAGGGGTTTCACCCTGATCGAACTCCTCGTGGTCGTCATCATCATCGGTCTCCTGGCCGCGATTGCGATCCCGACGTTCCTCGGTCAGCAGGGCAAGGCCAACGACGCCGCAGCGGAGTCGTTGCTGCGCAACTCGGCAAGCGACATGGAAGCCGCCTACTCGAGCACGCAGGACTACTCGACGATCACCGTCGCCCAGCTCGCCGCGATCGAGCCGGCCGTCACGTTCCAGACCACGGCCGCCAACGCCGCCCAGAACCAGGTGCAGGTGACCGTCAACGCGAACGGCTACTCGCTGGACACCACCAGCAAGAGCGGCAAGGCATTCGACTACACCAAGGACCTCACCAAGGTTCCGCCGGTGGCCCGCACCTGCGGTACCGGCTGCGTCTGGTAACACCGGCGCACCACGCACACCCGAAGGGCCCGCCACGGCGGGCCCTTCGTCGTTGTGCTGACCGGGTCACGGTCGGGTCACACGCGGCTCCGACTGCAGGCGATCGGGGACCATCGCCCAATCGTTAGCAATTTGTATGAGAGACGTTATTAAGTCTCGGAGTGCACGGGCCGATGAACGGGGTGTCCGGGCCGCACCGTCGAGACGGAGCGCAGTCAGACCGGGCATCAACGTTTTCTTGGAGGAGACCCGATGATCAATAGACTCCGCAACCGC
>Ga0307372_10006010_pt1 | contig 17936 bp, 18 predicted proteins | sample OX1MG_FD_202533 | JGI IMG/M metagenome (GOLD analysis project Ga0307372, IMG submission 202533) | Soil microbial communities from Risofladan, Vaasa, Finland - OX-1 | ecosystem: Environmental > Terrestrial > Soil > Coastal area > Acid sulfate soil | place: Finland: Risofladan, Vaasa | collected... | reverse complement strand
TCACGACGCCAGCGGTGTTCTGGCCCTGCACGTAGACGCCGCCGGTGTTGATCGTCGTCATCGCGAACGCGGCGGTGACGACGGCGGTGGGCGCGACGACGGCAACCAGCGCGGCGATTCGGCGGTGCCTGCGTGTCATGCGAGCCCCTCGGCCACGTGATGGATGTTGATGCGGGATCCGCCGCGACGACTCATTGTCATCCATTATCGGCACGTCGGCCGCCGAGTAGCGTAATCGATCCGGCAGGGAAATGTAAGAAACCTGTGAACGAGGCGGTGAGTGGCCGCCGTCAGTCGAGTTTGACGCCTTCCTCGACGGTCACCGAGGGTGCGTCGCCACCGATCGAGACGCCCTCTTGAACCGTGACGTCGCCACCGGCCTCGGCCGCCGCGGGGGGAGCCAAGGGCGCCTCGCCATCAGGAATCGGCCGCGGCCCGCTTCCGAGGTAGGCCCAGACCATCTCGCCGCACTGCGGGCAGGTCGGGAGCACGGCTCGGTTGTTGATCTGAAACTGGCAGGCGACGCACCCGACGACTGCCGCGACGCGCTGGCCGGCGTAATAGCACGGCAGCCCGAGGCGACGCTCGGCTTCCTGGGCGCCCTGGGCCGGCGTCATCCCGCGCCCGCCGGCGCCCGGCTGACCCGGTCCTCGCCGCGCTGAGCCGATGCCCGGACTCCCGGGGCCCATGCGCTGTGGTGGCAAGCTGGTCATCAAACGATTCTCCAAAATCGATCTGGCCGCGGCAGCTTCGCGCCAAGGCGTATCGTAGGCGCGTACGACGCTCAGACTAGCGCGCTCGTTTCCCATGAGGGTGCGCCAGCGTGGATCGCGTCGACGATTTCTCTCCTGTGCGCGTCGCTCTCGCCCAACTCAACACCGTCGTCGGTGACATCGCCGGCAACACACGCCTGGTCATCGAGGCGCTTGAGCGTGCCCGCGCCGCCGGTGCGGACCTCACGGTGTTCCCGGAACTGGTCTTGACCGGCTATCCACCGGAGGACCTGCTCCTGCGCCCGGCCTTCGCACGCGACAGCGAGCGCGCCCTCCATGAGATCGCCCAGCACGTGACGACTGGCGCGGCGCTTGTCGGATGCGTCGAATGGGACGGCGACTGCTTCAACGCGGCCGCCGTGGTGGCTGACGGGCGCGTCCAGCAGGTCTACCACAAGCGGTTTCTGCCCAACTACGGGGTATTTGACGAGGCGCGGTACTTTCGCGCCGGTGACAGCCCGCTGGTGGTCGAGCTGTTCGGGCTCCGCGTTGGCGTCGCGATCTGCGAAGACATTTGGTACCCGGATCCGGTCGCCAGCGATCTGAGCGCCGCGGGCGTCGACGTGATCGCATGCCTGTCGGCGTCCCCGTGGCACGACGGCAAGGGCGATGCCCGCGAACGCATGCTCGCGACACGGGCCTCGGATTGCAGCGCGGCGCTGGTGTTCTGCAACCAGGTCGGCGGCCAGGACGAGTTGGTGTTCGATGGTCGCTCGGCCGTGTTCGACGCAACCGGCACGGTCGAGGCACGGGCGGCGCAGTTCGCGACCGACGTGGTCATCGCCGACATCGATCCCGGCGTCTCGGTGCGCCGGCGTCTGCGCGAGCCACTGATCCGCCGCCTGCCGCAGCGTGCCATGTCCGGACCGGTCGCGATCGACGCCACGCGGGCACCCGGGGCAGCATCGCCGGGCCCGCATCTGGTCGCCCCGCTCGGACCGGAAGCGGAGATCTGGGCTGGCCTGGTCACCGGGATCCACGACTACGTCGGCAAGAACGGGTTCCCTGGCGTCGTCATCGGGTTGTCGGGCGGCATCGATTCTGCGTTGACCGCCGCGCTTGCTGTGGACGCGCTTGGTCCCGAGGCAGTGACCGGCGTGCGCATGCCATCGGTGTTCACCAGCCAGCTGAGCGGCGATGATGCGCAGACCCTGGCCGCCGGGCTCGGGATCGCGCTCGTAGACCTGCACATTGCCGGGGTGGTCGAGCGGTTCGAGGCGGTGCTCGCGCCGGCGTTCGCCGGGCGCGCGCGCGATGTCACCGAGGAGAATCTGCAGGCCCGGACCCGCGGCACGTTGCTGATGGCGCTCTCGAACAAGACCGGCGCGCTGGTTCTGGCCACCGGCAACAAGAGCGAGATGTCGGTGGGCTACAGCACGTTGTACGGCGATATGGTCGGCGGGTTTGCGCCCTTGCGGGACATTTCCAAGACGTGGGTCTACCGCTTGGCGGTCTGGCGCAACGCATCCTCTGGCCGGGAAGTCATTCCCGCCTCGAGCATCACGCGGCCGCCGACGGCCGAGCTGCGCCCGGATCAACTCGACATCGACAGCCTGCCGCCCTACGACGAGCTCGATCCGATCATCGAGGGCTACGTTGAGCACGATCTGGACCAGGAACAGCTGATCGCGGCGGGCCACGATCCTGAGGTGGTCCGGCGGGTGGTCCGCATGATCGAACGGGCGGAGTACAAACGTCGCCAGGGACCGATCGGCATCAAGGTCACCCCGCGTGCGTTCGGCAAGGACCGCAGGATGCCGGTGACCAGCAGGTACTTCTGATCGATTTCCGTCGCGCCGAAGCCTCGGGCGCGGCACGATCGCCCGCGGCCGAACCCAGGGAGCGCCATGCCGGAATCGCTGTATGTCCTGTTCTACGATTACGTGCCGGACATCCTGGAACGCCGCGTACCGCACCGCGCGGCGCATCTGGAGCTCGTCCGGCGCCTGCACGACGACGGTGTCCTGGTGATGGCCGGCGCCGCCGGCGACCCTGTGGACTCGGCGCTGTTTGTCTTTCGCGGCCCGACCGACCGGGCGGCGCGTGTATTCGTCGCGGACGACCCGTACGGCGCCGCCGGGCTGGTGACTTCCCACCGCATCGTTCCGTGGATGGTCGTCGTCCCGTAACCCGCCCGCCCCGGGTCGGGATGCAGGTGCCGTCGGCGGGCGGCTACGATGTCGGCATGCCGCGTACCGCGTTTGTCTTCGACGAGCACATGGCCGATTACGACCTGGGCGACGACCACCCGCTGTCACCGCTGCGCCGCGAGCTCGCCGTCGAGCTGATCCGTGCCTACGGGATGCTCGATCAACCCGAGGTTACGCTGATCACCCCGCGCGCCGCGACCGACGCAGAGATCGCGCGGGCGCACGCACCGGCCTATGTCGCGGCGGTGCGCCGCTTGAGCTCGCAGCCGGTCCTGGCGCAAGGATGGGACGCCGCCCAGTGGGGCCTGGCGGCCGGCGGCGATACGCCGGCGTTCGCCGGGATGCATGAGGCCGCAGCCTTCCTGTGCGGTGCGTCGATGGCGGCGGCGATGGAGGTTTGGGAGGGCCGGGCAGACCAAGCGTTCTCGGCGGGTGGGGGCCTGCATCATGCACTCGCCAATCGCGCCGCCGGCTTTTGCATCTACAACGATCCCGCCGTGGCCATCCATGCCCTCTTGGAGGCCGGCGCCACACGAGTCGCCTACATCGACGTCGACGTGCATCACGGGGACGGAACGCAATGGATCTTCTACGAGGATTCTCGGGTACTGACGTGTTCGGTGCACGAAAGCGGCCGGTACTTGTTTCCCGGCACCGGCGCGCTCGCCGAACGGGGCATGGGCCCGGGGGCTGGCACCGCGGTGAATATCCCGCTTCCACCCTACGCCGGCGATGCGCCGTACCTGCGCGCGGTCGAGGAGGTCATCGCCCGTGCCGTCATCGACTTCGCGCCGGAGATCATCGTGACCCAGGACGGCGCGGACCCTCACCACAAGGATCCGTTGGCGCACTTGCAGGTCACGATGCCGACCTTCCCGCGCGTCTACCGGGCCCTGCACCAGCTTGCCGAGGAGACCTGCGACGGGCGGTGGGTCGCCCTGGGCGGGGGCGGATACCACACCGACGTCGTGCCGCGGGCCTGGGCGATGTTGTTCGCCGAGATGACCGGCACCGAGCTCGACCCGCGGTTGCCGGCGGAGTGGCTGGCGGCCGCGGAGCAGCGCTGCGGGCAGCGGCTGACGGCAACGCTGCTCGGCGATTCGGAACCTGAAGTGCCTGACGCGGAACGTGCGCGCGCCGATGCCGAAGGACATCAGGTCGTCGATCAGGCTCTCATGCTCTTGTCCTAGGCGCGCATGGCGCTCCCGGCTCCATCCGGCGCGTGGCGCGCCGCAGACACGCCGGTTGCGGCGCATGAGCTCGCGGCGACGGTCGGCCGACGCGAGGACTACGGCTATGTGCGCGGCGTCGCCCAGCAGGCAGCGCGGCTGGCGCGCGCGAGCGGGCTCACGCGGGAGGTGCGTGCGCAGTTGCTGTCTGGGGCCTGGCTGAGCGCCATGGGCCCTGGGGCGACGTCTTACGAGCACACATTGGACGGCCCGCGGGCGCTGCGTCGAGCGGGCCATGAGCCGCTGGCACGCGTGCTAGCGTGGGCCGGGGCGGGGTCTCAGTTGTTGCTGCGCGTCGGCGCAGGCCCGGTCGGTCGGGAGTTTCCCGTGCCGTCCGCAGATGGGGCGCGCGTGCTGATCCTGCTCGACGTGGCGCTCGTGACCACCGACCTCGGCGGTGCGCCCGCCGTACCCGCGGTGGTGTTGCGCGGCCTGGTCGGGCGGCTCGGGCAGACCGATCCCGCCGTTGGCGCATTCGTCGGCCTCGTGGCAGATCTGGCCGGACATCCCGAGGCGCGTGCCTTGATCGAAGCCGTGGCGCCGCAGCATGCTTCGGTCGGCGGCTGAGCCGCTGCCGCGCGACCCCATTTCCGGTGTCGTCACCGTGACCGAAACCGGTAGGCTTCTGCCCGTCCGCCGCGTAATCGAGCGGCCCGCCGCGGACCACGCGGTGACGGATCCCGCGAGGTGATCGTGCAGCGAGCGTCAACTGATCCCGGGCGGTATCCGTGCAGCAGCTGACCCAGCTGCGGTTTGTCCGAGCGCTGAACCCGGGACAGCTGGTCGCGCTTGCGTTTGCGGTCGCGATTCTTGTGGGAGCGCTGCTGCTCAGCCTGCCCGCTGCCCACCGCGGTCCGGGGAGCGCGCCGCTGTTGACGGCAATGTTTTCGGCGACCGCTGCTGTGTGCGTGACCAGCCACACGCTCGTGGACACGACGACCTACTGGACGCCGTTCGGTCAGGTCGTGATCCTCATACTGATTCAGCTCGGCGGCTTCGCGATCATGACGGCGGCATCGATGATCTTCCTGGTGCTCGGCCGGCGGCTCGGCCTGCGCGGGCGCCTGATCAGCCAGCGCGACATGGAGGTCATCAACCTCGACGACGCGCGCCGGGTCTTTCTTGGCATAGCGGCGTTCACGGCCATGGTCGAGCTGCTGGTCGCCGCCGCGATCTGCCTGCGGCTGTGGTTGGGCCTGGACTACCCGTTCCTGCGCGCGGCCTGGCACGGCGGGTTCCTCGGGATCTCGGCGTTCAACAACGCAGGCTTCGCCCTGTGGAGCGGCAATCTGGCGCGCTTCTCGACCGACTGGTGGATCCTGACGCCTGTCGCGATCGCGGTGGTGATCGGCGGTATTGGCTTCCCGATCTGGCTGGACGTGCGCCGGCGCCTGCGCCGCCCCAAGACCTGGACACTCCACACCAAGCTCACGCTTACGGCCGCCGGGGTGCTTGTCCCGCTCGGTGCGGCACTGGTGGCGGCGCTCGAGTGGACCAACCCCGGGACGCTGCGTCCGATGGGGCCGGGCAATCGGATCCTTGAGTCCCTGTTCACCTCGATCAACTTCCGGACGTCCGGATTCGACACGATCTCGATTGCCCATATGCACAGCCAGACCCGCCTGATCGCCGACATGCTGATGTTCGTGGGTGGCGGCAGCGCGTCCACCGCGGGCGGGCTGAAGCTCGCGACCTTTGCGGTACTGGTGCTGATCGTCGCCAGCGAGGTACGCGGCGGGCGACCTGCCGAGGCCTTTCGGCGCGCGATTCCTGGGTCGGTGCTGCGTCAGGCGATTTCGGTGGCGTTCATCTCGGTCAGCGTCGTGCTGTTCGCGACCATTGGGCTCCTGATCCTCACTCCCTTCAATCTCGACCAGTGCCTGTTCGAGGTCGTCTCGTCGTTTTCGAACGTGGGGCTCTCAACGGGTATCACGGCCCGTCTTGGGACTGGGGCCAAATGGATCGAAATCGCGCTCATGTACTGGGGGCGCATCGGTCCGCTGACGCTCGCCGTGGCACTGAGCGTCCACGAACGAGAACGCCTATTCGCGTATCCCGAGGAGCGACCACTCGTTGGCTAACAAAGAGCAAGTACTCGTCATTGGACTCGGCCGGTTCGGACAGGCGCTGGCGCGCACCATGACGCGCCTAGGCCACGAGGTGCTGGCCATCGACTCCGATCCGGCGGTCGTGCGAAAGACCTCGGGCGACCTGGCGACCGTGGTCGAGGCCGACGCCACCACCGTCGAGGTGTTGCGTCAGATCGGGGCCGACGACTTCGGCATGGCGGTCGTGGCGATCGGCAACGATATTCAAGCCAGCATCCTGGCGACCTACGCGTTGGTCGACCTCGGCGTGCCGATGATCTGGGCCAAGGCCATCACGACCCAGCACGGCTCGATCCTGCAGCGCGTCGGCGCACACAACGTGATCTTCCCGGAACGGGACATGGGCGTGCGCGTCGCGCACACGATGTCCGGACGCACGGTCGACTACGTCGAGCTCGACACCGAGTTCGTCCTGATCGAGGCTACCGTGCCAACCGAGTTCATCAATAAGCGCATCGCCGACACGGGCGTGCGCCAGAAGTACGACATCACCGTCCTGTGTGTGAAGCGCCCCGGCGGGCGCTTCACCTATGCGACCCAGGACACCATCTTGAACGAGCGGGATCTGGTGGTCGTGTTCGGACCGACGCGCAAGGCCGAAGAATTCGCGGCGTTGCCGGGCCACCGCGCCCAACTGACCGACTGAGCCGCGTGCGCGTGCCCGGCGGGTGCGCTCACGCGCCGACCAGGCGCCGGGCCGCATGCACGGCGCGCTCGAACGGGTGGTCTCTGCGCTGAAGCTCGAGCTCGCCGGCCAAGAGCTGCGTGCGCGTGGGCTCGGGCATGGGCATCATGCGGTCGTGGGTGGTGGCGTCGGGCGCGTGGGTGACCACCGCCGCGGCGGCGCGGCCCGTGACGCGGTCGATCTCCACCACGCGGCCGGACGGGTCCGCCAACCGGATCTCGCAGATGCTCGGATCGCCGCCGCGTGACGCCGCGGCGAACATGACCGTGGTCGCCGGACCGATGCTGTCGAGCAGCCAGCCGCCAAGGAGCAGCGCACCCAGCGTCGGCTCGACGGCGCCGTGGCGGATCGTGGCGGTCGCCCCCTCTCGCATGTGCTCCAGGTGCTCCCGGGTCGTGAGCTGGTTGAGCAGCTGCCGCCACGGGGTCAGCGCGGCCCAGGCCAGATCCGTCACCGCCGGGCCCCGGTCGGAGATGATCTGGACGAGTCGTCGGATCCCGAGGGACCCGTCGCCGTGGCCGGCTTCGACAATCAGTCGGTCTGCGCGCTGGGCCAAGTCGACGAACACGGGGTCCGTCGGGTCTGGGACGTCCGGCCACCAGACGAAGACCGGCAGATCTGAGCGCAACAGCGCACGCACCGCGCTCGCCGCGCCGCCGCCGGCAGCCCCGTGCAGCCGCAGGTGCACAAGCTCGACCCGCGAGGGCGTGCGAGTGCTTCCCATCAGCTGCGCGCGTGCCTCCACATGTGCGTCGATGCCGTCGCCGTCAGGATCGCGCGCGACGATGATCGCGCGCGAGGGCTGGTGGTCGGCAAGCGCTTCGATGACCCGCTCCGCTTCGGCTGCGCGCTCCGGCTCGGCGGCGACGACCAGGTTGAGCACCGTCGCGACCGCCAGCGGGTCCCCGCCCGGGCCGGTCGGTTTGAGCTCGTTGAGCGCGCGGCTCAGCTCGCCCACGTTGGCGACATGACCATCCCATGCGACTTCGGTCGCCGGTTCGCTCACAAGCGCCGCCACTCGCGGCCGTCGCGGCGGATCAGTGCATCGGCCTCGGTCGGTCCCCAGGTCCCGGCGGCATAATTCGATGCGGCAATCGGCGTCGTGTCCCACAGGTGCAGCAGTTCGTCGACGATCTCCCAACCCCGCTCGACCTCGTCCCAGCGGGCAAAAAGGGTCGAGTCGCCCAACAGGGCGTCCAGCAGCAGCCGCTCATATGCCTCGGCGGTGGGCTTGAGGAACGAGCTGCCGTACTGGAAGTCCATGCTGACGTTGCGGATGTCGACCTGCGGCCCCGGCACCTTCGCCGAAAACCGCAGCGATGTGCCCTCGTCGGGCTGGATGCGCAGGATCAGCAGGTTGGGTTCGGTCGATTCGACGACGGTGTGGGCAAACGGCAGGTGCGGCGCGGGCTTGAACTGAATCGCGACCTCGGTGGCGCGACGCGGCATGCGCTTGCCGGTCCGCAGGTAGAATGGCGTTCCCGCCCAGCGCCAGTTGTCGACGGTCAGCCGCATCGCGACGAAGGTCTCGGTATTGGAGTCGGGGGCGACGCCGTGCTCGGCGCGGTAGCCGACGACCGGCTGCCCGGCGATGAACCCCGCCCGGTACTGCCCGCGTACTGCCGATTCGTGGATGTTGTCGGCGGTGATCTCCGGAATCGCCCGCAGCACCTTGACCTTCTCGTCGTGCACGCTACGGCTGTCGAACCGCGCGGGCGGCTCCATCGCCACCAGGCTCAGCACCTGAAAGATGTGGTTCTGGACGATGTCCCGCAGGGCGCCGCTCTGATCGTAGTACCCGCCGCGGGTTTCGACGCCCAGGTCTTCGGCGACCGTGATCTGGACGTGGTCGACATAACGACGGTTCCAGATCGGCTCGAAGATCGCGTTGCCGAACCGCAACACCAACAGGTTCTGGACGGTCTCCTTGCCCAGATAGTGATCGATGCGGTAGGTCTGACGTTCACCGAACACCGCACCGACGCGCTCATTGAGCGTGCGTGCGCTGGCGAGATTTTCGCCGAAGGGCTTTTCGACCACGATCCGGCTGAAGGTGTCGTCGTCTTCGCTGGCCAGCCCGGCGTCACCGAGCTGCTCGGCGATCACCGGAAAGAACTCCGGCGCGGTGGCCAGGTAGAACAGCCGGTTGCCGAGACCGCCAGTGCTGCGGTTCAGGTGGGCGAGCGCGCCGCGCAGATCGTTGTAGGCGCCCGGATTGTCGAACGATGCACTCAGGTAGTGCAGGCGGCGCGCAAATGCGTCCCAGATATCCGCGTCGAGCACGTCGTGCGCGCCGTGGGTCGCGACCGCCTGACGCACCTCATCCCGGAACTGGTCGTCACTCCAGGCGCTGCGCGACATCCCGATGATGTTCATCTCCGGCGGCAGCAGCTGCTGCAGGGCCAGGTTGTACAGGGCCGGCATGAGCTTCCGGTGGCTAAGGTCGCCCGACGCGCCAAAAATCACGATGCTTGCCGGCGCCGGGGTCCGTGACAGGCGCGCGCCGAGATCGAAGGCGGTCTGGGGGTCGTTGGCGACGGTTGTGGCGCTGGTCACGTTGACGCCTCGCTGGGGGTCGGCGCCGTACTCCCGGCGCCGCTCATCGCGGCTTGCATGGGTCCTCCTCGTGCGGCGCGGGTGCCGGCGCAGGTCGGTGTCCCGAATACCTTGGCACGCGCATCACCCTGTGAGGAGCCGGTGCGGTGGATCCCCCGGCGAGCAGGGAGGGCTATCCGGCGCGTTCGCACTGCGCCGGCGTCCCGGATACGTCTACGACGACAGCGAACTCGCGGCCGCGACGACCGCCTCGACCGTGATGCCCAGGTGCGCGAGCACGACGTCGCCGGGCGCCGACGCGCCGAAGCGATCGATGCCGATCGCGATTCCGTCGAGCCCCACGAAGCGGTGCCAACCCAGCGTTGCGGCGGCCTCGATGCTGACACGCCGTCGCATCGCGGGCGGGAGCACGCTGTCCTGGTACTCCTGGGGCTGCGCGACGAACAATTCCCAGCTCGGCATGCTGACGACTCGGGCATCGATCCCGCGATCGGCGAGGACATCGGCGGCCTGCTCGATGAGTGGCACCTCGCTGCCGGTAGCCATCAGGATGCAGTCGCCGCCCTCCCGCAGCACGTAGGCGCCCTGTGCGAGGTCGGGGGCGTGGGGCAGGGTCGGCAGGCCCTGGCGTGACAGGACCAGCACCGTCGGCCCGTCGGCGCGGGTAATCGCAAACTCCCAGGCCCCGGCGGCCTCGGTGGCATCCGCCGGGCGGATGACGACGAGGTCGGGGATCGCCCGCAGCGCCGCCAGGTGCTCGACCGGCTGATGGGTGGGGCCGTCTTCTCCCAGCCCGACCGAATCATGGGTGTAGACGAACACGACCGGCAGCCGCTGCAGCGCCGCCATGCGGATCGTGTTCTTCATGTAGTCGGAGAACATCATGAACGTCGAGCAGACCGGTCGCAGGCCGCCGTGTGCGGCGAGCCCGTTGCAGATCGCGCCCATCGAGTGCTCGCGCACGCCGAAGCGAATGTTGCGAGCACCGAAGCGGTCGATGGCGACGTCGCCACTGCCGGCGATGGTCGTGTCGGTCGAGCTCGACAGATCGGCCGCGCCTTGCACCAACTCGGGGATCCGGGCGGCAAGCGCGTTGAGGACCTTGCCGCCTGAGGACCGGGTCGCCATCGATTCGCCGGGGGGAAAGGACGGCAGGTCGGACTGCCAGTCGCCAGGGAGCTCACACCGCAGCCGCCGCGTCGCGTCGGCGGCGGCCGCGGGGTGAGCGGCGGCATACGCCTCGAACGCCGCCTGCCAGCTGCCGCGCAGTGCCCGTCCGCGTTCCTGCAGGTGCCCGGCCCATGCGCCGACCTCGTCGGGAACCAGGAACTGTGCGTCCTCGGGCCAGCCGTAGGCGCGTTTGGTCGCGGCGACCTCGTCCGCGCCGAGCGGCGATCCATGCGCGGCGGACGAATCGTGTTTGTGCGGAGAGCCGAATCCGATGTGGGTGGCCGCCATGATCATGGTCGGGCGGCCGTCCGAGATGGACGCCGCGCTCAGGACCTCGTCGATCTCGGCAAGGTCGTTGCCGTCGGCGATCTCCAGCACGCGCCAGCCGGCGGCGGCGAAACGCTCCGGCACGTTCTCGGTAAACGACAGGGAGGTGGGACCGTCGAGGCTGATCGAGTTGTGGTCGTAGATCCCGATGAGCTTGCTCAGCCCGAGATGGCCCGCCAGTGATGCCGCCTCGTAGGAGATGCCCTCCATCAGATCCCCATCCGAGCAGATAAACCAGGTGCGGTGATCGACGATCTGGTGCCCGGGCCGATTGAACTGCTCGGCGAGCAGGCATTCGGCAAGCGCCAGGCCGACGGCGTTGGCGAACCCCTGTCCGAGCGGACCCGTGGTCACCTCGACCCCTGGCGTGTCACCGCGTTCGGGGTGCCCCGGCGTGGCAGAGCCCCATTGGCGAAACTCTTTGAGGTCGTCGATGGTCAGCGCATAGCCGGTCAGGTGCAGCAGCGAGTACAGCAGCGCCGACGCATGGCCGGCCGAGAGGACGAACCGATCCCGGTTGGGCCATTCGGGATCCAGCGGGTCGAAGCGCAGGTGGTGGCCGAACAGCATCCACCCGACGGGCGCGAGCCCCATCGGGGCGCCGGGGTGCCCGCTATTCGCGCGCTGGACGGCGTCGATGGACAGGGTGCGGACGGTCGTGACGACCAGCTGGTCGGGGGCGAGATCGACGGGCACGCGGACCTTTCGGGGGGCGTTCAGATGGGCCGGATGAGTCTAGCGGGCAGGGTTTGCGCGCGGCGGGCTCATTCCCAGCGAACCGCGGGCGCACACTGCGCCTGATGGCGCACGCCCGGCGGTGGCGGGTAGTCTGCCCGGAGGAGGGACACGACGATGCGGAGGCTGTCATGCCGGGCACAATGCGGGCACTTGTCACCCACAGGTGGGGCGACCCCGAGGAGCTGCACCTGGAGGAGGTGCCACGGCCCGAGGCCGGTGAGGGCGAACTGCTGGTGCGCGTGGGCGCCGCCGGGATCAATCCGGTCGACTGGAAGACGCGGCGCAACGGCGGACTGATGAAGAGCCGCGGCATCGAGCCGCCGGTCATTCTCGGGTGGGATGTCTCCGGGGTCGTGGAGGCCGTCGGACCGGGTGTCGACGGCTTTGCCGTCGGCGACGAGGTGTTCGGGCTGGCGGGCTTTCCGAAGGCCGCCGGCGCGTATGCGGAGTACGCGGCGGTGCCGGCCGCGGACATGGCCCATAAGCCGGACAATATCAGTCACGTCGACGCCGCCTCACTGCCGCTGGTGGCGCTGACGGCGTACCAGGCGTTCGAGCGGGCCGAGCTCGGGGCCGGGCAGTTGGTGCTCATCCATGCGGCGGCCGGCGGGGTCGGATCGGCTGCGGTCCAGCTGGCCAAGGCCCGCGGTGCTCGCGTGGCCGGGACCGCCGGGCCCGCCAACCAGGACTTCCTGCGCGAGCTCGGTGTCGACATCCCGATTGACTACACGACCACCGACTTCGTCGAGGTGCTCTCAGACGTCGACGTCGTCCTCGAGAGCCAGGGCGGGGACGTCCGGCAGCGGTCTTGGGGAGTCCTGCGCAAGGGGGGCATCATGGTCTCGATCCTCGGGCCGCTGCCCCAAGAGGACGCCGAGGCCCATGGCGTGCGCGGCGTGCACATGCTCGTCCGCCCGGACGGGCAGCAGATGCAGGCCATCGCCGACCTCGTGGCGCAGGGGACCGTGCGCGCGTGCGTCCAGGAGACCTTCCCGTTTGCGCGCGCGGCCGACGCCCACCGCGCCGCCGAGTCCGGTCACACACGCGGCAAGCTCGTGCTCGTGCCCTAAGACGCGGGCGGGTCCGGCGGCTCCTACCGGGCCACCCGGACCCGCGTCCGCGACGGCGGCGGCCGCGGGGTGGCACGATCCGGATGGCGCTGCTCCGGCCGATGTAGGTGGGACAATGGCGCACGCAGAGCGTGGATGAGGGTGACCGGGTGAGGCAACGTAGGGTTCAGATGCGCAGGCTCGCTGCCGCAGTGCTCGCGCCGGCATGCCTGGCGCTGGCCGGGTGCGGCGCGGCCTCGCTCCCTGCGCCGACGGCAACCCTCCCGTCGGGGACCCGCGTCGGACCTCAGGTCTTCCTGAGCGACTCGGCCGCGACGGCGGCGGCCGTTCGGACATTCGCGGACGCCCTCGGCGCAAATGGCCCGACCCTGACCGCCGCGCAGGCCAAGGCATCCGCGCCCTTGCTGGACCAGTCGTTTCAGCAGACTCAGCTCGGGCTGAACCGCTTGTCGACCCAGCAGGTCTCCGACTCGCGTCTGGACGCCCAACGGGAGGCGATCATCGGGCCTCTGGGCGTCGTGGTCGTGGAGATGTCGGCGATCGACGCCGCGGCGCATGCGGGCAACGTGACAACGTTGATCGCGCACCTGGCGCCGCTGCGTACGGCGATCGGCGCGCTCCAGCAGGCCGGCGCCGGATAACGTGTCGACGCGATGGCGGGCGCCCGCCATCGCGCGAACGGCCATCGCGCGAACGTACATCGCCAGCCGCGGCCGGCATTAGCCGGACCGCGGACTTCGACGCGCTAGGCGGCGGCGTGCGCCGGTGCTTCAGGCACGATCGGCGGCACGACGTGCCACGGTATCGTGATCGCGCGGCCATCCATGGTGATCTGGCCGGCACCGCGCAGCTTGGAAAAGCCGGTCGTGACGGCTTCCCGTGACGCACCGACCAGCGACGCCCACTGGGCGTGGGTGAGGTCGAGCCGCAGCTGAATGCCTTCGGGTGCGGCCACGCCGAACCGGTCGGCGAGTTGGTGCAGCCGTGCACGTAGGCGGTCTTCGACGCGCATCTCGCTGATCAGCGCGACCGTCTCGCTGAGCGTGGACGTGCGCTCGGACAGAACCTGGGCCAAGTTGCGGCCGAGGCGAGGATAGCGGGACATCAGTGCTTCGAGCGACTGGCCCGACAGCGGCGAGACCGCCGAGTCCTCGAGAGCCGCGATCATGGGTTCGGTTGCGCTGCCAAGGGTCGAGTAGACGTTGCCATCGTCGAGGATCGCGGTCATCACTTCGTGTCCAGCCGCGGTGGACTCGAAGACCGCAATACGACCGGCGCGAACCACAAATAGGTGGTCCGGCCGCAGCAGCGGCTCGGGGATCTCACCGCCGCGAGGCCAGCGCACGACCGGGAGGCGGTTCTCCAACATCGTGAGGTCGGCCGCGGGCAACCCTGCGAACAAATCCATGCGGGCAATGCTGAGCCGCGAGGCGAACCGGGGACGGCTCGGGGTCGCGGGCAACTGGGAAACTTCTTTGAGTGCGATAGCCATGCAAGGACTGTCGCACCAAATTGTTATGGCGATCTGATGGAAGTCGGAAGATGTCATGGCGACTCGAGGGGGCGACCGACCGCGCTGCGGGTCGCACACCGCGCATTAGGCGGTGCGACGGGGGCTGCGTATCGGGGGCAGCGGCCACGCCGGCGTTTCGTGGACGCGCAGCTCGACGTAGATCAACGCAACGCCCGCGTTGGCGACCGGTGCCACGACCGTCAGCGCGATGAACGCACCGAGTCCGCGAAGCATGATCCCGGGGGTCCCCCCAACCGCGTCAAGCGGGATGTTGATGAGGTCCGCGATGAGCAAGCCGCCAAGGCCGACGGTGATCTGGATCGCCAACCAGCTGCCGAGCACCCACCAAAAATGCCCGCGCACCAGCGCGACGCTGCGCCCGATGGCGTCGCGAATGCTGCGCTGCTCGGTCACCACGGTGATGGGGGCCACCAGCCACACCACGAACAGATAGATGCCGGGGATCAGGAGCGCCAGGAACCCCGCCAGTATGCCGAGCGTCGTCATGAACACCACGGCCACCAGCGGCCAGAACCGCTCCCCGACGCGTTCGAGTGCAACGCCGGGGTTTGCCGGTTGCCCGTTGATCAGGTGGAGGATCAACACCGTCGAGGCCGCGATCGAAAGCTGCCCGAGCAAAAGCTGGGGGAGCAGCGTGAGCAGCTCCTGCACGAGTTCCCGCAACCGCGTTGACGGTCCGCCATAGGCCAGCTGACTGCCGATGAGCAGGACCGCCTCGGGCAGTGTGCTCACAAGCGCCACCAACACAAACGGCACGGGGACGGCCCGGTACATCGTCAGCGCCGTACGCATGATGCCCGCCAGCCCGAGCGGCCGGGCGGGTGGCGGCGCATAGTCCGCGCTCACCGCCAGTCGTCCTCGAACGGCTGCGCCTCGGCGGCGAGCTCGTCGACGTCCATGCCGGTGCTCTGCATGAAAAACGGGGTCATGAGGTTCAAGGTGTGCCGGCAGGCGGGGCAGATCGGCAGCGGCGGTGGAGGCGGCAGCTGCGGGTGCTCCCCACGGAGTGAATACGCCTTACCCACGTACTTCTCGCAGACGCCGCAACTGCCGAGTTTGGCGTCGAAGCGCACAAGATCCCAGCCGGCATCGGCGACCTGGGACAAGAACCCGTGCGTGCGCTCGGCGTATGCCGCCGCCTCGGCGGCCAACTGCGCGCGCGCGTCCGGGTCCCAGCCGTCCCGGAGTGCGCGTGCGAACGGCTCGGGCGGGTTCGGAACGTCTCGGAAGCGCTCGGTCCACCGATCGATCTCGGCGTCCCAGTCGCGTTCAGCCACGGAATCAGTCCTCGATGAAGTCCACCGGGACCGGACCCTCCACAAGGCCCGCCTCGGCGCCGCGCCGCAGCAGCTCGTCGATCGCCGCGCGGCCGTCCTCGCCATAGTCGAGCGTGCGCTCGTTGACGTACATCCCGACGAAGCGGTCGGCCAGGTCCATGTCGAGTCCGCGGCCGAACTTCTCCGCGTGCTCGAGGGCCGGCTTCCGGTGATCGAGCGCGTAGGCGATGCTGTCGCGCAGCAGGTGCGACAGACGGCGTAGCGTGGCATCGTCGCCGACGTCCCGGCGCACGGTGTTGGCGCCGAGCGGAAGCGGGAGCCCGCCGGTTACCTCGTCCCACCAGATCCCGAGATCCAGGATGTTGACCAGGCCCTGGGACTCGTAGGTCAGCTGGCCCTCGTGGATCACCAGCCCGGCGTCGACCTTGCCGTCGGCGACCACGTCGAGAATCTCGTCGAATGGGGTGATAACTGGTTCAGCGATCCGGCCGACGGCCAGCTGCAGCTCGAGGAAGGCGCTGGTCCAGGCACCGGGCACCGCGACTCGCAGGAACGGCAGGCGCGCGGGATCGAGCGCCTCGCGTGCGACGACCATCGGCCCGTATTTCTCGCCCATCGACGCGCCATGTGGCAACAGGCGGTAGTGCTTGGAGACGTAGGCGTAGGCATGCACGGAGATCGCGGTGACCTCGAGCCGGCCCTCGACGGCCCACTGATTGAGCGTCTCGATATCCCGCAGGATGTGCTCGACCCGGAAACCCTCCATCGGGATCAGTTCGTTGGCGAGCGCGTAGAACATGAACGCGTCGTCAGGGTCAGGGCTGTGGCCGATCCGGATCAGCTGCGATGCCACGCGGGCTCCTCGGTGCGGTGGTAGGACCTGGCCATCCTAGTCGGCCGCGGGAACATCGGCGGGACGACTGGTCGCCGGCGGGGTCCAGAACTCACGCATCGCAACGCCCCGCACGAGCCCGCCGGGCCCGTGGCTGACCGTCATCCCGGCGCGCTCCATCACACCGACCGATCCCGTGTTGTCGTCGGTCGTGTTGGCGGTCACGCGGGCCACGCCGGGCTGGGTGAACGCCCACTCGAGCATTGCCACCACCGCCATCGTCGCGTAGCCGCGCCCACGCACCGCCGGGACCAGCCCGTAGCCGATATCCACCGTGCCGTGGTCGTCCGGGGGCCCATGAAACAGGGCGTCCCCGATCGTGAGCCGGTCGCGCTCACGCACCATGCAATACGCGCCGAACGGATCGGTGCGGCCATCCTCGCGTGCGACCATCACGGCCGTCGCGCAGGCGAGCGACCCCTCAGTGGGGTATCCGCCAGCCCAGCGGGCACCGTCGGGCGGCTTGCCGACCAGGATGCTGCGGGCCAGGCGCCGGTCCATCGCCACGAGCGTCAGCAGCGGTATGCGGATGTCGGCGAGCTCAGGCGAAGTAGGTGTCCTCGTGTGCGTAGGGCGGGCTGCAGCAGCAGAGCATGCGAATTGTCGCGTCGCCGTCGGCGGTGAGTTGGTGCCACGCGCGGGGGGGGATCAGGATCGCATCGCCGGGGCTTACCCGCGCGCGCTGGCCGTCGATGTCCATCTCGCCACGGCCCTCGAGCAGGTAGTAGATCTCCTCCGCGACGCGGTGGTAGTGGCGCGTGGTGGCGGTGCCGGCGCTGATGGTCGCCTCAGCGAGGCTCTGCTGGACGACCGGCGCGGTCGTGCGGTCGAGCAGGCTGCGGATCGTGCTGCCGTCAGCGGTGGTGAACGGCTCGGCATCGGTGAGCGCACGGATATGCATCAAATGGCTCCATGATCGGGGAGAGGGCCGTCTAGACCGTGCCCTGCCGGGCGTCGGCGGTCGTCGGGGCGGAACTCTCGCCGGCCCACGCGACGCACATACCCTCGCCTTCGGCGGCGAGCTGGCCGTCGGTCAGGTGGATCGCGACGACTGCGCGAAAGCCCCGGTCGCTGCGCTGGGTGAGGCGCCCCCGCAGTTCGAGCGTCGCATCCATCGGGATCGGCCGCCGCAGCCAGTACCGCACCTTCGCCGTCATGCCCCAGATCCCGTGTGGCGCACCGGCGTACACGAGCATCTCGTCGACAAGCAGGCCGACCAGGCCGCCGTGGAACCGCTGCGGGTAGCCCTCCTGGTGGGGGGCCGGCGCGTAGGTCGCCACGGCGTCCGTGCCGTCCTGGTGCACGCGCAGATGCAGGCCGAGCAAATTCGCCGGACCGCACACGAAGCAGTTCGGGTATTCCGGCGGGTTGAGCAGTGGAAGTTCATCGAGGTTGTCGGGCAACGTACTCACGCGGCCTCCGCTCCG
>Ga0307372_10006009_pt1 | contig 17937 bp, 15 predicted proteins | sample OX1MG_FD_202533 | JGI IMG/M metagenome (GOLD analysis project Ga0307372, IMG submission 202533) | Soil microbial communities from Risofladan, Vaasa, Finland - OX-1 | ecosystem: Environmental > Terrestrial > Soil > Coastal area > Acid sulfate soil | place: Finland: Risofladan, Vaasa | collected... | reverse complement strand
CCGCCATCCGTGCGGCAGGCTGGGGCGGCTATCCACAGGCCTTTCCCGGGTTCGCGGCGGCGCACTGACCCTGGTAGCGAACTCCGGCGCCGCACGAACCGAGCGCCGCACGAACCGAGCGCCGCACGAACCGAGCGCCGCACTAACTCTCGGTGCAGAGCACCTTGGCTATCAAGGTCGCCGCAGCGCTGACCTTGTCCGCAGGAGCGATCCGCTCGGCCCACGGCCACCAGAACCACCAGGCACCATCCTGGCTCCGGCCGACAAACACGTCCTCAGCCAGCCGGCCCATGACCGGGTTCACGACGTGCAGGCTCGGAGCCCGCCCCGCCGGGGTGATGAGCCGTGTGGTCAGTCCCCGCCTGCGGAGCTCCGCTGCGAGATCTTCGAGCCGGTTGAGAAAGAACTCTGGCCGTTGCTCCAGGTGTTCTCCGCCGCCAGTGCGGCGAGCCGCCAGGGTCACCGTGTCACCTTAAGTATTCGCTAGATCGCGCTACGTAACCTCTTGTTCAAAGAATGCTCTCCCAACGGCGTGGCATGCAAGTTTCTCCGCAAGATGCCGACGATTCACTGCGACGAAGTGCCCGCGGGCATGCCTTTTCCGACCAATTGCGGAGCCCGGCGACCCGCAAGCATGGACCAGCAGATCACCCGGAATCAATGCGCCCATTCATACTGTAATTCGCTATCAGTGTGCCCATTCATCCTGCCTTTGGAGAGAACAGGAGCCGGGGAACCTCACGGCAGGTCGGGCATGGGCAGCAAACGAACCGCCGCTCACGGCTCGTCATGCTCCTGGAGTCCGAACAATGGCAAGCAGGGTTGGAGCCCTGTTATCGAGACTGGTATGCGGTCACTCTTCTCCCATCGTGCGCGAGAGAGGCGCAATCGCCGCGTCGTGGTCACTTGCCCGTTCTTCGCCAGGCGCTCAATTCCGTCAGGTTCGTATCCGAGCTTTTCCGAGACCCTCAGCGACGGGGCGTTATCGTCAAAGGCTCCCGATGTCGCCTCGGCTGCGCCGAGCCCGGCGAAGGCGAGGTGCAGGCCAGCGGCACGCATCTCAGTGCCGAGCCCTCTGCCCTGGTGCCGCAAGCCAAGCCACGAAAGGCTGCTGATCTGCCGCAAGACCCGATAGTCGCGAGCCGAGATCTCCTGCATCCCCACAACCTGGCCGTCAGCGAAGACAGCCAGGTCGAGTGACCAGTCATCAGCGGACCAACTGCCCTGTTGCCGCCAGTGCCGCTGGACCACCGCGCGCGCTCGCTGCGCTGGCGGCAAGCTGGGCCACGAGACGAAGAACGGCATTTTCCCAGGCTGGTGCATGCCGCCCGCCGCAAGATCAGCCAGTTCGCTGAGTTCGCGATCGGACGGAAGGCGAAGTTCGAGGCGGGGACTTGTCAGCCGGAGCCCGAGAAGCGGCCAGTGATCGATGAGCACAGCAGATCAGCGGAGCGGCGCGGGAAGCGGCTCGGCGTGCAGCACGGTGAGGCTGGACACGGCGCGGGTGAGCGCGACGTAGAGCCGCTGCAAGCCGCGTGCCTCGGCGGCCGCGATCCTGGCCGGCTCGACTACTACGACATGATCGAACTCTAGGCCTTTCGCCAAGCCGACCGGCACCACGAGCAACTGGCCTCCATCGATGTTTCCGTCGAGGATCGCATCAGGAAGGCCGGCCGCCGCCAGCATGGCGGCGGCCTCGGCCGCGTCGCCGTCGGCGGTGATCACCGCCACCGATCCAGGGCTGGTCAGCGCGGCCGTGCAGGTCGCCGCCAGGGTTTGCGCCATCGTCTGTTCGGTGACCTCGGTAACCGTGAGCGAGCCCGGGTCCTGGCGGACCGACACCGCAGGGGCGAGATCGGGGGCGATCACACCGAGCAGCCTGCTCGCGAAGTCCAGGATCTGGCGCGGCACCCGGTAGCCGGTGTTCAGCACCTCTAGGCTCGTCTCCGGCTTACCCAGGTGGCCAAGCAAATGTTCCCAGCTGCGGGCGGCCCACGGCGTGGTGCCCTGCGCGATATCTCCGAGTACTGTCACCGATCCGGTGGTGCACCTGCGGCCAATCGCACGGCAAGCCATCGCCGAGAGGTCCTGGGCCTCGTCCACGACGATATGAGCGAGGCTGGCCGTCCGCTCGAGCAGGTCGCGGACCTCATCCACCAGCACCGCGTCCGCCGCTGACCAGCGCGCGGAACCCGGCCCGCGTGGCGGACTTGGCCAGGTCAGTGCTGCCTGCTCCGCCGGGCTGAGCAATCCGTCCGCGGCCCTGGCCAGGGCGGCAGGGTCGGAAAACAAGGTAAACACGACTCGGACCGGATCGGCCTTGGGCCAGACGGTGTCCACCAGTGACCGGACCTGACTGGTCCTGCGTACCGCCTCGTGCGTCCTGTCGTCACAGGACTCGCCCGCCGCCTCCATCTGGGTCAAGATCACGTGAGCGATCCGGTGCGAGAGCATTTCCCTGCCGGTCCCATACCGGACCCCACGTTTCCGCAGTTCGTCCACCAGGCCGCCGATCTGCGCGGCAGGAACTCGCCAGCGCCGCGAGCCGCGAGCCAGCAAGAGCTGCTCAGCAGGCTCGGTGAGCCGCTCCCACAACGCGCGGCGCAGCACCTCGGCCATCCTGGCGTCGCCCTTGATCCGCGCGGCGTACTCGGAGTCGGTGCCGCGGATGGGTACCACTGCGAGCAGTTCGGTCACGGAGGTCTGGGTGGCATCGAACTCGCCCAGCGCAGGCAGCACGTTGCGGATATAGGTGAGGAATGCCTGGTTTGGGCCGAGGACCAGGACGCCTCCCCGGCTCATCCGTTCCCGGTGGGCGTAGAGCAGGTAGGCGACGCGATGCAGGCCGACCGCGGTCTTCCCGGTACCAGGGGCGCCCTGGACGCACACCGACTCTGTCGCGGCAGCTCGGACGATGTCGTCCTGCTCCGGCTGGATGGTCGCGACAATGTCGCGCATCGACCCCGATCTGGGCCGCTCGATCTCCTCGATCAGGATCCGGCTCGTCGGCTGGACCGCCGGATAGCCGTCGGTGACGCTCACGAGCTGGCCAGCCTGGGTGAAGACCTCGTCTTCGTACGCGGTGAGCTGACCGCGGTTGAAGCCGAATCTGCGCCGCAGTGCCAGGCCCATCGGCTCAGCCTGGCTGGCCCGGTAGAACGGCCTGGAGACCGGCGCCCGCCAGTCGATCACGACCGGATGACCAGCCTGGTCGTGCACGTGCCGCCGACCGATGTAGAACCGCTCCTCGGCCTGTTCGGGTATAGCCGTCGTGCCAGGCGGCTGGCCTGAGCCACCCGGCCCGTCGGCGTAGTCAAGCCTGCCGAAGAACAGCGGTGTGTCGGGCAGGTCACGCAGCGACTCAGCCCGGCGGTGCAGGTCTGCTTTGAGGTATTCCTGCGAGACTCGGTCGCCAGCAAGCGCCGGCAGCGACAGCACGTCTTCCCGCATGAGCCGCAGGAACTCGCGCGATCTCGACAGGTGGTCGCGCTCGACTGCAAGTACCTGGTCCGCGCCTTGATCCTCACCGGTGACGGCCGATGCCATGGCGCAACTCCTCAGGGCGTTCGAGCTTGGCACAAGGGCACAGAAGCTTAGCAGCGACGTCTGAAGCTGTCATCTGAATATTAGCGGGCACGCCCTCACTCCGCGGCGCGGATCAGAGCGGCGCAAATCAGAACAGCACCGACATGAACGCCCCGACCTCCGTGAAGCCCACTCTGGAGTACGCGGCCCTGGCCGGCGCGTTGAAGTCGTTGACGTACAGGCTCACAACGGGAGCGAACGTCTGCCGGGCGATCGACACGACCGCGGCCATTCCGTGCGCTGCGTGACCCCGGCCCCGCAGCTCAGGCGGCACCCACACGCCCTGGACCTGGCAGGCTAGAGCCGTGGCGGCTCCGATATCAGCCTTGAAGATGACCTTGCCGCCCTCGATCCTGGCGAACGACCGGCCGCCGACCACTAGCTCGCTCACCCTGGCACGGTAGGCGGCTCCGCCATCGGCTCCGATCGGCGAGATGCCCACTTCCTCGGTGAACATCGCAATGCTGGCCGGGAGCAAGACCCCGATCTCGTGCGGCTGGACGCGGCGCACCATCGGGTCGGGTGATACGAGGGGATTTGCGGCGATCGCCATCAGCGGCTGGTGGTCCCTGATCTCACGCGGCCGGTCCCAGTAAGGGGCCAGCTGATGCCAGAGGTCACGGACAGCGTCGGCAGGCCCGGCAATCGACGAGCAGCGACGGCCCTGCAGCCGCGCCCGCTCCGCGAACGCGGTGACCGCAGCGGGTACCGCCTGGACCGGGACCATGTTGGCACCCACGTAGCAGGCCGACACCAGGCGCCCGCCCTGGTAATAGCCCCAGACCTGAGCGCCTAGCCGCATCGGGTCGAGGCCGCTTGCGCAGACCCGTGCGCTCACGAAGACATTCGCGACCGGATCGTGATCGCACAGGGCGAGAACCTGGTCGCGATCGCGATCCATGAGCAGGCGGAGGGCCGATGACTGCCCAACCCGGGTGCGCAGCACTCCTTAAGACTAACGGCACGCGGCCCGGTAATGCGGCCATGGGCGCGGTCCTTCCCAGGACCGCCCCGGACCGCCCCGAGCCGCCCCGGGACCGCCTCTCGAAGCTGGCCTGCCTCAGCCGCTCGGTACCGGAGCCCGTGACGCCGGGCAGGTCGCGTTGACCAGACCGGGCGTCGACGGGAGCGCGCCGCTGGCCAGGTAGCGGTTCAGGTACCCGTTAACACAGGTATTAGGCGGGTACACCAGTGATTGCCCGTGATTCCCGTCGCCCAGTACGACGACCATGCGGGCGGTGGGCAGCATCCGGTGCGCGTTCTGGGCGCCGACGTAAGGCGTCGCCCCGTCCAGGGTGCCCTGCAGCATCAGGATGCCCGGCAGGCCGCTGGCGCCGATCCGCAGCGGCCTGGCCGGCCCGTGCACCGGCCAGAACGCGCACGCGGCGTTGAACCACGCGTTGTCCCATGCCTCGAACGGCGCCGTGGCGTAGACCTTTCTGGTGTCGGAGTTCCACCTGGCCCAGTTGCGCGGCCATGCGACGTCAGCGCACTCCACGGCGTTGTAGACAGCGAACTCGTTCTCGCTCTGCTTACCTGCCTGGTTGAACAGGGTGAGCAGCTGACTCGCCGAGCCCGAGTGCAGATAGGAGGCCAGCGCACCAGCCAGGCCCGGCCAGTACTGGTCGTCGTAACCACCGACGAGGAAGGTGTCGTCGAACTCGTCAGGCCCGATGCTCGGGCCCGAGCCCTGCGGGACCGGATTCGCGGCGAGACTGGCCCGTGCCGCGTACCAGGAACGGCTCACCTGCGCCGATGTCGTTCCCAGGTGGTAGAGACCGTGGTACCTGGCGACCCAGCGCAGGAACGCCCGCATCCTGCCCTGGAACGCGTAGTCCTGGCCGATGTTGTCGGCGTACCAGACGCCGGTCGGGTCGACGGTGCTGTCCAGCACCATCCGGCGCACCCGGTGCGGGAACAGCGTCGCGTAGACCTGCCCGATGTACGTGCCGTAGGAGTAGCCGAAGTAGCTGAGCTGCCGCTGGCCCAGGGCGGCCCGGATCTGGTCCAGGTCCCTGGCGATGTTCGCCGTCGTCATGTCGGGCAGCAGCCAGCCATACCGCTTCTGGCAGTCAGCCGCGTACGCCTTCGCCCGGTTTACCAGCACCTGCTCGGCTGCCGCGTTGGCCGGGATGTAGTCCGGCCGTTCGCGCGCGAAGAAGGCCGGATCGCAGTGCATGGCCGGGACCGACGAACCGACGCCCCTGGTGTCGAAGCCGATGACGTCGTACCGTGCGGCGACCCGCGGGTCGAGTCCCTGGGCGACGAAGCTGGCCAGGCTGATGCCGCTGGCACCAGGACCGCCCGGGTTGACGAGCAAGATGCCCAGGCGCTGGCTGGCCGGAGCGGTGGCCGGCACTTCCGAGAGGGCGAGCCTGATCTTCCTGCCGTTCGGGTCACCGTAATTCAGCGGCACCGCAAGGGTGCCGCACAGCACGCTGGTGCTCGTCGTGCCGCAGGCGTGCCATCGCACCGCGGACACGGGTACCAGGCTGGCCGTCCCGCCGCTGCCCTGACCGCCCGCCGACCCGGCCCGCTGCTGTGCGCCCGATCCGATAGTGCAGCCGGCGACCAGCGTCGCACCAACCGCCACGACAGCGAGCAGGAACCTTCTCATCTGGCCATTGTCGCCCACCCTCGGGCTGGCTGAGCGCACCGAACGGGCACGCGAGGAATGGCCGGCAAAACTGGCGGGTCGCGGTTCAGTCATCTGACGACATCGCGGCGGCCAGCTTCATCGCCTCCTCGATCAGGGTCTCGACGATCTGCGACTCAGGCACCGTGGCGATCACCTCGCCGCGCACAAAGATCTGGCCCTTGCCGTTACCTGACGCCACGCCCAGGTCTGCCTCCCTGGCTTCGCCGGGGCCGTTGACGACGCAACCCATCACCGCGACCCGCAACGGGATGTCCATCCCGGTCAGCGCGGCCGTCACCTCGTCGGCCAGTTTGTAGACGTCCACCTGCGCCCGGCCGCAGGACGGGCAGGACACGATCTCCAGGCCGCGGTCGCGCATCCCGAGTGATTCCAGGATCGCGGTCCCTACCTTGACCTCCTCGACCGGCGGGGCGGACAGAGACACCCGGATGGTGTCGCCGATTCCCTCGGCCAGCAGCGCGCCGAACGCGACAGCCGACTTGACCGTGCCCTGGAAGGCCGGTCCCGCCTCGGTGACGCCGAGATGCAGCGGGTAGTCGCACCGTGCTGCCAGCATCCGGTACGCCTGGATCATCACGACCGGGTCGTGGTGCTTGACCGAGATCTTGATGTCGGTGAAGCCGTGCTCCTCGAACAGCGAGCACTCCCAGAGTGCCGACTCGGTGAGCGCCTCAGGCGTCGCCTTGCCGTACTTGGCCAGCAGTCGCTTGTCCAGCGATCCGGCGTTGACGCCAATCCTGATCGGCACCTGGGCGTCGGCCGCGGCGCGGGCGATCTCGCCGACCTTGTCGTCGAAGGCCTTGATGTTGCCCGGGTTGACGCGGACAGCCGCGCAGCCCGCGTCGATCGCGGCGAACACGTACTTCGGCTGGAAGTGGATATCGGCGATCACCGGGATCTGCGACTTCCTGGCGATCGCGCCGAGCGCATCGGCGTCGTCCTGGGACGGAACGGCTACCCGGACGATCTGGCAGCCCGCCGCGGTGAGCTCGGCGATCTGCTGCAGGGTGGCGTTCACGTCGGCAGTCAGAGTTGTGGTCATCGACTGCACCGAGACAGGGGCACCACCGCCCACCGGTACCGCGTGCGGGCCCTTCCCGACCATGATCTGGCGGGACGCGCGACGTGGTGCCAGCGGAGCCTGCGGGACTTCCGGCAGGCCGAGATTGACGGTCATGGCTATGGCCTCACTGAGTCAGGTGAATCGGATTGAAGATGTCCGCCGCGATCAGCAGAACTCCGAGGCAGACGAACAGGGCAAGGAAACCGACGCTGAGCGGGATGAGCTTCCGCATGTCGACGGGTCCGGGATCAGGCCTGCGGCGCAGCCTGGCCAGGACGGACCTGAGCCACTCGAAGATGACGACCGCCAGCTTGCCGCCGTCCAGCGGCAGGAACGGAAGCAGGTTGAAAAGCCCGACGAAGACGTTGACCGAGGCGACGATCAGGAGCACGAAGCTCGCCTTCTCCTGCCAGCTCACGCCCGCCGCACTCACCACCTGACCGGTGATCTCGCCGACTCCCACGACACTAGAGACTCCCCCGCCGGACTTCGCCCGATTCGCCGAGAACAGCTGCGGAATCTCGCTGGGCAGCTTGGCTAGTCCCTGCACCGAACTGGTCACCGCTGTCCCGAACTGCGAGCCCGCATAGGCGGTCGCGGCCAGCGGGCTGACCCGCAAGAACGGAACCTCCTGCACGCCGAGGAAGCCGCCCTTGCGCCAGGGCAGCCGGGCAAGCGTGATCTCCTTGGTGAACTGCTGCCCGTTGCGCGAGACAGTGAACGCGACCGCGGTGCCGCCGTTGTGGGCCGCGATCTGGTCAGTGAGCTGGGTCCAGGTGCCGACCGGCCGACCGTCGACAGCGACGATCTTGTCGCCATTGCGCAGGCCGGCGAGCGCGGCCGGCGACCTGGCCGCGCCTGCCGGGCAGCTAGTTGACGTCTTGCTGACCGGAACGCAGGGCGAGATGCTGACCACGGCGGTGTTCTGCTCGCCGATCACGATCGCGACTGCGAGCAGCACCACGATGGCGATCACGAAGTGCATGAACGAGCCGGCCAGCAGCACGACCGACCGCTGCCAGGCAGGTTTGGCACGGAACGTCCTCGGCTCGTCGGCCGGGTCGACTTCGTCTAGGTTGCTCATGCCGGTAATGTCGACAAATCCACCGAGCGGTACTGACTTGATCCCGTACTCGGTTTCCCCGCGCACCCTGGACCACAGCGTGTTGCCGAAGCCCACGAAGAACCTGGTGGCTTTCATGCCGAAGGCCTTCGCGGTGAACAGGTGGCCTGCCTCGTGCAGCATGACCGAGGTAAGCAGCGCGACAACGAAGATCAGCACGCCGATCAGAACGCCGATCTGATGGCCCATCAGCGCTGGCTCTCCCTCCCCGCGCGGGCGCGCGCTCCAGGCTCGCCCGGTGCCGGCTGTCGGTCAGCCGGTCTTGGTTAGCTCACGGGCCCTGGTCCGCGCCCAGCCGTCAGCGGCAAGGATCTCGTCCACACCGCCGGCCGGACCGCCGGAGCCACCATGCTCCGAGATTACCTGTGCCACGGTCTCCACGATCCCCGGGAACGCAATGGCGCCGGCCAGGAAGGCCGCGACGCACTCCTCGTTGGCCGCGTTGTAGACGGCGGGCGCTGTCCCGCCCGCCTGACCAGCCTCCCGTGCCAGCGCGACCGCGGGGAAGGCCCGTTCGTCGAGCGGCTCGAACGTCCAGGTGTGCGAGGTCGTCCAGTCGACCGGGCGAGCCGCTCCGGGGACGCGCTCCGGCCAGGCCAGGGCGAGGGCGATCGGGATCCGCATATCCGGCGGGCTGGCCTGGGCGATCGTCGATCCGTCGAGGAACTCCACCATCGAGTGGACCACGGACTGCCGGTGCACCACGACATCGATGTGGCCGAAGTCGAGGCCGAACAGCAGGTGCGCCTCGATCAGCTCAAGGCCCTTATTCACCAGGGTCGCGCAGTTCACCGTGATCACCGGGCCCATGTTCCAGGTGGGATGGGCCAGCGCCTGCCGCGGCGTGACCGACCCGAGCTGTTCGGCTTGCCAGTGCAGGAACGGCCCGCCGCTGGCGGTGAGCACCAGCTTGCGCACCTCGTCGGCGCGACCGCCGCGCAGGCACTGGGCGATCGCGGAGTGCTCGGAATCCACCGGGACGATCTGGCCGGCTGCCGCCCGGCTGGTGACCAGGTCGCCGCCCATGATCAGCGACTCCTTGTTGGCCAGCGCCAGAACACGGCCAGCGTCCAGTGCCGACAAGGTGGCACTCAGCCCGACCGCGCCGGTCACCGCGTTGAGCACGATATCGGCGGGCCGGGCGGCCAGGTCAGCGATCGCCTCCGGCCCGGCAATGATCTCGGGCAGCCGCCCGGTGACTGTGCCAGCACCCGGACCGTCCGTGCCAGCACCCGGACCGTCCGCCGCGGCGTCGTGAACAAGCATGCGCAACGCATCCCGCAGGCCGGGAACGGCCCGCTCGTCGGCGACGGCGACCACCTCGACCCCGAACTCCAGCGCCTGGCTGGCCAGCAGGGCCGGGTTACCGCCGCCCGCGCCGAGCGCCTTGATGGTGAACCGATCCGGGTTCCGCCGGACGATATCGGCCGCCTGCGTGCCGATGGAGCCGGTGGACCCGAGCAGGACGATGTCACGAGGCGCGGCAGGCTCGGGGTTCATGAAGCTATTCTCGCCGCCGGACCAGCAGAATGCGCACCAACCCCGGCAGTGAGCCGGCCGGCCCGCCGCGCCGGGGGTAGGCTGGCAACCGGCCTGGCAGCTTGCTGCCGCGCCGATCCGGCGCCACGCAACAGCGGCAGAGGCTGCGCTGGGCTGAGCTGGAGTCCGTGATCTGTCACCGCACCCCCCCGGACCGTCGAACCGATATGACCACTGCCTCATCGTCCGAGCACTGGCTTGACATCCCTTCCGAGCCGACCGAAATCCGGCACCTCGGCCGACCCGCCGAACTGGCGGACTGGCGCCAGCGGCCGGCGGCACAGCAACCGGACTGGCCTGACAAGGACGGCCTCACTGCGGTGACCGCCGAACTGGCCGGCCTGCCGCCGCTGGTCTTCGCCGGTGAATGCGACCTGCTGACCGAGCGGCTGAAGGCTGTCACGGCCGGGGATGCGTTCGTCCTTCAGGGCGGCGACTGCGCGGAGACCTTCGCCGGTTCGACAGCCTCAGTCGTGCGGGCCAAGCTTCAGACGCTGCTTCAGATGGCGGTCGTCCTCACCTACGGCGCTAGCGTGCCGATTGTCAAGATCGGCAGGATGGCCGGCCAGTTCGCCAAGCCCAGGTCGAAGCCGACCGAGATCAGGAACGGGATCGAACTGCCCGCCTACCGTGGCGATGCGGTCAACGGGCTCGACTTCACCGCCGCCGCACGGATCCCTGACCCGGGCAGGCTGCTGCGTGCCTACCACTGCTCGGCAGTCACCTTGAACCTGTGCCGCGCCTTCGCTACCGGCGGTTTTGCCGACCTGCACCAGGTCCATGCCTGGAACCAGGACTTCGTCGCCGACAGTCCGGCCGGCCAGCGGTATGACCAGCTCGCGGGGGAGATAGACCGCGCGCTCGGCTTCATGCGGGCGTGCGGCGCCTACACTACGGAACTGCGCACGGTGGAGCTCTACTCCTCGCACGAGGCGCTGCTGCTCGACTACGAGCACGCCCTCACCAGGATCGATTCGAGGACCGGCCGCGCCTACGACACGTCGGCGCACTTCTTGTGGATCGGCGAACGGACCAGAGCGCTGGACGGCGCGCACGTGGAGTTCGCCAGCTCGATCGCCAATCCGGTCGGGGTCAAGATCGGTCCTGGCACCACCGAATCCGACCTGCTTGACCTGATCAGGGTGCTGAACCCGGACCGCCGGCCGGGGCGGCTGACGCTGATCACCCGGATAGGTGCGGGCAAGATCCGCGAGGTACTGCCCCCGCTGGTCCAAGCGGTCGCACGGGCGGGTGAACCGGTCGCCTGGGTCTGCGACCCGATGCACGCCAACACTTTCGAAGCCCCTGGTGGCTTCAAGACCAGGCACTTCGACGACGTTCTGGACGAACTGCGCGGCTTCTTCGCGGTACACCGCGCCACCGGCACGCATCCAGGCGGCATCCATATCGAGTTCACCGGTGACAACGTCACCGAATGCACCGGCGGCAGCCACGAGATCGTGGCCGGTGATCTGCACCAACGGTACGAGACGGCCTGCGATCCCCGGCTCAACCGCAGCCAGGCGCTCGACCTCGCCTTCACCGTCGCCGAGAGCTACCACCGCCCCACCTGACCCGCTCCGGGAGCCCTCGGCCTGACCTGGCCACTTACCTCCGAAGCGAGAAGCTGGCCGGCTCGCTCAGCCCCAGTCGGGCCGCAGCGGCATTCCTGCCGCACCGTGTTCGCCTAGCTTGACGCCGAGCACCTGATGCAACTGGATGTCGTTGCGCTCGAAGCCGAGCCGGGAGCCTGCCATGTACAGCCGCCAGACCCTGGCCGTACCCTCGCCGACCTCGGCCACGGCCTCGTCCCAGTGCGCATCCAGGTTCGCGCCCCAGGCGGCGAGAGTCCGCGCATAGTGCTCACGCAGGTTCTCCGAGTGCCGCACTTCGAATCCGCTGTCGTGCATGGCCGAGACGATGTAACCCGGGCCCTCTAGCTCGCCGTCCGGGAACACGTACCGGAAGATGAAGCCGCCGCGCACGCTGGCCATGCCGAGGTTGTCCGGCCGCGTAATGCAGTGGTTGAGCAGCCGGCCGCCCGGCCGCAGCTTTCCCCGCAGGAAGCTGAAGTAGCCAGGTAGCTGAGCCTTGCCGATGTGCTCGGTCAGGCCAATCGAGCTCACCGCGTCGAACCCGGTCTCGGTGACCTCCCGGTAGTCCTGATGCCGTACCTCGGCCAGGTTTTCCAGGCCCGCCTCCTTGATCGCCCGCTGTGCCCAGGCCGCCTGCTGCTCGGACAGGGTGACACCGAGCGCTTTGACTCCGTACTCGCGTGCCGCGTGCATGACCATGCCGCCCCAGCCGCAGCCTACGTCGAGCAGGCGCATCCCCTCGGACAGCCCGATCTTGCGCGCGACCAGGTCGAACTTGTACTCCTGTGCCTGCTCAAGGGTCGCGTCTGGATTCGGGTAGCACGCGCAGGTGTAGGCCATCGACGGCCCGAGCACCCACCCGTAGAACGTGTTGGACACGTCGTAGTGATGCGAGATCGCGCTGGCGTCCCTGGCCCGGGAATGCCGTCTGCCGGTCAGCCAGCTACGGTTGACCCTGACTTCCTGTGGTGGCGGCGGCACTCGCGGGAACAGCAGCTTCGGGCCGCCGAGTTCGCGCAGGACACGCAGCCGTGCTGACAGACCGACGTCAAGCTGCTGCGCGCCGGCCAGCCTGCGCAGCGCGGTGTACAGGTCGCCGTCGACGTCAAGCTGACCGGCCACGAACGCACGGGCAAGCCCGAGAGCGCCCGGAGACTGTGCCAGGTAGGACACGGCGACCGGAGACTTGACGGAGACCGTCACCGGCGGCGTGCCCGCTGTACCGGCCACACTGCCGTCGTAGGCGCGGAACTCGACCGGCGTATCTGGGCCGGCGACTCGCTCGAACACCTCCGCTAGCGGCATGCACTTCCCCTTCCTACTTACCGCCCACGCATTTGTCATAGAGATCAGCAAGCCGGCCGTCAGGGTCGTATTCACCTTTAAGCTCGGCATATGCCTGCCCGTTGTAGAGCCGCCAGAACTCTTCCGGTGAATAGAACGAGGTCGAGTACAACCCCTTGTGGCCACCTAGCTCAGTGACCTTGGCCTCCACCTGCCGGTTGTAGTAACCATCGGACGCGCCGCCCGGCAACGCCACGTTGCCCCAGAACCCGAAGTTGACGTAGACCTCCCCCGGGGCTAGCGGATAAAGCGGCCACGGCCGGTCCGCGCGCAGCCGCAGCGGGCACAGCCAGACCGGGCTCATTCCGATATCGGCGGCGAAGAACTCGTAGAAGTCTGCCGCGCGTTCGACCGGAATCTCGACATCCTGGACGACCGCCTCGGATGCCGGGGCTCCGCGCCGGGCATCAAGCGCGCGAGTCAGACCATGGCGGCGGTCGAAGGCCACTAGCTTGCGGTACACATCCGACCGCCGGTACCGGCGCGGCCACATCCGCCGGATCAGCGGCCGCTGCACCCCGAACGGACGCGAGCACCAGAACCAGTCGGTGTCCCATCGCCACAGGTAATCGCGGATGGTCAGGAAGTCCTCCCGGGGTCCGCGTACGGACTGATAGTAGATCCGCTGGCCGGTGTAGTCGCTGAGCCAGGGCGCCGCCGCGCTGAACGCGCCGATCGTGACGTAGATCTCGCCCGGGCTGAACGCCGTGCCGTCGACGAAGTCTGCGCGGTGACCCTGGTAGCTGCCGTCGCGGGCAATCTGCGTGATCGCGGACATGGCTTCGGCCGGGCTGGCGAACCTGACATGGCGCAAATGCACGAACGGCTCGACGGGTTCCAGCGAGATCGTGAGCCACAGCGCATAGCCCAGCGTGCCGTAGGAATTGGGGAAGCCCCAGTACAGCGCCTCGTGCTCAGAGCCAGGCGCAGCAGTCACCACCCGGCCGTCGCCGGTCAGGATCTCCATCTGAAGCACGGACTCGTGCGGCAGGCCGTTACGCAGCGAAGTCGACTCGATGCCAAGGCCGGACACCGCGCCGCCGAGGGTGATGGTCTTCAGCTGAGGCACGACCAGCGGCATCAGGCCATGACGCAGCGTCGCGTCGGCCAGGTCCTCATAGGTCGTCATCCCGCCTACGACGGCCGTGCGCGCTATCGGGTCGATGTCCAGGACCTGGCTGAACGCCGATACGTCCAGCGTGGCTAGCCCTGGACCGCCGTTGTCGCGGAACCTGAAGAGGTTCGATGTGGACTTCCCCAGCCGGACCGGGGTCCCTTGCGGGACAGCGGCGTAGTCGCGTCGCAGCTGGGCCGCGATTGCGTGCCGGCTCGCCAGCCTCGGGTTGCCCAAGGTATCCGAGCCGGTCTCACCAGCGGCCGATCCCGCACCGTCAGCACCCGAGCCGGCCCTGCCCCGGCCCGCGAGGTCCGAACCAGCCCCCTGCCCGTGATCGGCGAGCTCGGTCACGCTGCCCTCCCCTGGGCCGACCTCAGCAACCAGCACAATGAAGCGACGGTCCCGCAGCGCTTGTCAAACCCGCGCGTCGATTGACAGTCAAACCAATCGTACCGTTCGGCAGAAACGCGTTTTCGCACGGTCTGCCCTGTGTGCCGGGTCACCTGCCGCACCGGGGCCTGAGCCCGGCCGCCCCGCGCCCGGCCGCCCCGCGCCCGGCCGGCCACTCTGCCCAGGGCGGTCGCCGCCGCCGAGGAGCCAGCCAGGACAATACGATCAGGAGGCATCATGGCCAAGGTCTATCCCGAGCTGGACGAAAGACTCATCGAGTTCATCGCGCGCCAGCCGATGTTCTTCGTGGCGACGGCGCCATGCCTCGACTCGTCGGGAGCCGGCGGCCACGTCAACATCTCCCCTAAGGGCTACCGCGACACCTTCGCGGTACTTGACCCGCATACGGTCGCCTACCTCGATCTCACCGGCAGTGGCGCGGAAACCATCGCGCACCTGCGGCAGAACGGCCGTATCACGCTCATGTTCTGCTCGTTCGACCAGATACCCAAGGTCCTGCGTATCTACGGTTCCGGGCGGGTCATTCTTCCGCAGGATCCGGGCTGGCCCGGACTGGCCGCTCATTTCAGGTCCGCTGATCCGGCCCAGCGAGCGATCATCGTCGTAACGGCCGACCGGATCTCCGACTCGTGCGGCTACGCCGTCCCGGTCATGGATCTCGTCGAGGAACGCGATCTCCTGGACCGGTGGGCGGACCGCAAGAACCCCGAAGAGCTTGACGCCTACCGGTCCGAACGCAACAGCGTCAGCATCGACGGCCTGCCCGCGCTCAGCTAGCCGGCTTCCTCCCGTTCACCGACCTCCTCCCGCCGGTTGCGTGAGCTCTGCCGCTTATCTCTTACAGTTGGCGCATGCGGTTCGCGCTGATCAACTCCGGACTCGGGCTGCTGGCCGCCGCCAGCGAACTGCATAAGCTGCGTCCGGATGCCGATTTGGTCATCGCCATGGACCCGGACGGGATGCCGTGGGGGCCGCGGACACCGCAGGACATCGCGGAGCGCTCGCTCGCCATAGCCCATGCGACAGAGCGCTATGACCCCGACGTGATCGTGATGGCCTGCAATACCGGGTCCGTGCACGCGCTCGACGCACTTCGGGCCGAGTTCGAGCCGGACATCCCGGTCGTCGGAACGGTCCCCGCGATCAAGCCCGCGGCCGCCGTCGCCAGTTCCGTCGCCATCTGGGCGACGGTTGCCACCACCGCGAGTGAGTACCAGCGCAAGTTGATCGCGGAGTTCGGCGGCCAAGCGACCGTGACCCCGGTGGCGTGCCCGGGCCTTGCCACGGCGATCGACGCTGGCGACGAAGATGCCATCGCGATCGCCATTGCCGACGCCGCCCAGCGCACACCCGGGGGCTGCGGTGCCGTCGTCCTCGGATGCACCGAGTACGAGCTCGCTGCCGACCAGATCAGCGTGGCCGTACCAGGAGCCGCGCTGTTCGGCTCGGCGGGAGCCGTGGCCGCTCAGGTACTGCGCAGAGCGGTCAAGCCCGGAAGCGCGATCACTCCCGTGGATGAGACCGTTCGCGGCACTCTCAGCGTGCTGCTCAGCGGCCGTCCGGCGACCCTGCCGCCGACCGCGCGTCAGTACCGCCAGGGTCGGGAACTTGCTCAGCTCGCCGCGGGCCACGACCCCGCCGCCGAACCCGCCCAGTAGACCCGGGATCGTCCGCACTCAGCGCCGCAGGTTGCCCCTCTTCGACCCGCCTCGCGTTGTGCGGCAACGGCCGTTGGTTCCTGCCGTCCTGGCTGGTCCGGCGGGCTGACGCCCGTTACCCCCTCGCTGCCTCGCGTAGCTCGCCGCGACTTGCTTGGGCGTCATCGTCAGGCGAGCCGCGGACGGCGGCAGGCCGGCATAGAGCGCATCGGCAATCAGCAATGCCATCGAGTACTCAGGATCAGCGGTCAGCGCCCGCTCTATCGCGATACTGGCCAGGGCGCCGTCGCCGAGTTGCCAGGCGGTGAAGGCCAGCAGCGCGGCGGGCGCGGGTACGAACTCGGCAGGCAGCAGGCGCACGAGGTCCGTCCATAGCCGCTGGTGAGATTCGGCGAATGCGGGGTCCATCCTGGCCCACGCATCGTCACGGACGCGCAAGTCCATGAGCGCCGCGCCAAGCCACGCGATCTCATCGAGGTCGGTCAGCGCCCCGCCCTGGCGGTACCTGGTCACCGCCTGGCGGACCGACCGCCTGCCCGCATCAGCGGCCAGCGGCAGGATAACGCCGTCACTCCGCGAGGCCGCGAGTGATTGATCGACGAGCCGCCTGATCCGCTGCCGTGCTCGCTCGATCGCCTGCTTCATCGGCTCGACAGAATCAGCGGACGTATCCAGCAGGCCGACCAGGGCTTCGCGGTCGCCGCGAACGGTCAGGCCCGCCGAATTGAGTGCCGCCGCTGCCGGGTGACTGGCCGGGTCGAACGCCACGCCATCTGGCGGGCAACACGAAGGATCCTGGCAGACGTATGACCAGTAACGACCGTCTTGCACCCGGAGTACGTCATGCACCATGACTCCTGCGGCCGCCAGCATGGGAGCCACTACGTCTGCGACTGGAGTCACGGTCTGACCAGGGCCATAGCCGATGACGACGGCCACGGTCAGGTCCTGGCGGCCGAGCACCGTGACCGCGTGTGCCGCGATGTCGGCAGCGACGTTCTCCTCAACAGGGTCAGGCAGGTCGTACCTGAATGCGAGCTTGATGCGAGCATGCGGACCGCCTACGCCGAGCACGACCAGGCTGTTCGTCGGGTAGAAGCCGAGCAGATGAGGGACGATCGCGAGGATGCCGTCAGCCGAGCCGACCCGGACCTTGCAGCGCTGACCTGCCTGACCGGGTGAGCGACGAGTGGCTGGACGAGGGTCGGCCCCGGTCTGGCGGGGACGGGCGTCGTGCGAACGGGCGTCGTGAGAACGCGCGTCGCCGTCAGGATGGGCCTCATGCTGACGGGCATCGTCTGCCTGGCCAGGCCGGTGAGTATCGCTGGGATTGCTGCCGGGATTGCTGCCGGGATTGCTGCCGGGAAAATCTGTCATGTGGCTAGCGTCGCCCGGTGCCGCCGCCAGCAGCTGAAGTTCCCTGGCTGCCTGTTGACGAGCGAGCGCGTTCTCCACAGCGAGCAATCGCACTATTGACAGCGATCGCGCAGGTGAGCGGCTTAAAGCTCGACGCCGAGCAGTGCGTCCACCGCAGCCCTGACCAGCCCGGACGCGCCGGCACCCGCACCGGCGCCGGCACCCGCATCGGCGCTGGCCAGTACGGCATCGGCCCACCGGTCGACGACACCGAGCGCCCCAGGGGCGTCAAGATCGTCCGCGAGACGCTCGCGGATCCCGGCGAGCACGGCCGCACTGTCACCCGACTGACTCGCGTGCGCCGACCCAGCCGACCCAGCCGACCCAGCCGACCGACTCGCGTCCAGGCTCACAGCGGTCCGCCAGCGGTCAAGGCGGCGCACCGCGGCATCGAGTCCCTCATCAGTCCAATCCCAGTCCTGCCGGA
>Ga0307372_10006008_pt1 | contig 17938 bp, 12 predicted proteins | sample OX1MG_FD_202533 | JGI IMG/M metagenome (GOLD analysis project Ga0307372, IMG submission 202533) | Soil microbial communities from Risofladan, Vaasa, Finland - OX-1 | ecosystem: Environmental > Terrestrial > Soil > Coastal area > Acid sulfate soil | place: Finland: Risofladan, Vaasa | collected... | reverse complement strand
TCCGAACAACTCAAGGACCGCGTCGGCGGTGACGTCATCGAGTTCACGGTCCCGGACAGCACTAAGCGCGACGACGCGATCCGTGCCGTCGCATCCCTTACCGACGGGGAGCCTTCGGTGGACACCGGCACTGGGATGGTGTCGCTGCGGATCGGGCACCGCGGGTCGGAGGCTCTCGTGCAGACCGTCAGGGAACTCGACTCCGCCGGCATCGCTGCCCAGGGTTTGAGTCTCCGCCGCCCCTCTCTCGACGACGTCTTCCTCGCCCTGACGGGCCATGCCGCCGAGACCGAGAACACCAAACCGGTCACGGGACATCGACGCAAGCGTGCGGCTGTCGGGGGCGGAGAGGAGACCAGGTGACGACGGTTACCCTCGCCGGCCCCGAACGAGCAAGGTTGGCGTCGCGGACGCCGTCGCAAAAGCTTCAGCGCGCGTTGACCGACTCGGCCACGATCATGCGGCGCAACTTGATCCTGTGGACCCGCGTACCGGCGTACATCATGTTCACGGTCATCCAGCCGCTGATGTTCATGCTTCTTTTCCGCTACGTCTTCGGTGGCGCGATCCCCGTCAAAGCGCAGGGGGGCTACGTCAACTACCTCCTGCCGGGCGTAATCGGCCAGACGTGCGCGTTCACCTCGTTCGGAACCGCAATCGCATTGGCGCAGGAGCTCAAGAAAGGGTCGATAGACCGGCTCAGGTCCATGCCCATCGCACGCTCCGCCGTGCTGATAGGCCGCCTGGGCGCCGACGTCGTGAGGCTGGCGGTAACCGTCTCAGTCCTCATCGCCGTGGGGTATGCGGTCGGCTTCCGCTTCGAAAACGGTGCGATCCCGGCGCTACTGATGTTCGTGCTCGCTCTCGCCGTCGGCGTCGCGCTCGCTTGCATCTCCGCATTCACGGGGTTGTCGATCAAAGACGAGGAGTCCGTGCAGGCGTTCGGCTTCATCTGGGTGTTCCCCTTCACCTTCGTCAGCTCCGCGTTCGTGCAGATCCACAGCATGCCCGGGTGGATGCAGGCCTTCGCCAAAAACCAGCCGATCAGTATCTTCATCGAGGAGATGCGCTCTTTGGCTCTCGGTGGGCCCCTCGCACTACACGCATGGCAGAGCGTCGCCTGGCTGGCGGCAATCCTCGTCGTGTTCGGATCCCTTGCTGTCCGGGCCTATAGGCGGGCATGAGCAGGCCGCGCGGCATCGACGAGCGTTTCCTGGCGCTTCCCCTCGCGGATCTCGCCGGCGCGGCCCTGGAGACGGCGCGGCGCGGTGGCGCCGCGCACGCGGAGTTCCGGCTCGAACGCACCCGCGATCTGATGGTGCGCATCCGCGACTGGGAGGTGGAGGATTCAGGCGAGTCCGACACGGCCGGTCTTTCGGTGAGAGTGCTTCACGAGGGAACGTGGGGGTTTGCTTCGGCCAGCCGGCTCGACGCGGACTCCGCCGCGCGAGCTGCCACGGACGCCCTGGAGATCGCGCGCATCTCCTCGGCGATCAACCGTGAGCGCGTGGACCTCGCCCCCGAGCCGGTCTACGCGGGCGCCACCTGGGTTTCCTCCTACGAACACAACCCGTTCGACGTGCCGGCGGGCGACCGGATCGCCCACCTTCTCGGCTGGACGGAACGGCTGCTGGCCCACAAGACCGTGAACCACGCAGATGCCTCAGTGCACGCCGTCCAGGAGGACAAGTTCTACGCGGACCTCGCCGGCACCGCCACCACCCAGGAGCGCGTCCGGGTCCACCCCGTCGCCACCGCCGTGTCGATCGACGCGAATACCGGAGCCTTCGAGACCATGCGGACGCTCGCCCCGCCGACCGGACGCGGCTGGGAGTACCTGACCGGCACCGAGTGGGACTGGGATCGAGAACTCGCGGAGATGCCGGAGCTCCTCGCGGAAAGGCTGAAGGCGCCGAGCGCCGAGGCGGGGCTTTACGACGTGATCATCGACCCGTCGAACCTGTGGCTGACCATCCACGAATCCATCGGGCATGCCACCGAACTGGACCGCGCCCTTGGTTACGAGGCGGCTTACGCGGGCACCTCGTTCGCGACCTTCGACAGGCTCGGCTCCCTGAGGTACGGATCGCCGGTGATGCACGTCGTCGGCGACCGAACGGTCGAGCACGGGCTGGCCACGGTCGGATACGACGACGAGGGTGTGCGCGCACAGAGTTGGGACCTGGTCAGGGAGGGGATCCTCGCGGGCTACCAGCTCAACCGCGCCATGGCGGCGAGGCAGGGACTCGGCAGGTCCAACGGCTGCGCCTTCGCCGACTCCCCCGGTCACATCCCGTTGCAGCGCATGGCGAATGTTTCGCTGCGGCCGGTCCCGGGCGGTCCCTCCACCGAGGAGCTCATCGGATCCGTCGACGACGGCATCTACGTCGTCGGCGACAAGAGCTGGTCGATCGACATGCAGCGCTACAACTTCCAGTTCACGGGCCAGCGCTTCTACAGGATCCGATCGGGGCAGCTCGCCGGGCAGCTCAAAGACGCCGCATATCAAGGCATGACCACTGACTTCTGGGGTTCGATGGCGGCGGTTGGCGGGGAGCAGACCTACGTGCTCGGCGGCGCGATGAACTGCGGGAAGGGACAGCCGGGTCAGGTCGCCCCGGTGAGCCACGGATGCCCGTCCGCGCTGTTTCGCGGCGTCCGCATCCTCAACACCAATGAGGAGTCAGGGCGTTGACGCCGCAGGAACTCGTCGAGCGGGCGTTGTCGCTGTCGGTGGCCGACGAGTGCGTCGTGTTGGCGGACGAGTCGACGTCCGCCAACCTTCGCTGGGCGAACAACACCCTGACGAGCAACGGCGTTTCGCGCTCGAGCCAACTGACCGTCATCTCAGTAGCCCGCGGCGCGACCGGCATCGTCTCGCGGGAAGGCGTAACCGCGGACAATGTCGAAGATCTGGTGCGTTCGGCCGAGCACGCCGCGAACGAGGGTGTTCAAGCCGAGGACAGGAACCCCCTCGTCGCCGGCGAATGGGGCGCCTGGGCCGACGCCCCCCAAGAAACGTCGATCGGCGTCTTCGGCCATTTCACGGGCGAACTGGGTCAGCAGTTCGACCGCGCCGACGGCAGCAATGAGCTGCTGTTCGGCTTCGCCTCGCACGACGTCACCACGACCTATGCGGCCTCGTCGTCGGGGTTGCGCGCACGGCACGACCAGTACACGGGTCACGTCGAGATGAACGCCAAGTCGTCGGACCTCTCGCGTTCGGCGTGGGCCGGCGTCCCGACGGAGGATTTCGCCGATGTCGACGTCGCCGGCCTCGCTTCGGGCCTGTCGCAAAGGTTGGAGTGGTCGAAGCGATCCGTGGACCTGCCCGTTGGCCGTTACGAGACGATCCTGCCGCCGAGCGCCGTCGCCGACCTGATGATCTACATGTACTGGTCGTCGGGCGCCAGGGACGCTCACGACGGGCGCACGGTCTTCAGCCGCCCCGGCGGGGGCGCGCGGATCGGGGACCGGTTGACAGACGCGCCGGTGACCCTGCGCAGCAACCCCGGCGAGCAGAGCCTTTCGTGCGCGCCGTTCGTCGTGGCGCACAACTCGAGTGGGTCGCTGTCGGTGTTCGACAACGGTCTGCCAGCCTCTTCGACCAACTGGGTCGACGGCGGGAGGTTGAGCGCACTCGTCTCGACGAGGCACTCGGCGTCGCTCCTGGGGGTGCCGGTCACCCCCTACGTGGACAACCTGATCATGGAAACCGGCGGAAGTGGGGACCTCGACAGGCTCGTCGCTGCGACGTCGGACCGGGCGCTGCTGGTCACCTGCCTCTGGTACATCCGCGAGGTGGACCCGCGGTCGTTGTTGCTCACCGGGCTCACGCGCGACGGCGTGTTCCTCGTCGAGCGCGGGGAGGTGGTCGGCGCGGTCAACAACTTCCGGTTCAACGAGAGCCCCGTCGATCTCCTAGCCCGCATCTCCGACTCGGGCGCCACACAGCGAACGCTCCCACGCGAGTGGTGCGACTACTTCACCAGGACCGCGATGCCGCCTCTGCGGGTCGACGGGTTCAACATGTCCACCGTGAGTCAGGCTTATTAACAGCTTCACAGAATTGCCTGAGCAGATGGCGCGAACCTCTAGAGGTCACGCCAGCGGGCGACCAACTCGATGAGGGTGCGGGTTCCCCACCCGGTCCCGCCCTTGCGAGACAGGAGATTCTCGGCGTCCGCCCAGGACGGCGCGGCGATGTCGAGGTGCGCCCAGGGGAGTCCCCCGGTGAACTCCTCGAGGAAGAGCGCCGCCATGATCGTCGAGGCCGCGGGCTGCCCCGTCACGTTGCGGAGATCGGCGACGTCGGAGTCGAGATCCTTGCGGTAGCCGGAGAACAGCGGGAGCTCCCAGCATGGTTCCCCCGCCAACTCGCCGGCGGCGATCACCTTCCGCACCACCTCGGGGTCCGTGCCCAGCACGGCGGCGACGCGGGTGCCCAGCGCTACGCGCTGCCCGCCTGTCAAGGTGGCGATGTCCACGATCGCATCCGGGCCCTCCTCGACAGCCAGGCTGAGCGCGTCTGCGAGGACGAGCCGGCCTTCCGCGTCGGTGTTCAGGACTTCGATGCTGGTGCCGTTGCGCGCGACGAGGACGTCGCCGGGATGGATGGCCGTCCCGCTCGGCATGTTCTCCGTTGCCGCGACCCAGCCGTCGACCTGAATGGGCAACCCGAGCTCCGCCGCGGCGATGGTGGCCGCGATGACCGCCGCGGCACCTCCCATGTCGCCTTTCATCGTCATCATCGACGCCGGGGGCTTCAGCGAAAGACCGCCCGAGTCGAAGGTGATGCCCTTCCCTACAAGTGCGATCCGTGCGCGCGGGCGGCCCGGCGGGCGGTGGGTCACGCGGATCAACCGGGGGGGCTCGGCCGCGCCGGCGGACACCCCGAGCAGACCGCCGAGTTTCTCGTCAGCGATGCGGTCCTCGTCCCAGACTTCGACCTCCGCGCCCGTGCCCGCTGCGGCGTCCTCGGCAAGCCGCGCGAACTCGGTGGGAGTGAGGTCGCGTGGCGGGCGGTTGACCCAGTCGCGGCACCGCCAGGTCGCCCTCACCGCGGCGGCTCCCCTTTCGAGCCCGCGGCGGGTGCTTCGCCGGCTGACCAGCACCACCCGCTCGAGGGTCGGCGCGCGATCACCGTCGCGCCTGTTGGCGGCCGCGAAGCGGTACGCGCCCAGTCCGACGCCCTCGACGACAGCCTGGGCGAGGTCGGGCCAAGGAGCCGCAAGGGTGGTGGCAACTGCAGTCGCGTCGCCTGCAGCACGAGCGAGAGCAGCGCCGGCCTTGCGAAGCGCGGCCGCGTCGACGGCGTCTCTCGCGCCGACACCGAGCGCGACAACGGTCGTCCCGTCATCGGCCGGTACCGCTAGCACCTGGCCCGGCTTGGCCTCGAACCGGCGCTGCGAGAGGAACCGCACGTCGAGCTCTGCGCCTGCTTCGGGCGGCGTGGTGAGATCGGAGAAGACCGGCACACCCAGGACGGTCACATCGTCGGGCGGTGTGGACGAGGTCTCGAACCTCGGGCCAGCGAACGACGACGGAGCGGGCAACGACTCAGGCATCTAATGGGCAACCTTCCTGGAGAGGAGTGAATCACCTTGCTCCTGCCAGCGCGCCATCGTCCAGACCAGGTCGGACAGGCGGTTCAGGTAGCGGGTGACCAGCGAATCGGGGACGCACGCGTTGAGCGCCTCTCGCTCGGCGCGCCGGACGGTCGTCCGGGCGAGATCCAAGGCCGCGGATACCGGGTCGTGCCCGGGCACCACGAAGTCCTTGAGCGGCGGGAAGCGCCCGGTGAGCTCGTCGATGCGAAGTTCGAGTTCCGCGACCATCTCCTCGGTGACCCGCGACACGCCAGGCTGAAGCTTGTGGCGGTTGCTCTCCGCGGTGGCGACCTCTGCCATGAGCACGTACAGGTCGCGCTCGAGACGGACGAGCAGGCTGTCGAGCTCCGACTCCTTTTCGACGAGCGCCCTGGCCATGCCCAGCGCCGCCTGCGCCTCGTCGACCGCGCCGTTGGCGACGATCACCGGCGAGTCCTTCGGCACCCGCCCGCCATACAGGAGACCCGTGGTGCCGTCGTCACCGGTCCGGGTGTAGATCTTCATGCGAGGGCCGAGCCTACCCATCGCTCGCATCGGAGGATGCTGAGGGGCGCATCGGACACTGTGCGTCGGCGTGATGGATGACGATCCGTCCGGCATCTCCGACCATCTCGGCCTTCCCGGGCGAAAGTCGATTCGGGGCATTCGGGCGGCACCGGTAGCCTGGTGTGCGTGAGCTCGTACGTAGACGCCGTCCGGGGATCTGTGGTCATCTTCGACGGCGCGACGGGGACCAACCTGCAGCTGCGACATCTCGGCCCGGACGACTTCGGCGGGGCCGCTCTCGAGGGCTGCAACGAGTTCCTCGTCGAGACCCGCCCCGACGTGGTAGCGGACCTCCACCGCAGCTTTCTCGACGTCGGATGCGACGTTGTCGAGACGGACAGCTTCGGCAGTCTCCCATGGGTCCTGGCCGAGTACGGGCTCGAGGACCGCACCAAGGAGCTCGCGAAGAAGGCGGCTTCCATCGCACGCGACGTCGCAGGAGGGGACCGCTGGGTCGCTGGGTCGCTCGGTCCGGGCACCAAGATCGCCTCGCTGGGGCAGATAACCTTCGCCGAGCAGCGCGACGGGTACCAGCTCGCCGCCGAGGGGCTGATCGAAGGCGGCGCGGACCTCCTCGTCATCGAAACGATCCAGGACCTGCTCCAGGCGAAGGCTGCGATAATCGGCTGCCGGCGGGCGATGGCTGAAACCGGCCGACAGGTTCCGCTCCAGGTGCAGGTTACGATCGAGACCACCGGCCGGATGCTCATGGGGACCGAGATCGGGGCAGCCCTGACGACCATCGAAGCGCTGCACCCGGACGTGATAGGCCTGAACTGCGCCACCGGCCCCGCCGAGATGAGCGAGCACCTGCGCTACCTGTCGCAGCGATCCCTCACGCCCATCTCGGTGCTTCCCAACGCCGGCCTGCCTTCCGTTGTCGACGGGCAGATGCACTACGACCTCACCCCGGAGCAGCTGGCGGAATACCACGCCAGGTTCATCAGCGAGTTCGGGGTGAGCGTGGTGGGCGGGTGCTGTGGCACCACGCCCGCGCACCTCGCCGCGGTGGTGGGGCGGTGCAAAGAGCTGACGCCGGCGAGGCGCGAGCCGGCTCACGAGCCGGGGATCGCTTCCATCTATAGCCACGTCCCCTATGACCAATCGCCGTCATTTCTCGTCGTCGGGGAGAGGACCAACGCGAACGGGTCGAGGAAGTTCCGTGAAGCGATGCTCTCGGACGACTGGGACACCTGCGTCGCGATGGCACGCGAGGCGGTCAAGGACGGAGCCCACGTCCTCGACGTGTGCGTCGATTACACGGGCGAGGACGGTGTGGCGGACATGCGCGAGGTGGCCAGCCGGTTCGCCACGCAGGCGACGCTGCCGATCATGCTGGACTCCACCGAAGCCGACGTCATCGAGACCGGACTGCAGCTCATCGCCGGCAAGCCCATCCTCAACTCGGTGAACCTCGAGGACGGGGATGCGGAGGGGACGAGGCTCGATCGTTTCCTGTCGCTCGCTCGCGATTACGGAGCGGCGGTCGTGTGCACGTGCATCGACGAGGAGGGGCAGGCGCGCACCGCAGACTGGAAGTCGCGGGCCGCCCAGGCCATCCACCGGCTCGCGGTGGATAGGTACGGTATCGCGCCCGAGGATCTTCTCTTCGACCCCCTGGTGCTGCCGATAAGCACCGGCATGGAGGAGAGCAGGCGCGACGGCATCGAGACGATCGAGGGCATCCGGCGCATCAAGGAGGCCCTACCCGGCGTCGGCACGATCGTCGGTCTCTCCAACGTGAGCTTCGGGTTGACCCCTGCGGCCCGGCACGCATTGAACTCGGTCTTCTTGCACGAGTGCCAGCAGGCCGGCCTCGATGCCGCCATCGTCCATGCGTCTCGCATCATCCCCCTCAACAAGCTCGACGAGCGGGTGGTCGAAGTCTGTCTCGATCTGATCTACGACCGGCGCGACCCCGCCGCTGGCTACGACCCCCTCGCCGAGCTGCTGTCCCTGTTCGAGGGGGTGACCTCGGGGGAAATCGCCCGTGAGGACCGCAGCGGCTGGCCGGTCGAGCGAAGGTTGGAGCAGAGGATCGTCGACGGCGACCGGGACGGGCTCGAATCCGACCTGGACGAGGCGCTCGACGGCGGTCGGGCGGCGCTGGACGTGATCAACGGGCCGCTGCTCGGTGGGATGAAGACCGTAGGCGACCTTTTCGGCTCGGGTCAGATGCAGCTGCCGTTCGTCCTGCAGTCGGCTGAGACCATGAAGACGGCGGTGTCGTATCTCGAGCCTCACATGGAGAAGAGCGACGCCGGCGGCAAGGGACGCATCGTCCTCGCAACCGTCAAAGGCGACGTCCACGACATCGGCAAGAACCTCGTCGACATCATCTTCACCAACAACGGGTACGAGGTGCACAACCTCGGCATCAAGGTCGCCCTGTCCGACATGGTCGATAAGGCCAGAGAAGTGGGCGCGGATGTGATCGGGATGTCCGGTCTACTCGTCAAGAGCACCCTGATCATGCGCGAGAACCTGGTCGAGCTCAACGAGCGCGGTCTCTCTGACATCCCGGTGATACTCGGCGGTGCCGCGTTGACGCGCACGTACGTCGAACGTGATCTGCGATCCGAGTACCAGGGTCGCCTGTTCTACGGCAAGGACGCGTTCGAGGGCCTCCACACGATGGACCGGCTCATGCACCTGAAGCGGTCAGGTGACGACGACGCCGAGTTCGGCCGCGTGCCCGAAGGACGTGAGGGCGCGCGGCCGCGCGCGGCACGGGCGGCCGAAGCGTCGGCGTCCGGCGCCGGGACGTCGAAGCCCACCGATATCCCTCGCAGGGCGCCGTCGGTCGTCGCGGACAACCAGGTGTTCGTCCCGCCGTTCGTCGGGAGCCGGGTCGAACGTGGCCTCCCCCTCGACGACATCGCCTCCTACCTCAACGAGACGGCGCTTTTCCGCGGCCAGTGGGGCTACCGCCCTGACAAGTCGCTCTCGGAGACCGACGCCGAGTTCAAACAACGCGTACGCGCTGTGCTGCGCGACCAATTCGCCGCCGTTCGCGCGTCGGGGGTCCTCCAGCCTGCGGTCGCTTACGGCTGGTTCGCCGTCAACTCCCAGGGCGACGACCTGGTGGTGTGGAAGGACGAGTCGCGCACGGCGGAGTGGCTGCGGTTCCGGTTCCCGCGCCAGCCGACCGACCCGTGGCTGTCGATCGCCGACTTCTTCCGCTCTGCCGATTCGGGCGAGGAGGACTACGCCGCCTTCCACGTCGTGACCATGGGCCCGAAGGCGTCTGCGGAGACGGCCCGTCTTTTCTCCGAGAACCACTACCAGGAGTACCTCCACCTCCACGGGCTGGGTGTGGAGATGACCGAGGCGCTGGCGGAGTACTGGCACCGGCGGATCCGGGAGGACTGGGGTTTCGCCGGCGAGGACGGGCCGAACCTGGGAGGGTTGTTCAGGCAGCAGTACCGGGGAGGTCGTTATTCGTGGGGGTACCCCGCGTGCCCCGACCTCGAGGACAACGCCAAGTGCGCGGAGCTGGTCGGGGCCGAGCGGATCGGCGTGACGGTCAGCGAGGAAACCTCCTGGCAGTTCCATCCCGAACAGACGACAGCAGCGATCATCTGCCATCACCCCCAGGCGAAGTACTTCGTGGTCGACCGGGTCTGAAGCTTCGGGTGGCGCCGGGGGCGCTGCTCAGAGCAGGCCGGCGCTCGCCGCCCCGTCGACCATCACCGCTGTTCCGGAGATGTAGGACGCGGAGGTAGAGCACAGGAAGGCCACGATCCTCCCGAAGTCGCCTGGGTCTCCCATCGGGCTGTCGGACCCGCCGAGCTGGATCATGCGGTCGGTGGCGTGAGGACCGGGACAGACGAGGTTCAACGTCACATCCGGGAACAGGTCCCGGGCTGCCGTCTTCGCCCACGCCCACAAACCGGTGCGGGCGAGATTGGACAGCGCGAGGTTGGGCACGGGCTGCTTCACCGAATATGAGGTGATGCAGCAGATCCGCCCGGCACCGCCCGACCTCAGGGCCGGCAGCGCCTCACGAACGAGGCGGACCGAAGTGGTGAGGTTGGCGTTCACTGCGTCCGCTATCTGCTCGTCGGTGACATCGAGAGCGCGACCGGGAGGAGGACCGCCGGCGTTCGCCACAAGGATGTTCAGGCCCCCGAACCGGTCGAGCGTGTCCCGCACGACCCGCGCCGGGGCATCCGGATCGGTGATGTCCGCTCGGATGGCGAGAACCTCCCCCTCTCCCGCCTCGGCCTCGATCTCCTCCCGGGCCTTGGACAGGGCCTCTTCGCCGCGCGCCGTGATGACGACCTTTGCGCCCTCGCGGGCGAGCGCGAGAGCCGAAGCCTTGCCAAGCCCTTTCGACGAGGCGGTGACCAGGGCCACCTTCCCGGCGATGCCGAGATCCATCAGGCGTCGACCAAGGCCAGCTCGTGGCTCACCTTGTTGAGCGAACGGGGCCCTTCCGTCGTGGCCACCACGATGTCCTCGATGCGAGCACCGAATCGCCCGCTCAGGTAGATGCCCGGTTCGATGGAGAAGGCGTGGCCTGGCTGGAGGGGGACGTCGTTGCCGGCGGCGATGTATGGATCCTCGTGCTCCTCCAGGCCTATGCCGTGCCCGGTGCGGTGGATGAACGCCTCGCCGTACCCGCCCGCGGTGATCACGTCCCGGGGCACCCTGTCGACGGCCTCGCACGTCGTGCCGACCGTCGCGGCATGCACGCCTCGCGCCTGGGCTTCGCGAAGCAGCTCGTACAGCTCGCGGTACTCGCCGGGCGGTTGCCCGCCACCGGTCCACACCGTCCTGGTGATGTCCGAGCAATAGCCGTCCATAGTGCCGCCGAAGTCGCACACGACCGGTTCTCCTGCCTCGATGACGCGCCGCCCGGCCTCGTGGTGAGGGCTGGCGGAGTTGGGGCCGCTGCCGACGATCGCGAAGTTCACTCTCTGGTGACCCTCCAACAAGAGCCTTCGCCCGATGTCCTGGGACACTTCCCCCTCGGTACGCCCGACCAAACCGATCTCACCGCCAAGAAGCTGGGCGGCAACTCGGTCCGCTGCTGCCGACGCGGCGGCGAGGGCCTCGACTTCCGCGGGGTCTTTCACCGCCCGAAGCGGGGCGGTGATCTTCGACGACGCCGACCACTGCGCCGTGGGCATGGCGGCTTGAAGGGCGAGCACGAAGCTCGCCCAGGTCCGGTCGGACACGGCGATCCGGGTGCTTCCCGAACCGCAGCCGAGGGCGACCAGGTCGGCCACGATGCGCACCGGGTCGTCTCCTTCCGCCCACGGGCGCACCTCGAAGACGTCGGCGTCGGGCTCCACTCGCGGCGCTTCCAGTCGCGGGACCACGAGCGTCGCGGGCGCGCCCGCCGGCACCACGAGCATCGTAAGGCGCTCGAGCGGCATCGCCTCGTACCCCGTGAGCCAGGGCAGGTCGGCGCCGAGCGACAGCAGCAGGACGTCCACGCCGGCGCCCGCCATCGCGCCGCGGACCCGTTCGAGGCGGCGGCCCCTGGCGGCGGTCATACGAGCACCGCGGCCACGGAGGAGGCGCCGGGAGCTGCGCCGGCGGCGGCTTGACGCGCGTGGTAGCTCGAGCGGGTGAGCGGCGATGCCTCGACGTGCGGTATGCCAATCACCTCTCCCTCCGCCTTGACATCGTCGAACTCCTCCGGTCGCCACCAGCGCGCGACGGGCAGGTGGTTCGACGTGGGTCGCAGGTACTGGCCCACGGTGACGATGTCCACCCCTACGCCCCGGAGGTCGGCAAGGGTGGACGACACCTCGGCCCTTGTCTCGCCCATACCCACGATGATCCCCGACTTGGTCACCAGGCCCGCAGCCTTCGCTCGTGCCAGTACCGACAGGCTCCGCGCGTACGACGCCGAGGGACGAACGGCCCTCTGCAAGCGGGCGACCGTTTCGATGTTGTGGTTCAGCACGTCGGGCCGCGCCGAGAAGATCATGTCGAGCGAGCCAGGGTCACCCTTGCAGTCGGATATCAACAGCTCGACCGCCGTACCGGGGGAACGCCGGCGGATTGCTTCGACCGTCGCGGCGAAACCCGAGGCGCCCCCGTCGGCCAGATCGTCCCTGGCGACGGTGGTCACCACGGCGTGCGCCAGACCGAGCCGCTCGACCGCCTCGGCGACATGCTCCGGCTCCGCCGGATCCGGGGGCAGGGGCCTGCGGGTGTCCACCAGGCAGAACCCGCACGCACGCGTGCAACGGTCGCCGTTGATCATGAACGTCGCGGTGCCGTCGGCCCAGCATTCGTAGATGTTGGGGCACCCCGCTTCCTCGCAGACGGTGACGAGGGAGAGGTCGCGCATGGTGTGGCGCAGCGAGCGGTACTCGTCGCCCATGCGCGCCTTCACCCGCAGCCAGTCCGGCTTGCGTTCCGACGTCGCCACACCCGCGGTCGGCTCCACGCCGGCCTCGCGCAGCCTGCGGTCGAGCATCCTCACCGGCACATCCGCCCGCGCCGGGTCGGGGCGCGGCTGTGAGTCCACCGGATCGCCGGCCCCGGCACCTTTGGTGAAGGGAGCCAGGTCGGAGTCCGTGAAGCGCCATGCGACGTCCTGGCGGTCGATGCTCGAATGGCCCCAGATCCGAGCGGCACGGGCGACGATCGCGTCCACGACTCGGATCATCGCGACGTCGACTCCTTCGGCCGCCATCGATGTCACCGGCTTGTCGGCTATGCCGCAGGGCACGATGTAGCCGAAGTAGTCCATGTCGGGGTCCACGTTCAGGGCGAACCCGTGCATCGACCTGCCGCGCGAGACCCTCACGCCGACCGCGCAGATCTTGCGCGGGTTGGGCCCCTCCGTGTCGATCCAGACGCCGGGGTATCCGTCGAGCCTCGCTGCGCCGGGAAGGCCGAGGTCGGAGAGAGCGTCGACGACCAGTTGCTCGATTCGGTGGACGTGGCAGGGCGACGAGTTCGGCCCCGTGGGAACGTCGAAGATCGGGTACCCGACGAGCTGTCCCGGGCCGTGGTAGGTGACGTCTCCTCCCCGGTCGGAGCGCACGACTTCCGCTCCGACCGTCCCGGGGTCCACGAGCACGTGCTCGTCCTTCGCTCGTACGCCGAGCGTGAACACGTGGCGGTGCTCGAGGAGAAGAAGCCAGTCACCGCAGCCCTGCGACCAGATCCCTCTCTGCAACGCCAGGGCGTCGCCGTAGGCCACCTTGCCCAGCCACCTGGCGCGCAGCCCGCCGCGACGAGGATCGTCGCCGGCGGCGGTGCCGCAGATGCCGGCGTCGCCGGCACCTGTGGACGCGCCGCTACCGGCGTCACAGGTCACAGCTCGGTAGCCCAATCCCGGGTCTCGATCACGTCCTTGATGGCGGCGAGGAACGCGGCCGCGTAAGCGCCGTCGAATGCCCTGTGGTCCCACGACAGCACCACGTTGCCCACGGGATGGACCGCGATCCCGTCGGATCCGTCCGGAAGCTCGATCACGACCGGGCGCTTTTTCACCCCGTCGGTCGAGAGGATCGCCACCTGGGGCTGGTAGATCACCGGCACGGTGATGAAGGTCCCGAACGGGCCGGCGTTGGTGATTGTGAACGTGCCCCCGGAGATGTCGTCCATCGTCAACCGCTTCGCCCTCGTCTTCGCGGCCAGGCCCGAGATCTCGCGGGCGAGCGCCCGCAGCCGCTTGGTGTCGGCGTTGTGGATCACGGGGACGAGCAGGCCCTCGAAGTCGAGGTCGACGGCGATCCCCAGGTTGACGTCGTGGTGCACGATGAGGGCGTCGTCACCAACGGAGCTGTTGACATTCGGGAACTCCTCGAGCGCGTCGATGGCGGCGCGGCTCACGAACGGCAGGTAGGTGAGCGAGAAGCCCTCCGCCTCCTTGAACGCCGCCTTCTGCGCCTGCCGGACCTTCTCGACACCGGAGTAGTCCACTTCGACGGCCACCATCGTGTGCGCCGAAGTGTGCTTCGACCTCACCATGTGCTCCGCCGTCCGCCGGCGGATGTTGGTGAACGGGATGACCGTGTCGTGCTCGCCCGGCGCCGGGACCGCGACTGCCGCCGCTGGCTCGGGGGGCGCTGCGGAAGCGGGCGTGCCTCCAGCCCTGGGGGGCGTCACGCGCGCCGTCGTCGGTGTCCCGCCGTTGCGCTGGTCGATCAACGACAGTACGTCCGAACGCGTGATCCTCCCGCCTGCGCCCGTCCCGTGTATCTCGGCCGGATCCAGGTTGTACTCCGCGACGAGCCGCCGCACGACGGGCGAGAGCATGCGGCCCGGATCCCCGTCCCCCGAGGCGGCCGGCGGAGCGGCCGGAACCGGTGGGGGTGCGGGCTGGGCGGCCGCGGCCGGAGGTGGCTCGGGCTGGGGCGCGGGTTGGGCAGCCTGGGGTGCAGGCTGGGCGGCCTGGGGCGGCGGTTCGGGCGGAGGGGTCTCGGCGACGGAGATCTCCGGTTCCGCCTGCAAGTCCGTGTCCTCTTGGCCGGCGGGGGCAGCCGCCCCGGCACCCGCCGGGGCTGGCGCGGCTCCGTCGGCGGAGATCACCGCGAGCTTGGTGCCGACGTCGACGGTCTCGCCTTCGCCGACGAGGATCTCGGTCACGACGCCCGATGCCGGCGAGGGCACCTCCGAGTCGACCTTGTCGGTGGAGACCTCGAAGAGGACCTCGTCTTCGGCGATGGTGTCGCCGACTTTCTTCATCCATTTGGTGATGGTTCCCTCGGTGACCGTCTCACCGAGCTGGGGCATTGTGATGTCAGCCAACGTGCAGACCTCTTCCGGTGAGGGCGAGCACCGTCTCGCCGAACGTCTCCGACAGGGTGGGGTGCGGCTGGATGAAGTGCCCCGCCTCCTCCGGTGTCGCTTCCCAGTTCACCGAGAGGTACGCCTGGCCCAGCTGCTCGGTCACCCATGGACCTACCATGTGCACTCCGAGGATCCTCCCGGCCGACCCGTCGGGCTTCTTCTCGCAGATCACCTTCACGACACCTTCGGGCTCGCCGAGGATCAGGGCACGACCGTTGCCTCCGAAGGGATCCTTCTTCGTGATGACCTCGTAGCCCGCCTCCCGCGCGGCGTCCTCGGAAAGACCTGCGAACGCGACCTCCGGGTGGCAGTAGATGCACCAGGGCACACGCGTGTAGTCGACGGGCACGACCTTGTCTCCGAGTATCTGGTCGATGATCACGATCGCCTCGGCGAAGCCGACGTGAGCGAGCGCCGGCGTGTCGACGAGATCGCCGGCGGCGAACACGCCGGGCTCGGCGGTCCGCATGTACTCGTCGACCTCGACGAACCCTCGCTTGTCCACCTGAACCTTGGTGCCTTCAAGCCCCAGGTTGTCCGACAGGGGACGCCGGCCGACGGACACCACCACCGCCTCGACCTGTACCTGCTCGCCTTCGCCGAAGTTGACCGTCGTCGACGAACCGTCGGGGGCCGGCGTGTGGCCGGTGACCTGCACGCCGGTCCTGACGTCGATCCCCCGCTTCTTGAACGACCTGAGCACCACGTCCGCTATGTCCGTGTCACATCCGGGCAGGATCTTCGGCAGCGCCTCGAGAACGGTCACCTGCGTCCCCAGATCGGAGAGCATCGAGGCGAACTCGCAGCCGATGGCGCCGCCGCCTATGACCACGGCGGAAGACGGCAGGCGCTCCAGGCTGAGCACCTCGTCGGAGGTCATGACCAGCTTGCCGTCCACCTCGAAACCGGGGATCGTCCGCGGCGCGGATCCAGAAGCGAGGATGACGTGCTTTCCGACCAGCTCGGTCCCGTCGCTGACCCGCACGAGGTGGTCGGGGCCCAACGTTCCGGTCCCCTCGAAAGTGGTGACCTTGCGCTTCTTCATCAGACCCTGCAGGCCTTTCCAGAGCTGGTCGACGACCTTCTGTTTGCGTGCCTGCGACTGCGCGAACTGCACCACCGGCGCGTCCCCCTCGATCCCGAACTCCTTGGCGCCGGTGACCGTCCGGTATACCGTGGCCGTCTCGAGGAACTCCTTCGCGGGGATGCAGCCGCGGTGCAGGCAGGTGCCGCCGACCTTGTCGCGCTCCACCACCGCGATGTTGAGACCGGCCAGCCCACCTCTCAGCGCCGCCGCGTATCCGGCTGGGCCGCCTCCGATGATCACAACGTCGAACTGCTGGGCCGTGGGGACCACCTCCTAGTGCACCGACGCCCAATCTAGGCGGGCACCGGCCCCGAGCGGCGCGCCGAGGCCGGGCGGTAACATCGACGCACGACAACTGACGCAGGGGAGCTCGGTATACCGGGCTGAGAGGCTGGCTGGAAGCCGGCGACCCTTACGTTTGGACCGGCCCGGTAACGCGGGCCAGGGAGCGCCATATCGACATGACCCACATCGACACGACACAGCTATCGAACACCAACGACGACGACCTCGTCATATCAGGCCGGGCCTTCCGCTCCCGCCTGTTCCTGGGAACGGGGAAGTTCCCTTCAAACGAGGCGCTTGGCGGTGCGATCGTCTCGGGCGGCGCGCAGATCGTGACCGTCGCGCTGCGGCGGATCGATCCGGGCGCGAACGAGGACATCCTCGACGCCATACCGGACGACGTCCTCCTGCTGACCAACACGTCGGGCGCGATCGACGCCGGCGAGGCGGTAAGGCTCGCTCGCCTGGCGCGCGCCGCGGGACTTCCGGAGTGGATCAAGCTCGAGATCACGCCGGACCCTCGCTACCTGCTGCCCGACCCGGTTGAGACGTTGAGGGCGGCCGAGCAGCTCTGCCAGGAAGGGTTCGTGGTGCTCCCCTACTGCCCAGCGGACCCGGTGCTCTGCAAGCACTTGGAAGAAGCGGGCTGCGCAACAGTGATGCCGCTCGGCTCGTGGATCGGTTCCAACCAGGGTCTGCGTACGCGCGGAGCGATCGAGATCATCGTCGAGCAGGCGACCGTTCCCGTCGTGGTCGACGCCGGGCTCGGCGCGCCGAGCCACGCCGCGGAGGCGATGGAGATCGGCGCTGACGCGGTGCTGGTCAACACCGCGATAGGAACGGCAAGGGATCCGCAGGCCATGGCGTTGGCGTTCAAGCTCGCGGTCGAAGCCGGACGCGCCGGGCGCCTCGCGGGGCTTCCAGCCGCGCGCGAGGCCGCTGACGCTTCGTCGCCTCTGACCGGGTTCCTCGCGTGAGGAGCACTCCCGTGATCCTGGAGTCGCGACCGGACAAGGTGCCGGATGAGAGCGCTGCCGCGGATGTGGTCGCCACGGACCTGGTGATGCTCCGTCGCATTGCGGCCGAGGCGAGTGAGGCGGACGTTGACCGCGCGCTGGGGTCGGACCGCCCGGGTCTCGCCGATTTCGCTGCGCTGCTGTCGGCTCCGGCATCGCAGCGCCTCGAGGACCTCGCCCAGAAGGCTCACAAGATCACCCGAGCGCGCTTCGGCGCGACCGTCCGGCTCTTTTCACCTCTATACCTGTCGAACGAGTGCGTCTCCACTTGCACGTACTGCGGCTTCTCGGCGAGCAACGACATCCACCGCCGCACCCTCACCCCCTCCGAAGTGGAGGCCGAGGCCGCCGAACTGCACCGGCGAGGCTTCCGCCACGTGCTGCTCGTGTCCGGAGAGCACGCACGCATCGTCAACCGCGACTACCTCGTGGACTGCGTTGCTGCGGTGGCGCCGATGTTCGCCCAGGTCGGTGTCGAGGTTCAGGTGTGGGACGCCGACACCTACCGCCGGCTGGCGGCTGCCGGCGCCGACGGGGTGATCGTGTACCAGGAGGCGTACGACCCCGCCACCTACGCAGCGGTCCACCTCAAGGGGAAAAAACGGAACTACGCGTGGCGCCTGTCCGCA
>Ga0307372_10006007_pt1 | contig 17938 bp, 15 predicted proteins | sample OX1MG_FD_202533 | JGI IMG/M metagenome (GOLD analysis project Ga0307372, IMG submission 202533) | Soil microbial communities from Risofladan, Vaasa, Finland - OX-1 | ecosystem: Environmental > Terrestrial > Soil > Coastal area > Acid sulfate soil | place: Finland: Risofladan, Vaasa | collected... | reverse complement strand
CCGAGCCCCCGGCGAACTGGAAGACGACCCACAGCTGGGATCCGTGGACTCCGTACTGCACCGACGAGACCTGGTAGCCGCTGCCGGTGCTGCCCAGCGTCTGGACCCCGGTCAGCGCCAGCGGCGTCGCCCCCCCTGTTGGAGAAGGCGCCGCTGGCGTAGGGGCAGCGCGGAATCGCAGCGGCACGCAGTCGATCGGAGGAGCCGCACAGGTGACGAACTGGCTGACGCCGGTCACCCCCGACACCCCGAAGACATAGACCGGGACGGCGGTGCCGTAACTGTCGACCACCGCCAGCGCGGAGGAACTGATGGCCGCCAAGCTTGCTTGCGTGGGTGCCGCACCCGGGAAGGGTTGTCCGCTGGGTGAGAGCAAGTAATCCGGTGGTTTGATGACACCGGAATTCAGATATGTGACCACCTGGAATGGCTGCATCGGCGGGTAGGCCACCGGCGTGCCGGTCGCCCCATAGGGAACGGCACCCGAGATGCCCACCAGCTGCAAGGTGTTGGAACGGTTGGCGGCCACGTCGACGTAGATGTCCTGGGGCTGGCCCAGGATGTCCACGACCGGGAGCCCGCCCAGACTCCATTGGAAGTACACGGTCCGGTCTGAACCGTGAACATTTGTCAGGGGCGTGAGGGGGATCACGCCGCCCCCAACCGGCACCTTGGCCGCCGACAGGAAATTCTCCGCGAACTGGTCCGCCATCGCCACCGTCGGTGTTGTCCCCACCTCGTCGGTCGGGGTGTTGGGATGAAAGTTGAAGCTGTCGAACGCAGCGTCGGTGGTCAGCTGGTAGCCGGTGGTGGAGCCGAGGTTGTATCCGAGTCCGGTACCGGTACTGATGGGCGGCCCGGGAACGCCCAAAGAGCTGGTCAGGGCGGTGACCGCCGCCATCCCCGTGTTCGGGACCGGGATGGCATCGACGTGCCTCTTACCGGCCGAGCCCAGGTTGCCCTGGACCTGGTAAGGAGCGGAGATCAGCAGCGGGCTTGAGGTCTGACCAGCCAGCCCCAGCAGGCTCAACTGGGGGGTGGCGCTGGCGCTGGCGCTCGGCCGCGGGGAGCGGGCCGGGCTTCCCCCCGAGCCGCCGCAGCCGGCCAGCAGCAGCAGGCCTAGAAGCAGCGCCGAGCCGCCCGTCAGCCGCCGCCCGAGAACTTCCACCCGTGCAGAATGCCACGAGTGTGCATATCAATCCTGGGCGGCGGGGCCGCGGCGCTGCTGCAAACGGAGATCCGGGGCAGGTCAGGGATCGGCGCTTGCCAACCCAGTGCCAGCGGACTCCCGGGGATCCGGTAACGGCCGGGCGGCAGCCGCTGGCTGATCGAAATGAGGGGGCGTGGGCCACCCACGAGGCCACGGAGCCGGAGCGCTGGGCAGCCCTGGTCAGGCTCGCCGACGCCGGGCCGGGACTCCGGTAGAGCTCTCTCGATGTCGCCAGCTGCGGCGAGCTATCGGGAAGCGCTGGTGCGCCTGGCCGCCGGCAGCCAGCCGGGGATGAGGCTGGGACTTGACACCACCCGGGAGCTGGCCGAGAGTCTCGGTGACCCCCAGGTGGGCTTGTCCGGCGTCCTGGTCGCCGGCACCAACGGCAAGGGCTCGGTGTGCGTCATGGTGGCCGAGATCGCGCAGCGAGCGGGGCTTCGGGTGGCCCTCCTCACTAAGCCGCACCTGACCAGCTATCGAGAGAGAATCCGGCTGGGCGGCTACCCCATCGACGAGCGGCGATTCGTGGAGGTCGCCAACCAGGTGGCCGACGCGGCCGGGGTGCTGGGCACGGGACTCGGAAGGCCCACCCACCATGAACAGCTGACCCTTATGGGGTTCCTAGCGGCGCGCCAATGGGGTGCCGAGCTGGTGGTCTGCGAGGTGGGGCTGGGCGGCCGCCTGGATGCGACCAACATCTGGGACGGTGGCGTCGCGGTGATCAGCTCGGTGGACCTGGACCACCAGGCCCAGCTCGGGGACACCATCGCTGAGATCGCCGTCGAAAAGGCCGCCATCATCAAGCCGGGCAACCTGGTGGTGGCCGGACTCGGACCGGACGCCCTTCCCGCCGTTGAGACCGCCGCGGCCGCGGCTGCGGGCAGGCTCTGGCGGTTGGGACGGGAGATATCGCTGCTGCCTGGCGGAGAGCCGGACGGCGATTTCGGCGTGGCCACCCCCACACGGGCTCGCCAGGGTCTTCGTGTGGGCCTGGTCGGTTGGTACCAGCTGGAGAATGCGGCCCTGGCCGTGGCGGTGGCGGATTGCCTGAATGAGCTCGGCTTCCAGCTCGGGGAGAAGGCGATTCAAAGGGGCCTGGCCGGAGTCCGCTGGGCGGGCCGGATGGAGGTCGTGGGTTCGGCGCCCCCGGTCCTCATCGACGCGGCCCACAATCCGGCGGCGGTAGCGGCGGTGCTTCCCGAGATCGGAAGGCGTCTGGATGGCAGAGCAGGAGTGCTCTTGTTCGGCTCGATGAGTGACCACAATCACCACGGAATGTTGGAATTACTGCAGCGGTTGGACTTCCGGTCGGCGGTTTTCACCAGATCAAGTTCGGACCGGGCCGCGCCGGCAGCAGCTCTGGCGGCGGAGTGGCCGCGAGCGGCCGAGGCAATCGAGCCGGTGCCGGTAGCTCTAGCTCGAGCCCAAGCGCTGGCCGGCCCCAACGGGCTGGTGGTGTCGCTCGGCTCGATCTACGTGATAGGCGAGGTGATGGCAGCGCTGGGAGTTGGCCTGCCGCCCGATCCCGAGGTGCCCTATGCGCCCTTGTGGTGATCGGCGAAGCGGTCCGGGGCGAAGGCCCGGATAAGGAGCTCGCTCCGGCCGCTCGCAGCCAGGTCGGCCAGAATCTCACCGACCACCGGGGAGAACTTGAAGCCGTGGCCCGAAAATCCGGCCGCCACCGAAACCACCGGGGAGAGCGGGTGGTTCCCAATGACGAAGTTCAGATCTGGGGTGTTGGTGTAGAGACAGGGCTGTGCTCGGACCATCGGGGCGATGGCCAGTTGAGGCAGCATCCCGGCCAGTCCCTCTCGAATGCGGGAGATCTCCGCTTGGGAGACCTCCGCCCTGGGAGCTGCCGCCGTCGTCTGCTCACCTCCGTGATGGCGCGCCGCCTTGGCGGTCTGGCCGTCTCGAGTGGGGACGCCGTAGTAAAGCGCGCCATCTCCGCGCTCGAAGATGTAGATGGGACAGCTCGGAGCCGTGAAGGGTCCGATCTGGGCGGGTGCGAACCAGCCCACTACCTGCCGCTCGACCTTTAGCGGCAGCGCCATCCCATTCAGCAGATCCGGGCTCCAGGCGCCGGCGGCCAGCACCAGCCGGTCGGCCCGGTAGTCGGTGAGCTGGGTGCGCACCACCACCCCGGCCCCAGAGACCTCCCACTCCTCGACCCGCTCGCCAAAGTGCAGATCGGCGCCCAGAGCAGCCGCCAGTTGGAGATGGGCGAGCACCGCCCGCTCCGGCGCCAGCACCCCCGCCTCCGGCTCCAGCAGTCCGACCTGGCCGGACTGGGGATGGAAGACGGGGAATTCGGAGTGCAGCTCCCCGGCGGTCAGGATCCGGTAGGGGAGGTCCCAGCGACGAGCGCTCTCCAGGGAATTGCTCACCAGGGCCCCATCGGGAAGTCCGATCATCGCCCCGCCGGTGATCTCCAGCAACCGCTGGCCCGAGCTCTCCTCAAGTTCCCTCCAAAGCTGGTAGGCACGCAAGACCAGTGGGACGTATCCCGGGTCCTCGAAGTACGCCTGCCGGATGATCCTGGACTCCCCGTGCGACGAGCCCTGGTCGTGAGCCGGGCCCAGCGTCTCCAGCCCGACCACCTCGGCGCCGCGGCGGGCCAGGTGGAAGGCTGCGGCCGAGCCCATGGCCCCCAATCCAACCACGGCCACCCGAAGGCGGCCGATCACACAGCCGCGGTACGGGTGACCTGGGGAGTGACGCCCACCGCTGCCAGCGCCCGCTCGCAGAGCCTGGCCAAACCGAGCCAGTCTTGCGCCTCCAGCAGTTCGGGGCGGAAGAGATCATTGGTTAAGCCCACCACGTCGGCTCCGGCCTCCAGGTACTCCGCGCAGTCGGCGATCTTGACCCCGCCGCTGACCCAGATGGGAACGTTGGGCATGGGCCCGCGGAGGGCGCGGATGTAGGCCGGCCCACCGACCGGGTCGGCCGGGAAAACCTTGACCAGCGAAGCCCCCAGCTCCTCCGCCCGAGCGACCTCAGTCGGGGTCAGGGCCCCCATCACCAGCGGCACCCCGGCCCGAGAGGCCACCTCGGACGCGGCCGGAACCAGGTAGGGAGTGACCAGGTACTGCGCTCCGGCATCGATGGCCCGGGATGCGGTCTCGGCGTCAACGATGGTCCCGCATCCGAAGGCGCATTCCCTGCCCAGGTCGCGGCGCTGGCGCAGGTCGCGGATCAGTTCGAAGGCGCGCGGGGTTCCGGCGGTTATCTCGATTGACCCCAGGCCCGCCCGGGCTGCTACCAGCGCGGCCTGCAGGGCCTGGTCAGCATCGTGCCACCTGATCACGGCGGCGACGTGGTGAGGGAAAAGTTGACTGGTCTGTGAGGTAAGCATGCTCAAAGTTTAGGTGGAGACGACCAGGAGCCGAACCCAGACTGTTGGTTTGGTCGATGGCGAGAGCGGAATTCACGCAACCCGCAGCCCGGGAGCGATGGGTCAGTGAACTGGGCGATGCTCGAAGGCCTCTTGGAGCTGGGTCATCGCCGAGGCCAGCCCGCAGACCGCTGGGGCTGGGCGCTGAGAGATAACCACCCATCGGCACCAGCTGGAGAGTCCAGGCCCCGGAGCTGCGCGGTGGTGGCACTGGACGGCTCCAGCGGTCAAGGCTCAGGCCTGCCCCGGCGGCGGGCGGGAACCCGACCGCCCTGATCTGCCGAGCCCGCCCCTGGGCGGCCCTCGGCGGGCTCCGCTCGACGCGGCTGTCGATCCGGAGCGGAAATCGGGGAGGCGGGAACTGCTGATTAGGAGGCGGGGGAGGCCGGCTGCCCGGTCAGCCCGACCCCTGGCTGCCCTGCCGCATGATGCTCTCGATCACATCGTGGCCGGGCGGACGGTGCGTCGAGTTCCTCCTGGAGGGGCTCTTGCGCCGGTCCGGGCGGGGCCCGACCATATGGCCCTCCTGCTTGCGCCAAACCCTCTCGATGATGACCCTGATCTCCGGGTCGTCGTCGAATGCGATCCCGTGGGCAGACAGCGACTGCCGGATCCTGTCGGTCAGTGAGGTGGTCTCGCGCAGGTTGAGCTGCTCCAGCGCCTCCAGCAGGTCGTCGAGCCGGCGCAGCATGGAGCGCCGCTCCGTGGTTTCCTTCGATGGAGCGATCATGGCTGGATTATCCGCGCCGTGGCGCCGTTAGGGGTTATTGAGACGGCCGGATCCCCGCTCACGAGGCCGCCTTGACCTCTGGCAGTCGCTCACGATCGTAGAGTCCCAGCCTCTCAACCAGGTTCTGGAGCGGCCGCGGGGCCCACCAGTTGGACCGGCCCAGGAGACGCATCAAGGCCGGAACCAGGATCCCTCGAACCATGGTTGCGTCCACCGCCACCGCCACCGCCATCCCCACCCCCAGGGTCTGGATATCCAGAACGTCGCCGGAGGCGAAGGCGCTGAAGACGGTGATCATGATCAGTGCGGCCGAGGTGATCACCCCGCCGGTGACGGTGAGCCCGTGGGCGACCGCGTCACGGTTGTCGCCGGTCTCGCAATATCTCTCCCGGATCCGGGAGAGCAGGAACACCTCGTAGTCCATTGACAGGCCGAAGAGGATGGCGAACATCAAGACCGGCGTGGTCGCGGTGATGTTCCCGGCGGCGGTGAAGTGAAGGAGGTTGGACAGGTGGCCGTCCTGGAAGATCCAGACCATGGCGCCGAATGAGGCGGAGATGGAGATCATGCTCATCAGGACCGCCTTGAGCGGCAGGACCACCGATCCAAAGGTCAGGAACAGCACCACCATCGTCACCGCCACCACCAGCAGCACTGCCCAGGGGATGGTGGCGCCGAAGGCGTTGAGGAAGTCGACGGACTGAGCCGCCCCACCGGTCACCAGCCCCTTAGCCCCGGGCGGGCCCGGCAGAGCCCGAATTCGGCGTACCAGGGCGGCGGCCTGACGGGAGTTTGGCGAAAAGCTGTTGGCCACCTCCAACTGGGCGATCGGCCCGGCGACGTTGCCACCGACGTAGGCGTTGACCAAAGCACTCCGCTCCGCGGCTGGCAGCGTCAGCTGGTGCCGATAGGTCGACGCCGAGATCCCTGGCGGAGGGTTGAGGACGCCGGTGATGGCTTGGACCCCGGCCAGCTCCTCGACTCGGCGCTGGTAAGCGGTGAGCTGCTCTTGCTGGGATCGGCTGAACTGGCCATGCAAGGAGGCGGGATAGCGCAGTACCAAATTGAGGTCGTCGACCCCGCCCGCCTGGGGAAAGTCCCGGATGAGGATCGCGTACCCGGTGCGCGCCTCCCCGAAGGGAATGTTGGCCACATCGCTGCCGGTGGAGAGCTTCAGGTGCAGGAATGGGGTGCCCGCCAGCACCAGAACGGCCACCGTGGGCAGGCCGATCACAATCGGGTGGCGCATCACCAAGCCCGCTGCCCAAGCCCAGAAGGAGGCGCTGCGAGCCGGCCTTGGTGAACCGACCCGGGGAGTCCGGCTCAGGGTCAGCCAGTTCACCCGATGCCCCAACAGGCCCAGCAGCGCCGGCAGCGCGGTGAGCGCGAAGAGGAGGGTGAAAGCCACCACGATCATGCCCCCGATCCCCATGCTGGCTAGGGCCGAGGAGGGAAACAGGATCAGCGAGCAGAGGCCGACAGCGACCGCGCTGCCTGAGACCGCCACCGCCTTGCCGGCGTTGGCGGAGGCGATCCGGACGGCTTCGGAGGGCGAGTGGTCGGGGATCTCCTCTCGGAACCGTTTCACGAAGAACAGCGAGTAATCGATGGCCAGGCCGAGGCCGATGATGGTGGCCACATTGGTCACGAAGATCGAAGTATTGAAGTGGGCGGCCAGGATCTTGACCACCGCCAGCGAGGTCGGGACCGCAAGCCCGGCGATGACCAGCGGCAGCAGGGCCGCCATCGCCGAGCCGAACACCAGGAAGAGCAGGATCAGACAGATCGGCAGGGCGATCAGCTCAGCGTGTCGGAGCTGCGCCTCCAGGGCGGAGTTGTAGAGGGCATCGATGGGCGCCGAGCCGCTCAGGTAGTACCGCAGCCCGCTCGGCGGCTGAATGTAGCTCTTGAGGTGGCCAAGCTGGTTGGTCGCGGCGCTCTCGCTGAGCTTGAGGTTGACCACGGCGAAGGTGTCATGGCCGTGGTCACCGATGAAGATCTTCTGGCCGGTGTTGGTGTAGTCGAGGACGCTGGCGGTGAACGGCTGCCGGGCCAGGCGCTGGAAGGACTTGTCGACCTTGGCCTGGACCGCCGCCGAGGCGGCGTCGGGACGGTCGCTATGGAAGACCAGCAGCAGCTGGGTGGTGGAAGTGCCGAAGTACTTGGACAGAAGATTGCTGGCGTTCTGGCTCTGTGAGCCCGGCACCGAGAAGCCACCAGAGGAGAACTGGCCCCCGAACGGGCCCGAGAGCGCCAGCAGGACCAAGGTGAGGGCCAGCGCCCCCGGCGGAATCAACTTGCGGAAGCGATAGGCAAAGTCGCCGACGCGGGCGAACATAAATTCCTAGGCCCGGCTGGCTAGCTGGCGGGATCTGAATGAATGTTCATTCAGGTAGATTATGGGGCGTAGGCAGGTGGCCCGGTCAAAGTGAGTCCGGGAGGCATTTGAACAGTGAGCACAGTTGAGAGTCCGACCCGGGCCAGGCACGCCGACCGGGTTCGCCAGCGGATCCTGGAGGGAGCCGCGCGAGCCTTCGCCGTTTCCGGCTTCCAGGGCACCAGCGTGCCCGCTATCGCCAGCGAGGTCGGGGTTTCGGTGGGGCTCCTCTACCGCTACTTCTCCAGCAAGGAGGCCCTCTTCACGGCCATCTGCATCTCGGAGATGGAGGCCGAGATGGAGGCGCTCAGCCGCAAATTGGCCGAGATCGCCAATCCCAACGAGCGGCTGGAGCAGGGGGTGGAACACTACCTGCGCCAGCTCGACAAGGCCCACGGGGCCGGGGTCATCCTGGGTGCCCTGGCCGAGGCGCCCGCCAACCCGGTGGTTCGCGAGGTCATGCTCCTCCGCCGCACTGCCATCAGGGAGTTCATCGGACTTTATCTGCGAGAGGGCATTGCCGCGGGCGAGTTGCCTGCCGGCACATCGGTGGAGAATTTCACCGAGGCGATCACCATGATGCTCGACGGGGCCGTGGCCGCCTGGGCGGTCTCAGGGTCGGAGCTCGATGTGCCGGCCGCCCGGGATGCGATGGTGAGCCTGCTCTCGGCAGCGCTTAGCCAGCCGGCCCAGCGCTAGGCGGTCAGGCCGGCACCGGCCAGCGCCTGGGCCAGATCGTCGAAGAGGTCATCGACACCCTCCACTCCCACCGACAGCCGGAGCAGTCCGGCGGGCAGGTATTCGTCGCCGGCCCATCTAGCCCGACGCTCCAGCAGCGACTCGACCGAGCCCAGGCTGGTGGCATTGGTCCAGATCTCAGTTGTGGCGCAGACCCGCTCGGCGGTTTCCGTCGCGCAGTCCAGCTCGACCGCGATCATGGCCCCGAATCCACCGCGCATCTGCCGGGCGGCCAGCTGGTGCTGGGGGTGGTCCGGAAGCCCCGGGTAGTAGACCCGGACAACTCCGGGGAGGCCGCCCACTCTCTCGGCCAACGCGGCCGCCGATTCGGTCTGTCGGCGCAGGCGAACGTCCAGGGTGCGAAGTCCGCGCAGCGCCAGCCAGGTCTCCATCTGCCCGGGTATTGCCCCAGCATTGGTCCGATGGTGGCGCAGCTTGGCCAGCAGGTCTTGGTCCCGGCTGATCAAGGCTCCCATCATCAGGTCGCTGTGACCGCCGATGTACTTGGAGACCGAGTGGACCACGATGTCCGCTCCCAACACCAGCGGTTGAACCAAAAGCGGGGTTGCGAAAGTGTTGTCCACCATGGTGACCATGCCCTCGTGCCGGGCGATCTCGGCGCAGCCGCCCAGATCGGGGACGGTCAGAAGCGGGTTGCCGAGGGATTCGATCAGCAGCAGAGAGGCGCCCCGGCAGGCAGCGCGGACCGCCTCCAGGTTGGTGGCGTCCACCAACTCCACGGTGCACTCACCGGCCCTGGCGAGGTGTCCGAGCAGCTCCCGGCTGCCGGTGTATGCGTCGCGGGCGCAGACGATCTTGTGCCCCACCCCACAGGCCTCAAACACAGCCGAGATGGCGGCCATCCCCGAGCCGAACACCAGCGCTCCCGTACCTTCTTCCAGGTCGGTGAGGGCCCGCTCCAGCCGCTCCCAGTTCTGGTTGTGCTCTCGTCCGTAGGAACGGTGCTGGGGGTTCCCGTGACCATAGACCACCGACATCGGGATGGAGGGGACCAGCGCCCAATCCTCGGCCCTGGACCCCTCGCCGGCGTGGACAACCCTAGTGGACAGGTCGCGGCCCCGGCCCGGCGCTCCGCTCAAGCGGCTCTCAGTCCGGCGCCGGGTGCTGGGCCCTGAGCAGGACCGCTTGGGCCATCCGCCCGTGGGCCTCGTCGAGCATCTCGCCATCCATCCGGGAAGAGCCGCCACGGTCCTCAAGCGCGGAGAGGATCCGCTCCGCGCGGCGAACCTGCTCGGGGTCGGGAGTGAAGGCTCGGTTCACTGTGTCCAGCTGGGAGGGGTGGATCACCCACTTCCCGTCGAATCCCAGCGCCGCCGCCCGCCGCGCCGACCGCTCCAGCCCGGGCAGGTCAGAAATGTCCGAGCAGGGCCCGTCGATGGCCTGCAGGCCCCGGGCCTTGGCGGCTGTGGCAATGCGGAAGAGCGCGTAGTGCCAGACGTCGCCGGGGTAGTGGATGGTCTCCTGTCCGATGGTCAGCTGGGGCATGCCCATGGCGGCGGCGAAATCGCCGGGGCCGAAGATCAGCGCCTCGATCCGAGGTGATGCGGTCGCGATCTCCGACACGGCCTCCAGCCCCTGGGGGTCCTCGATCTGGAGCTCGAGCCCGAGCCGGCGGGGAAGCTGATGCTCCAACTCCAGGGCGCTGAGAAGGTGGTCGACGAAGGCCACCTGGGACGGGGAGGAGACCTTGGGCACCACCAGGCAGGCGATCCTTTCAGCGACAGCGGGGACCAGCGCCAGAATGTCCCTGACTGCATAGGGTCCCGCCGGCTGGTTGATCCGGACCGCCACCGTACGCCCCCCGAAGTCGAGCTCTCTGAGGTTGACAACCAGCTGGGCCCGGGCCCGCTCCTTCTCCCCCGGATCGCCGGGCACCGCGTCCTCCAGATCCAGGATGACCTCGGCGGCGGGCAGGCTGGCCGCCTTCTCGGCCATGTGCCGATGGCTGCCCGGCAGCACCAGCACCGAGCGCCGAGGGTGAGTCACTCCGGCTGTCCCAGCCCGGGCTCGCCGTCCTGGCCCAAGCGCTGCATCAGGTCTTCGATCATCCGGCGAGCCTCGGGGTCATCCATCAGCCGCTGCCGGACCGCGTCGGCGGCCTGGCGCATCTGAGGGTCATCCATCAGCCGCTCTTGCATCTGGCTGAACTGGGTAAGCATCTCCTTGGCAGCGGTCTCCTGGGCCACCTGGAGCAGGACCGGCTGAGAGGCCGCGGCCACCACCGCCTCCAGCTGCTGGCGCACCATTTCGATCCCCTTGCAGCCCAGGCACTCGCCTTGGAGCTGACAGTGGCAGACCGCCCTCTTCACGGCGTCGAATTCACGGTGGATTCCGCTCAGGTCGACCGGGTCAGCCATGGGGCTAGCCTACGCCAGTACTTGAGTTCAGGCGGGCGACTGGATGGGCCGACGGGCACGGATAAGGGCGTGCCAGTATCGATGGTAGAAGCGACCTTCCCGCCATTGGGCCAGAAGCTGGCCCTTAACCGCCTGGGGAGCCGTTTCGTAGTAGTCCAGCAGCTGGCGCTTGGACTTTTCGGCGACCTTGGCGATCTCGAACCACTCCAGGATGTCCTTCTCCTGCTCGATGCGCTCGGCGTGCTCCACCGTGAATCCCAGCGCCTGCAGCAGCGCCCGCCACTCCTCCAGGGCGCGGCTGCGGACGTGGGAGGGGTCCCGGCCGACCTCGACCACCTGCAGCCAGTCGCGAACCACCGGGGGCGGCGAGCAGTCACTTATGGCGAACGCACCGCCCGGCCGTAGCACCCGGTAGGCCTCGGCCAGCGCCGGGATCAGCTGCTGGAAGTGGTGGGGCGCCGAGCGAACCAGCACCCGATCGAAGCTGGAGCCAGGGAAGGGCAGGTCCTGAGCATCTCCGATCACGAAGCTGACGTTGCGGATCTCCCGCTCGGCGGCCAGAACCCTGGCCTGCTCCAGCATCGCCGGGGTGATGTCCAGCCCAACCACCTCCAGCACGTGGGGAGCGGCCGCCAGCGCGCTGTGCCCGGTCCCGGTGGCGATGTCGAGGACCCGGTGGTTGGGCCGTAGCTCGGCCAGGTCGATGAAGCGCGCCAGCGAAACCGGGTCGCCGTGGCTGAAGCTCTGTCGGTAGGCCTCGGCTACTTGCGAGAACTGCCGCTGGCTACTGGTGAGGTCGCTGACGTCCCCTGGCCCCGGGCCTTCGTTCACAAGGGATAGCCGGAGAGCAGGGTGTCGAGCGGGATCGGCGCTAGTTCCGAAGGACCGCCGAACCGGACGTCGATCTCGGCCTCCAAGTCCTTGACCAGGTCGCGAAGCTGACCCAGGTCACCAGTCGGGGCGCTGCTGTCGGCGTAGCCGCCCAGCAGCTTTCCCTCCTCGAAGAGGGCTACCCCGACTCCGTCGTGGGCGTGGATGATCAGGCCACCGCTGGAGGCGTACTTGCTCAGGTAGCTGCGCAGCCCCTCCAGATTCACGAACATAGCGCCCAGCCCGGCGAACCGCACCGGAGCATGCAGCAGCAGGCCCAGGCCACGGGCGATCTGGCGCGAATAGCTGATGACGTTGATGGAGTCCTGGCTGTTGGGGAAGTTGGGGAACGAGATTCGGTTGGTGGTGGTGACGGTCCCCTGGAAGTCGTTGGCGACGGCCACCACGTATCCGTCCACCAGCACCACGTAGCTGTTGCCGCCGTCGACTCCGAGCACGTGGAGCACCCCGGTGTGACCCTCGCCGGCCAGGTGCCGCAACAGTCGGGCCGGATCGGTGAATCCAGCCCGGAGGTTGCGGAAGACCACCTCCCCCTCAGGGAGTGGGAAAGAGCGGGATTCGTGGCCGGGGGCCTCGGCGCGGGCCGGCGCGGCCTCCGGCTGGGAGGTCCGATAGATGGATGGCTCCTCGACCTCTGGAACTGGGGTGGACCAGGGCTCGCCGGATACCGTCACCACCTCTGAGAAGCTGTCCAGGCCCGGCCCTTGGGCACCCTCCACTTCCTCCAGCGGGGCCTCGGCCGCGATCTCCTCAACCTCCTCCAGCTCCCCGGCGGAGGAGGCGAAGGGACTGGCCGTTGCCTCCTCTGGCTCGGCGGCTTCCGGAGTGATACCCCACGGGGCGGCTCCCTCGGGATCTGTTTGGGGCCAGGCTAGGTTCTCCGCCCCGCCACCGTGCGGGTCTAGCAACGAGGGAGTAAAGGTGGACGGTTGGTCCTCGCTGCTCGACGGTGCGCCCCAGGGAGTCGCCTCTCCGATCGCCCCGGCAGCGGCGGCGGGCTCGTCGGCGTTGAGCGGGCCTCCTCCCCAGGCCGGGAGATCCGCCTCCGGTAGCGCCCCGTCGGCGGCCTCCGCCTCCGGCTCAGCTGCCGCCGGCCCTTGGTCGACTGGCTCGACCGGCGCCCAGGAACTCCCGGCTGGGGCCGGATCGGACTCGTCGCCGGGGTCGGATTCCCGATCACCGGAGCCCAGGGCTGAAGGGATGGGCGGCAGGTGTTCCGGGACCGCGTCATCTTCGACGTCGGGTGGCCCGTCCGAAGCCCCCTCCGCAGCCGCGTCGGGCTCATCTTGGCTCTGACCGTCCTTGCGCCGACCGAAGACCATTTGGAGGGGTGGGCCGCCGAGCGGCGGCAGCTGGCTTCGGCCGACTGGTCCCCCCACCCGGACCGGCACCAGCGCTGGCTGAAGCAGTCGGCTATTTGATCCGGCCAGATCTTTCAGAGCTCCCAGCAGACGACCCAGCTCAGAGCGCAGGACTGCAGGGACCGAATGCGATCCGGACCGACGCTGGGGAGACTTCATTAGACATGCTCCAGTGGTGCGCCTGCGCAGGCGAGTTGGGAGTGCGCGCCAGACAGGGCCCAGGCAAGCCTTTTCACTCGCGAAGTGTACCCGCGCCGGTCGTGAAATGCTCCCTCGCTAGACCCGGGCCGACCTGCCGGCCGCTCCAGGTCAGGCCGGCGCCGCTTGCGGGTGGCCGGTGGTCTGCTCGGCTGCGGGAGGGCCCAGGCTCATACGGAGCAGCCACTGCTCCGGACGGCGCACCTCAGACCATCCCGGCAGGGCTTCGGCGCCGGTCCATATGCGGTCCAGCCCGGGCTGGCCAGCGGCCGCCTCGACTGCCCGCAGGAAGCGCTCGCCCTGTTGATATTGCTGTAGCTTGAAGGCGATCCCGGAGATCCAGAGCAGCAGTCGCTCGGCTGGCTGCGGCTGCTCGTGGCGACGGTGGAAGGCCTGATCGAGGGTGTCGAAGTCGGGGAAATGGCGGCGGCCAGCCTCCCGCATGACGTAGTTGCCGTGGCCTTCGAGAACGGCCATGACCGCCTGAAGCCGACCCACGATCGCCAGCTGGGGCCGAAGGCTGCGGGCCGCCTGGACCAGCTCCTCCAGGCCGAGGTTGCGGCCACCGCCGGGAAGGCGGCTGAGCTCGCCGATCAGCGAGATCAGGTATTCGCGTAGCCAGGGGTGCAACTCAAACTGCCAGGCGTGGGTCAGCTCGTGGAGCATCAGCCAGCGCCGAAGCGAGTCGAGGGGCAGCTCGGAGCTCTCCGAAAACCGGCGCACGTTGGGCTCCACGATGAGCAGCGCCGGCTGAGGCAGCGGCTCATCATCGGGCCCGGGCGGCACCCCCTTGGGCGTGAAGGTCAGCACCGGGTCGTACTGGCCGAGGACCCGCCTGGCCATCAAGCCGATCAGGGTGCCCACGTAGAGGCTGCTCGGCACCCGCATCAGCGGGCTTGGACGCATCGCTCCCCAGCCGGCCTGCTGCTCCTCGATGGGGCGCAGCAATCGCCGCATCATGGCCAGGTTCTGGTCAATGAAGCCGTGCCGGCCCACCACCCGAACCCGGCCGAAGCTGGCCTGCTGGGCGTCGGTATGGCAGGCCTCGGCCAGCATCGGCACTAGCTCCGCCACCAGCGGGTCGTAGTCCAGGCCGGCCTGCTCCACCGCCGCCAATCCGTCGCCGCCGCAGCGCGAGTAAGCGGTGCGGCGGACCAGCTCCCAGTCGAGAACCGGCGAGTCGGGGTCCGCCAGCGACTTGGAAAGTCGCCGCTCCGCCGCTATGGCCACCCCGGCCGCGACCGCCGACCAGGCCAGAACCGACTTCAGGTCGGGCATGGGGCGATCATACGGCGGGACCGGATCAGCTGCCCCGCTGGAACACCAACTCCCGGCCCACCGGCTGGTAGCCCAGCCGGTAATAGAGGGAGGCCAGCTGGGGGTTGCCGAAGCGGAGCATGGCCTGACGGCTCTCCCCCATCGCGGCAGCCGTCGCGGCCAGGGTGACTGACGTCGCCCCACCCCGCCGCCGGAAGTTGGGATCGGCGGCCACGGCCCCAACCTCGACCATCGGGCCGAAGCTCTTGGTCCAACGGGCGGCCGCGATCACTTGCCCGTCCAGTTCGGCTACCCAGCACCTCTGCCGGACCAGGTGCTCGCGCCAGAGATCGGGGCTGTCCTGCCGCATCCAGCTGACGTGGTCGTAGATCCGGAAGAGAGCTTCGGCGTCCTCGGCAAGGGCAGGTCGGGCCACCGGCAGACTGCCCGAGGGCCAGTTCAACTGCCCCGCCACTGCCAGCTGGCGCGGGTAGAGCTTGAACTCATCCAAACCGGAGCTGTCGACCTGGTCCTCGAGGATCAGGATCCTCTGGACCTCGGACCGGTGCTCTTCCAGCAGCGCGCGCGCCGGGGCTCGCTGCTCGCCAGAGGGCACCAGCAGCCCCAACAGCCCGCGACCCAGCAGTGCCACCGCCCTGACGTCGGCGGCTCGGCCCGGAATCCACCAGAGCACCTCCTCGGGCCTGACTCCCTCTGAGGCCAGCTTTTGCAGATGGTCTCCGGCCGCCAGCCCAGCCCAGCCCTGGGCCAGCAGAAACTGCTCGATCAGCCCCGTTTCGGAAGGTCCGCTGGCTGGTCGGAAGGCGCCGGGCACCGAATTGGCGGCGGGTTCCATTCAGTCCATGATCGCGGAGCCGTGGTGGCGGTGTCTTCGGCCCTGGCATTTGCCCCTTTGGCTGCTGGCACTCTGGGTCCTCGAGTGCTAACATGAGGCTCGCAACCTCAGCTGTCTGGATGGGGGGAACAGGAGAGACGAATGCCCAAACAACTGCTATTCGATACGGAGGCCCAGTCAGCCCTGAAGCGAGGCGTTGACAAGGTCGCGGACGCGGTCCGAATCACCATCGGCCCCAAGGGTCGCAACGTGGTCCTGGACAAGAAGTTCGGCAGCCCGACGATCACCAACGACGGGGTGACGATCGCCAAGGAGATCGAGCTCGAGGATCCCTTCGAGAACATGGGCGCCCAGCTGGTCAAGGAAGTGGCCAGCAAGACCAACGACATCGCCGGTGATGGCACCACCACCGCCACGGTGCTCGCCGCGGCCATGATCAACGAAGGGCTTCGGCACGTGACCCACGGCGCCAACCCGGTCCAGGTCAAGGTGGGAATCCAGAAGGCAGTGGACGCGGTTGTCGCAGACATCAAGAAGCACTCCGTCTCGATCAGCGAGCGGGAGAAGATCGCCCAGGTCGCCTCCATCTCGGCCGCCGACCCTGCCATCGGGGAGACCGTGGCCGACGCCATGGAGAAGGTCGGCAAGGATGGCGTCATCACGGTGGAGGAGTCGAAGGGCATCGAGACCGAGCTGGAGCTGGTCGAGGGGATGCAGTTCGACAAGGGCTACGTCAGCGCCTACATGGTGACCAATGCCCAGGCCATGGAGGCGGTCCTAGAGGACCCCTACATTCTCATCACCGACCGCAAGATCTCGGCGATCGCCGACCTCCTCCCGGTGGTGGAGAAGATTCACCAGAGCGGAAAGCCGCTCCTGATCGTCGCCGAGGACGTCGACGGCGAGGCGCTCGCCACCCTTATCGTCAATAAGATCCGGGGGATCTTCACTGCGGTAGCCGTCAAGGCCCCGGGCTTCGGCGACCGCCGCAAGGCCATGCTCCAGGACATCTCAGCTCTCACCGGGGGCACAGTGATCAGCGAGGAGTTGGGCCTCAAGCTGGATTCGGTCCAGCTGGACCAACTGGGCCGCGCCCGTCGCGTCACCGTGACCAAGGACGACACCACCGTGGTCGAGGGGGCCGGCAGCGGCGATGCCATCAAGGGCCGGATCGAGCAGATCAAGGCCGAAATCGAGAAGTCCACTAGCGACTGGGACAAGGAGAAGCTCCAGGAGCGGCTCGCCAAGCTGGCGGGCGGAGTGGCCGTGATCAAGGTGGGAGCTGCCACCGAGACCGAGCTCAAGGAGCGCAAGCACCGGATGGAGGACGCCGTGTCCGCCACTCGCGCCGCGGTTGAGGAGGGGATCGTCCCCGGCGGCGGCACGGTGCTGCTGCTGGCTCAGACCGCGCTCGACAAGCTCAAGCTAGAAGGCGACGAGCAGATCGGCGTGACCATCGTCCGCCGGGCTCTCGAGGAGCCGGCCCGCCAGATCGCCAACAACGCCGGAGCCGAGGGCTCGGTGGTGGTGGAGCGGATTCGCAGCCTGCCTGTCGGCCAGGGGTACAACGCGGCCACCGGTGAGTTTGTGGACATGGTCAAGGCCGGGATCATCGATCCCACCAAGGTGACCAGGTCGGCGGTCCAGAATGCGGCCTCGATCGCGGGGCTGTTGCTGACCACCGAGTCACTGATCACCGACATCCCGGAGAAGAAGGGGGCCTCAGCTCCCCAGATGCCCGACTACTAGGAGCGGCCCCGACCATCGGGTCAGAGCAACTTCAAGGCGGGATGGCCCCCGGGCCATCCCGCCTCTCTTTTTGCCCGAGGCAGACCGCCGCGGCGCTGCTTACACTCCGCGAACCACCGTCAGCAGAGTCCGTCGGTGGGGGCTTGGAGGAACCTTCCAGTGCCGTCGAGGCGTCCTGACCGTAGAGCCGAAGCCTTGGCCGAACGCTGGATCGGCCTTTATGGGGATCTCGCCTTGCGGACCGCCTGTCTCTTCCTTCGCGACCGCGGCCTGGCGGAGGACTGCGTCCAGGACGCATTCGTGAGCGCCTGGAAGGCCCGAAACAGCCTGCGGGACCCCCGGGCGGAGCGGGCCTGGCTGATGACCATCGTCGCCAACACCGCCCGCTCTCATCTACGGCGCCGGGTGCCCATCCCCACCGATGCTCTCCCCGCCGACTTGTCCGCCCGGGACCCCATCGACGACCTTGCCCTGGCGGCCGATCTGGGCCAAGCTCTGGACCAGCTCCCCGCCGACCAGCGAGAAGTGATCGTTCTGCGCGTCTATCTGGACCTGTCCGTGGCGGAGACCGCCAAGTCGTTGGGGGTGGCGGAAGGAACCGTCAAGTCCCGGCTCAACCGCGCTCTGGAGGCGATGCGCCAGATATGGATCCCAACGACCGACTGATCGAGGAGCTCGGGGTCGAGCTGCGCCGTTCCCTGGCCGAGGTCAGGCTCAGTTCCGAACTCCGACAGGAGCTGCGGGGGAGGCTGCTGGCCACCCGCGTGCCCTGGTGGCGCCATTGGTCCCCCCGTATCCC
>Ga0307372_10006005_pt1 | contig 17940 bp, 13 predicted proteins | sample OX1MG_FD_202533 | JGI IMG/M metagenome (GOLD analysis project Ga0307372, IMG submission 202533) | Soil microbial communities from Risofladan, Vaasa, Finland - OX-1 | ecosystem: Environmental > Terrestrial > Soil > Coastal area > Acid sulfate soil | place: Finland: Risofladan, Vaasa | collected... | reverse complement strand
GATGTTATAAATCTCGCCCTCGCGGCCGTGGTGCAGAACCGCATCCAGCGCCCGGCAGTGGTCCGTCACAAAAATCCAGTCCCGAACCTGAAGGCCGTCGCCATAGATGGGAATGCTCTGGTTCTCCAGAGCCCGGCTGATCAGGAGCGGGATGAATTTCTCCGGGAATTGATAGGGGCCAAAGTTATTGGAGCAGCGGGTGACGATCACCGGAAAGCGATAAGTCTGATAGTAGGCGCGAGCGAGGAGGTCGGAGCCCGCTTTGCTCGCCGCGTATGGGCTGTTGGGAGAAAGCGGAGAATCTTCCCGAAATTGTTCCCCGCCGGCGGCGCTGCCATACACCTCATCGGTGCTGACGTGGACGAACCGCTGGACTCCCGCCTGACGCGCGGCTTCCAGCAGGCATTGGGTTCCCAGCACGTTGGTCTTGACGAATTCGGACCCGTCAAGAATACTGCGATCCACGTGTGATTCAGCCGCGAAATGGACGACCGCATCCACCCCTTCGGAAAAGGCCTCCGTCAGTTCCTCGCGGTCGCCAATATCCGCCTTCACGAACAGATGCCGCGCATTCGGCAGCACGTCGGCCAGGTTTTCAAGGTTCCCGGAATAGGTCAGCTTGTCCAGGTTCAACACGGAATAAGAAGGGTATTTTTCAAGAATATAACGGACGAAATTGGAGCCAATGAATCCCGCCCCTCCGGTAATTAACAGTTTCATTTTCGCACTCCCCTTATTATTGGATTTTAAAAGCACCGGCCATTTGCTCCGGCTTGTCTGTATTAATCTTGTTCGCGCCAGTCTCCGCAACCAGATTGGTGGCCGTCCGCAGGGACTCAAACGTTCCAGCATCGGTCCACCAGCCTTCCAGCAAGCTGTGGGTCAGGGGGCCTTCCCGCAAATAGGAGTTGTTCACATCGGTGATCTCAAGTTCTCCCCGCCGGGAGGGTACAAGTTCCTTGATCCGGTCGCCAGCTTGCAGTGGATATTGCAGCAAAATAATGAAGCCCCGTTGCTATTAATATTACGAAGCCAGCTGCAGTCAGTCGTTCACTTTCTTTCCCATGCGGTGAATCCTACTGGAACCCGGCAATAAGGTAACTTCAATGTTACTTTCCCGTGTTATATATTACTGACTAAGTACACTCTAATTCATATTGAAGCACTTATTTCAGTTAACGTACTTAATCTCAAAGGAAGGCTATACTAATCTAATAGGAAAAGCAAGACTCTCGATCATGGGCTGGGAGCAGGTAGGTGCTGGAAAATGAAGTAAGTATTACTTATATATCAATAACGTTATACATAATTCCCCTTTTCTAAAAATTGCCCATTTGCCCTTGCTTGCTCCAAGCAGCTTTGCATTGAACAGATGACTCCCATAGCTTTCCGTTCAACTCGTCGATAAAAATAACGGCACGCCATCTTCCAAATACGGCATTAAAAGTTCTGAATTGACAGCTTTAATTCCTGGTAAGTGGCGTGTCAGGCCTGTATTCATCATACGGCTGCTCAGAATTGCTCATGCCACTTTGTGTGGAGGAAATAGAGTCTGGGGTGGGTGGAAATTACGGGGGGATTGACGTGGATGCCAGCGCCCGGTTCCGAAAGCACGTGACGCAGCGCGGTGGCTTGTTGCCTCCCGGGTCTGAGCGGAGGTCCGCCCTTTCAGATCGCGCCCCCAGCTTTTGCGGGCTACCCAAGCGGGGATCGCAAAGGTAGCCCGGCCAAGCCTGATCACTAATTTTCTAAGGCAACGGTGAAGGCCAGCCCATGATAACGGGAAGGCGCAGGCGCCGCGGGTTAGTGCTCGTCAATGATCCTGCTCTGCCAATTTTTGTCTGGCAACTTAGCGGTCGGGTAAAACGATGGCGAGCCCCGCTGGTCCTTGTCAAACGGAGCAATACCCGTCGTGTTGACGTACCAGGCGGCAAGACGACGCTCCAAGCCGTGCTGCACCGTGGCAACTGAGGACTCACCATAGAGATTATGCAGTTCCCTGGGGTCCTGCTCATACGCATAAAGCTCGCTCTGGCCGCTTGGACGCAAGACCAGCTTGTGAGTGTGCGTACGGACCATCGCCGCTCGAGTGATCATTTCCGGCTGATCGGTTTCCAGGTGCTCCTTCGGGTAATAGATCTCTCTGCGGTCAGTGATGTTATTCTCAAAACACTGAGGCTCATACACGTTGTAGCCCCCCTCGCAAAAAGCCGCGCGGTCAGGATCACCAGGACCGCCGTGGATCTGCGGCAGCAGGCTGCGCGCAAAGTGAGTGTGCTGGGCCTGGATGCCCGCCAGATCAAGGCAAGTCGCCATCACGTCAAAGAGTTCCACGATGTTCTCGACCGCATGACCCTGGACGCCGCCGGGCACACGCGCGAGCACTGGAACGTGGGTGAGGACATCGTCAAGGCCGCTGGGCCACTTCTCAACCAATCCATAGTCGCCCCCATAGTCGCCGTGGTCCGAGAGGACAAATATGGCGGTATCGTTCGTGTGGTTCGTCCGCTCAACGGCCTCCAGCAATTCGCCCAAAAGCCAGTCCGTGAAACTCACCATGCCCAAATAGACCGCGTGGATCTTGCGAAATGTGCTTTCAGGCAAGGATTCAAGGTTGTAGGCCTTCCGGATGCCTTCGTAGAAGTTGGGTTTCTTGGGAAGTCCAATAGGCCTCAAAGGGGGCAATTTCGCCGGGTCATAAAGGTCGTGAAAGTCCTTAGGCCCCGCGTAGGGAGGGTGGGGCGAACTCAAGGGGAGAAACACACAGAACGGCCGGTCAGTTTGCTTGCGTTCGAGGATTCGAATGCCCGCCTGAACCTTATGATAATCGGGGTTTTCCCGCCGGTCGCCGCCCGCCGAATGGAGGAAGGAATAGTAGTGGGGATCGCCAAAGGGCCACGGGTTGCCTGGAGATCTCCGACCTCCTCCCGCCCCTCGAGGCGCACTGTTCCACTCGGTCACGCTGCCGTAAAAGGACTGTGCCGCCAAGGCGTCGTTCTTGCCGTACCAGAAAACATCGTATCCATTGTCCTTCAGGTATCGGAAAAGGTTCGGCTCCTCAGGGCGGAGAAAATAAAAGAGACTGCGGTGGCCCCGGACGCTGGTAGGCCAGCCCGTCAATAAACTGCATCGGGAGGCGCCGCAAACGGGATATTGGACAAAACAATTTGAAAACTTCGTACCTTCGGACGCGAATTTATCAAGGTTGGGGGTCCGGCAAACCGGGTTGCCGAAGCATGAAAGCGCATCCGCCCGCAATTCATCCGGCATAAAAAGAATCAGGTTGGGCTTCCGGGTTGCTGCTTGTGGAACTTCAGCACTGGGAGCCGCTGAAGCTTCATTCGTTCCTGCCCCAAGAGTTGCTGCTAAGGACATACCTGAAACACCGAGAAACTTGCGCCGCGAGATATCGCTCTTATCCATTAACTTTCGACCCCCTTCGCGAGTTTTTTCATGGACATCACAAGATTACCAGGGCTCTCAAAACTTGAACTTGAGCCCAAACTGGATGATACGGGCTGCCTTGGCGCTGTTGATGGTGCCAGCCCCCGGCTGATTGACGGTCATATTCGGGCCATTGAAGTGCGCCGTGTTCGTAAAATTGAAGAACTCCGCGCGGAATTCCAGGGACTTGCTTTCCGTGAAGGAAAACGTTCTGTCGACGATGGAATCCAGGTTAACAAAGCCAGGCCCTTCAATCACCTGGCGTGAAGAATTGCCATAGGTATAAGGAGCGGCAGGAGCAAAGCAGCCGGGATTATACCATTGATCGATGCTGCGCTGACCGCTGGACAAGTTCCCGTTGCAGAGCCGGTCAGGCCGCGCAGGAGTGGTTGTGTTGGCGGGGTTGGGACTGACGGCAGGGGTCTCGTAAAAACCGCTCTGTGCCGTGAAGATGCCACCCAGTTCCCAACCGCCCAGCACGGTGCGGCCAATCCGCGATCCGCCGATCATACCATTTCCATTCGCGAAGGGCAGATGGTAAACGACACTCGTCACAAACCGGTTGGGGGTGTCAAACCCCGAGGGAGCCTTTTCCGCTGCTAAGTTATTGGGGTTTTGGGGATCAGCCCCACCCACGCTGTCTTCGAGGTCCCTTACGTTGTCCAGCGACTTGCTCCATGTGTAGGCCGAAAGAACCGAGAAGCCGCTCTTGAAATTTCGCTCAAAAGTAACCTGGAGAGAGTGGTACGTCGCATGCGCGTAAGGAGACCTATATTGGATCTCACCAAACTGCGGGAATGGGCGCCGGGGATTGATGGATCCCGGCCCCGGAGGTGGGGCGTTAATGTAGTTCAGTGAGGCCAGATGCGAACCACTCGAACCGACATACGCTACGGTCAGCGTGCTGTCGCCCGGCAACTCTCGTTGCACGGAGGCATTCCACTGATCAACAACCGGCATCGGATAGTTTGCCGAGACGGCATAAAGCGCCGGGTTCACCACACTGTCTGGATTCAGGTACCCCGACGGGAACCCGTTGGCAAGAACGGAATCAGACAGCAGCGCACTGGTGGCTGAAGGTGTGGCAACATTGAAATCAAAGGGGGGATTAACCGTGCCGGTTTCGTTGTTTCCCATGTACCCCCAATTGCCGTAGAAGACGCCGAAACCAGAGCGAATCACCGTTTTGGGGGTCAGCTGATACGCCAATCCGACGCGAGGACCAATATTATTGGTATCCAGGTTAGAGAAGGTCCGTGCTAAATACCCCCCGGACTTGGCAAGAACCAGCGTGCCGAATGTGGGGCTTTGACTGTTGTAATCGAAGTTGGACTGGTTGTTGTTGCGCTCCCACCAGGGTGTCTGGATTTCGTAACGAACGCCGAAATTGAGCGTAAGCCGCCGACTGGCCTTCCATGAATCATTAATGAAAAAGCCATAATAGTGATTTCGCATCGGCATAAACTGCACCGTGCCCAGCTGCGCATTGGAGGTCTGGCCGAGAAGCAGATCGGCGATTGCTGAGCCGTGTCCTTTTCCTGGAACCTGGGAGGTAAACTGTCCGGAAAAGTTGAACTGTCCCCGGGGAAGGCGCCAGCTATCCGCCAGGTTATGGGTGTCGATAAACTCTCCGCCGAAGGTGATGGAATGACTTCCTTTGACCCAGGACACCACATCATTCAACTGGCTCTCCTGGACCAGCTTCAAATTGGGAGCAAAGAGCCGATCACCAAGGCCTATGAACCCGGTTAAACCAACGTAAGGAAGTCCCGTCAGTCCAGAAATCTGTGGAACCCCCTTGATTCCGAATTGGTCATACAAAGACTGCGTTGCGGTCGCAAGCTGATTGCTCAGCTCGTGCGTGTAGCTGGCGGTAAGGCTGTTGACCATCGTGCTGGAAAAAGTGTGTGTTTCGCCTATGGTGATCAAATAGGAATCGATCGGCAGATTGTATGGGGCCGCGGTGGTGCCGGTAAGGCCGTTGCCCGGAGGCGCAAAGATGCTGCCAAAGTCGTCTTCCTCTGTGCCTCGATCATAGCTGAAGAAAGCGGAATCTTTCTGGCTGATCTGCCCATCAAAGCGCGCGTCGAACTCGTCGGCATTGGTCGTCGTGTTCTGGTTGTATCCATAGTTGTTGGTCAAACCAGGCAGATTGGGTGTCGGATAAAGGGCGGCAAGCTTCATTCCCACAGGGTCCATCAGCCCGGTAGGAATGATGTTTCCTGAAAATTGCTGGCGAACTCCATTGACGACGTCAAAGGGATTATAGATTGCGATTGATCCGAAATTCCCATTGACCTCCTCAGGAGTCGGCACCGTGACACTGCCCGTCGACTGGCTCGTCTGCCGCGTCCCCTGGTAGCTGGCGAAGAAAAATAGGCGATTCTTTATAATCGGCCCTCCCAGGACTCCTCCAAACTGATTTCTGCGCAGCGTGGGGCTGGGAAGGTTATCACGATTGGCGAAGAAGTTGTTTGCATCGAGGGCGTTGTTTCGCAGAAATTCGAAGGCATCGCCGTGGAACTGGTTCGTGCCGGATTTTAACACCACGCTGACGACTCCCCCGGCTGACCGCCCGTATTCTGCGCTGTAATTGGCCGTTTCAACCTTGAATTCCTGAATGGCATCGATGGAGGGTTGAAGGACATTCACGTTGTGCGTATCGGTCCCTATCCCGTAATTCGTGTTGTCGGTACCGTTCAGCATGATCTGAGTCTGAAGGGTTCTGCCACCGTTGAGACTGAATCCATTGTTGGCGCGCGATTGCGGATTTGGAGTTGCGCCGGCTCCAAGCGTGACAAGCTGGGTGTAATCGCGGCCGTTCAGCGGAAGCGTGACGATGGTTTTGTTCGCGATTTGCTGCCCGACAGATGCCGTCTGCGTTTGCAACAAAGGCACGCTGCTGGTTACGTTCACCGTCTGAACGGTTTGGCCTACCTGGAGTTCAAAATTGATCCCTGCAGTTTGGTTGACGTCCAGCTTGACGTTCGAGCGGATCACCCGCTTAAAGCCCTGCTTTTCGACCGAGAAGTTATATTCCCCAGGCTGGATGAAGGGCAAGGTGTAAACGCCCGATGAGTTCGTCGATGCGTCTTTAGTGAGTCCGCTCGAGGCATTGGTGGCGGTAACCATAGCTCCGGGGACAACGGCGCCACTCGGGTCAGTGACACGCCCCGTGACAGTAGCCGTTTGAGCCATTCCCACGCTGGGCTGGAGAACTATTAAACCAACAACAATAGCTAACGCAGCCACCCCACAACGCAAATAACCGCGAAACGCACCTCTGTGTGCCTTCATAAAACACCTCGCCCAAACATTTAAGATCAGGATTTCAGACTTGGTTAACCCGACACACAGTGAAAACAATCAAGCGCTACACGGATTTTGGTAGCAAGGAAAGGTCATGCGGACGTCTGGCCAACGGACCGTTGAGCCACGAGAGAACTAACCCAAACACCACAAAGCCCTATCAACAGCCTTTGCGAACCTCACCAAAACAACGATACTAGCTCCGCCTGAAACAAAACACAAGGAATTTCACAGTGAACGCTGTAAGCGGCCCATAACTGTTTGTTAAGCCTGAATTAAAGGACCATGTCATCTGCTGAGAATTCTAAGGGTCACTATCATTTGTCATCCTCATCAGGTCATGCCTTCTTTGACAACGGGACTTCCCGGCCGTCATCCCTGGCTGATGGCGCAAACAACGGAGAAATCTTTCCTCCGCGACCAATCAGGCGATCGAGGACAAGGAGGCTGTGCATCAGATTTTTCGGGTGATGATAGTGTTCAACTCGCTCCAGGTTCGGCTGAACGGTCACCTTCCTGTCTCCTCCGCTGATCCAGAATGAGTAACTCCATCGGGGGACGTAATACGTGGAGCGGATATAGTGGTACGTTCTAGCGTAAAGCTCACGGGCCCATGGGGCGCCGGCATAGTCAATCACCAGCAGGCAACCATTCAGAGTCTCCTCCTGCGCCCACAAGACTTTGTTCACCTCCCAGTGATCCTCATCCACATTGTTCAGGCTGCGGAACGCCCCGCCGTAAACCTCGTCCCAGGCAACTTCGACATGGCGCTGTAACCGCTCCGCCGCAGTTCGAAACAGGTTTCCATTTTGGGTTCGGACGGCTTCAAACAGGATAATCGCAAGGGTCTCAATGCAATGGCCGGTGTAGACAAACTGCGCCAACTCGTTTGCAGGACGCGAGTAGTCATGATTCAACAGTTCATTATTCAACTGGAATTCAGGGTTAAAGTGCCTGTTGATAACCGCGTCAACGCAGTTGCCGATGATCCTTTCAAGCTCGGCGTCAGGGTGCATCTCCAGCACCTGGGTGATCGTTCCGGTCAGAATCATCGCCACGCCCTGGGTTCTGGCGCCGGGAAAGTTGACCGGCTTCGGTCCATGATACTGGGCGACGACGTTGGGGGCATAGTCCGGACGGTCATACTGCCGGACGCATTTCAGTAAAATTTCTTTGGCCAGGTTCCAGAACTGGATGTCGCCCGTGGCTTTCGAATATTCAGCCAGGCCCTCCGCTATCGAAACATCCGCGCCGATGGTCATTTGCGGAGCCGTAAGAGGCTTTCCCTCGCGGCTGAGCTTTGCCGGCCACATTTGGTCCTTTCCAGACGGCTTGGATCTCATGATAAGGTCGAACGTCTTGCGCGCGACGGCGAGATACTCAGGATCATGGCCGAAATGATTGTAGAGATAGGAATACACCCATAATCCGCGCCCCTGAAACCAGGTGTTCTTGTCATTATCAGGATGAGTGCCGTCAGGGTTCAACTGGCACTGGAATCCACCCTGCTCGTGGTCAATCACATACCGATTCATGAAAGGTACAAACTGCTGAAAAAGTTCGTGCCGGATTTCCTCCCGAAGCCGCTCGAGCGGCATCCCTGCCAGCTCCCGCACCTCACCGTCTGAGGATGGATAGGGGCTGCCCGCACCCGTCATCTGCTTCGGTAGTCCCATCAAAGAACCTCCCAGCGAACTCACGATAAATGCCCGCCTGTCCATGTTCTCTCCCCTGAGCTGTGCGCACGCCTGACGTCGTTCCATCATGGGATAAAACCCGCGAGGGCGCAAATGCAAACGGCGACTCGGGCCCGGCGGCACAGCGTTCTTTCAAGCGCCTGCACGCCGAGGTCATCCTCTGCGCGCTACCCGGGTATTATATGCGGACTTGCAGCGGACGGCGGCTTCAACCGCTCCGATTGCGACCTCGCACAGGACGACGGCCCCCGCGGGCGGCTGGAAGACGCTTGCCAGAGGTCATTGCGAAGTGTGGAACCGACGGGAAACCTGCGACGCAAATCCCACGACAGACAAGACGCTGTCGTGGCTGCCACTCGGAACGACACCGCAAATAGTTTACGCTGAGCCGAACTGCGGCGGTCCTTCGCTGTGCTGAGGATGACAAAGGAAGAGCCGGCCAGGATGATGTACAATGGAGCAGCGCGTTGAGCAGGCGCGTGTATTGCTTGAATCATTTAATGACAGAGGCCTCATCGCAATGGACAAAATGATCATCGGAATTGACGTGGGTGGAACGAAGGTTGCCGGAGGACTGGTAAACAAAAAGGGACGCCTCGAGAAAACAATTACCCTTCCTACAAAAGCCAGCGAGGGATTCGAAACCAGCTTTAGCCAGGTCATGGCGGTGATCAAACGGCTGATCCACCAGGCGGGCGGCCGCGAGCGCGTCAAGGGAATCGGCATCTGCGCTCCCGGACCGTTGAATCCGCGCACCGGTGTGGTGATCAACCCGCCCAATCTGCCGGGATGGACCAACATAAAATTTACCGAGCGCGTGGAAAAGCAGTTTCAGCTGCCCGCGCGTCTGGAGAACGACGCCAACGCCGCCGGACTGGCCGAGGTGCTGTTCGGAGCCGCCGTCGGATATCACGATGTCTTTTATGTCACCGTTTCAACCGGAGTGGGAACCGGCATCATCATTAAAAAAAAGATCTATCACGGCAAGAACGGCGTCGCTGGGGAAGGCGGCCACGTCACCATCGATTACAAAAGTCCCTATCGTTGCGGATGCGGAACGCTCGGTTGCATAGAGGCGCTTGCAGCCGGGCCGGGGATGGTCCGCCGCGCCCGCGTCAAGCTGGAGCAGGAACATTCGATGCCCAGCCTCCTGCGCGAACGCACCCAGAATCACCTGAGCCGCATTACGCCGGAAATGATTGAAGAGACCGCTGCGGCAGGCGACGCCATCGCCAAAGGGATCCTTGATGAGACGGGCTTCTTCCTCGGTGTGTGGCTGGCGTCAATGATCACCCTACTCGATCCGGACGCGATTGTGATCGGGGGCGGAGTTTCCCGCATCGGCAAGCCTCTGTTTGACAAAATCCGCCAGACGATTCCTCAGTACTCGATCAACCGTTTTGCCAAAGATACGCCCCTGCTGCCTGCCAAGCTTCAGAAAGACGTCGGTATTTTCGGCGCCGCGAGCCTCTATATGCAGGAAGGCGAAGAAGCCGAAAAGCCATAAAAGGTTTTAGACCCGTGTCACTCCGAGCCGGTTCGCCCTCAATCTGTAGCGGCGGTGTCCTCACCGCCGGCCTCTGGTGAACGGCCCTGCGTGAAATGAAGGGGCTCAGAGCAGTCTCTTGGGCTCCTCGCAATGACACGGAGCACGAGTTTTTCAACAGCCTGCTGGACCCGTGTCATTCCGAGCGGAGCGAGGAATCTCGCACTGTAACTAAGAGACCGATTCCCCGGCGCCCGAGGCGCTGTGCCTTGACAAATCACCGGCGGACGCCAAGGATGGACTTGCAGAGGGTCGCCGATGAATGATGGTTTCCAAACTGGCAGGTTGCTCGTAATTTTGGGCGTGGTGCTGGTTGTCCTTGGCTTATTTTTCATTGCAGGCTCAAAGTTTTCCTTCCTGGGCCTGGGGCATCTCCCGGGAGACATCCGGTACAAGGGTAGAAACACAAGCTTCTATTTCCCGTTAACCACCTGCCTGCTGCTGAGCGCGGTGATTACTCTGATTTGGTGGTTGATTTCGTATTTGACGCGGCATTCTTGAGGATGACATCATCGAGTGACGCTACGCGAGGTAGCGCCGCCGTTTCGAGCGATGAGCCAAATTCCATTAAATCTGGTCCCGGAACGAAAGCTCTATACCGTTGCCGAGCTGAGCTTCGCGATCAAGAATCTGCTGGAGTCCAGCCTCCCGGATGTCTGGGTGACGGGTGAAGTCTCAAACTTCCGCGCTGCCGCTTCGGGCCACTACTACTTTACGCTCAAGGATGCGTCTGCGCAGTTGCGGGCCGTCTGCTTCCGCAACCAGGCGCGGTATCTCAAGTTCAAACCGCAGGACGGCCTTTCCGTTATCGCGCGCGGACACCTGAGCGTTTACGAAGCGCGCGGCGAATACCAGCTTTACGTCGAATATCTTGAGCCGGCGGGTTTGGGGGCGCTGCAATTTGCTTTCGAGCAGTTGAAGCAAAAGCTCGCGGCCGAGGGACTCTTCGACCAGGCCCGCAAAAAACCTTTGCCCCTCCTGCCCCGCGCGATTGGCATTGTGACTTCGCCCAGCGGGGCGGCGGTTCGCGACATCCTGCGAGTCATCAAGCGGCGCTTCCCCAACATGAACGTTGTCCTCTATCCGGCCACGGTCCAGGGCAGCGGGGCGGCGGCGGAAATCGTGGAGGGCATTGAATATTTCAACCGGCATCCGGTGGTGGACGTAATGATCGTGGGGCGCGGCGGCGGCTCGCTGGAAGACCTGTGGCCGTTCAACGAAGAAAGCGTGGCCCGCGCCATTGCCGCATCAAACATTCCCGTTATTTCCGCCGTGGGCCATGAAACCGACTTTACCATCGCGGATTTCGTCGCCGATCTGCGCGCGCCCACGCCGTCGGCCGCGGCCGAGCTGGTGGTCGAGCGCAAAGAGGATTTCCTTGCCGAGATCGAGAACCGGGTCCGCCACATGTCCCAGAACCTCCGGCTCAGGATTTCCGAGGCGCGGGAAGAGCTGACGCAGTTGCGGATGCACCGGGCGTTTCAGCATTTGCCGGCGCGCGTGCTGGAGCGCGGCCAGCGAATCGACGAGGCCGTGGCAGAGATGGATCGCGCCCTTCGCGGCCGCCTGGAGCCTGCACGGCGGCGCCTGCAGGAACTGACCGCGCAACTGGTCCGCTTTGAGCCCCGGCGGCTGCTGGAAATCCGATGGGTGCAGATCCAGCAGCGGAAATCTCAACTCGGCGGGATTGAATCTGAAATGAACATGCTGATCGGCGAGCGGTTGCACTTGAGCCACGAAGCCTGGGTGGGTGTTTCCTCCGGCATCACGCGATACGACCTTCGCGGAACGCTCCGGCTGCGGCTTGCAGCCGTTCATGAGCGCGAAACGGGAATCCATGACAGGATGGGCCGCGTCTTTACCGAACGGCGCCACCGCCTGGCGCAATTCAGATCGCTGCTGGACGAGCGCAGCCCGATGACCCTTATGAACCGCGGCTATTCAATCACCCGCGACGCCGGCAACAACATCGTCCGCGATACCGCCCAGGTGGAGGTTGGGGACGAACTGTCCATCCGCCTCGCCCGCGGCGAGCTTGGAGCCACGGTGAGCGGGAAAAAGCAGTAAACGTAGTTTTCGAACCACTGCTACCGCAGATTGCGGAACTCCTCAACGGTGATACCCAGTTGCCGGAGGATTTTGAAAAAGAGCGGCGGGCCAATTTCACGCCCCCCGTGCAACGGGATCGTCACAGCTCGCCCATCGGGATGGTTCCAGCGCTCGTGGCTTCCTGTTTGGCGGAGTTTCCTGAAACCGAGCTTTTGCGCCACCCTCTGCATCTCAGCAGCAGTGGCGCTAGGCATGCATGATCTCAGTGGTATCGGCGGGAAGGGGAGTTCCCTTCTCGCGATACTCTTCTGTAATCATTTGGAAGACGTTCGCCAACTCAGCAAGCGCCGCCGCGCGCGTGGACATAAGAGCGTAACAGCCCGGAATTGCCGGGACCTCCGCGACCCAGGAACCATCTTCCTGGCGGTAGAGCACCGCCTTATAATCGTGCAACGTCATGGGGAAGCTTTCTCGTCCTGTATCTCAGTCTACCAGACCTGTACGGCACCCGACAACAACCAACCACGTGGCAAGATAACGACCTGCAGAAACCTCAGCGCAGGCTGGCAAGCGCACGCCGCGCTACAGTTTGTAGCCAATCTTGCGCAGGAATTCTTTTCGAACCTTGATATCCGCTTCGGTTTCGATGCCTTTGGTTTTGGCGCCGTCGATAACACCGAGGATGCCGCGGCCCTGCTCGGTTTCAGCCACAATCACTTCGACGCGATTGGCGGTCGCGCAGAAAATGCGGCAGACTTCCGGGACGTTTTTAACGGCGTTGAGGATGTTGATGGGATAACCCTTTTCCATGAAGATGATGAACGAATGACCGCAGGAAAGGGCGAGGGCGTTCTCCTGCGCCAGCCGGACCAGGTTCGGATCGTTGCCCGTCCAGCGCACCAGCGCCGGGCCGGAGGACTCGCAAAACCCGATTCCAAATTGGATGCCGGGCACGGTTTGGACAATGGCTTCATAAAGGTCCTCCACGGTCTTGATGAAATGCGATTGTCCAAGGATGAAGTTCATGTCGGCAGGCTTGTCAATCTTGACGATTTTCAGTTCCATCTTAATCCCCTCCTGGCGCAGCTTCGGGTCCGCTCAAAACGGCGCCCGCTTCCGGCGGCGGATTCAGTTCAACCCCGGCGCGGCGCGCCGGAAATCTCACCTCAGGATACATCCGATCGACCACCACAAACAGGGCCGCGAGCACAACGAAGACGAGCAGGCTACCCTCCGGCCCAACCGATCCTCCGGTCAGCCACACCGGGGCGCCCGCCTGAAAATGAGAATGGAGCAGATGGCCACGGACCAGGACGCCGCTGTCCGCCACTGAATAGATAAAGCTTTCGCTAAAATCCCAGGCGGCGTGCAACCCGATGGCAAACCAAAGGCTGCCTGAACGCCGGAAACTGAAGCAGAACAGCAACCCTACAAGCCCTGCGGCTATCGCGCCCGTTGGGTTCTCACCGTGATTGCTCAGATGGATTGCCCCGAAGAGCGCCGAGAGCGCTATCGCCGCCGGCCAGAATCCGACGCCTTCTGTAAGCGTGGCCAGAGCGTATCCGCGAAACAGGAATTCTTCCGCCAGAGCGACAACAAGGAAAGCGAGCGCCCACATCACGCCGAAGTAAAGGATCCCCTTTGCGTCCAGCGCCAGGCTGCCGAAATAAAAGCCGTGCCCGAGGCGGATTCCCACCAGCAGAACCGACAGGGCTGCCAGACCGAGGCCGGCGCCGGCCCAGAACTTCCGTCCAAAAGCGCCGCGAACCGGCAACCCGTAATCCCGCAGACTTTTGTGCTCAAAACAGGCCATGATCCAGGCGGCCAGCAGCGGGCAAAGAAACAAGATGCCGTCACCCAGCAGAATGAAGGACGCCGGGATGCCCTGGGCCGTGCCCGGCCGAAAGTGGGCGGCCTTCAACAACGCCTGGACCACAAAAAAAGGAATGGCCGCAAGGACCAGGAACAGGAGCAGGCGCCAGCCGGACCGAACGCCGCCGGGACCTCTAAAGACTTTTTCCAGCATCGGGACCTCATCTACGGACGAGAAGAGGAATTCTATTCGTTGACTCGGAGGACTGCAAGGAAAGCTTCCTGGGGAATATCCACTTTGCCCACGCGCTTCATGCGGCGCTTCCCTTCCTTCTGTTTTTCAAGGAGCTTACGTTTGCGGCTGATATCGCCGCCATAGCACTTGGCCAGAACGTTTTTGCGCATCGCCGCCACATTTTCACGCGCGATAATCTTGGCGCCAATGGAAGCCTGGATAGCCACTTCAAAAAGCTGGCGGGGAATCAGTTTCCGCATCTTTTCGCAGATGGAGCGCGCCCGCGGCTGGGCAATATCCCGGTGGCAAACGAAGGAGAGCGCGTCCACCACTTCGCCGGCCACCAGCAAGTCAACCTTCACCAGGTCCGACTCCCAGTGTCCCGAAAAATGGTAATCGAGGGAGGCATAGCCGCGCGAAACGGATTTGAGCCGGTCGTAAAAATCCAGCACCACCTCGTTCAGAGGCAGCTCGTAGGTCAGCAGGACGCGCTTCTGGGCCACGTACTCAAAACCCTTCTGGATGCCGCGCTTTTCTTCCACCAGGGCCAGAATACCGCCCAGAAACTCATCCTGGGTCAGGATCAGCGCCGTAATAACGGGCTCTTCGATAATGGCAATTTCGTTGGGTTCGGGAAACCGGCTCGGATTATTAATTTCCAGGACCTGTCCGGCCTTCGACGTAATCCGATAGCGCACACCCGGGGCGGTGGTAATCAGATTCAGCTTGAATTCCCGCTCCAGCCGCTCCTGGACGATTTCCATGTGAAGGAGGCCCAGGAATCCACAGCGGAAGCCAAAACCCAGGGCGGCGGAGTTTTCCGGCTCATAGAAAAGCGACGAATCGTTCAGGCGCAGCTTTTCAAGCGCGTCCCGCAGTGACTCATACTCACTGGCCTCCACCGGATACAGTCCGGCAAACACCATCGGCTTGATGTCTTCGAAGCCGGGCAGCGGCTCGGCCGCGGGGCGGTCGTCCTCGGTAATCGTGTCGCCGATCTTGGTGTCCGCCACCCGCTTGATGTTGGCAATCACAAAGCCCACTTCGCCCGCGTGTAAGCCCTCCACAAGAACCGGCGCCGGCGTCAGAATGCCCACCTGCTCCACGGTAAAGACCTGGTTGTTTGACCACAACCGAATCTTCGTTCCGGGACCCAGCGTGCCCTGCACCACTCTTGTCAGAACCACAACGCCGCGGTAGCTGTCAAACCAGGAGTCGAAGATCAGGGCCTGCAAGGGCGCTTCCGGCGAGCCGGTCGGCGCGGGAATCTTTGCGACGATCGCTTCCAGAACCTCTTCAACGCCGAGCCCCTGTTTGGCGCTGATCAACAGCGCTTCGCTTGAGTCGATGGCCAGGGCTTGTTCAATCTGGCGGCGGGTTTCCTCAACGTCCGCGCCCGGCAGGTCAATCTTGTTGATGACGGGAACGATTTCCAGATGGTTGTTCATCGCCAGTTGCGCGTTGGCCAATGTCTGGGCCTCAACACCCTGGGAAGCGTCGATCACCAGCAGCGCTCCCTCACAGGCGGAAAGACTTCTTGATACTTCGTAGGAAAAATCAACGTGACCGGGAGTGTCGATCAGATTCAACTGGTATTCGTGTCCGTCGCGCGCCTGGTAAAGCAGCCGTACGGAGTGCGCCTTGATGGTGATGCCGCGCTCCCGCTCCAGGTCCATGGAATCCAGCAGTTGCGCTGACATATCCCGCTTCGCCACCGTCCCCGTCAGCTCCAGCAGGCGGTCGGCAAGCGTGGATTTCCCGTGATCTATGTGAGCGACAATCGAAAAATTGCGAATATAACGTGCTTCAGTCATGTTGTCTTTGGCTTGCCTGTACCCGACAGGAACCTACTCAAGAGACGACTCGCGGGGCGGCATCGACGGCAGGCTTTTATCCGAACCTTGCATTCTTGAACCCTTTGAAAATCTAACAAAAGGGAGCTATCCTGTCAATTTACGGTAAGATTGAGTTTCACGATGCCGGGCGTTGAGGATCTCCTCCGTTGATATGGCCAACACGAAGAAGCTCTTTGGAAAGGCCGCGAAACTCCTTCAGAAACAAAGGTTCGATTCCGCTCTGGAAATCTTCCTTAAAATTTTCCAAGATGAACCCCATAACGAGGCCGTGCTCCTCAACCTCGCCGACCTCTCCTTAAAGCTTTACCGGCCGGAGGATTCTTTACGCTATAACAAGTCGCTGGCGGACCTGTATATCGAACACAAAGACTTCTCCAAGGCCGTTGTGACCTGCCGCAAAATCCTCAAGACGGACCCTCAGGATGCGCCAACGCTGTCCCGGCTCGCCACGCTGCTTGCGCAGACGAACAAAACTGGGGACGCCATTGACGCCTTCCGCGAAGCCGCGGGAGCGTGGCGCCGCAACGGAGACGCCGCTCAGGAGCTTGAATGCATCCAGCACTGGGTTGATCTGGAGCCCGGCAGCCAGGAAGCCCATACCGAGCTTGCTGAACTCGCCAGCGACGCAGGCAAGACCGCTCTCGCGGCGCAAGAATTGCTTCAAGCGGCAGAAATTGGCCGCAAGAAGGGACTCGAAGACAGCTGGGCGGATCTGGTTGAGCGCGCTCATAAGCTGGACCCGGCAAACGAGGCTGGAAGCCTCGCCGCGGCTGAAATCTACCTTGCCAGGGACCGCGCAAGCGACGCTGTCGCTCTTCTGGAAGCAATGTCCCCATCCAAGCTGAATGACGAAACTGTGCAGAACCTTCTTTGCCAGGGTTATCTGCGTCTGGGCGAGTATAGAAAGGCTGAGCCCGTCTGTGTGAAGCTCTATCAAGCCAATCCGGAAACGGTGGGCCTGACCGAACAGCTTATCCTGGGGCTTCTGAACAGCGGAGAGACGGCAAGATCGCTGGCGCTTGTCGAAGGAATCAGAGAACAGATGGTTCAGCGCCAGAAGAGGAAAGCTGAATTTCTGGCTTTGATCGAACAGATCTATCGTGCCGACGAAAACAATCTCGACGTCCTGAAATTGCTTCCGCCGCTCTATAACGAACTCAACCGTGAGGAAGACCTGCGGCGATCCTTAACCCGGTTGTTTAATCTTTATCTCGCCGGTGAGCAATACAATAAGGCTGCTGAAACGCTGGAAGGAATTCTTGACGTGGACGCCTACGGCGCCGGTCACTTCGAACGTCTATTGAATCTGGAAAACCACATCGATGCCGTCTGGTACAGCAATATTGCCAGCCGGATTTCTCTTCCAGGCATCGGAACGCGGCTCACACCTGCTTTTTCAGAACAAACAGGCGAAGAGCACGCAGCGGAAGGGGCAACCACTCTCGAGGACCTCATCGTGGAAGCAGAAATGTACCACCGGTACCGCCTTAACGCCAAACTGGAGGATACGCTCAAGAAGATCGATCGTCTCTATCCGGGGGCCCAGGATGCCAGCGAACCTTTAACGGACCTCTACGAGACGGCAGGTTTCAGCCCCACTAAGGTTCAGCGTCTGCCTGCAGAGGACACCATTGGCCCTCCGGGCGCGGCAACCCCTCCGGGCGTTCCCGGACAGTTGTCGGTGGAAGAACTGGAGAAGCTCTCCGCGATCACCAGCAGCATCCATCGCCAGGGGACCCCGGAACGCGTTCTGCGCGCCACCGTCGACCATCTCGGACGCCTTGTCGGGGCCAGCCGGTGCTGGGTTGCCCTCGGGTCGCCCGATACGCCCGCCCTCACGGCTGAGTACGTTTCACCCGGCATTTCTCCCTCTGATCCGGCTGCGGCTTTAAGGGTCTTCTCCTTTCTGATGCACCTGGCCTCCGTCGATCCCGAAGGCTGGTCTTTCAACGATGTTTCACGGGCGAAACAAGTAGAGCCGATTGCGCCGGA
>Ga0307372_10006004_pt1 | contig 17943 bp, 19 predicted proteins | sample OX1MG_FD_202533 | JGI IMG/M metagenome (GOLD analysis project Ga0307372, IMG submission 202533) | Soil microbial communities from Risofladan, Vaasa, Finland - OX-1 | ecosystem: Environmental > Terrestrial > Soil > Coastal area > Acid sulfate soil | place: Finland: Risofladan, Vaasa | collected... | reverse complement strand
AACGTGTTCTAGTATTGGGCCATCGGACCCGGCCACCTGGTGGGCCGGGTCCCCGGGCGGAGGTGGCCACGGCACCGTGCGCAGGGCGGTCTACGACGGGATCGGCCGGGTCTACGCCCGTCATCGCCGGCCCGACCCGCGCATCGCCGTGCAGATCGCCCGAGCGCTCGGCGACGCCCGGACCGTCGTAGACGTCGGCGCCGGGACCGGGTCCTACGAGCCGGTCGACGCGCGGGTCGTCGCGGTCGACCCTTCACCGGTGATGGTGGCACAGCGGACCGACCGGGCACCGGTGGTGCGAGCCGTGGCCGAGCACCTGCCGTTCGGCGACGGCGCCTTCGACGCGGCCATGGCCGTGCTGACGATCCATCACTGGTCCGATGTCGCTGGCGGCCTGTGCGAGATGGCCCGCACCGCCCGCCGCGTCGTCGTCCTCACCTTCGACCCGGTGGTGCACTCGTCGTTCTGGTTGTTCACCGACTACCTGCCCGAGGTCAACTCGCTGCCCGTGGCTCGCGTCGTGGGCCCCGACGTGGTGGCCGACACGATCGGCGCGGCGCGCGTCGAGGTCGTCCCGGTCCCCGCCGACTGCGTCGACGGGTTCAACTGGGCCTACTGGCGCCGGCCCGAGGCCTACCTCGACCCCGAGGTGCGCGCCTGCATGTCGGGCCTCGCCCTTCTCCCTCCGGGCCTGGTGGACGAGCGCATGGCCCGCCTGGCGTCGGACCTCCGCGACGGGTCGTGGCACGAGCGCCACGGCGACCTGCTCGGCCTCGACGCCGTCGACGGCGGACTGCGGCTCGTGGTCCGGGACTGACCGGGCCCTCGGCGCGGTCAGGGTGTGGTCAGCGTGCAACCACGAACCCGGGAAACGTGCTGGCCTCCTTGGGCCCCGACCAGGTGGTGGGGCGCGCGTTCGCCACCGACCTGGGTGCCGTGCCGGTCTCCACCGTCCCGGTGGCGGTGATGGCGGCGTTGGGGGCGGGCGTCGTAGGGGACCGGGTGCCGCGCCCGGCAGCCCGCTGGGCCACCATGGTGCGCGTGCCGAGCGTGCGCGCCATGGAATCGGACGACGTCGCCGCCTGCGAGTCGCTGTGGCACGACGCCTTCCACGCCATGCGGGTCGCGTACCACCTCCCCGTCGCCGCCATCGGGGACGCCGAGCACGAACAGGCCCGCCGGCACATGGCCCTGGTGCGCGATACCGACCCGGGCGGATCGTGGGTGGCGCTGCAGCGGGACGAGATCGTCGGCTTCACCCAGGCCCTGCGGCGCGACGACCTCTGGGTGCTGTCGCTGTTGGCCGTGGCCCTCGCCCACCAGGGGAGGGGCGTGGCCCGCACACTGCTCGATCGGGCGCTCTCCTACGGCGACCCCTCGAGCCCCGGGATGATCATGTCGTCGCGGCATCCCGCCGCCCTGCACCGCTACGTACAGGCCGGCTTCGCCCTGCACCCCACGGTGGCCGCCCGCGGCGTGGTCCGTCGGTCGGGGCTCGAGGCCGGCACCACCGTCCAGGTCGGGGGCCCCGGGGACCTCGAGACCGTCGCCCATGTCGACCGCCGCCTGCGGGGCGCGTCCCACGGGCCCGAGATGCGACTGATGCTCGACGAGGGTGCGCAGCTCCTCGTGGTGCCCGGCCGCGGTTACGCCCTGGCTCGCCCTGGAGGGGTGCGGGTCATGGGGGCGGTCGACGACGAGACGGCCGGAGCGCTGTTGGCGGCCGCGCTGGCGGTGTCGCCCGAGGGAACCGTCGTGGACGTCAATTGGATCACGGGCGCGCAACAGTGGGCGATCCGGGTGTGCTCGGACCTCGGCCTCGAGCTGCACCCGGTGGGGGCCGTCATGGTGCGCGGGCGGCCCGGGCCGCTCGCGCCCTACCTGCCGAGCGGCGCGTACGGCTGAGCCGCCGGGACCGCCACACCACCGGCGCCGCGGGGCGTGCCCGCGGCGGCCATGCGGCGCAGGACGCTCCACGCCTCGTCCCGCCCGGCCCGCATGAACAGGGCCCAGTCCTCGGTCGAGAGGAATTGCCGGTAGAAGCCGAGCCCCATCACCACGTCGTAGGCCACCGGCTCGATCATGTGGACCTCGGTGCAGGCTGCCAGCCGCGCCAGGTTCTCCCGTGCCAGCTGCGCCTGCTGGCTGGTGCGCACCTGCGCGGCGACGTCCAGGATGGACAGGGGCCGGTCGCGCCAGCCGGTCTGGTCCTCGCCCGCGAAGCCGGGCGGGTAGAAGCCGTTGACGGCGATCACGGCGTCGCAGGGGGGCTCGAAGTCGAGGACGGGGTGGACGGGGAAGATGTCGACGATGCCCCCGTCGCACCACGAGCCCCCGTCGAGGGCCACGGGGTCGAAGAACAAGGGGAGCGACACCGCCATGCGCACCGCCCGGGCGACCGGCATGTCCGGCTGCGTCCGGGGGCCGATGAACGCCACGCGGTTCTCCTCGACGTTCCAGATGGGTGCGTAGGCGGGCACGGGCATGTCACCCAGGCGCATGTCGCCCAGCAGGTGGCGGTAGCTCTGCTCGAGGCGCTCTCCTCGCAACAGGCCCGCGAAGCCCCGGGCCGCGGTGGGCACGAGGGCGGCGAGCTTGCGCCAGTCGACGTCGACGTAGTCCGACGGGCGCAGCGAGCACGAGAAGGCGGCCACGTCGGCGGCCGGGATGCCCGCCGCCAGCGGGAACCCGAAGAGCGCCGAGCCCGAGCACAGGGAGAAGACGGCGGGGCGCAGCCCGGCCTCCTCGAAGGCGCGGCTGACGCCGACCACCGAGGCCAGCGCGCCGCTCCCACCGGTGGCCACCAGGCCGATCCGGCGCCGCCCGAGGGCCGGCAGCGGGTGGCGACGGGCGGTCGCGAACGGCCTGGTGTCGACGGGGCGGGGCCGGTCGACGGGGAGGGGGAGCATCGAGCGCCGGACGAGGTCGAGGAACCCCGTGTCCTCGCGCACCGCCCGCCCCACCTGGCGGACGCGCACCAGGACGTCGAAGTACTGCCGGAGCCGGAAGATGTCGACCACGGAGCCGAGCACCGTTCCATCGTCGCCCCGGTGGCGCCGCCCGGCGAGGGCCGAAGGACCCATCCTCGGGCGACCCGGGGTCGGCCCGTCACAGCGGGCGCGGTGTGGTCGAATGTCGGGCGGCCCGCCGCACGGTGCCGGGGAGGTGGGGACGCCATGGATCTCGGGGATGTCGACCTCACCGACCTCGACCTGTTCACCGGCGGCTTCCCCGACGACGTGTTCGTGCAGCTGCGGCACGAGGCGCCCGTGTGGTGGCACGAAGCCACGGCCCACACGCCCGACGGCACCGGTTTCTGGGTGGTGAGCCGTCACGGCGACATCCTCGACGTCACCGGCGACGCCGAGACGTTCTCGTCGGAGCGCGCCCCGGGCGCCGCCGCCGGCGGCACCATCATCGAGGACCTGCCCTACGGGTTCGCCTCCGGCGTGCTCCTCAACATGATGGACGACCCCCGGCACCACCGGATCCGGCGCCTCGTGACCCCGGCGGTGGCGCCGCGGGCGCTGGCCGCGCTCGAGCCCGAGCTGCGGGCCCGGACGGCCGCCATCCTCGACGGTGTGGCCGCACACGGGCGGTGCGACTTCCTGGTCGACGTGGCCGTGGAGCTCCCGCTGCAGGCCATCGCCATGCTGATGGGCGTGCCCGAGCAGGACCGCCACGACCTCATGGCATGGACGAACGCCACACTCACCTACGACGACCGCGAGCTCGGTGCCCGCAGCGCTGGCTCGGAGGACGCGGCCGCCGCCATGGCCGCCTACGGCAGCGCGCTGGTGGCGCGCAAACGGGCCGAGGGCGGTGACGACATCGTCGCCACCGTGGCACGAGCCACCGTCGACGTCGACGTCGACGTCGACGGCAGCGACGACGGCATCGCCGGTCGCGGTACCCGGTCGGCGCCGTTGTCGGACCTCGAGCTGCTCATGTTCTTCAACCTCCTCATCGCCGCCGGCAGCGAGACGACGCGCAACGCCATCGCCCTGGGCATGGCGGCGTTGATCGAGCACCCCGACCAGTGGGAGCTGCTCCGATCCGACCCCGCCGCGCTGGCGCCGGCCGTCGAGGAGATCCTGCGGTGGTCGAGCCCCACCCTCTACAACCGGCGCACGGCCACCCGTGACGTCGAGGTGGCGGGCCGACAGGTCCGTGCCGGCGACAAGGTGACGCTGTGGTGGGCGTCGGCCAACCGCGACGAGTCGGTGTTCGACGACCCGTTCCGCTTCGACGTCCGGCGCACACCCAACCCCCATCTGGCCTTCGGCTACCGCAGCCATTTCTGCCTGGGGGCGAACCTGGCCCGCCTCGAGATCCGCATCATGCTCGAGGAGCTGCTGGCGCGTTTCGACCGGCTCTCGCTCGACGGGCCGGTGGAGCGGTTCCGGACGAACAAGCACGCCGGCGTAAAGCACATGGACGTGGTGCTGCACCCCCGGAGTCCGGGCCCCGCGCCGGCCACGACGCCGACGACGCCGACGACCGGGACGACATCGACGACGGAAGGGAGGCGGCATGGCCGGTGAGGGTGGCAGCGTGGTGGAGCGCTACCTGGACCGTCTGGTGGCGCACGACTGGGCCGCCCTGGCGACGTGCCTGGCCGACGACGTGGTGCGCGTGGGCCCCTTCGGCGACACCTACACACCGAGAGATGCCTACGTGGCCTTCCTGTCCGAGCTCATGCCGTCGCTGCCGGGCTACTCCATGCGGGTCGAGCGGGTCGTCACGGCCGGGTGCGTGACGGTGGTGGAGCTCTCCGAGACCGTGGAGATGGCCGGGACGCCGGTCCACACCCCCGAGGCGCTGGTCTTCGACGTCGACGAGGACGGGCGCATCGCCCACATCGCCATCTACATCCAGCGCCTCGGTGAGGTGCCCCGAGCGCCGTAGGGAGCGACGACCGCCCGTCGCTACGTGCCGGCCGCCTCGGCACCGGCCGACCCCGCGGCGTCGAGGCGGGACGCACGCCGGGCGGTCCGGGGGGCGGTCCGGGGGGCGCCCACGACGCGCAGCCAGAACTGCAGGCCCGGCCCGATGAGCACCCCGGTGATGACGGTGCCGACACCGACGTCGCCCCCGAGGGCCCACCCGATGGCGAGCACCGTGGCCTCCATGGTGAGGCGGATGGGCGCGAGCTGGCGGCGCAGCACGCGGTGCAGGCCCAGCATCACGGCGTCGTAGGCGGCCACCCCGACGCGGGCCCGGATCATCATGGCCCCGCCCAGGGCCATGGCCCACGTGGCGAGGAGGACGATCGTGACGCGCAGCGGCCAGCCCGCCATCGTGGGCACGGAGGGCAGGACGGCGTCGAGCGTGACCCCGCCGATCACGGGGAGCGCCAGTGTCCCGGGCCCCGGCCACGACCGGAGGCACAGTGCCACCGCCACGAGCATGAAGCCGGTCGCCGCCACCGAGGCGCCGATGGAGATCCCCGTCGAGCGGGCGAAGCCGTCCTGGAGCACGAACAGAGGACCGAGGCCGATGCCCGCCCGGATGGTCAGTGCGTAGGACAGGGTGGAGATCGTCGACCCCGCCAGCAGCAGGGCCACCCGGCCCGCGCACGAGCCCGCCCGCACCGTGCCCCGTGCCGGGCCGCCGGCGCTGCGGGCCACGCCCTACTGCTCCTCGACCTGCACGGTCCTGCCGCCGGACCAGCGCCGCAGCACCAGGTACCGGCCCTTCAGCGCCGCGTGGTCGTAGTGGCCGAATCCCATGGTGGTGCCGTCCATGCCGCTCGACGCCGGGAGCTGCTTCACCCGTTCGAGCCCGTCCTTGATCCCCTGGCGGGTGAGGTGGGCGGCGCGGGCCACGGCCTCGCCGATCAGCCTGCCCATGTCGTAGGCGGCCACGCCGATCGGGCCGGCCGCGCTGCGCGGCGACCGTTCGCGCAGCGCCGCCCGGGCGGCGTTGTCGTCGGACACGCTGTCGACGTACACCCACCCCTCCCAGCCGGCGCGCCAGTCGCGCCGGGCGTAGCCGAACATGAGCGCCGAGTTGGCGACCACGGGCACGTCCCAGCCGTCGCTTACCACCCCCAGCGCCACCGCACGGGCCGCCACACCCAGGCCGAGGTAGGTGAGGACCTCGGGGCCGCCTGCCCGCAGCCGGCGCACGGTGGGCGAGACGTCCTGCGCCAGCGGCGACACCGCCGCCACGCCGGTGATGTCGATGCCGAGGGCGCCGCAGGCCTCGGCGAAGAACTCGGCGTAGCGCCGGCCCACCGGCGAGTGGTCATGGGCCACGGCCACGCTGCCGTGCCCGGCGCGCACCAGGTGGCGGGCGAGGACGGCGGGCTCCTCTTCGAGCGATCCCACCTGGTAGTGGTACATGAACTCCCCGCGCGTGCGCTCGCCGCCGGTGTAGTTGATGCACGGCACGCCGCGGGCGTCGGCGAGGGGGCCCACGATCAGCCCGTTGTCGCTGATCGACGGCCCGAGCACGGCCAGCACGCCCGTGTCGACGAGCTCGGCGAAGGCGCGCTCCACGTCGTGGGCCGTCCCCGCCGGCAGGCCCCGGGCGTGGCGGGCCACCAGCTCGACGGGGCGGTCGAGGCGGCCGGTGGCGGCCACCTCGTCGAGGCCGACGCGTACGGCGTCCTCGAAGAGCGCCCCCCCGTCGGCCTGGGGGAAGTCGTAGAGCACGCCGACCAGGATCGGTGCCGTGGTGCCTGCCTCGTCGGCCATGGGATCCCCTCCGGGTGTCTGGTGTCGAGTGCCGGGTGTCGATGGTTCGGATGCGACGGTCAGCGCGACAGGACGACCACGCCGGCGTTGGCGCCCCGGCCCACGGTGTGGGCGAGGGCGACGCGCGCCCCCGGCACCTGGTTGGCGCCGGCGTCGCCGCGCAGCTGGTGGACGAGCTCGACGACCTGTCCGAGCGCCGAGGCCCCCAGGGGCTCGCCCTTCGACAGCAGGCCGCCGCTCGGGTTCACCGGGAGCCGCCCGCCGAGCACGGTGGCGCCCTCGTCGACCATGGCGGCCGCGCCGCCCGGCGCGCACAGTCCCAGCTCCTCGTACGAGAGCAGCTCGCGCGCCGCGTCGGTGTCCTGGCACTCCACCACGTCGAGGTCCTCGGGCCCGAGGCCCGCCTCCTCGAAGGCCGCCGTGGCGGCCAGGGTGGTGGCGGCGGGCGCACCGTCGTCGGCGAGGCCCGACATCGGGGTGGACTCGCTCAGCACCGGCCCGGGCACGTGCGAGCGGAGCACGGCCGCGTCGAGGCGCACCCGCCCCCGCGTGTCGTCGGGGCGGGTGAGCACGACGGCGGCGGCGCCCTCGTTGGGGGTGCAGAGCATCCACAGGTGCAGGGGCTCGCACACGACGCGTGACCCGAGGACGGCGGCGGCCTCCACCTCCGAGCGGAACATGGCGTTGGGGTTGGTCGTGCCGTGGCGCCGGTTCTTCACCACCACTGCCGCCAGGTGGTCCTTGGTGACCCCGGACGTCTGCATCAGCCGCTGCGCCCGCAGGGCGAAGTACGCGGGCGTGGCGCCGAGCCCGGCCTCCTCCTGCCACGGCTCGAAGAACGACGACCGGATCATGCCCCTGGGCATCTTCTCGACGCCGAAGACGAGCACGGTGTCGTAGGCGCCGGCCCGGATCGCCCCGGCGGCGAGCATCAGCGCCGCGCTCCCGCTGGCGCAGCCGGCCTCGACGTCCACGATGGGCATGCCGGTCATGCCCAGGCGCGACAGGACCTTGTGGCCCGAGGCCACACCGCCGTAGGCGGTGCCGCAGAACGCCGCTTGGAACCCGCCCTTGCCCACGCCGGCGTCGCGCAGGGCGTCGCGCACCGCGGCCACGCCCATGTCGGTGATCGACGTCCCGTCGAACCGACCGAACGGATGGATGCCCACCCCGGCGACGTCGACGGCGGTCATGACGTGCCCACCGGCGCGAAGGCGTAGGTCACAACCGGCGCGCCGTCGTCGGCGGTGCGCACGGTGGCGAGGACGAGCACCATCTCCTGACCGGCGCGCAGCCGGGTGGGGTCGGCCTCGGTCAGGCGGCCGATCACGCGCAGCCCCTCGGGCAGCTCGACCACCCCGAACCCGTAGGGGACCTCGCCGACATAGCCCGGCGGAGCGGCCGTCACGGCCGTCCACGCCCACAGGCGCCCGGTGCCCGACAGCTCCACGGCGGCGACGCCGTCGGCGGCGCAGTACGGGCACGTGTCGTGCCGGGGGAAGCTGTGGTTCCCGCACGCCGCGCAGCGCCCCCCGAGCAGGCGCGGCTGGTCCCCGGCGCTGAACAGGCCGTCGGTGACGGGGACGGCGGCCGCGGTCGCTCCCATGGCGGGCTCCGCCTTCTGTCGGGGCACTGCGTACGGCGCGATCAGGAGGCTTCGGTCGGCATCGTCTGCGCGCAGACGATCTGCCGGAGCTCCTCCACGGCGCGGCACAACGCATCGACCTTGTCGTTGAGCGCCGCCAGCCCGGCCGCGTCCGGCGCGGCGGCGCCGTGGCGCGCCGCCAGGCGCTCGTAGCAGCACCGCAGCAACCGGGCGGTGTCGAACTCCTCGGCGACGTAGCGCCCGAGCAGCTCACCCGTGCGGATGTCGATGGAGTGGTCCGCGAACACGCCGTCGAAGCCGCGCAGGGTCTCGTCGAGGCGGTCCAGGCCGAAGAACCGCATCTTCTCGAGGTCGCTCTTGTCGGACCCCGCCACGGCGAGTTGCTCGTCGACCGAGGGGTCGTGCTTCTCGCGCACCTCGAAGCCGAGCTCGTTGACGCGCTTGGCGAAGCTCATGCCGTGCTCGCCCTCGCGCCATGCCACGGCGCGCAGCACGGCGGCGACGTCAGGGTCGCCGGTGGTCCCGATCCACACCGACAGGTAGCGCTGGGCCCGGGCCTCGTTGACGGCGATGGCGTTCAGCAGCCCCAGGTAGCTGGGCTTGTCCGACATGGTGGCTCCTCTCACCGCGCCTGGGGCGACGGCCCGTCGGGCCGGTCGAACGGGTCAGGGCCCGCCGCCCCCGCGGGGCCTTCCGAACGATCCCATGCCCACACCCGGCGGGCAAGCCCCCGACGGCCCCGACGGCCCCGACGGCCCCGGACACCCCGACGGCCCCGGACACCCCGACGGCCCCGGCGCATCGCCGTCGTCTCATTCGGCGGGGGCGAAGAGCGCGATGCCGGCGTCGTCGGAGACCGCCTCGAAGGTGGCCCGGACCGCCATGCCGACCGACACCGCCTCGGGTGGGCAGCCCACGATGTTCGTCATCAGGCGCGGGCCCTCCTCGAGGTCGACGAGGGCGACCACGTAGGGGGTCCAGTCTCGGAAGGGGCGGGAGTAGTTCTGGCGGATCACGGTGAAGCTGTACACCGTGCCCCGGCCGCTCGCCTCGACCCAGGCGACGGGGCCGCGGCACGCCAGGCACCGGTCGCGGGCGTAGAGCTGGTGGGCGCCGCAGCGCTCGCACCGCTGGACGACGAGCCGCCCGTCGTGGGCGGCCGCCCAGTACGGCGCCGAGTCGGCATCGGGCGTGGGGGCGGGGCGGGGCTTGGGGGGTCGCTCGTCGGCCGGCGGCGCGGCGCGGTCGGTCATGGCGTGTCCCGGCCGAGCACGAGGGTGGCGCCCGTCGAGAGCATGCCGCCGGTCCCGTGGGCCACGGCCACGCCGGCGCCGGGTACCTGCGTGGGGCCGCACTCGCCGCGCAGTTGACGCACGGCCTCGACGATGAGGAACATGCCCCGCATGCCCGGGTGGCAGGCCGAGAGGCCGCCGCCGTCGGTGTTGGTCGGCAACCGGCCGCCGACGCCGAGCCCGCCGTCCTCCACGAAGGCCCCTCCTTCCCCCTTGGCGCAGAACCCGAGGTCCTCGACGGTGAGCACCACGGTGATGGTGAACGAGTCGTACAGCTGGGCCACGTCGACGTCGGCCGGGGTGATCCCCGCCCGGGCGAAGGCCACCGGCCCGCATTGCGCCGCCGGGGTGACAGTCAGGTCGGGCATGGCCGACATGTTGAGGTGGTGGGTGGTGGCGTGGGCCGCGCCGAGCACGTACACCGGCGGACGGGCGAGGTCGGCGGCGCGCTCGGCCGTGGTGACGACGCAGGCCGCGCCGCCGTCGGAGATGACGCAGCAGTCGAGTTTGTGCAGGGGGTCGGCCACCAGGCGCGACGACACCACGTCGGCCACGGTGATGGGCTCGCGCTCCTGGGCCTGGGGGTTGGTGGCAGCGTGCTGGCGCATCGTCACCGCCACGGCGGCCAGCTGCTCGGGCGTGGTGCCGAACTCGTGCATGTGGCGACGGGCCGCCAGCGCGTAGTTTCCCACGAGCGTGTTGCCCCACAAGGCGTCGTAGATGGCCGGCCCCGGCGCGAAGTTCGCGCCGCCGCCGCCCCCGGTTCCGAGCCGCCTCCCCATCTGCGAGAGCTGCACGCTGCCGTAGGTCACGAGCACGACCTCGGCCGCACCTGCTTCCACGGCGTAGGCGGCGTGCTCGACCAGTACCTCGAACGACGAGCCGCCCGAGTTCGTCTCGTCGAAGTAGATCGGGTGGAGGCCGAGGTACTCGGCCACGCCCGTGGCGTACATGGGGAAGAAGCCGGTGGTGGCGAGCCCGTCGACGTCGGCGAAGGTGAGCCCGGCGTCGGCCAGGGCGCGGTCGGCGGCCTGGCCGTGCACGGCGTGCTCGGACAGGTGGGGGAGCAGGGGGTAGTCGGAGGTCGCCACCCCGGCGATCACCGCCCGCCGGGCGCGCCGCCCGTTCACCGCCGGCCCCCGTTCACCGCCGGCCTCCGGGCCCGGCGCCGGGCACGGCCGCGCGGCGAAAGCGCGGCAGGGCGAGCTCGGGGCCCATGTCCTCCCACGCCACCTCGACGGGCATGCCGACCGCCACGTCGGACGGGTCGGTGTCGACGAGGTCGGACACGAGGCGGGCACCGCCGGCGCCGTCGAGCTCGACGGCGACGACCACGTAGGGGACGGTGTCCCCGAGCGCGGGGATGAAGGCCTGGTGCACGACGGTGTAGGTGTACACCGTCCCGGTGCCCGGCAGCGGCATCCACTCGGACGCGAAGCTCCGGCATGTCGGGCACAGGGGCCCGGGCGGGTGGCGCGTGGTGCCGCACGCCGTGCAGCGCTGCACCACGAGGCGGTGGTCGGCCGCCGCCTCCCACCACCCGACGGTCTCCGCGCTCGCCGCCGGCGTGGGCATCTCGTCGGGGAACCAGCGCTCGCTCACCGGCCTGCCCTCCTCACCAGCGCCCGAGGACGAGGGCGCTCGTGGGCACGCCCGCGGCGCTCGTGACGAGGCAGGTCTCGGCCCCTTCGACCTGGCACGTCGACTCCCCCCGCAGCTGACGCACACCCTCCACCACGTGGTTGAGCCCGTGGATGTAGGCCTCCGACAGGCTGCCGCCGTGCGTGTTGACGGGGAGCGCACCGTCCGGCCAGGCCAACGCCCCGGAAGCGGCGAAGGGCCCACCCTCGCCGCGCTCGCAGAACCCGAAGTCCTCCAGGCTGAGCAGCACGAGCCCGGTGAAGTGGTCGTAGACCTGGGCGACGTCGACGTCTCCGGGCCCGATGCCCGCGCGCGCCCACAGGCGGCGGGCCACGCCCCGCGCCCCTGCGCTGGCGTAGTCGTCGTCGGGCATGGAGACGTTGGAGTACTGCCCGTGGCCGAAACCCCGCAGTGCCCCCTGGGCGCCGGCGAGCACCGTCACCGGCGCCGTGGCCGTGTCGGCGGCGCGCTCGGCGGTGGTGACGACCACGGCGCAGGCGCCGTCGTTCTCGAGGCAGCAGTCGAAGAGGCGGAACGGGTCGGACACCATGCGCGACGCCAGGTAGTCCTCCATCGTCATCGGCCGGCCGCCCATCACGGCCCGGGGGTTGCGCGCCGCGTGGGCCCTCGTCGTCACCGCCACGTGCCCCATCTGCTCGACGGTGGTGCCGAAGCGGTGCATGTGACGGCGGAGGACCATGGCATAGGCGATGGGAGGGCTGAACATGCCGAAGGGCATGGTGAAGGCCACGTGAGCTTCGAGGATGCTGCGGGCGCGCCGGACGTGCGGCACGCGGCCCGGCCCGGTCGTGGGCGCATTGCCCGGCGCGGGCGCGTTGCCCGGCCCGCGGCCGAAGCGCCGGAACTGGCCCTGGCACAGTGACCGGTACACGACGACCACCTCGGCCGTGCCGCTCTCGACCGCAGCGGCGGCGTTGGCGACGGCCGCGCAGGCCCCGCCCCCGCCCGGCAACCACGACAGCCCGGCGTAGCGCAGCTCGGGCAGACCGAGGTCGGCGGCCACGAAGGTGGCGTCGTTGCGGTCCCCGGCGAACGAGGCCAACCCGTCGACGTCGTCGGCGCTGAGCCCGGCGTCCGCCAGCGCGGCGAGGATCGCCTGGATCGACAGCTGGTACTCGGTGGCGTCGGTGATGCCGCCCCACTTGGCGTAGGGCGTCTCGCCCACGCCGACGACGCAGGCCGTGCGCCCGGCGGCGCTCACCGTGCCCGCCCGGCGTCGCCGTCGCCAGCTGCCCCCGCCCTCCCCGGTGCCCCCGCCGCCGGTGTCCCCGCCGCCGGTGTCCCTGCCGACCACTGTGCCCGGACCTCGTCGGTGTGCTCGCCGAGCAGCGGCGGCCGGCGCTCCATCACCCACGGCGAGCCGTGCGCCACGAACGGCGCACCGCAGTAGGTGACCGACCGGCCGAGCTCGGGGTGCTCGAGCTCGACGAAGTGGCCCCGTGCCCGGAGGTGCCGGTCGTCGAGGACCTCCTCGGGGGACCGGATCACACCCCAGGGCAGCCCCGCCCCCTGGCCCAGCCGGTAGAGCGTCTCGCCGTCGTGCCTGGCCGCCAGCCGCTTGAGCGCCCGCCACACCTCGCGGTAGTTGCCGGCGCGGTGCACAGGGTCGGCGAACGCCGGGTCCGACAGCTCGCCGGCGACACCTTCGTCCTCCAGCATCCGCAGCATCCCCGCGAACACGTGGGGGCCGAGGAAGTCCGGGTTGAGCGCGGCCACCTGGCGCCCGTCGGCGGCGGTGAGCGTGGGGTGCGGTCCGCGCCGGTGCACGCCGCCCGAGCACAGGTAGGTCATGAGGTGCCACTCGGTCATGCTGGCCGAGCACTCGTGGGCCGACACGTCGATGAGCTGGCCCTGGCCCGACTCGGCCCGCCAGGCCAGCGCCCCCAGCACGGCGATGGCGGCGTAGGTCGACGCCGTGCGCCACGCCTGGTCCCCGTGGCTGGCGAGCGGCGGTGTGTCGTACACGCCGCCGGCGCCCGGCCCGTAGCCGCATGCCGCCATCGATCCGCCCAGCGCCATGAGCACGAGATCGTCGGCCAGGTAGTCGGCCCAGGGGCCGTCCTGGCCGAACGGCGTCACCGCGCACACGACGAGACCCGGGGCGCGCTCGTGCAGCGCGTCGACGTCCAGGCCCCGCGCCGCGGCCTGCGCCGGGCGCAGCGTGTGCACCACCACGTCGGCGGCCGCGCAGAGCGCCACGACGTCGGTGTCGTCGAGCGCCACGACCGATCGCTTCCCGACGTTGTCGGCCCAGAAGGCGAGGCTGCGGTCCGGGCCGGGCTCGTCGTCGAGGAACGGCCCGATGTGACGCGACGGAGCGCCCTCGGCCGGCTCGACCTTGACCACGTCGGCGCCGAGGCCGGCGAGGAGCCGGCCGCAGTACTCCGCCGACTCGTCGGTGAGCTCCAGGACGCGCACCCCGTCCAGCGGGGCCGTCACGACAGCACCCCCTCGACCCGCAATGCCGCCACCTGGTCGGTGCTCATCCCGAGCACCTCCCCGAGCACCGCCTCGGTGTCCTCGCCGAGGCACGGCGGGCCGCGCCGCAGGGCGCCGCCCGTGTGCGGCGGCGTGGCCGTCATGCGGAAGGGCACACCTTCGAGAGGGAGCGCGTCCACCTCGTCGTTGCCCAGGTCGGTGTAGTGCCCGCGTGCCGCCAGCTGGGGGTCGCGCTCCAGGCGGTCGGCGGCGTCCTGCACCGCGCCGGCGGGCACGCCCACCGACTGCAGCAGGTCCATGACCTCGTAGCGGTCGCGCCCCCGGGTCCACGACTCGACATGGGCGTCGAGGTCGTCGGCGTGCTCGACGCGTCCCACCAGGGTGGCGAAGCGCGGGTCCGCCGCCCACGCCGGGGCTCCCATGGCGCCGACGAGCGCCGACCACTGCTCGTCGGTGCGGCACGACACCACCACCCACCGGTCGTCCCCCGTGCACCGGTAGGCGCCCGACGGCGCCGCCGGGGGATGGGCGCGGCGGTTGCCACTCGGGAAGCCGGGCCGGCGGCTCGGCCGGCCGTTCAGCATGGCGTCGAGGAGCAGCGCCCCCGACAGCGCCGTGGCCGGCTCGAGCTGCGACACGTCGATGTGCTGCCCCTCGCCCGTTCGCCGGCGGTGGATGACACCGGCCAGGATGGCGATGGCGCCGAGGTAGCCGCCCACGTGGTCGAGGTACGAGAACGACCAGCCCGCCGGCGGCCGGTCGGGCAGGCCCACCATGAAGGTGAGGCCGGTGAGCGCCTGGGCCGTCGGGCCCATGGTGACGTGGGAGGTGTCGGGCCCCTCGTGGCCGAACCCGCACATGGACACGTAGACCAGGTCGGGCCGCAGCTCCCGCATGACCTCGACGGGCAGGCCCCAGCGCGCCAGCGTGCCTGCCGCGAAGCTCTCGGCGACGACGTCGGACTCGGCGACGAGGTCCTTCAGCAGCGCCAGTCCCTTCGGGTGGCGCGCGTCCACGGTGATGCTGCGCTTCCCGCCGGTGTTGTACTTGTAGAAGATCCCCCCGCGGTTGGCGCTCGGCGCCCCCGTGGCGTTGGCCAGCGTGGCGGCGCCGAACGCCTCGCCCCGCTCGCCGGGCTCGGGCACGAACGGCGGCATCACCCGGATGGCGTCGGGGAACCGGGTGCTCTCCACCCGGATGACCTCGGCACCCAGGCAGCCGCAGATCAAGGTGGCCTGGGCGCCGAAGCCCAGGCGCGTGAAGTCGAGGATGCGCAGGCCCTCGAGTGCCATGGCCGCCCCGCCCCGCCCCCGCCCCTGTGGCGTCACGGCGCCGACGATAGTGTGATCCCCGACACGCGTGTCAGGGAACGCGGTGGCGGCCCCGGCCCCGCCACCGGCGCCACCGGGCGGATCGGGGAGGGCACATGCAGCTCGAGGACCTGGTGCTCGTCAGTGTCGACGACCACGTGGTCGAGCCGTCGGACATGTTCGAGGGCCGCCTCCCGGCGCGCTTCGCCGACGAGGCGCCCCGTGTGGACGTGCGCGACGACGGCACCGAGATCTGGCGCTTCGACGGCAAGGAGGCCACCAACATCGGCCTCAACGCCGTGGCCGGGCGGCCGGTCGAGGAGTACGGCATCGAGCCGACGTCGTTCGCCGAGATCCGCTCGGGCTGCTACGACATCCACGACCGGGTGCGCGACATGGACGCCAACGGCGTGATCGCCTCCATGTGCTTCCCGTCGTTCCCGCAGTTGTGCGGGCAGCTCTTCGCCAAGGCGTCGGACCCCGATCTCGGGCTGGCCGTGCTCCGGGCCTACAACGACTGGCACATCGACGACTGGTGCGGCACCTACCCGGGCCGGTTCATCCCCCTCGCCCTGCCGCCGATCTGGGACCCCGCCGCCATGGCCGACGAGGTCCGCCGGGTGGCCACCAAGGGCTGCCATGCCGTGTCGTTCTCCGAGAACCCGGCGAAGCTGAAGCTCCCGAGCTTCCACAGCGACCACTGGGACCCGTTCTGGGCGGCGTGTTCGGACGAGGGGACCATGGTGTGCCTGCACATCGGCTCGTCGTCGTCACTGGTGGTGACCGCTCCCGACGCCCCCATCGACGTCCTCATCGGCCTGCAGCCGGTCAACATCGTGCAGGCCGCCGCCGACCTGCTGTGGTCGCCGGTGCTGCGCACGTTCCCGTCGTTGCGCGTGGCGCTGTCCGAGGGCGGCATCGGCTGGATCCCGTACTTCCTCGACCGCATGGACTGGATCTACACGCGCCACCACCGGTGGACCGGGCAGGACTTCGGGGACAAGCTGCCGAGCGACGTGTTCGCCGAAAGCGTGGTCACGTGCTTCATCGACGACCCCGCCGGCATCGAGCTGCGCCACCGGGTCGGCGTCGACAGCATGTGCTGGGAGTCCGACTACCCGCACTCCGACTCCACCTGGCCCCTGTCGCCGGAGACCCTGATGAAGTCCCTCGACGGCGTGCCCGACGACGACATCGAGAAGATGACCCATCGCAACGCCATGCGCCACTACCGCTTCGATCCCTTCGCGCACCGCCCCAAGGAGCAGTGCACGGTCGGCGCCCTGCGGGCGACGGCGACCGACGTCGACGTGACGCCCAGACCGGGGGGGCGCCCGCCGGCGCCGAAGATGACCAAGGCGAGCGACCTCACGCGCCACCCCGGCACCAACCGGTAGCGCGCGCCGGCTGGCCGCCGGGCGCCTCAGCGCATCCACGCCTCGCGGATGCTGCCCGCCTCCGGCGTGGACAGCCTCCTGCGTTGTTCCCACATCTCGGCACAGCTCTCGGCGCAGAACAGCAGCTCCCGGCGGTCCCCGTCGTGCCGGCGGGCCACGGCCGTGGCGTGGGTGAGCGGGATCCGGCACACCGGGTCGGGGTGGGTGTCGGGCCGGCGACGGGGAGGCCCAGGCGCACCACGTCGATGGGCTGCTCGAGGCCGCGCACGGCGATCTCGTCGGCCGCCTCGACCGTGGCCCACGGCGGGATCTCGGGGACGACGGACGGGACCGCCAGCACTTCGTGGCCCACGGCGAGGTCGCACAGCCGCGCCGCCACGTTCACGGCATGGCCCACGTAGTCGTCGCCCTCCAGCAGGATCACCGCGCCCGTGGTCACCCCGCACCGCAGGGTGATGGGCTCGGGGGCGGCGTCGATGGAGGACTTCGTCTCCAGCGCGGCGGCCACCAGCGGCATGGTCTCCACGCTCACGAGCATGGCGCCGTCGCCGAGCCACTTGGCGATCCGCACGCCCCGGCGCGAGCAGATGTCGCGCAGCGCGGCCCGGAACACGGCCAGGACGGCCACGGCCCGCTCGTCGCCCTCGGACTCGGTCAGCGCCGTGAAGCCGGACAGGTCGAGGAAGGCGAACGTCCGGCGCACCCGCATCCGTCGATGATCGCACCGGGTCGGGGGCGGGGCGAGCCCGGCCGCGGTCAGCGCTCGCGCTCGTCGGCCTCGATCGCCGCCACCTCGGCCAGGCGCTCGACGTGGCGGCCGCCCTCGAACCCCGTCGCCATGAACACGTCGACGATGGCGAGAGCGAGGTCGGGGCCCAGGATGCGGGCCCCCAGCGACAGGACGTTGGCGTCGTTGTGGAGGCGGGCCAGGCGCGCCGTCGTCTCGTCGTGGCACAACGCGGCGCGTGCCCCGCGGACCTTGTTGGCCGCCATGGCCTCGCCCTGGCCGCTGCCGCCGAGGACGATGCCCCGGTCCGCCGACCCGCTCACCACGGCCCGGGCGGCGGTGGCGCACGGCCACGGATAGTTCACCGGCTCCTCGGAGAACGACCCGATGTCCTCCACGTCGTGGCCGCCGGCGCGCAGATGGGCGGCCACCACCTGCTTGAGGCGGAACCCGGCATGGTCCGAGGCGAGGACGACCCGCATGGGCCGTAGCCAAACACCGGCGCCCGCCCGGGGCAACCGGGCAGCCGACGGCAGCTAGAACTGTCGGCTGTGGACGCCTCGCGCCGATCGCCGGTGCCCGCCCCCGGCGACGTCGACCGGTGCGGGTGGGCCGGCACCGACCCGATCATGCGCGCCTACCACGACGAGGAATGGGGCGTGCCCGTGCGCGCCGACCGCCGGCTGTTCGAGCGCCTGACCCTCGAAGGCGCCCAGGCCGGCCTGTCGTGGTCGATCATCCTCGCCAAGCGCGCCGGGTACCGGCGCCTGTTCGCCGCGTTCGACCCGGGGGCCGTGGCCCGGTTCGGC
>Ga0307372_10006002_pt1 | contig 17947 bp, 12 predicted proteins | sample OX1MG_FD_202533 | JGI IMG/M metagenome (GOLD analysis project Ga0307372, IMG submission 202533) | Soil microbial communities from Risofladan, Vaasa, Finland - OX-1 | ecosystem: Environmental > Terrestrial > Soil > Coastal area > Acid sulfate soil | place: Finland: Risofladan, Vaasa | collected... | reverse complement strand
CTCTTCCCGGGGGAGGTGGACCGGGTCCTCGGGCCGGCCGGCGCGGTGATCTGGGTGAACACCCTGGGAGACCGCACCCCGATCCACCTGACGGCCGATGAGGTTCTGACCGCTCTGCCGGGGGACTGGGAGGGTGTGGCCTCGGAGGCCGGCTGGGGAACCTGGACGGTGCTGAGGCGCGCAGGTCAGGAGGCGTAGGGGATGTTTCTTCAGACCTAGGGCCGTCGGTCGGGCTGGTCTGCTGCCAGTCGAGCCAGGGCCGGCCCGTAGGCCTCGCTGAAGGTGGGGAAAGGATGGACCACATCGGCCAGGACCGACAGCGGTATCTCGGCCCGGATGGCCAGCACCGCCTCCCCGATCCACTCATCAGCGGAAGGCCCGATGGCAGAAGCGCCCACCAGCACGTCCCGATCGGTGTCGGCCACCAGCACCAGGACGCCCGAACGGCGTCCTTCGCTGACGGCCCGCGCCGTCTCGCCCACCTCCATGGTCTCGGAGCGGACCCGGATGCCCGAGGCTCGCGCCGACTCCACGCTGAGCCCCACTGACGCCAACGGCGGGTCGGTGAACACACAGCGGGGGATGGCCCGGTAGTCGGCCACCGCGCCGCCCCCGGTGATGTTGGCCGCCACCACCTTGGCCTGGTAGTTGGCCGTGTGGGTATACGGAGCCACCCCGGTCACGTCGCCCACCGCCCAGAGGTCATCCCGGCCCCCGACCCGGCAGTGGTCATCGGTCTCCAGCGCCTCGCCATCGGCCAGGCCCAGGGTGTCGAGACCGATGCCGGCCGTCCGGGGCCGCATGCCGGTGGCCACCAGGAGTCGGGCGGCCCGGACGCCCGGGCCGCCATCCAGCGAAACCTCGTGACCGTCGCCCCAGGTCTTGACCGACCGGGCCTGGCGGCCCAGGCGCAGCTCCACCCCGTCTTTTGACAGGGCGTCGGCCAGGGCCCCGGAAACGGCCGGTTCCTCCTTGTCCACCAGGCAGTCGGACGATTCCACCAGCGTGACCCGGGACCCGTAGCGGGCATAGAGCTGGGCCAGCTCACAGCCGATGGGCCCGCCACCCAGCACGACCAGGGACTCGGGCAGCTCGGAGGAGCTGAGGGCGCTCTCGCTGGTCCAGAAGTCCGAATCGGCCAGACCATCGATGAGCGGGATGACCGCCTCGCTGCCGGTGGCCAGGACCAGGTGGTCGCCCGACAGCACCCGGGCGCCGACCTTCACCCGGCCCGGACCCTCCACCCGGCCATGCCCCCGCACCAGCGTTACGCCCGAGTCGACCAGGGAGGTAGCGGTCGAGGAGTCGTCCCGGCCCTCGGCCACCTGGTCCCGCCAGGCCACCGCCGCCGACCAGGCTGCGGCGGCCGAGCCCCCGTCATAAGCCGAGGCGACGGCCCCAACCCGGTGGCCATGGTTGACCAGATCGGAGCGGAGGTGAGCGGCCCGCAGCATGGCCTTGCTGGGCATGCAGGCCACATAGGGGCATTCCCCTCCCACCCGGGCCTCCTCGATCACGGCCACCGAACTGCCGGCCTCGGCCAGGAGACCGGCCAGGCGCTCACCCCCGGAGCCGGCGCCGAGGATGACCACGTCGTAGCGGTCGGCTTCGTCCGAGCTCCGGTCAGCCCTATGCGAGCTGCGGTCGCCCCCGTCAGATCGGCCCTCGGAGCGGCGCGGCGCGCTCACGGCCGGCGGTGGACCTGGAGGGGCCCCGGACTCTGATCCGTCGGCATCATCTCCACCACGTTGATGTTGACGTGGGCCGGCTGGAATACCACCCAGCGCACGGCCTCGGCCACGTCCTTCGACGTCAAAGGCTCAGTCCCGGCGTAAACGGCGGCGGCCTTATCGGCGTCCCCACGGAATCGGACCTGGGAGAACTCCGATCCCCCGGCCATGCCCGGTTCGATGCAGGTGACCCTCACCCCCGTGCCGGCCAGATCCGCCCGCAGGTTGAGACTGAACTGGTGGACAAAGGCCTTGGTGGCCCCATAGACGTTGCCGCCGGGATAGGGGTAGGTCCCGGCGGTGGAGCCGATGTTCACGACATGGCCTCTACCCCGAGCGACCATCCCGGGCAACAGGGCCCGGGTGACCCGGGCCAGGCCGAGACAGTTGGTCTGGACCATCTGCTCCCAGTCGGCCAGATCGGCCCCGGCCGCCGGCTCCAGACCCAGGGCCAAGCCGGCGTTGTTGACCAACACGTCCACCTCAGCCCACCCGGCCGGCAGATCCTCGACCACCCGGGCGACCGCGTCGGCGTCGGTCACGTCCAAAGCGAGAGGCAGCACGACCGGGCCCAGCTCGGTGGCCAGGGCGGTCAACCGGTCGGCCCGGCGGCCGGTGGCCACCACCTTCATTCCCTCGGCGGCCAGGACCCGGGTGATGGCGGCCCCGAAGCCGGCGCTGGCGCCGGTCACCAGAGCGATCATGGCCGGGATGCTAGGAGCGGCGCCCGCCGCCCACTCACTCCTCTTCGGAGGAGGCGATGATCCGGTAGATCGGGTTCAGGATGGTGGGCTGGCCCCGCCGGTTGATGACCACACCCTCGGCCACCAGACGCGAGCCGGGCTCGATACCGGGGACCTGACGGCGGCCCATGAAGGTAACGGTCAACCGTCCGCTCGAGTCGGCCAGGACACACTCCAGGCTGGGGGCGCCCGCCCAGGGCTGAACCTTGACCGACCGGACCCGCCCGGCCACCTTGGCCGGCACGCGCTCCTGAGTGTCGGCGATAGGAATGAGCCCGGGGATTTGGAGGGCGGCCAACACCTCATCCACCTGACGCTCGGGGTGGCGCTGACCCGAGCGGTCGCCCGGGCGGCGCTCGCCCACCAGCTTCTCCCAGGCCAGGCGCTCCTCCTCCCGTTGGTCTTCATTCTCGGCCGCTTCCCTTATGTCGCCCTCGGAGGGCAGGACGTCGCGGCGTATCCGACCGGACCGCTCCCCACTGATGCGGGCCAGTTCCCGGCTGACGTCGAAGGGGACGATGGTGGCGGTGACGTTGTCGACCTGACCGAGGGCCAGGACGATTCGATCGGCGGTCTGGTCGTGCAGGAAGCGACTCCACACCCGGCTGTAGGCCCGGCGGGGCAAGAGGACACTGACCTCGGTCTCCGCCCCGGCCGCGGCTTCGGCCGCCAGCTCCAAGGCGGCCCGGGCCAGGCGCCGGTCAGGGCATTCGACCAGCTCCAGAGAAAGGCGGGAGAGGCCCAGCCGGCCCCAGCGTTCGGCCAGGAGGTCGGCCCGGGCCGAGTCCAGGACGAAATGAACAGCTCTGACCTCGCTGGGATTGAGGCTGCGGGCGTACTGGATGGCCCGGGCGGTGGCCAGGTCCAGCCGGTCGACCAGGACGATCACGACGTGGTCGTGCAGGATCCGGGCCTCGGCCGCCCGGGCGGCCACGCCCTCGCCCAACACGGCGGCTTCCAACCGGTACTGACGGTTGAGCCGGATGAGCCCGTACCACATGATCGGGAACAGGACGACCACGGCCCAGGCCCCCTGGGTGAACTTGGTGACGGCAAAGATCAGCACCACCAGTCCGGATAGGACGGCCGCACTGCCGTTGATCACCAGCTTGTGGCGATAGCCGCGCTCGCGGTGGGTCAGGTGGTGCTTGACCATTCCGGCCCCGGCCATGGTGAAGCCGGTGAAGACGCCGATGGCATAGATGGCCACCAGGGAGTTGACCTGGGCCCGGCTGATGATCAGCAGGGCGATGGAGACCACGGCCAGGACGACAATGCCGTTGGAGAAAGCCAGGCGATGGCCCCGGCGCATCAGCTGGCGGGGCAGGAAGGAGTCCTCGGCCACGAAGCTGGCCAGGAACGGGAAGCCGTTGAAGCTGGTGTTGGCCCCGGTGTAGAGGATCAACAGGGTGGACAGCTGCACCACGAAATAAAGAATGGAACCGAAGCCGTGGGAGCCGAATACCACCTTGGCTTCCTGGGAGATGACCGTCGGCGTGCCGCTGACATAGGGCAGGGCGTGGGTGAAGCGGGCCAGCAGGGACACGCCCAGCACCAGGGTGCCCAGGGTGAGGCTCATGGCCACCAGGGTCCGACGGGCGTTGTTGCCCTCGGGCGGCTTGAAGGCGGACACCCCGTTGGAGATGGCCTCCAGGCCGGTGAGGGACGACCCGCCGTTGGCGAAGGCCCGCAGCAGATAGAACACGCCGAGGCCCATCAACAACCCGTTGCCCTTGTGACCTAGGGACACCAGCCCGGCGTGGTGGACACTCAACTGGGCCAACCGGCCGGTGGCCGCCTTCCAGAAGCCGACGACGATGACCACCAGCATGGTGACGATGAAGAAATAGGTGGGCATGGCAAAGGCCTTGCCCGCCTCCCGGATGCCGCGCAGGTTTCCGTACAGGAGGATGACGACCACCGCCACGGTGATGGGCACGGTGTAGGGGGTGAGCGACGGCACCGCCGAGGTCAGGGCGTCGGTGCCGGCGGCCGTCTGCACGGCCACGGTCACGGTGTAGTCGATGAGCAGGGCCACCGCCGCGATCTGGGCGATGTTGCTGCCGAAGTTGTCCCGGGCCACCACGTAGGAGCCGCCGGCCTTGGTATAGACCATCACGACCTCTCGGTAGGAGAGCGTGACCAGGAACAACACGATGAGGATGGCCACCGTCACCGGTATCAAGAGGGAGAAGGCGGCCAGGCCGATGATGGGGACCATCTCCCGCAGCATCAGCTCGCTGCCGTAGGCCGAGGAGGAGATGCAGTCCGGGCTGAGCACCCCGAGGGCGACGGTGTTGGCCAGTCGCTCGTTGCGGAGGTTCTCGGTTACCAGCGGCGGGCCGAGGAGGACGCGTTTTAGGCGGTACCCGAGGGATTCGGGGATCTCCTGGGCCGGGTCGATCATCATTTGCCTGGGAGCGTAGGGCCCACGGGCCCTGTGCCCACAGCCGGGCCCCCGACGTCGGCCCCTATCCCCGGCGAAGCATCACCTTCTCCAGGAACTCCCCGTACCTCCCGATGATCCGGTCCCAGCGGAAGTTGTCATCCACGTAGCGCCGGCCCCGGGCCACCAGCTCGTCGCGCAGGCCGGGCTCGTGGAGCAGGCGATCCACCGCCGCCTCGAAGCTCGGGTAGTCCTCGTACCACAGGCCCCCGCCCGAGCGCTGGGCGTGCTCGAGGGTGGCCTCGCAATGCCCGTTCACGATCACGGCGCTGTCCGCCGTCCATCCCTCCACCACAGCCAGGGAGAAGGCCTCGAAGGCCGAGGCCGACACCAGGGCGGCCGACTCCCGGAGGAGGGCCCACTTCGTCTCGTCATCGGCCATCCCGGCGCTGACGACGTCCGGGTCGGGATCGGGCTCCTTGACCACCTGGCCCACCAGCACCAGGGCCAGCGGGCCGGGCCGGCGGGCCTTGTATTCCCGGAAGTAGCTCCACAACAAGTCGGTGCCCTTGTGGTCGTCCAGGTAGCGGGCCACCGAGATGAGGTAGGGCCGCTCCCCCAGCCCGAACCGGTCCCGGACTGTGGTCCCCCTCGCCACCGGCGCCGGCGCCGGCCCGACCTCTTCGTCCACTTCGTCCACGCCCAGGCCGAGGACGATCTGGGGGGTGGCCGCCACCGGGAAGAGGCGGTGGGCCAGCCGGCGCTCCCCGTAGGTCTGGAAGACCAGGGCCGAGGCAGCCTGGAACACGGGTCCGAAGACGGGCAGGCGCAGCGGCGGTTCGTCATGGGTGGCCGGGTGGAAGACCGAACGGTCGGCCACCAGGGGCAGGCCCCTCACCGTCGGGTGGTAGAGGTACGGGTAGAAGGCGATCAGATCGGCCGGGCTGTCCCTGATAGCGCCGATCAGCTGGGAGCACACCGGGCCCTGAAGGTCGATCCACCGGTCGGCGTCTTCCGTAGTGGCGTTGGCCGGGCCGGCGGCCAGGAGGGCCCCGGAATAAGGGTGGAAGCCGGGGTCACGCCCGGCCTCGGACAGGAAGCGGCGGACCCGCACCCCGTTGATCTCCACCTCCCCCGGGTCGTACTGGTTGGCCCAGGTCATGGCGTCGGCCGCGCAGGTGGTGAGGACCTCGACCTCCCAGCCCCGGGCGGCCACCAGCCGCTCGGCCAGGTTCCGGGCCGCCGTCTCGGCGCCGCCCACCACTTCCAGTCCGTAGCGGGGGACGACGTAGACGAGCCTCACCCCGGCATTGTGGCCCGGCCGGGGCGCACCGTCTGATCAGCCCGGAGAGCCCACCGGCGCTCGGCGAAAAGCGCCGGCGGGCCACTCAACGGGTTCTAGAGCCGGACGGTCTGGGGTTCCGTCCGGCTCAGGCCGCCGACGGGGCTGGGGTCCCCGTCGGGCGGAGGAGGCGGGGTGTAGGGGACCCGCCGGGAATGGGAGCAACGGCCGCCGACGGGGCTGGGGTCCCCGTCGGGCGGAGGAGGCGGGGTGTAGGGGACCCGCCGGGGATGAACATGGTCTCGTCCCCGGGAGGGGCGGCGGGCGGGGCAGACACCGGCCGGCCTCCCGGGGACGGGGATGCCGTCCCCCTACTCGCCCGGCGGTGCTGGGAAACCAGCCGGGCGAGCGTCATACCGGGGGGCGGGTAGACCATGCCCGTATCTTCAACCGCTGGGCTGGGGTATCCCTGGGCGGACGCTGGGATGTTCCTGAGACTTTTCCGGCTCGGCGGCCCGGAAGGGAGAGTGGTCGATCTCGGCCTCCTCCTCTTCACCAACTCCAACGGGAGTAGAGGCCAGAGGGATGGCCACCCGGAAGATGGCCCCTCCCTCGGGACGGTTGGAGACGGTCACCGACCCGCCGTGGGCGGTCACGATGGCGTGGACGATCGACAGGCCCAGGCCGGCCCCACCGCTCTCGTGGGTGCGGGCGGTGTCGGCCCGGTAGAAGCGCTCGAACACCCTCTCGGCCCCCTCGGGATCGAGACCGGGGCCGTTGTCCTCCACCTCCAGGACGGCCGAACCCGCCTCCCGGAACAGGCGCACCCGGGCCGGAGCCCCGGTGGGAGTGTGCATGCGCACGTTGCCGAGGAGGTTGTCCATGACCTGGCGCAGTCGGTTCCGGTCCCCCCGCAGCACGAGAGGTCCGGCCAGTTCGGCGGAGAAGGTTCGATCCGGCTCCACCACCTGGGCCGCGTCGACCGCGTCGGTCACCAGAGCGGAGAGGTCGAATTCCTCGTCCTCCAGAGGCCGGCCCTGATCGAGGCGGGCCAGGAGGAGGAGGTCATCGACCAGGAGGCCCATGCGGGTGGCCTCCTCCTCGATCCGGTACATGACTTTGGCCAGATCCTCCGGGCGGCGGTCGGCCCCCCGCCGGAACAGCTCGGCGTAGCCCCGGATGGAGGTGAGAGGGGTGCGCAGCTCATGGGAGGCGTCGCCCACGAAGCGGCGAAGTCTGGCCTCACTCGCCTCCTTCTCTGCAAACGCTCCTTCGATGCGCCCCAACATCCCGTTCAGGGCCAATCCCAGCCGACCCACCTCCGTGTTGTCACCCCCGACGGGGACGCGGCGGTCAAGTTGGCCGGCGGCAATTTCGCCGGCGGTGTCGGCCATCTCGTCCAAGGGGCGCAGGCTGCGGCGCACCAGCCAGAGCCCGGCCAAAAGGGCCAGGATCAGCACCCCGGCCGTCACTCCCAGCTCGGTCCAGACCATGGCGTGGAGAGTGGCCTCCACGTCGGTGAGCGGGGCGGCCACGATCAGGGTGTCCCCCGGCACCACCAGCTGCCCGGAGGAGAGGGGGCTGGCCCGGACCCGGTAGGGGGCCTGACCCGACCCGGATGAGGGCACGGTCAGGTAGGCAGCGTCACCGACCGGGTCGGTGGAGGCCTCGGTCGAGGGCCATGAGGGGAGATGGGTCGGCAGCTTGGGCGCAGGTAGGACGACGTCCCCTGCGCTGGCCTGGCTGGAGGCCGCCACGGCACCCGACTGGGTGACGGCCTCGACGAAGGGCTCTCCGCCTCCGGTCCCGAGGCCGATACGGGGGCCGTAGTTGCCAAAGGCGCCCGTGCCGATCAGTTCCCGGGCGGCGGCCCGGGCGTAGGAGTCGAGCTGGATGTCCTCCCGCTGGACCAGGTAGGACTTGAGGGCCCGGAAGGTGACCATCCCCGACACCGCCAACCCGCAGAGAAGCAGGACTCCGAGCAGGGCCAGCAGGCGCCAGCGCAAGGTCCAGGGTCGGGCCAGCGTCACCTTGTGCCGGGTCCAGGCTTCGGACCGGCGGGGCCAGCGCGGGATCCAGGGCCGAGCCCATCCCGGCCGAGAGCTCCCGATCGGCTCCCAGTTCACGGACGGGCTTCGGCCAATCGCAGGCTGTAGCCCACCCGGCGCACGGTGTGGATGAGCGGAGGCCCGAGGGGGTCGAGCTTCTTGCGCAGGTAGGAAATGTAGGTCTCCAACACGTTGGGGTCCCCGTCGAAGTCGTACTGCCAGACGTGTTCGAGGATCTGCACCTTGGACAACACCCGACGGGGGTTGAGCATGAGATAGCGCAGCAGGTTGAACTCGGTAGCGGTCAGATGCACCGGGGTCTCGCCCCGCCAGACCTCGTGGGTGTCCTCGTCCAGAATCAGATCGGCAAAGCGCATCTGGGACTCGGCCGTCACCGGCTGGGTGCGGCGCAGGACGGCGCGGACCCGGGCCACCAACTCCTCCAGGCTGAAGGGCTTAGTCAGGTAGTCGTCACCGCCAACGGTCAGGCCGACCACCTTGTCCTCGGTGGCGTCCCGGGCGGTGAGGAACACCACGGGCACCCGGAGCCCCTCGGAGCGCAACCGCCTGGTCACCTCCAGGCCATCGAGGTCGGGCAGCATCACGTCCAACACCACCAGGTCGGGCCGGGCCGTGCTCACCGCGCTGAGGGCGGCCCGCCCGGTGGCGGCCTCGGTCACCTCGAAGCCCTCATAGCGAAGGGCCGTGCCGACCAGGTCCCTGATGTACTGCTCGTCGTCCACGACCAGGACGCGCGAAGGGGTGTCGGAGTTATGGGCCAGAGCGGCGGACGAGAGGGACATGGGAGGCATCTTCTGATCCCAACCTGAGGGAAAGCTGTGAGTTCACTAGTTTGGTCCACATTCACAGGTGTCTCCCAGATGACACCCAGCGGGCGCCCACCCGGACCGGCCAACCTGACGTTCGCCCGGTAGCCGGGATGGTCGCGGCCGGCCTCGGCGGGAGCCGGGCCGACCAGTCGAATACGGAGGAAGATTGGCCACAACATCAGCACCGCGGCCCTGGGCCTTTCTGTTCCGCTTCCCCACCGGGGCCTTCGCCTGGCTGCGTACCCGCAAGGTGGTGGCCCTGATAGTGGTGATCGTCCTGGCCGCCGCCGGCTTCGGCCTGTACCGCCTGACCAGCGGATCCGGAGCCCCCACCTACCGCACCGTGGCCGCCGCCTACGGAACTGTGTCCCAGTCGGTCTCGGCCACCGGCACCATCGCCGATGTCAACCAGGCCAACCTCGACTTCGGGGCCTCGGGCCGGGTCACCGCCCTCAACGTGGCCGTCGGCCAAGCGGTCAAAGCCGGCCAGGTGCTGGCCCAGCAGGACACCACCAGCCTGCAGGCCTCCGTCGACCAGGCCCAGGCCAATCTGGCCACCACCCAGTCCAAGCTCGCCCAGGACCAGGCCGGCCCGACGGCTTCGGCGATGAACAGCGCCCAGTCCCAGATCACCTCGGCCAAGTCCTCCCTCACCCAGGCCCAGCAGAGCCTGGCCAACACCCAGGCCTCCAACGCCCAGTCCGTGGCCCAGGCCCAGGAAGCGGTGCAGGCGGCCCAGACCCAGCTCTCCCAGGACCAGGCGACCCAATCCCAGGACGAGTCCACGCTGAGCGCAGACCAACAGAAGGAGGCCAGCGACTGTCAGGGCGACGCCTCCGCCTCCTCTGGGTCCGGGTCCGGATCCGCGGGCTCGGGCTCCTCGGGCTCGGGCTCCTCCGGCTCGGGCTCCTCCGGCTCGACCAGCGGCGGCGCCTCCTCCTCCCAGTGCAGCGCCGACCAGAGCGCCACCGCCGCTCAACAGTCCAAGGTCAACTCCGACAACTCGACGGTCAGCAAGGATCAGGCCGGCGTGCTGAGCGCCCAGCAGTCGCTCAGCTCCACCCAGCTCAAGAACGCCCAGAGCCTGCAGTCGGCCCAGGACGCCCTGACCAACGCCAACGCGTCGGTGACCAACGCCGAGTCCTCCCTCAGCGCCCTGGAGGCGACCATCACCCCGGCCCAGATCGAAGCCGACCAGGCGTCGGTTGCCTCGGCGGAGGCCAACCTGACCTCCGCTCAGGACAACCTCGATCAGGCCACGCTCATCAGCCCCATCAGCGGAACGGTGGCCTCGGTCAGCATCTCCGTCGGCCAGACGGCCAGCGGGGGCAGTAGCACCACCACCGGCAGCACCAGCAGTACCGGAGCCAGCTCGACCGGAACGGGCAGCTCGGCGGCCGGCGCCCTGGCCGCCCTGCTCTCCGCGGGCTCGTCGTCCTCGAGCAGTTCCTCCAGCAGTTCCACCTCCGACATCGTGGTGGTCAGCCCCGGCGCTTATGACGTCAGCACCGGCGTGAGTGACACCGAAGTTGGCGAAGTGAAGGTCGGGGACCAGGCCGTCATCGTTCCCGACGGCTCGACCGCCCCGGTCTACGGCACGGTCAGCTCGGTAGGCCTGCTGCCGGCGAGTTCCTCCACCACGGCCACCTACCCGGTGGTGGTGGCGGTGACCGGCAGTCCCAGCGGCCTCTTCAGCGGAGCCAGCGCCACGGTGGCCATCATCATCATGCAACAGACCGATGTGCTGACCGTGCCCACCAGCGCCCTGCACCGGATCGGCAGCCGCTACATCGTCTATGAGCTGGTCAACGGCAAAGAAGTCGCCCACACCGTGACCGTCGGCGCCGCCGGTGCGGCCCAGACGCAGATCACCTCCGGCCTGTCCGCTGGGACCGAAGTGGTCCTGGCCGTCCTGACCGCGGCGCTGCCCGGCGCAACCACCACCCGCACCGGAGGCACGGGCGGACTGGGCGGCCTGGGCGGGGCCGGCGGGGCGGGGGGCTTCGGTGGAGGCGGTGGCGGCGCGGGCTTCCGCGGTGGTGGTGGAGGCTTCGGTGCCGGAGGCTGAACCGCCCACCCAGGTCTTCCCAGTCCTCCCGCCCGAGCCGGTGTCGGCGTCACCCAGCCTGGACGAGGTGTTCGAGCACGCCCCGTCGGCCGGCACCACCAGGGGCGCGGGCGCCGGGCATGGGCGACCGATCATCGAGTTGGTCGATGTCCGCAAGGTGTATTCGGCCGGCTCGCTGTCGGTGGAGGCGCTGCGGGGGGTATCGCTGAGCATCGAGGAAGGGGAGTTTGTCGCCGTCATCGGGCCGTCGGGATCGGGCAAGTCCACCCTCATGCACATCCTCGGTTGCCTGGATACTCCCACCAGCGGGAGCTTCCACCTCTCGGGCCAGGACGTCAGCCACATGAGCGAGACGGAGCTGGCCCACATCCGTAATCAGCGCATCGGCTTCGTCTTCCAGGGCTTCCATCTCCTCTCGACCATGTCGGCCTGGCGCAACGTCGAGCTCCCCCTCGCTTATGCGGCCGTGCCCCGGGCCGAGCGCAAGGAGAGGGCGATAGCCGCCCTACGACGGGTCGGTCTGGGCGAGCGGGTCGAGCACCGGCCCGGAGAGCTGTCCGGGGGCCAGCAGCAACGGGTGGCCGTCGCCCGGGCCCTGGTCACCGACCCGGACGTGGTGCTGGCCGATGAGCCCACGGGGAACCTGGACACCGCCTCGACTGAGGAGATCCTCGGTTTGTTCTCGGATCTGCACCGGGCCGGGCGCACCGTGGTGCTCATCACCCACGAGCCCGAGGTGGCCGCCGTGGCCAGTCGCATCATCCGCGTCCGTGACGGGCAGGTCACCGAGGCGCCGCCCAGGGAGTTGAGCCGGGTTTGAGCTGGCTGGAGACATTTCGGACGGGCGCCCAGGCCATCATGAGCCACCGGCTGCGCTCCGCGCTCACCATGCTGGGAATTCTGATCGGCATAGCCGCGGTGATCCTCACTGTCGGCCTGGGTGAAGGCGCTTCGGCCCAGGTGAGCAGCGAGATCCAGTCGCTCGGGACGAACCTGCTTACCGTCACGCCGGGCTCGACCACCACCACCGGCGGTGTCCGGGGCGGCCTCGGCTCGGCCACCTCGCTGACCGCGGCCGACGCCACCGCCCTGGCCAACAAGAAGGACTGCCCGGACGTGGCCGCCGTCGCCCCGGTCAGTTCCCGTTCCACTGTCCTGGTGGCGGGCAGCACCAACTGGACCACCACCGTGTCCGGCTCCAGTCCCGGGTGGTTGAGCGTGCACAGCCGCAGCCTGGCCGAGGGAAACTTCTTCACCCAGGATGACATCGTCAAGGCCAATCCGGTCATGGTGCTGGGCGCCACCACCGCCCTGGAACTCTTCGGTACCCGCGATCCGATCGGACAGTCGGTGTCGATCGGCACCGAGACCTACACCGTCGACGGGGTCCTCAATGTCATCGGCTCCTCCTCCACCAGCGGGACCACCCAGGACGACCTGGCCGTGGTGCCCATCTCCACCTTCCAACAACACCTGGCCTTCGGCCTGACCCGCACCTCGGTGTCTTCCATCGTGGTGGAGGCCACCTCCAAGAACACCCTGTCGGCCGCCTACCAGGAGATCGATGACGAGCTGCTCGCCCTCCAGGGCGCCAGTACCCCCCTGGCCGCCAACTTCACCATCACCACCCAGACCCAGGCTCTCTCGACGGCCACCTCGGTGGATCACACCCTGACCATCCTGCTGGCCGGCATAGCCGCCATATCCCTGCTGGTCGGCGGGATCGGCGTGATGAACATCATGCTGGTGTCGGTCACCGAGCGAGTCCGGGAGATCGGCCTGCGCAAGGCACTGGGCGCCACCCCAAGCGTCATCCGCCGTCAGTTCATGGCCGAGGCGTCCGTCCTCGGCCTGGCCGGAGGCCTGATCGGGGTCCTCCTGGGCTTGGGCGGAGCCATCGGTTTGCCCCATCTGATCTCCAATCCCATCGTCATATCCCCTTCCGCAGCCGTGGCCGCCATAGTCGTCTCTTTGGCGATCGGCCTCGGCTTCGGTGTCTACCCAGCCAGCCGGGCGGCCCGTATGGCGCCCATCGATGCACTCAGGAGCGAGTGAACCCATGAACCTGTCCGTATCCACTTTCAAGCGGGTGGCGCCGATCTCGGTGCTGGCCCTGGCCGTATTGGCGGCGGCCTGCAGCGGCGGCACCACCACGGCCGCCAACGCCAACGCCAACTCGGCCGGCGGGACCTCGGCCTCCGGATCTTCCGGCAGCGGCGGCGGCACCAGCAACGCTCCTCCTGGCGTGTCGGGCACGGTGGCGGCCGTCAACGGCACATCCCTAGAGGTGCAAGGAGCCAGCGGACAGGTGACGGTCAATGTCACCCCTTCTACCGTCATCACCCAGACCCTGGCGGCCACTTCGGCTGATCTGGCCGTGGGCCAGTGCGTCTCGGCCACCGGGACCAAGTCCAGTTCGAACGTGGTGGCGGCCACCAGCGTCAGCATCAACGAGATCACCTCCGCCGGCGGCACCTGCGCCGGCGGCCCTGGCGGAGGTAGAGCCGGCGGGTTCGGTGGTGGTGGGTTCCGGGGCGGCGCCGGGGGCGCCGGGGGTGGCGACACAGGCGCCCCGGCCGCCGGCAGCTCGACCCGGTCCACTCTTTCGGCCGCTCAGCGGGCGCGCCTGGCCGACATTGGGATCGCCACCGGCAAGGTGACGACCATCAGCGGGAACACGGTGGACGTACAGGTCCCGACTCCGCCCTCGACCACCACCACCACCAGCGGGTCCAATACGACCACCAACCGGCCCCGGATCACCCCGGCCGGCTCGTTCACCTTCAGCTCCAGCACGTCTTTCACCAAGACCGAATCGGCCACGGCATCCACCCTGGCCGTGAACCAGTGCGTAACCGCCTTCGGCAGCTCGGACAACACCGGAGCGGTGACCGCCACGCGCATCACCATCCGCCCGCCCGTCAACGGCAGCTGCAGCACCGCGCGTGGCGGCGGCCGAGGATTCTTCGGCGGCGGCTTCGGCGGCGGGGGCGGGGCGGGGGCCGGAGGGTGACCGCCCTGACCGCCGATAGCAACCCGTCCCCCCTCGGAGAATCAGGAAGCCAATGAAGAACTCCCTCATGCGTTTCGCCCTTGGCATGGTCGCCATGGTCACGGCCAGCGCCGGCCTGCTGGCCGGGGGCGCCCTGCCCGCCGCCGCCGCCACGACCACCACGACCGGGAACTGCGGTCCCACTGGCGTCACACCCACCGGAGGCTCTCCTCAGACGACCAAGGTGAACAATCCGTTCCCGACTCAGCTGTCGGTCACCGTCTGCGACTCCAACGAGAACGCGGTGAGCACCACCGTCACTTTCAGCGCCCCGGCCTCGGGCGCCTCGGGTACGTTCAACTCCTCCGGCACCTACACCATTACGACGGGGAGTAGCTCCTCCTCCGGCGTCGCCAGCGCCGGAACCTTCACCGCCAACGACACGGCGGGCTCCTACCAGGTCAACGCCACCGCTACCTACGACGGCACCACCTACACGGGCAGTTTCGAACTCACCAACACCGTCTCCGGCGTGTCCTCGGGGATCACGGCGGTCGCTGGGAGCGGCCAGTCTGCCCCCGTGTCGAGCCCGTATTCGTCCCCACTCCAGGCTCAAGTGACCGACGCCAACGGCAACCCGCTGTCCGGCGTGAACGTCACCTTCGCCGTGCAGGCCGGATCCACCGGGGCCAGCGCCACCTTCGCCTCTACTCCGACCGTGCAGACCAACTCATCAGGGATAGCCACCAGCCCCGCCCTAAGTGCCAATGCCACCGCTGGCTCCTTCTCGGTCACGGCTTCTACCTCGGGCACCACGGCGACGGCCCAGTTCACCCTGACCAATGAATCCGGGCCACCCGCCTACATCACCACCGGTTCAGGGGCGTCCCAGTCGACGCCGGTCAACACCGCCTTCCCCGTTCCCCTGGCCGTGACTGTCACCGACGCCAACAAGAACCCGGACCCGGCTGTGGCGGTCGCCTTCACCGCACCTGGTAGTGGGGCCAGCGGCACCTTCGCCGGGAACGGTTCGACCGTCACCGTGTTCACTGACAGCAGTGGCGTAGCCGTGGCCCCGACCTTCACCGCCAACTCGGTTCCGGGCGGCTACGTGGTCTCGGCATCGGTGTCGGGGCTCAATCCGCCGGCCTCGTTCTCGCTCGTCAACCAGATCCCGAGCTCAAGTAGCGCCGGCTACTGGCTGGTGGCCTCCGACGGCGGGGTCTTCAGCTACGGAAACGCCGGCTACTACGGCTCCACCGGGGCCGAGCACCTGGCCAAGCCCATAGTCGGCATGGCTCCCACCGTGGACGGTAAGGGGTACTGGCTGGTCGCTTCCGATGGCGGAGTCTTCTCTTTCGGGGATGCCCACTTCTACGGCTCCACCGGGGCCGAACGACTGGCCAAGCCCATAGTCGGCATGGCTCCCACCGTGGACGGTAAGGGCTACTGGCTGGTCGCTTCCGACGGCGGAGTCTTCTCTTTCGGGGATGCCCACTTCTACGGCTCCACCGGGGCCGAACGACTGGCCGCCCCAATAGTCGGCATGGCCTCGGGCACCGATGGCGCTGGCTATTGGCTGGCGGCGGCCGACGGCGGGGTCTTCTCCTTCGGGGATGCCCAGTTCTTCGGATCAGCCGGCGCTGACCACATCATCTCCCCGGTGATCGGGATCACCGCTACGCCGGATGGTCAGGGTTACACCCTGGCCGCCGCCGACGGCGGGATCTTCACCTACGGGGACTCCCGCTTCTACGGCTCGGCCGCCGGGGATGGCGACCATTCGATACACGCCTTCGCCGGGGCACCCGGCGGAGGCGGCAACTACCTGGCCGACGCCGTCGGGATCATCTACGGCTACGGCACAGCCGTGATAGACGGTTCCCCCGCCGCCAGCGAGACCACCCTGGCGGCCCCGATAGTCGGAGCGGCCACGCCTTAAGAACCGGACCGGGCGGGTTCGCACCAGAACCCGCCCGGTCCGGCTCAGTATGAAATAGCGGGCTTACGCCCTGGCCACGGCCGGCTCAGTATCGAGGTCCGGGCCGACGGCCCTTGCCGCGTCCGCCCGGCCCCGACGGGCTGCCCGTCGACTGGCCGGGACGGCGGGGCTGTCCACCTCGGGGCCCCTGGCCGGGCCGCGGCGCCTGAGCCGATCGCGAAGCCTGACCCTGGCCGTTGGCTTCGTAGCGCCGGCCGGACGGGCGGCCCTCGCCACTGAACTGGCGCCCGCCGGCACCGGACTGACGACCGTTGGCTCCGCCGGACTGACGACCGTTGGCTCCGCCGGCGCCGGACTGACGACCGTTGTTGCGCCGGGGCGCACTCGAGCGGCTGGGGGAGGAAGGTAGACCGAGCTCGGCGGTGGCCGCAGCCGGCAGGTCCAGCTCGCGCTGCACCTTGCGCACGCTGTCGAAGTCACCGTCCATGACCAGAGAGACCACTGTGCCCGTCGCGCCGGCTCGCCCGGTGCGGCCCGAGCGGTGCAGATAGTCCTTGTGATCGGCGGGAAAGTCGTAGTGCACGACGCAGGACACGGCATCGACGTGAATGCCCCGGGCGGCCACGTCTGTGGCCACCAGGGCCTGGGCCGAGCCGGTGGCGAAGGCCTTGAGGGCGCGGTCGCGCTGGGACTGGGACCGCCCGCCATGGATGGGAACGGCGTCCACGCCGGCCCGCTGCAGCTGCCCGGCCACCCGGTCGGCGCCGTGCTTGGTGCGACAGAAGATCATGGTCGAACCGTGCTCCACCACCAGGTCGGTGGTGAGGGCCAGGCGCTCTTCGGCCCGGGCCCGCACGAAGCGGTGGGAGGTGAGGTCGACTTCTTCGGTGGTGGAGGAGACCTCGCAACGCACCGGATCGTTCTGGTAACGCCGGACGAGCACATCCACGGCACCGTCCAGACTGGCGGAAAAGAGCATGGTCTGGCGGTCGGGCTGGACCATGTCCAACAGCCGCTTGACCTCGGGCAGGAAGCCCATGTCGGCCATGCGGTCGGCTTCATCGATGACCACCAGGTCGACCAGGTCGAGGACCAGGTCCCCCCGGCGGACCAGGTCGGCTATCCGTCCCGGGCAGCCCACCACCACATCCACGCCGCTGCGCAGAGCCTTCAACTGCGGGCCGAAGCCCACGCCCCCGTAGAAGGAGGCGACCCGGCGCTTGACCGGGGAGAGGAGGGGACGCAGCTCGTTCTGGATCTGGGCGGCCAGCTCCCGGGTGGGGGCCAGCACCAGTCCGCGGGGAGCTGCCGGCTTGCCCCGACCGACCCGCTGGGCCAGGGGGACACCGAAGGCGATGGTCTTGCCCGAGCCCGTCGGGGCCCGGCCGCAGATGTCGCGGCCGGCCAGGGCCGGCGGAAGGGCCAGGCTCTGGATGGGGAAGGGGGCGGTGATGCCGCGTGCGGTCAGCACGCTGGCTATGGGCGCGGAGACACCGAGGTCGGTGAATGCGGTTGACACTGGAACAGGCTCCTATTGCGTTGCTCGCGCCGGGCGGCGCGGCGGGATGCGACTGACCCGATCGGCGCTCCCGGCGTGGCCGGAGCCACAGCTGCGTCGCTGGCAGCGGGAGGTTGGCCGATGGAAAAGGAACTCTGAACCTACGGCCCGACGGCACTAGGCCGACGTCATCCGGATGACCGGACGAAGGCATGAGTGTATCAGACGCCCCATGGGGGCCCTCCCCACCCGCATTGACTCATCAGAAACCTCCGCGTAGACCCCTACGTTGCCTCACCTGAGAATCTCCGCTTCGAGGCGGTGATCCCCGGCCCGGTGGCGGCCAGGGGTTACGCCTTCGTGATGGAGCTTTCGATGAGCCAGCGCCAGGCCGTGACCCAGAAGAAGGCGGCCGCCTACAAGCGGGC
>Ga0307372_10006001_pt1 | contig 17947 bp, 22 predicted proteins | sample OX1MG_FD_202533 | JGI IMG/M metagenome (GOLD analysis project Ga0307372, IMG submission 202533) | Soil microbial communities from Risofladan, Vaasa, Finland - OX-1 | ecosystem: Environmental > Terrestrial > Soil > Coastal area > Acid sulfate soil | place: Finland: Risofladan, Vaasa | collected... | reverse complement strand
ACACGGTCACAAGAAAGCCCAATGCCAAGGAGATACTTTCCGGGATGAAGACCGACGCAAATGCATACTTTGATTCGCTTCTAAAGAACCTAGAGGACGAGGCAAAGCGGTTCAACGCGGAGCTTGAGAATGTGAGCACGCTCTATACAAAGATAAACGACCACATAAGGGCAAAGGCGGAGAGTTTGAATGTGCCTGTGATCAAGCCAGTTTCAATTGAGAGGGACACGTCAAGGGAGGAGACGATAATTGTATCCACCGATGATACCGCAATCGAATTGCTTCTCGCAAAGCTGATAGGCGCATCAATCTACATAGCCGATACCTCAACCATTTACAAGACCTACACAATAGGATCCTGGCTGTTTTCGGGCAGCAAGAACTACAACCTTGGTCTGAATCCGCCGAGCAGCGTGATACTCAACATTGAGGCGAGCAGGGACGAGATAAACTTCAGGATTGATGGAGTGGCTGCACGGTTCTGATTCCATGAGAAAAGTAATAGTCATAACCGGCACACCAGGAGTCGGGAAGACGACCCTGTGCTCGCAGCTGAGGAAGTCCATCAAGGACTGCAGCTTATACAGTGCAACCGCCCTGGTGAACGAGTTCAAGCTTTATTCTGCAAAGGACAAGTTCGGCGTAAAGATTGTCAAGATGAAAAAGCTCGAGCAGAAGATAAACCAGATCGTGAAGAAAGATAAGAGCGCCACAATAATTTTCGAGGGGCATATTCTAGCTGACCTAAAAATCAAGGGCGCAAAGGCAATTGTTCTAAGGGAACACCTCAACACAATAAAGTCAAGGCTGCTCAAGAGAGGCTATGTGACAGAGAAGGTAAGGGAAAATATAGTCAGCGAGGCGCTTGACTACTGCGGTGCAGCGGCTTACGACAACTATTCCAAGACATACGAGATTATGAATGGGAAAGGCGCTAAAAGAGAGATTCTCTTAATAATAAACGGAACCTACAAGAAGAAGGCACTCCTGATAAATCTTTTGGAAGAATTGGTCGGTGTGATCAAGAAGGATAGGAAGTTCGCAATCTAACTATTAAATGCTCATCTTCGAATGCAGTTCAGCATAAGTGATTTCAGCGAATTCCTTTGGCACCTTGTTCATTATTAATTTCGCATTCTTCCAGGAGATATCCTTTCTGCTTTCAATTAGTTTGCCATTTGCAACTTCCGCAAGCAACGCCTCTATCGTCGCATACTTGTTTAAGTCAAGCGCATTGATCCTATCCTCTTGTATTGTGATTGCAAGCGCGTTTTTGTGCGAACTGAGGAATCCGTTTGTGCTTTTTGCCCCATAGAAGATGCTCGGTCCCTGAAACATCTTGTTTGGAATATTTTCTTTTGGTGCAAGATACGCTATAAAACCATTTCCCTTGTCTATCCAGGCATGTTGCAGGTAGGTGTGGAATCCAAACTTGTTTATCTGGGCAGAAATTATCTCTGAAGCTTTTCTTAGTTGAGGCCATACTATATCATCGCTCTTGTTGGGCACCTTGCTCACAAGAATGTATAGGTCCAATCCTGATTTTTGTATCAGTGCATTGATTCTTTTTGCAGCGTCGTCAAAAGAGAATCCCTCTCCATAGAAAATCTTTATGTCGGGTTTTTCAAGGAACTTGTGTGCTAAGAACACAAACTTTGCAAGCGATTCCTTTGACACCCCTGCTGCAACATTCCTATTCTTGTCAACAGGGTCTATCACAACGAATTCCGAGCTAAATCTCTTGAATATCTCTTTGTCAACTTTTGCGGCATTCTCTTTTGGGTTTAAGCATAGTGGCAGATGGAATTTCACAGCATTTTCAAGAAGGTTGTCAAACGAGCCAAAAGTGTAGATAAGCAGCTCGCATAAATAGCCGGAGAACCCTTGGGTCTTAACCTCTGCCCCGTAAATGTTATGGGTCTTGAGCAGATACTTTAGAAGCCGCACATCATCCCTTTGCCTGTCTGTAAAGTTCTTGTTGATGAACTTTGTGTGCAGCGGTGTTCTGTCAACTGCGGTTGCAAGCTCCTCTATGTTGTCTATCTTGTAGGCGGGAACAATATCTATCTTCATGTCTATGTGATCAAGATACAGCCTGGCGTAAGGGTGCTGTGCATACTTTATCTCAAACCTTTCCTTCTTTTTTGCATCAACCATCTTTTTTGCGTATGCAAGGCCCATCTTCTCCAGATTTTTAGGCGAAACAGTCTTCTTGTCAAACAGCATGAAGATGTCTATGTCATGGTCTCCCTTGAGGTTCGTGCTTCTTGCTATCGATCCCGCAACGACGAGCGTGACGTTTTTTGGAACTATTTTCTTTAGCCTTGCCATTGTCTTGTTCACGTTGGCTATAGTTGTATCCACCTCTAGCTTGCTCGGCCTTATCTCCTCCAGAATGCGTGCATAGATCTTGCGGGCGACCGCAGTTCTTTTTACCTCCATAGAAACATACCTATTTAATTCAATAATTTTATATAGCGGAGCCTACCAATAAAACCAGTATAACTGTTAGAAGATGGGCTCGTGGCGCAGTAGTAGTCGCGTTCCGTTCGCAACGGAAAGGTCGCGGGTGCGATTCCCGCCGAGTCCACCATTTCAAAATTGTGATTTTGGATCGCTGGTTTGAAGACCAAATTCAGAGATCTTTATCATGTTCTTTGCAATTTCCCTTACCAGATAGCTTCCCAGATCCCCAATTTCCTCCTTTTCCAAAGCCTTGTACGCCAGATTTCTGATTTTGATTGCATCTTCTATTGCTTGCTTGTCTCCCCTGACGCCTTTGAAAGAGAGGTCTAGGATCTTTCCAAGCCTATCAAAAAGCTCAGCGTTCTTTGTCACCTTCCTGTACGCCGATAGCTCATAAATCTGGTCAGATATCGTCTCAAGAAGCTGGAGGATCTTGAAGTTCTTTGTCGAGTCCTTTCCCTGAATTATGTTGACGCACCTTATCCCGAAGGTAAAGAACCTGTTGACCAGTCCCTCCAGTTTCTCTATCTCCTCACGCTCTTCCTTGCCTATTTCGATAAGCTCTTCTGCTATCAGCGACCTGAGCCTATTGATTATCTTTTCAACAGACACCTCTCCCATATCCGTGAAGTCCTCAAGCATAATCTCGCTCTTTGACCTGCTTATAACCTCGAATCCTGGGCAGAGTCTTGTGGCGACCCCCTCTATCTCCCTGAACTGCGCTGGCGCTCCGTTTTTCGCATAGACTCTAAGCCTTTTGACTCCGCTTCTGTAGTAGATGTCGACCCATCTTCCTGCGACCTGTGGGCTTATCTCGGATGTTATGACCAGTTCCGCGTCTTGCAAAGTCGTCGCCTTTGAGGATATCACCATGCTGCCAGAATCGTACTCGTTTACATGCATTATGCTCTTTTCATCGAGCCTGTTTTTCTCCACCCATGCCTTCGGAATGACGAGCGCCCAGCTCCTCCCCCCGAACTTGAAAAGGTGCTTTTCCATATTGTATATAATATATAGCAAATATATATACTATATAGCAGAATTATATATACAAGGAGAAACACTAAGATATCTGTGATTGGAATGGATTCGCAGATTGAGGTTTTACCGATAGTGATGCATTGCGGCGAGAAGCAGAGCGTCGCAGGATTTTATGTGCATAGCGTAGCTGCTATTGGGATTCTCCAGAAGATAAAAAGGGTGTTTGGCTTCCAAGGGAGGGAAATTAAGGTGTAGGTGATATGATGGAAAAAAAATTAAACGAACCCAAAATTCTGGCAATTCCTAATGAGAATTGCTCAAGAAAAATAGAGGTGACTAGGGAGGAAATACTCCAAAGGGCAGGAAGAATAAAGCCTGTTGTTAGGTTTGCGATAGATGAGAAAGGGAAGCTGCATCGCGATGACTCTGCAATGACCGGGGAAATGCGGCTAACAGAACGTGGTGGACTTTTTAAATACAAAGATGAGCCCTACTGGAATTTCGATGGACTGTATTACATAGAACCTGTCGATGTTTTCAATACCGTATTTAGCTGGGATCCAAAGCCTGCAAAGAGGGCCGAGCCGGAACTCGTCAGATTAGATGATATAGTAACCCATCATTACTTTGCTGGCGTATTTTTCAAGCCGACGCAGGCAGACGTTCTTGGCCAAATTCCAAAGGAATATCTCCAAAAGGTCGTAGCTTTTGAAACTGTCCCTCTGACGGGCCTTGCGGTGGATGTCTATCCACATGGCTGCATAGTTGCGCATACTCGGCTCTATACAGATCAGGAAACTGCAGACAAAGATATCAAAAAGTTGTTGAGAAAACTAGGATAGATGGTGAAAAATATAGAATACAAAGTAGGAAAAACAAAAGAGGGAAACATTTTAATCACGGTAAAGAACCATGCCGTGGGAAAGACACTCTTCATGAAAGAGGACAGCTCGCAGGAGAAATTTAACAGCCCTCAGGAAGTGGATGCAATCATGAGAAAGGATTTTGAAATAAGCCCCGGATCCTTCGTGCCTTCAGCATACACGGCAAAAGGGGTCGATTTCAAGAGCGATCCAAGTGACAAAGAGAATCTGAGCAGGATATCCGTATATGTGCAGATACAAAGCTGGCTCTACGGAGACCACGGCGCAATAAAGCAGGCAATAGACGAGCTCAGAAAAGACTGGCTCGTGCCAGAATACGTAAGGAAGATGAGTTACAAGGATACGTTTGGCGCCAAAGGCCCATTCTCATCTTGGCTAACATCCGGCAGCCCATATGATCATCTGCTAACAATATCTAGGGAAGATGTCCCGCTCTTCAAGGTGGAGATAGAGAAGACAGCCGGGTACCTGATGTTCATAAAGGACAGGGTGCTTAGCGTAATGCTAAAGAAGAACATGCTGGCCGCAATTCCCGACGACTATCTGGTGGTGAAGAGAAGCGAATACGAGAAGCTCCCAGACTTTAAGAAGCAGCGAAGATGACTGAGCCTATCAACGCAATCATTTCAAAAGCAGGCGCTTGTAGATGATTGCAGCAATTACTGCGCCAACTATCGGTCCGATTATGTAAACATACCAGTTGGTGAAAAATCCTGATGCAAGCGCAGGGCCAAACCACCTTGCGGGGTTCATCGCCGCGCCCGTGAACGGCCCTCCTGCAAGAACGTCTATGAAAACTGCAAGCCCAATCCCAAATCCTGCTATCTTTGGAGCCCGTTTGTCAACTGCTGTTCCCATTACGGTAAACACAAGTATGAAGGTCATTATCGCCTCGAAGGTTATCCCCTGCAGTATTCCGACACCAGATCCAAGCGATGGTGTCCCGTAATTTACTGCGGCGCCTGAAGCGGCTGGATACGCGGCGAGCAAAAGCAATCCTGCTATTGTCGCTCCTATCAGCTGGAAGATGATGTAGACTCCAGCCTCCTTCGGCTTTATCGCCTTGTTCACCAGCATTGCGATGGTCACCGCAGGATTGATGTGCCCTCCTGAGATGTTCATCGCAAATGAGACTGCCAGCGCAAGCGCAATTCCATTGGCAAATGCAATGGCGAGCAGGCTTGCGCTTCCAAGTCCCGCAAACTGCGCCGCGACTACGGCCCCAGCACCTATGAAAACAAGGAAGAAAACCCCCACAGCCTCAACAAGAGCCCTCTGTCCAAGCCCCGCAATCTTTGCCATAACTATACCATTTGGAATTACAACTTCATTCTTTTAAATGACCATGTTCCGATCAGTATCATCGCGATTGCAAAAGTTATCAAGACCCCAAAGTCGAGCGGGAGGCCAAAACTACCTATTCCAAGTATCACAGTCCTCAGCGCATCAACCGCATAGGATACTGGGTTTACCGCTACAAAGGCATAGAGCCAGCCCGGCAAATTTTTTACAGGGAAGAGCGCACCGCTCAGAAAGAAGAGTGGGAATATCACAAAGCTTGTGATAAGCCCGAACCCCTCAAGGCTCTCCATCATCGATCCAAAGATGAGGCCTAAGCTCACTATCGACACCATCAGGAGCCCAATTATTGCCAGCGTCATTATCGCAGAGTAAATGGTGAAGTTTATCCCAAAGAACAGCGCACCCAAAATCATCAGTGTGATGACCTCTATGGTTCCGTCAGTCGCGCCCCCGAGCACCTTTCCGAAGAAAATCGTGGTCCTGGAGAGAGGTGCAACCAAAACTTCCTTCAGGAAATCAACGCGCTTGTCCATGATGATGTAAAGCCCGAAGAAAAGCGAACCGAACAGGATTGTCATCACCAAAATCCCTGGATATATGAACTGCTGGTATCCAACACCGGGCGCTGCGCTCCCAAGTTCGATGCTCGCTCCAAGCCCCGACCCGAAAATTATTAACCAAACAAGAGGCTGTATCAGCGCACTAACCAGCCTGGACCTCTCCCGAACGAAAATCTTGAACTCCCTGTACCAGATGGCATACAATCCGTTTAATTCTCCCATATAATCACTTATTTCCGCTGTGCATGAATTTTGCAAAGTATCCTCCTTCTCCTTCCTCTTGGCGTATGTCGCTTCCGGTATAGTGAAGGAAGACATCGTTTAAGGTAGGAGACCTGGATTCAATGCTTTCAACATCCCCTACCTTCTTCAGTATCTCCTGGAGGTGCCTGCCTGAATCGTTCACTGTCATTGTTAAAAATCCGTCCTCCTTCTTTACATTTTTCACATACTTTAGCTTTTTAACGGCTGTGATATTGGGCATTCGTATCTTCAGCCTTACAACATCCCCTCCGAGCATCTTCTTTAGATTACTTGGCGTGTCAAGCGCGACAATCTTTCCGTGATCTATTATTGCGAGCCTGTCGCAGAGTTTGTCAGCCTCTTCCATGTAGTGCGTCGTTATTATTATGGTCACCTTCTTTTCTGTAGATAGCCTCTTTATGTAGCCCCAAATGTGCTCCCGCGTCTGCGGATCAAGACCCAGGGTCGGCTCATCAAGAAATAATACCTTAGGTTCATGGAGAAGGCCCCGAGCCAGTTCAAGCCTTCTTCTCATCCCCCCTGAATATTTTTTCATCCGGTCGTTCTGCCTGCTTGTAAGGTCTACCAACTTTAACACCTCATCCATCTTCCTGTTGATGTCGCGCATGTCCACCCCGTACATAAGTGCATGGAGGTAAAGGTTCTCCCTTCCAGTCAGCATGTCATCCGAGCTGGGGTCTTGGAAGACAAAACCTATACTGTGTCTCACCTTTGATGGTTCCTTCAAAACGTTGAATCCATTGACTGTTGCAGTTCCCTCGGTAGGAAGTATCAGCGTGGCGAGCATAGAGAGCGTCGTTGTCTTTCCTGCTCCGTTAGGGCCCAGAAGCCCAAATATCTCACCTTCCTCGATCTTCAGGTTGAGCTTGTTGACAGCGATGAGCTTCTCAAACTTCTTGGTAAGGTTCTTGGTCTCTATGACAAACATAAAATCAGTCAGTAAGCGTATTTGCTCATATGGTTTATATACCGTTAATTATTAATTCGTTCGGTGAAGCGATGAAGTTGAATGATTCAGAAGTGAAGGGTAAGCTGTCTACGGTAAAAAACTGGCAGCTTGCGAAGGGTAAGCTGCACAAGGAGTACAAGTTTGAAACCTTTGAGGATGCGATGAAGTTCATCAATGAGGTTGCGGCAATCGCGGGCTCCCTGAATCACCATCCTGAGATATACAACGTTTACAACAGGGTGACGCTTGACATAAACACCCACGATGAAGGCGGAATAACAACTCTGGATTTCGAGTTCGCAAAGCAGGTCGATGCTCTAGGCTAAAAGTCTTAGGCCTCGACAAAAACAGTTTCTCCCTCCACCATCACTGGGTAAATCGGCTCTGGCTCAAGCTTCATCGGGAACCAAATCGTTTTTCCCGTAGTGACGTCCCAGATCGCTCCGTGCCATGGGCAGATGATCTGGTTGTGGTCCAGCTCTCCCTCATCAAGCGGCCCTCCCTCGTGGTGGCAGATTGCGCGCATCGCATGTAGCGAGCCTTCAACATTCGCCACAAGTATCCTGTTGTCCCCGACAGTCACACTCTTCATCTTTCCTTCTGGGATTTCAGAAACTTTTCCAACTTCAATCTTTGCCAAACAAGCACCACTAGGAATTAACGCTTAAACATATATTAACTTTTTGCGACTACTGCGCCCCCTTCCCCTGTCTTTGCAGGAAGTTGTCTATCTTTGTCGCGCTTTGCGAAAGATGCTCAAATCGCTTCCTTGCCTCCTGCAGATTTATCCTGGTTATGTGCTCGCTTTTCTTGTGTATTATGTTGAGCGGCGGAATCTTGAATGCATTCACGTCGTCGAAAACAAACCTCTCGTGCTGCGCGCCCGCATCTCCTTCGCTCATCACCGTCACCTCAAAAGAAACATTGTGGTTCCCCAGCTCTCTCATCAGGTCCCTGTAGTCGTCCCCAAATCTGGAGTCAATCATGCTGCCCGAGGTAATCACGTTTATCGAGTCTACCCCATCAAGGTCCCCTCCAATCAGCCTGTGCAGATTGCCTATCGCGTCTGAGTTGAAGTGCTTGTCGACAATCCTTATGTTTCCCTTTAGATTTGAGAAGAGCTTGGAGCGCAGGTTCTGGATGTTGGTGTATGGTGTGTCTGGATTGATTGTTATGTTTCTTGCACCGACCTTCTTTGTGCTTGCGATCCTCATGCTGTATTCAAGGTAGATGTCGGTTATCAGGCAGATTAGCATTCCGAAGAATCCCAGATAGATCATTATGCTGAGTGTGGAGTGTATGAAGCTGGAGTAGATTATCGCAAAGAGTATTATGTAAACCACTGTGACTGTCGTGTGCATCGAGAGGTATCTTCTGTTTCCGTCGTCATAGCGGTTCGTCCTCAGTGTGTAGATCACCACTGCAAGAAGTGATAGAAGAAGCGCAAGTATCAGTGCCAGATAAGACTCAAGCACGTACTGGTTGATAACGCTAAGCTGGGTTGAGAGGAACTGCAGGTTCTGGGTGACGTTTGTGCTGTCGGCGTTGCTCTGCAGTATCGCGCCTGCCCCAACGCCATACTGCGTCGAGAAGATCTGTATGAAATATACTGAGGTGAATATCAGCATGGCTGAGCCGACGATTAGCAACAGAAGGGTCTCCCAATAGTTGTCCCGCTTGCTCTTCTCCTCCATGATTAGATTTGGTGTGCAAGGCTCTTAAATTTAGCACTATTACAATCAGAGACTCAAGGACCTAAAGTCCGCGCTGGTGACAAGCGGATTTGCGTTGTATCCCGCCTTGGAGAGGTTCTTTGCCATCATCTTGGCCTCCTTTCCGACAGCATAGACCATCTTCGGGTTTGTTGCCTGTAGATACTCCACACTCTGGCCAAAGTCCGCATGGTCGCTGAGCGCAAACTGCACGTCGGTGCCGAACCGAAATGCCTTTGCCCATCCTGTCGCAACCGCCGTGAAGACCCGCTTGTTGTATATCGAGGAGAGCTTCCTTCCCAGCTCCTGCAGCCTGCTGCTCTCTACTATCCCGACGAAATTCTGCCTCACAAGCTGCTCAAAGTTTGACTCCGAGTCATAAACCGATTCAAACTTAAGGTCGATTCCGAATTTTTTATAGACTCCATTGAGCCTTGATATCCCTTTGCTCACAACCGGTGTTATCCCTATCTGGTTGACGACGTTTATGAGCTCCTGCGCCTTTCCAAGCGAGTAAGCTCCAAAGATCACTATCCCATTCTCTATCTTTCTGTTCACGTAGTACTGTATCGTGTCGATTACCTCATCGCGCGGATCAAACACCATGTTCGGGTCCGGATATGTCGAGTCAAGTATCGCCACATCCGCCTGATTTATCTGGATTCTACTTGCGGTCGGGGATTTCTGCATCTGGTAATCCCCGGTGTAGACAACAGAGTACCCAAATTCCGGGGAGTCAATGTAGAGCTGCTTTGAGCCGAGTATGTGCCCTGAATCAAGCAGCTTTATGTTGGTAGGAATTTCTGCGAGCCTGAGCCCGACGCCCTTTCTTGTCTCGATTAGCTCCTTTGTCTCAACGCTTGCAAGTATCGAGGCCCCCTTCTTCGCGCGGTTTGTGTGGTCGCTGTGCGCGTGCGACACAAAGCTGAGGTTGCTGACGGTATGCGCCAGGTCCAGGGAGATGTCGTAGTTGTCAATTCCTATGGACATAAGGTCGCCTCTAGAACATCAGAATCAAACTTTAAATAGGTATTCAAACAAATTATGTATTGCAAATTCTTGATGATTAAATGGTTGAAAATGTCGTGATTATAGGCTCTGGGCCTGCCGGACTTTCGGCAGCGCTCTACACCGCAAGGGAGGGATTCAACCCTCTATTGATCAAGGGCAGCGGGGCAGGGGGTCAGCTTTTGCTCACAACCGACATTGAGAACTATCCCGGCTACGGCAAGATTGCAGGCCCTGAGCTCATCAGGCTCATGGAGCAGCAGGCGACGAGCTTCGGGACAAGGTTCCTTGAAGGGGATGTGACTAAGGTCGAGCTCACCTCCAAGCCGATAAAGCTGCATATAAACGATACCATAATCGAGACGTTGACCCTCATAATCTCAACTGGCGCATCATCAAAGTGGATTGGCTTACCTTCGGAAAAGAACTTCACAGGAAGAGGCGTTTCAAGCTGCGCAACCTGCGACGGCGCATTCTTCAAGAACAAGGAGGTTCTCGTTGTTGGCGGCGGCGACACGGCAATGGAGGATTCATTATTTTTGACAAGGTTCGCAAGCAGCGTGACAATAGTTCACAGGCGCGACGCCTTCAAGGCAAGCAAGATAATGCAGCAAAGAGTGCTCACAAACTCAAAAATCAAGGTTATCTGGGATACTGTTGTCGAGGAGATAACAGGGGACAAGAAGGTGACTGGAGTCAAGATAAAGAACTTGAAAAGCAACCAGATCACCGAGATGAAGATAGACGGGGTCTTTGTAGCAATCGGCCACCAGCCAAACACCTCACTGTTTGTGGGGCAGCTTGAGCTCGACAAGGACGGCTATCTTGTTGCAAAGGACGATGTGCTCACAAATATCGAGGGCGTCTACGCCGCAGGAGACGTCGCAGACAGGTTCTACAAACAGGCGGTCACGGCGGCCGCAAGCGGAGTCAAGGCCGCACTAAGAGTCAGGGAGTACCTCTCAATGATGAAGTTTGAAGAAGAACAAAGAGCGCAATCCTAAGATATTAAACGCCAATTGAGTCAAGTTTTTAAAGTCGCAACTAAACAAGTATTCGGTGTATATATGAGTTTCAAAGAAGTCCTTAACCGAAAGAAAGACCAGATTGTCTCCGGAGCAATGTTTCTCTCAAGCGTTACCGGGTTTGTTACTGTTGTAAGCTATGGGGTCACATTGGTAAACGAAGGCAACGAAAAGGCAGTGAATTTTTTGGCAGGCGCATTGAGAGACGGTCAGCAACCAATAACCGATTCGGTAAAGAATTTACTTAACCATCTAGGCGGGTACGTGGTCGACTTTTCACAAAATTCAGTCACTATAGCTAAAAATGTTGTTGACTACACTGGTGTTAATGGAAATGAGATGATTCAGGGGCCACAGACGCTCTACACAGCCCTTCATGCAAACGGTCTTGACCTTGCGACGACAGGATGGGAAGTTGCAGTATTCGGTGGGATGATGCTAGGTATTGCTTGTTTCGTAACAGGCTTTATCTATAAGGAAAACAAGGATAATTGAGAGAAGTTCTATCCAAACTCGCTCATTTTCCTTTGCCCTTCTCTTTTTGAGAATCCCGAAACCCGTACGCCTATTTTCCTCACAGGCTCATTCTTCTCCGCATAGGAGTCAAAGAGTCTCACCGCATTATCAACTATGTCACTTAGTTCGTCCGAGTAGTGTCCGAGGCTGCGGCTCTTTAGATGCTCTGAAAAATCATAGTACCTTATTTTCACTGTTACTGTCTTGAATGAAACCCTTTCTTTCTTTATCTCGTCAAAAACTTCCTTTGCAATCGAGTTGATCTGTGCGATAATCTTTCCCCTATCGGTAGTGTCGCTCTCAAATGTCCTTTCTCTTCCAATTGATTTTATCTCATAGTTTTCAACAAGCACGTCCTCCCCCTGCCCCTTTGCGCTCCTGTAGATCTCTGCTCCGAAGACCCCGAAAGTGCTGACCAGATTCACCGTGTTTGCCCTTGCGAGATCCCCAATGGTCTTGTAACCCATCGATTCGAGACGCTCTTTTGTCTTCTTGCCGACACCGTAGAGCTTTCCAACTGGCATTGGTGCAAGGAATTTCTCCGCCTCGCTTTCCAGCACCATCTTTATCCCATCAGGTTTTCCTGCCTCGCAGGCCATCTTGGCGATTAATCTGTTTGAGCTTATTCCGATTGAGCATGGCAGGCCAGTCTCGTTTTTTATGAATCCCTTGATCTTCCTTGCGTATTCAACAGCCTGCTCAAATCCGTCTATCTTGCCGCTAACATCCAAAAAAGCCTCGTCTATGCTCACCTGCTCGAACTTTGTTGAGAATGATTTGAGGTTCTGCATTACCTGATTTGACATCTTCTCGTAGTAGGGATAATCAACTGGTAGGAATATTGCATCTTTTTTCAGCCTGTATGCCATGGAGATGGGCATTGCGCTGTGTATCCCATACTTTCTTGCAAGGTAGTTGCAGGTGCTTACCACGCCCCTTGCCACGCCACCTTTCGGATCTGCACCGACGACAAGAGGCCTCTCCTTGTACTCCGGGTGCCGCAGCTCCTCGCATGCGGCGAAGAAGTAGTCCATGTCGATTAGCATTATTATCTTCATTTGCTTACTTCCTCAACCGATCCGCTGGGAGAAGTCTCCCTGAAGGTCTGAGCAGTTAAGGTATGGAATACAACGTCGCTTCTTAGCGAATCGTGGGGCTGAAGGCCCGCCCTCTTGCAGACCTCTTCGAGAACCTCTTCTGTCTTAGCACCCTTCTTTATCTCGCTGGGAAGCATGAATCCTCTCCTAAATCCGTATTCCACCATCACTCCCTTCTTTCCTATCTTTGCGTTTTTCTTGAGCTTTTGGGGCTCGGAGAATACATTCACTTCAATAAGTATGTGCTCAAGCTCGTGATGCGAGACGGGAACGAACCTGGAATCTTCCGAAGCTGCCGCGATTGCTGCGTCAATTAGTACGAGGTTTATCGGCTTTACTCCCTTGACAAAACCAGCAGAGCCCCTAGGCTCGCCGAGCGGATAGTGCATTATCGAGACCGAGATGCCGTTGTGTCCCGTGAACCGCGATACCATCTTGTCTATTATCTTCCTGTCGAAGCGAGCCGATTTTAGGTAGAGCTCTATTGCGTGCCTAGCTGCCTTCACAAGCACCGTACCCTCGTCAAGAGAATAGATAGTCATCCAACCGCTAATACTTCGTAGGCAATCTTTTTATTCCTGATAATTGGGCAAAAACGAAGACTTAGTTAAATATTTAAAGTCAGAAAAGGCATTCCATTTGATGAATATGGCAATGGTACAATACGGAGATTTCGAAAAAGTCACACCTTCGGAGGCAAAGCGACTCGCATCACTTACCGTACCGGAGATAAGAAAGATAATCGAGGGATCAAGAAATTCGGCAGATGATGCCATAACGCTCCGCAAGTATGCCCAGCTGCCCGAGGTTGCAAAGCACATAACTATATTCAAAGATTTGTTCAAACTCAACGACATTGATCTAAGAAGTAATCTTCTCAAGAATCCTGCTGTGAAGGAGTTGCAGGCAAGACTAAGGCTTACACAAAGAAAGCACGATTAATCCATTTTTATTTAGCCGCCTTCTGCAAAAAGATGAGATGGGCCCGATGAGATTTGAACTCATGACCTTTCGATTTTTGCGGAGTGATAAAACACCTTATCAGTCGAACGCTCAAACCAGGCTAAGCTACGGGCCCATTCATTATAGCTTTTTCTATCTATAATTATTAAAAGCTGTCTATTTGCTGATTTCTTGGACCTAACACTCCTCTACTACATGGCGTTTGCCTTTGGGCTCGGGCTAGTGCACGGGATAACCCCAGACGAGCACACCTGGCCGATAACATTCAGCTACTCGATCGGCGCATTCAACACCAAGGGCGGGGCGAAGGCGGGGATGTTCTTCTCGCTGGGCTTCACCGCGCAGAGGGCGCTTTTGGGGGTATTAGCATTCACCGCGCTTGCCTCATTCTTCGCGGGGATCTACACCAACTCGATAGTCTTCATAATAGTAGGGCTTGTGATGAGCGCCTCGGGATTCTATATTCTAAGGAAGAACTTTTACCCTCACTTCCATGCTCTTGAGACGTTTGTCGACTCATTTGTACACCTTTTCATAAAGAGGAGTGGAAACGCCCACAACCATGAGGAGGGGCTAACCGAGCACGACATCTTCGCTGAGCACCCTCTTATTGAGCCTAGAAAGGTCCCTCTCAAGCTTGCAGCGCTTCACGGTGCAATAGCAGGATTCGGATTCGGGGCGATAGACCTCCTCGTTTATACCTCCATAGTTCCACACATGCCAAACATCTACTATGCCTGGATACCTGGGGCGCTCTTTGGAATCGGGACCCTTGTAATGCAAGTGATAATAGGTGCTGCACTGGGCAACTGGCTGCAGAGAAGGAAGTACACGAAGAAGCAGATCACATACCTCTCCAGAAAGACCTCTGGAAGGACTCTTGGGTATGGGGGATTCGTCTTCGTGCTTGCCGGAATACTAATCTTCTTGCTGCCCCAGATATCCGGCCTTGGGATATCCACAAACCTTCCCTACGTCGACCAATTTGACATTGGGACGCTCATCGTCGTGATAATTTTACTGATAACATTCTTCTCGTATAGGATTGCCGTAAAGGAGACCAAGGAATTAAGAAAGTAGTTTCTCCCCGAGCAGCCTGAAATCCTGCTCCATCAGCGCCGCGACCTTCCTGCTGGATCTGAGCGCCATCGCAGGGTGGAAGGTGATGAAGTACTCTATTCCGTCCTTTCTCACCGTCCTCCCGTGATTCTGCGAGACCTTGTCAAAGCCAAGCAGGTTGTTTGTCGCAAAATTCCCTACCAGAATAACTCTTTTTGGACCTATTATCTCAATCTGCCTCATCAGAAATTCCCTGCACTCGGAAATCTCCCAGTCGGTCGGCCCCCTATTTTTTGGCGGGAAGAACTGCACGCAGCTGGTTATGTAAATCTCCTCTCTCTCTAGTCCCGCAATCTTGAACATTCTGTCTAGAACCTTCCCGCTTCTTCCGACAAACGGCTTCTTGAGAATGTCCTCATTTGCCCCCGGCGCCTGCCCTACCAACATTACTTTTGCATCAAGGGGCCCGTCTCCCGGCACAAAGGTCCTGCTCAAATCCCAATTTTTGTGCCTTGACGGAAGATTGGCATACTCCCTGTTTAATTTTTCGATTTTCTCCAGTCGCTCTATATATCCAAACACCCTTCGCAGGTGCTTCTCCATGTCCTTGAACCTGTTCATCTTCAGCGCCTGATGCATGTCAAGCCACTTGTGCCGAGCATGCTCGTGGGAGATTTTCACCTTGCCATTTCCTGCTTTTGCAAGGAAGAGGGTGACAAACTTGCGGGCCTTTTTTCCGCGTCTCTTTATCAGATAGATAATCTTCTCCTCGAAGTACGGCAAGAACTCCACTTTTAGTCCCGCCTCCTCCATTATCTCCCTTTTTGCGGCCTGCTCAATACTCTCCCCCTTTTCAACATGGCCCTTTGGCGTGTCCAGATTGCCGTTTTTGTGGATAAGAAAGAGCACGAGGGGCCTTCCTCCTTCGAGTTTGTAGATAAACGCCCCTGCAGATTGTTCTGAAATCATAAAATCACACAAACCTCTCGCTTAGGCAGTAAGCCCCTGCAAGCTGTTGCACATCCGCAGGACTGGTGGCTTCCGGCACTGCAAGATTGGTAATGTAAGTATAAATCTGGTCGTAGGAGCCTGTGCAGTTTGCGCTAGCCGCTTCAAGACCCGCTGGCATAATGACATACTCTGTTGCCAGCGCATAGTTTCCTGTTGAGATAGGGTAGGGAACCTGCCTGACCCCTGCAAAGAACGCACTTTGGTTAATCTCAATCTTGTAGATTGTTGTGGTGAGGAGTTGCTGGTCAACAAATACATACTTTCCAAGCACCGGATTTTTTGTCAGCTCCTGGGTGAGTGTCTGATTCGGCTCGGAAATCAGTATTACTATCGGACTCGTGGAGTTGAAGCTCGGATTCGACAGTGCAAGTATACCCAAGTTGGCCCTAAATGATGGGACAACCGATACGTTCCACCCTCCATTTTGCTGGAAGCTTGATGCAAAGGAGAACAGCGAGGCCATGGTGAAGTTATAGCTCTGGTTTTCCGCCAGCGATGATGCTGGCAGGATGATTGCCGTGAGATAATTTGACGAAATCAGTAAGTAAGAGAGGCTCAGCAGGAGAACTAGTGCACACGAGGGCAGAAAAATCTGCCCGACTCTCTTTTCGTTCTTTACCTTCCCGATTTTGGGGAATGTAAGTCCGAACCTCTTCGCCGCAAGCACGATCGCAATTACCGCCACATAGAAGAGCAATATCCCTGCGAAGCCGTGCACGAAGCTTGTTGCAGAGTTGGGCCCATAGGTCAGCCAAACCGCCGCAATCGCACTCATCCTAAGGAAGTTGAGCAAAAGCAAAAGCAGAAATCCCGAAGCCACCCAATATGCCTTTCTTACCAATTTTCCCTCAAGAAGGTATGCAACCGGAATCAAAAACAACACCATTGCCAAAAATACGGCAATCCCTGCGCATGCAGTCCCTATCCCTATCGCATAACTTCCTGTGCTGATTGAGAACGGCGGCAGATAGGTTATGCTTGAGGAGAAAAGATGCATTATCCCATAGACAAAGATGGTGTTCGCCTGAGCAAAGCCGCTGTTTAGCCCTAAAAGGTAGGCGAATAGAAGCGGAGACGCCAGAATCGGATATGCAAGCAGCGCCCTGAAGTGCTTTAGGTTCTCAATCCCAAATAGTATAATCGCAAAAGAGGCTATTGCAATCGGGAAGATCAACATGTCAAGCCTGTATCCAAGGAAATAGTAAGGAAGATATAGTTGCAGCATCAGCACAAGAAGTGCGAACACAAAAAATACCGCGACCCCCGCAACTATGTCCCTGTTTTCCATTTTGGGCACAATCTTTTTCTTGAATACGAACGCCGCAAGGAGGGGCAGCATCACAATCGGCACTATTATGTAGCTTGAGGGATCCGCGTTGTCGATGTTCGGGCTGGTTATGAGGAATGGATTAACTAGCGCAATGATTATCGCAAGCACAAAGAAGTAGATCCCCAGCTTGTTTTTAGAAAACATTTAAACACAATCGCCCTCAGTCGAAATGGACTTCATCACTTCTCAGCAGTTACTCTCGTCTTCATCGGACGCATAACAAAGGGGCTTTGATATATATAAATTTGTCTGTATATTTCATCATGCCTGCGGCTAATTTTAAATACCTCCCAAACGTCGCTGACGTCGCATTTGTTGCACATGGAGAGACATTCAAGGAGGTGCTTGAGAATTCGGGGGCGGCAATCCTCAATCTCATGTTCGACATGAAGGAGCTAAAGAAAGATAAGTCAAAGGTGAAGACTCTGCGCATAAGCGACAGCGCGCCAAACCGAAATGAGCTCACCTGGTTCATACTCCAAAAGATCGTCTCAAAAGTGGATGAGAAGGGGGTGCAGGCATTTCGATTCAAGGTCAACAGGATAACAGAATCAAAGGGAAGGATAAAGGTGAACGGATGCATCTTCTATAAAAAGTCAAGGACCTACCTTTCTCTGCTAGATGTAAAGGCGGTGACGCCCCACGAGCTGGAGGTGAAAGGTTCTGCAGGGAAGAAGTGGACGATAAAAGCGATACTCGATGTTTAGATTCCCAGAAACTCGTTCATAGCAACCGCTCTGTTTAGAAGCAGCCTGTAGAACTGCGAGTACTCCTTCACAACCTTGTTGTCTTCGATTAGGGTGCAGCCATCGAATCTTTT